>Ga0224554_1000106_pt1 | contig 75149 bp, 64 predicted proteins | sample 714S22024metaG_FD_180666 | JGI IMG/M metagenome (GOLD analysis project Ga0224554, IMG submission 180666) | Peat soil microbial communities from Stordalen Mire, Sweden - 717 S2 20-24 | ecosystem: Environmental > Terrestrial > Soil > Wetlands > Peat | place: Sweden: Norrbotten County, Stordalen... | reverse complement strand
CAACTCCTCCCTGATTACCGTGACCGTGACCGTGGCGAATTCCATTTCTGTCGTCACCATCACCGCGCCGACGTCCGGGCAGGTGGTGAGCAACGCGGCCTTCACCGTCACCGGCACGGCCGCCATCACCGGCAACCCGTTGGCGACGTTGACGAATGTCTATGTGCAATTAAACAACGGCGGCTGGACGGGCGCGATCTCGACCAGCGGCTGGACGAACTGGACGGCAAGCGTGACCTTGACGGCCGGCAGCAACACCGTGTCCGCTTATGCCGTGGATGCTTACGGCAATGTGTCCCCGACTAACTCGGTGACGTTTGATTATGTGACCAACTCCGGTGCACTCTTCGCCGGCCCGCCGGGAACGCCCGTATCAGGTTTCCGAAATACGGGAGGACAAAGCATAATCGTTGAAATTGGCGGGGGCATCGGCGTGCAGCCCATCATCAACGTTCTGTTCAGCGCCAATGCCACGGCCTTTGCGGGCGATATCGTCTTTCTGATCAACGCCAACAACGGCAACAATCCCACCAACTGGGCGGCGGTGCTTCGCTTCATCAATCCCGGCGACCCGACGGGCACCAACGGTCTGGCCGCGACGGAATATGAAACCTATTTCCAGACCAATGCCGGCCCGAATTATTTTGCCGGCTTCTCATTGCTGCCCAATGTTGACTATCTCCCCATCGCCTCGACGAATGCCGATGGCAGCATTACGGCGGATGCCGTTGTATTCGGCCCCGTTGGTGCCATTATCGCCGGTCAGGAAGCCATCATGGATTACACCGCGTCCATTCAACCCGGCACCAACGCAGATTTGAGTTTGATCGCCAGCGCCGCGCCCGAACCGGTCGGCGTTGGCAGCAATCTGGTTTATTCCCTCACCATCAGCAATGCCGGCCCGGCAACGGCGACCGGCGTGATTGTCAGCAACCAGATTCCCGCCAACGTCACGTTTGTCTCGGCCACCGGCGGAGCCACGCCCACCAACAGCGTGTTGCTCGTCAACCTCGGCTCGCTCGCCGAAGGCACGAACACTTCCGTCCAAATCGTCGTGCAACCCACGGCGGCGGGCAGCCTCACGAACAATTTCCAAGTCTTCGCCAACGAATTGGATCCGAACCTGACCAACAATTCCGCCACCGTGGTCAGCACGGTGACAAATGCGACGGTGCCGGTCTCGGCAGATCTGATTCTGACGGTGAGTGACGCATCGCCTGTGCCGACGCTGGTCGGAAATTATTTGGAGTATGATTTTGTCATCAGCAATGCCGGACCTTACATCGCCACCGGGGTGGTATTCAGCAACCAGCTCCCGGCCAGTGTGCCATATGGTGGCGCACCGAGAACGAATGGCCCGCTCGCCGGCCTCCAGTTTTACAATTTGAGAACCCTTGATGTGGGCGGAATCACCAGCTTCAGATATTTGATCCAGCCGCCTGCCATCACCGGCAAATTGACCAATTTGTTTCGGGTATTTGCGGACCAGAACGATCCGGTGCTCACCAATAATTCCGTTACTATGATAAGCCCGCTGACGAATGCTCCGGTGCTGGTCGGCATTCCGGGTTCGCCGTATGCCGGGAGTTGGATGGCGGTGCTTGGCGGCTCGGCTACCAACCGTTATGAAAACCAAATCTTTCCCTCGACTTTCTTTACGTCCCTCCAGGTCAGCACTGCGGCCGGATCCTACGCGGCGGGTTTCAGTCCCTCAACTTTCGGTATCCCGGCGTCGAATGCCATTCCCGGCGATATCGTCCTGCTGCTGAATCCAACTGGCGGTAACAATCCCACGAACTGGCAGGCGGTGGTGAGGTTCTTCAATCCCGCCGATCCCACTGGCAGCAACCATCTGGCAGCCAGCGAATCGCAGGCTTTCATCCAGCCCGATTTCTCCAATTTTAAGTTGTTCACCAGCGTCGCTTTCTATCCCAGTATTGTCGCCGGTAGCGAGATCACAGCCTCGTTCCAAGAAATCGGCCCGATGGCTGGCATTCTCGCGGCCCAGAGCGACGTCGTCACGATAACGGTGGCCAATTCCAATGCGGATCTGAGCTTGAGCGCCATCGCCGCGCCGGAGCCGGTGGGTGTGGGCAGCAATCTGGTTTACTCCCTCACGTTCAGCAATGCAGGGCCGACGGATGCCACGGACGTGATCATCAGCAACCGACTTCCGGCCGGAGTCACATTCGTATCCGCGACGGGCGGTGCCACGCCCTCTGGCGGCGTGTTGCTCATGAATCTTGGCTCGCTGACCAATGGCGCGGTTGGTTCCGCGCAAATCGTCGTGCAACCCATCACAGCGGGTCAACTCACGAATTCTTTCCAGGTCTTCGCCGACCAGACTGATCCCGTGCTGACAAATAATTTCGGCACTGTGGTCAGCACCGTGACGAATGCGCCGGTAGTCATCGGGATTCCCGGGACGCCGTATGCCGTGATATCTCCTACGAACGCAACTCTCTTTCTGCGATATTTAATCGGCATCAGCGCTCAGCCATTGCTATTAAATTATGATAATATGACACCAGCATCGACAAATGCGCTTTGGACAAACGCCATACCGGGCGACGTAGTGATGCTCAATAATTCCAACGGCGGCAACAATCCAACCAATTGGCTGGCGGTGGCACGATTCTTTAACCCCGCTGATCCCACGGGAATCAATGGACTGCCGGCAACCAAGCAACAGGCATATTTTTGGGCTAACCTCGGCAGCACTGGTTTTACCGGTTTCAACTTGCTGCCCAATTCCGTTTTCAGCGCGAGCACGACAAATTCTGATGGCAGTCAGATTGAGGCCGTGCTCACGGAAATGGGCCAGCCCACCGGTGGAATCAAAGCCGGTCAACTTGCCATATTTAGCATATTTGTATCCAACTCAATCGCAGATTTGAACCTTGTTGCGAGCGCCGCGCCCGAGCCAGTCGGCGTGAGCAGCAACGTGGTTTATTCCCTCATCGTCAGCAATGCCGGACCGGTGACGGCCAGCGGTGTGGTCATCAGTAACCAACTTCCCGCCGGAGTCGCCTTTGTCTCGGCCACCGGCGGAGCCACGCCGTCGGGCGGCGTGTTGCTCATGAATCTTGGCTCGCTGACCAACGGCGCGGTTGGTTCCGCGCAGGTCGTCGTGCAACCCACATCTGCCGGAAAAATCACGAACCTGTTTCAAGTGTTCGCCAGCCAGACCGACCCCGTGCTAACCAATAATTTCGCCACTGTGGTCAGCACCGTGACGAATGCGCCGCCACTGCCGGTGGACGTGGCGTTGAGCCTCACCGCCGCGCCGAATCCCGTCGACGTGGGCGCGCCGCTCACCTATTCGCTGACGGTCACCAACAACAGCAGCACAACGGCCACTGGCGTGGTGGTCAGCAACACGTTGCCGCCGAACATAACCGTGTTCTCGCTTTTGCCCAGTCAGGGAGCGGCCACCAATCAGTCCGGCGTGGTGACTTACAGCGTGGGTAGCTTGCCCAATGGCAACGCGGCCACGCTCGCCATTGTGGTCATTCCAAATGTGGCGGGTCAACTCACCAACACCGCCGTCGCCGTCAGTGCGCAAACGGATTCGCAGCCGGTCAACAACTACGCCACGAACGTCACGACCGCCGTGAGCGTGCCGATCACCAACCTGGTGCTGACGGTGCTTTCGGCGATCACCTTAAACCCGCAAACCGGCTTGTTTGAACAACGGATCGAGGTGTCGAATGGTGGCCCAGCCACGCCTTCGTCAGTGCTGGTGCTGGTTTCTGGGCTGGCGGCGAATGCGACGTTGTATAACGCCACCGGCAAGACCAACGGATTGCCGTATGTGCAAAGTAGTTCGCCGTTGGGGATCGGCTCCAACGTGGTTTTCCTGCTGGAGTATTACGTCCCGACCCGCGTGGCCCCGACGAATCTGACTTACACCGTGGAAGCCGGGCCGATTGTCATCCCACCGGTGGTGACCGGCACCATTCTGAGCATCAGCCGGATGATCAAGCTGGATAATGGCAGCGTGCTGGTGGAGTTCAGCGCGGTGCCGGGCCAGGTCTATGCCGTCCAGTATAGCAGTGACATGGTGACTTGGCTGACGGCGGTGCCGGCCATCACCGCCCCGGCGAATCAGGTTCAATGGATTGATTCCGGCCCGCCCAAGACGGTCAGCAGTCCCGCGCAACAAGGCGCGCGTTATTATCGTGTCGTCCTGCTCACCGCGCATTGAAACTTTTTCAATCCATTTTATGAAAACACCTTTTATCGCCCTGACGCTGGCCCTGCTGGCCGGCCCGCTGGCTGCGGGCCTGCAAGCTCAAGAGGCCACGACCGACGTTCCAAACCCGAACTGGTTTAGTGTCGGGCCGCAATTCGGGCTGAATATCAATGCGCGGTTCAATCATCTGGGCAATGTGAATCCTGCAAAACCAGGTAACTATGACGACGGCTTCGTTCACACGGACAGCTCCGGCAACGCGGGCGGTCAGACATGGAACTGGGGCTATAAGAACGCCGGCCAAGTGCAGGGAAATTCAGTGGTGATGCACAGTTCCTCCGCCTCCGTCAACGGCTCGATGGATCGGACTGATGACCCGCAGGCCGGGTTTGACCTGGCTTATGGACGGAACCTTGGCACTGTGCTGGGCGGAAAATGGGGATTGCAGGCGGCGTTTGATTTCACCACCGTTTCGATTCACGACAGCCGTCCGCTCACCGGCACCGGCACGACCATTAGCGATGCCTATTCCTTGGGCGGAGTCACCGCGCCAGGGGCACCATATACCGGCAGCTTTAATGGCCCGGGGCCGTTGCTGGGTGACAGCCCGACACGAACCACGGCGTCCGAAACGGTTACCATCACGGGCTCACGCACGCTGGATGCCCAGGTTTATGCCCTGCGCCTGGGACCTTATTTCGAGTTCCCATTTGGCAAGCATTGGTCGGGGCGCGTGGGCGGCGGACTGGCCCTGGGCGTGGCCGATACCAAGTATTCTTACAATGAAACCATCAGCTTCGGCGGCGGTCAGACCATCAGCAACAACGGCTCCAGCGAGGGCGCATCGTTTCAGGCCGGCGGTTATCTCGAAGCCAAAGTGTTATATGCTGTGACGCCCTGCGCCAGCCTCTTTGCCGGGGCGCAATTTGAGAATCTCGGCACCTTCTCGCACACCACCGGGAACGAACAGGCGCAACTGGACATGAGCAGCACGGTCTATGTCCTCTTTGGCGTGCAGTTCAATTTTTGACCCATTTCCATTTTGCACTGACACAATTTAATTTAACGCCATGTGCCCGTTCCGACGGATACGTCCTTGCGACACTTCTCGCGACAATTTGTCACGAGCGCCGAAACGCAACATCAGGGAATCCTGCCATTCTTCCTGCCAAATTGGCAGATAGCGGGATTGAGTCAGCCGATATTTTGAGACGCGCCTGATAATAATTTAGCCTTCAGTGCTTCAATGGTTGAAGCACCGACCCGTTCTGCCAGTTCGTCCACCAACGCCAGCGGCTCGGCCAGTTCCTGTTCAAACACCTCACGTCCCATCGCCGCTTTTGCGCTCTGGAGAAATTTTGGCAGCGGGACGATTTGCACCGGCTCATTGGCCTGTCCCCAAAAAACCTCGATTGGATTGCTGGACGCCCACCATGGATAGGAATACGCCGCTTTTGCTTGAGCCGCTGTTTTGTTGGAATTTGCCGAGGCAACGGTGACTGGCGGGTTTTGTTTGGGCGGTGTCACAACATCCGGGGTTGCGACTTCTCCAAAGATGACTTTCAGCGCCATGTTCGCCGAATGTCCATCCCGCAAATGGCCGTAGGTTTGCATCGCCAGCACGCCACCATCTTTATGCCCCAACCACTTCGCGACGGTCGGGATGTCCACGCCAGACTCAATGCAGCGGGTTGCAAACAGGTGTCGCAGGTCATGGTGCGTCAGGTGAAAAAGCCCCAGCTTCTTACAGGCATTTTTTAATGAGCGGTTGAATTTGCGGACTTTGAGAACCGGATTATCCAGAAATTCCGTTTCCCCACGCTCCGCCTTCAGGCGTTCCAACAATTTCCTCATTTCGGGAATCATCGGCACACGGCGTATTTCCCAATTCTTCGTTCCGGTTATCGGATCGCCACGAATGATGATTTCGTTTTTCAAAAAACTGCAATCTCGTCCATAAATTTTTGCGGCCTCACTCAAACGCGAACCAACATAAGCAAAGAATTCAATCGCGTCGGCGGAATGTCCGCCCCTGCCGCTGCCATTTCCACGAACGTGGGATACCAACGCGAGAAACTGATCGGGTTCCGGCAATTGTAGTTCTTTCCGGCGCACTCTGGCACGTTTCACGTCTTTGTCTTTGGCGGGATTATCATAACGCGCACCTGAATCAACGGCGATGTCCAGAATCCGCCGGAGAACCGAAAGGGTTCCGTTTGTCACCGTTGGGGAATACCTTTTGCCAAACCGCGAACGCCATTCGAGACAGTCAAACTTCGTGATGCGCTTCACATCCGTCTGTCCCAAGCCGGGCCAGGTTTTAAGAAGATCAATGGCGGCTCGCTCGTTGTAATTTTTCGTGTTTTCCTTAATATCAGTGGCATGTTTTTGGCGTTCTCTGAAAATTCCAAGCGCATCGGCAAACGTCATCTTCCCGACAATCTTCGTTTGCGAAGGTGCGACGACCCGGTATTCGGAATCCAGCACGTCCGCCAGCCGCAGCTTCGCGACGGAAAGAACATTGGTGTCGAGCGACTTTCGGACGAGCTTGCCGCGCACCTTTGCGCGGGCGAAATAAATGCCGGAAGGTTCGTAGCGGACGAGGTTGGCGACCGGGGCTTTGGTCCAGAGACTTTCAGATTCCGAATTTTCAGTTTTCATGGAAACAGTATCAGATGGCGGTATCAGATTGGGTGTAACGGAATCATTACAAAGTGAAAACCACCCAATGTTTATTGTGTTTTCTTGCTACCGTTATGAAGGGAGGGTAGCCTGTTTCCTAAACCGTTGATCCCAGTTCAATTCCGGGCGGGGACACCACTTGACGCCCTGCATCGCCGGAATTACCGGTGTGTGGGTTGCGCAACAAATGGGTCAACGGATTGTTAAACTAATGAACGGTTAGACTGGCAAAAGTCCGATTGAAATTATGAAAACAAAATTTTCCAATTACTGGGCGGCCGGCGCGGTGGCGGCAATCGTGTGCCTGTCCGGCGGTCCCTCCTGGTCAATCGCCAACGCGCAGGATCAGCAGCCGCCTCCGCCCCCGTCCGACAATGTGGCGCCGGACGATTCAACCGCGCTGCCGGCGGGCGTTGACCCCTCCAGCCCGCTGGCACAGGTCGTCAAGCTCACCCAGGCCGGCGTGGGCGAAGCCGTCATCATGGCTTATGTCACCAACTCCGGCAGCATGTTCAATCTGGATCCGGACAAGATCATTTATTTGAAGGACATCGGCGTGCCGGACGGACTCGTCACCGCGATGATGCAGCGCGATCAAATATTGCAGGCGCAAATGGCCGCACCGGCCAGCCAGCCGCCACCGCAACCCGCGCCGGCAGACGAAATGGCGGCAGCCGCACCGGTTTCTGCCGAAACGGCCGATGTCGCCCCGCCGGCGACGGCGGTCACCGTGGATTATTTTTACGACAATCTTGCGCCGTATGGCACCTGGGTGGACGTGGAGGGCTATGGCCGTTGCTGGCGGCCAACCGTGATGGTGGCCAACGCGGACTGGCAGCCGTATTGCGACCACGGGCACTGGGTTTATACGGACGCCGGCTGGTATTGGATGTCGGATTATTCCTGGGGCTGGGCGCCGTTTCACTACGGACGCTGGTTCCATCATGAACACTTCGGTTGGTGCTGGGCGCCTGACACGGTCTGGGGGCCGTCGTGGGTGACGTGGCGCTACTCGGACGATTATTGCGGCTGGGCGCCGCTGCCGCCGTTCGCCACCTTTGTGAGCGGGGTCGGCTTCACTTACCATGGAGCGGCGGTCGCCGTTGATTTCGATTTTGGGCTGGGCGCGGACTTTTTCACGTTTGTGCCGACCAGAAATTTCTGTGACCCACATCCGCGGCGTTTTCGCGTCGAACCGAGGGAGGTGGCGCAATTTTACAACCGCACGACGGTCATCAATCACTTCGACGTGGACAGCCACAACCGGGCGTTCATCAATCACGGCATTGATCCGGGCAGAATCACCGCCGTCACCCACACGGAAATCCGTCCCGTTGCCATCCGCGACACGACCGGCCCGGTCGCGCGCGGTGAACAGCTCGGACGCGACGGCCGCACGCTGACGGTGAATCGCCCGCATTTCAACGACAACCCACAGCCGTCCCAGAACCGGGGCGCATCGCCGCGTCCTGCGCCGGTGGGACCGGAGACCGGCAGCCCATTCCAGCCGTCACGCAACGGAAATGAAAACAACAACCCACCGACACCGCGCCGCAATCAGCCCGTGCCGCCGGTGCAGACGCCCGGCCAGCGGCAGGTTCCGCCTGTCGCCACTCCCGGTTCGCCCGGTCACAACGGAATGACGCCGCCCGCCGAACATTCTTCGCCACCGGTCAACCACTATGCGCCGCTCGCGCCGGTGCAGCCGTCGGCGCCAAACTACAATTCCACCGACACACGGCATTATCCATCCCCAAAAGCGCAGCAGACTGAACAGGAAAATCCGCGCGCCAATCCCGGCAATTCCGGCGGACGCGTGAACGCGCCGGTGACGCCGCAACCAACAGCGCCGGCGCAACCGCCGCAGAACAATTCTGTCTCGCCGCGAAACCAAACGCCGCCGACGGAATCGCGCCCCAATTATTCCCAGCCAGCGGCGGCGGGCAATCAGTCCCGCGGATCGTCCGCGCCGGCCTCTGCCCCGGCCCAGTCGCAAAGGTCCGGCGGCGGCAGAAACCAGAATGGGCAGCAGTGACGCGCGGCGTTTTTGCTTTTGCAACCCCGCCGCCGCTGGCAACATCGGCGCGTGGGCATCTCGCGTCGGCAATTTGAGCAAATGCAGCAGCGCATTGGCGGCGTTGCGCCGCGCGCGGTCCTGCCGGTTCATGAATCCGATTTCCGGCCCGCCGCCGGTTTGCACAGCGTCATTCTCGGCGTGGACCCGTCGTTGCGTGGCACCGGCTACGGCGTTATCCGGCTGGCCAAGCCGCATCCGGTCGCGCTGGCGCACGGCACGATTTCCTGCCCGGCGGGCTGGGAACGCTCGCGCTGCCTGGTGAAAATTTCCCAAACGCTGCGCGACGTTGTGAAAGAGCACCAGCCGACGGTCTGCGTGGTGGAAGGACTTTTTTACGCGCAAAATCTGCAAACCGCCATCATCATGGGCGAGGCGCGCGGAGCGGCGCTGGCCGCCGTCGCCGAAGCCGGTCTGGACATTTACGAAATCGCCACGCGCAAGGTGAAACAGGCCATCGTCGGCTACGGCGCGGCGCAAAAATCCGCCGTGGCCAAAATGGTCCAGCGGCTGTTGGATTTGCCCAAGCCGCCCGCGCCCGACGCGGCGGACGCGCTGGCGCTGGCGCTGACGCACGCACGGGAAAATTCGCGATACAATTTGTCGCCGCTGAAGAAAATTTGAATGAAGGCCACCGCTACATTGTTGAATTGCGAATCGTTAAATCGGTTTGCGTTCGCAGTGTGGTTGCGATTCAACGATTCAACGATTCACGATTCACGATGATAACATTTCTCCAAGGCAAACTCGTCGAGGCGCTGCCCACGCAGGTGGTCGTGGACGTGAACGGCGTCGGTTACGAGGTGCTCATCCCGCTGTCGTCGTTCAACAAACTGCCGCCGCCCGGCCAGCCGGTGAAATTGCTCACGCAACTCGTCATCCGCGAGGACGCGCACATCCTTTACGGCTTCATGTCGGCGGCGGAACGCGATTTGTTCCGGCTGCTCGTCGGCACCGTTTCCGGCATCGGCCCGAAAACGGCGCTGAACATTTTGAGCGGCATGAACGCGACGACGTTCCGCGGCGCGGTGGCCGGCGGCGACGTGAAATCGCTCTCGCAAATTTCCGGTGTCGGCAAGAAAACCGCCGAGCGCATCGTCGTCGAGCTGCGCGACAAGGTCGGCGCGGCGGGCGCGTGGGAGGCGGCGAGCGCACAGCGGTCGCTTTCGCCCGACGACCAGAAATTGAACGACGCCGTGCTGGCGCTCATGGCGCTGGGCTTCAAACAAATCGAGGCGCACGACGCCGTCCGCGCCGCGCAGGCGATGCTCGGCGCTAAGGCGACCGTCGAAGATTTGGTGCGCGCGTGCCTGAAAAAAAGTTGAGCCTGCCCGATGTCCGAAGTCCAAAACCCAACGCCGTTGCCCGCCGCGCCGAAACGCAAAAGCGGAGTCGTCATTCCACACGCGCCGAGGTGGCACCAGCGGCTGGCGGCGGCGTTGATTTATGCGCTGGCCCACGCGCTGGCGGCGACACTTCGATTCAGGCTGGATGACCCGTCCGGCTATCTTTCCGCCGCGCCGCAGGAGAAAATTATTTTCGCGATCTGGCACAACCGGCTGGCGTTGTCGCTGATTCTTTACCGCCGTTACGTCGCGCGCCGCGACCGAGGCCGGCGGCTGGCCGCGATGGTGAGCGCGAGCCGGGACGGCGGCATGCTCGCGGGCGTTCTCGAACGGTTCGGGGTGGAGCCGGTGCGCGGCTCGTCGTCGCGCCGGGGACCGCAGGCGTTGCGCGAGATGGTTTCGTGGGGCAAGCGCGGCCACGACCTCGCCATCACACCCGACGGCCCGCGCGGCCCGCGCTACGCCGTCCAGGAAGGCGTGATTTCCACCGCGCAACTCACCGGCCTGCCGATCGTGCCGGTCAGCTATCATCTCAACTGGAAAATCCAGGCGAAGAGCTGGGACCGGTTTCAAATCCCGCTGCCGTTCGCGCGCTGCGAAGTCACCATCGGCAAAATCCTGCGCGTGCCGCGCGAGACGGACGCCGCCGGTCGCGAGGAATTGCGGAAGCAGCTCGAAGCCGAAATGCGCGCCATCTCGCGCGATTGAAAAATGATCGCCCGCGTCAGCCTCGAAATCGCGCTGCGGAAGGAATTTGATTATTCGATTCCGCCGGGGCTGGCCGGACAGGTGGAAATCGGCAGCCGCGTGCAGGTGCCGTTCGGCCCGCGAAAAATTTTGGGCTGCGTCACCGCGCTCGCCGAGGAATCCGCGCGCACGAACCTGAAACCGATTCTCAAGGTCATCGGCGCGCAGACGCTGGTGACGCCGAAGGTCCTGAAACTGGCGCGGTGGATTGGCGAATATTACTGCTGCGCGCCGGAGACGGCCCTGAAATCCGTTTTGCCCGAAGCCGTGCGCAAGGAGGCGTCCGGCTGGCGCGAGCGGCTGTTCGTCCGCGCGCTGCCGGTGGCCGGTGAATTCCCGAAGCTGCCGAAGCGCCAGCAGGAGGTCTGGAACATCATCGAGGAGCGGCGCGAACTGCCGTTGCAGGAGCTGGTCGAGCTGGCCGAAACCACCGCCGCCACCGTCCGCAAGCTCGAAGACCGGGGGCTGATTGAAATCGCCTCGGAAATTTCCGAGCGCGATCCATATGCGCGCGAACACATTTTGCCGTCGCAGCCGCTGCCGCTGAACCCGTCACAGGCCGCCGCTCTGGAAAAAATCAAGGCGGCGATGGATGCAAAGGTTGAAGGTTCAAGGCTTCAGGGTTCAAGTCCTTCAACCTTCAACCTTCAACCTTCAACCTTTCTTTTGCACGGCGTCACCGGCTCCGGCAAGACCGAGGTTTATCTTCAGGCGCTGGCCCACGCGCTCGAGCAGGGCAAGGGCGCCATCGTCCTCGTGCCGGAAATTTCGCTGACGCCGCAGACGGTTGAGCGGTTCAAGGCGCGGTTCAGCTCCGGCAAATTGCAGACGCTCGTAGCGGTGCTGCATTCGCATTTGTCCGCCGGCGAGCGGCACGACGAGTGGCATAAAATCCGCCAGGGCCGGGCGCGCATCGTCATCGGCGCGCGTTCGGCCATTTTCGCGCCGGTCGAGCCGCTCGGCCTCATCATCGTGGACGAGGAGCATGAATCCACTTACAAGCAGGAGGAGGCGCCGCGCTACCACGCGCGCGACGTCGCCATCATGCGCGGGCAGATGGAAAACGCCGTCGTCGTGCTCGGCTCGGCCACGCCGTCGCTGGAAAGCTATTACAACTGCAAGCGCGGCAAATTCGCGCTGCTCGAACTGCCAGAGCGCGTGGACGACCAGAAAATGCCGCACGTCCGCGTCGTGGACATGCGCCAGGCCGCGCGCGGCGAAAAGGGCATTCCGATTTTTTCACCGCAGCTCAAGGAGGCGATTCATCAACGGCTCGAACGCAAGGAGCAGACGATTTTGTTTCTGAACCGGCGCGGCTACTCGACATCGCTGCAATGCCCGAAATGCGGCTACGTCGCGCAGTGTCCGAATTGCAGCCTCGCGCTCACGTTTCACCGGCAGGAGCAAAAGCTCGCCTGCCACATCTGCGGCCACGTTGAGCGTGTGCCGCTGGTTTGCCCGAACGAAAAATGCAGAAACCCGGCCATCCGTTTTGCCGGCACCGGCACGCAGCGGGTCGAGGAAACGCTGGCAAAACTTTTCCCGGACGCGCGCATCAAGCGCATGGACGCCGACACGATGAAGCGCAAGGACGATTACCGGAAGGTGCTCGGCGATTTTCGCGTCGGCAAGACCGACATTCTCGTCGGCACGCAGATGATTGCCAAGGGCCTGCATTTTCCGAACGTCACGCTGGTCGGCATCATTTACGCCGACCTCGCGCTGCACCAGCCGGATTTCCGCGCGGGCGAGCGCACCTTCCAGCTGCTCACGCAGGTCGCCGGGCGCGCCGGGCGCGGCGACGTGGAGGGCGAGGTTTTCGTGCAGGCGTTCGCGCCGTTTCATCCGGCGATTCAATTTGCGCGCCGCCACGACTTCACCGGTTTTTACGAACAGGAAATGGAGTTCCGCGAGCAGTTGAAATATCCGCCCGTCAGCCGCGTTGCGCTGCTGACGCTCAAGGGCATCAACGAGGAAAAGGTGAAATTCTCCGCCGAGCATTTGAAACGCGTGCTTGAGTCCAAAGTCCAAAGTCCAAAGTTCAAAGTCGCGCAGACGGGAGAGGCTTCTGACTTTGGACATCGGGCTTTGGACTTTCCAGACTTGACCATCTCCGGTCCCGCGCCGGCGCCGCTGCTGCGCGCCGAAACTTTTTACCGCTACCAGATCATGTTGCGGACGCGGGCGATGAGCAAATTGAGCCAGGCTCTGGCAAAAATCATCGGGACGCTCGCGCTGCCAGACGGCGTGACGCTGGCGACGGACATTGACCCGGTAAATTTGGGTTGAAACCAGCTTGCGCGCGGACGTGGTGCCGGGTTGCCGTTTGAAAACTTGAAAATTCCCGCCGGAAGCGCACCCTGACGCCGTGTTTGAGCACCGCTCCAGTCCACTGCTGCCGCGCCGGGCGTTTTACCGGCGGGTGATCAATTGTTTCCTGCTGAGCCAGGCGGTGGTTGCCGGCGCGCTCGGCATCGGCATGGCGGGTTATCATTTCTTCGAAAACCTGGGCTGGGTGGACGCCTTTGTGAACGCGGCGATGATTTTGTCCGGCATGGGGCCGGTCGCGACGCTACAGACAAACGCCGGAAAAATTTTCGCCGGCTGCTACGCGCTGTTCAGCGGCCTGATGTTCATCACCGTGACGGGAATTGTTCTGGCGCCGGTCGCGCACCGCGCCCTGCACAAGTTCCATCTGGAAAGCGGAAAGAACAACTCGTGAATGGAAAAAATGCCTCGCGCCGAATCGTGATTGCCGGCGGCGGCGCGGCGGGATTTTTTGCCGCCATCACCTGCGCCGAAACCGCGCCGGATGCGGAAGTGATCATCCTCGAAAAAGGCGCGCAATTTCTTTCCAAGGTCAAAATTTCCGGCGGCGGCCGGTGCAACGTCACGCACGCCTGCTTCGACGCGCGGGAATTGACCGCCCGTTATCCGCGCGGCGGCCGCGCGCTGATTGCCCCGTTCAAACGCTTTCAGGCCGGCGACACCGTCGCGTGGTTTGAGGCGCGCGGCGTGAAGCTGAAAACCGAGACTGACGGACGGATGTTCCCGGTCAGCGATTTGTCGCAGACCATTGTTGATTGCCTGATGAACGCAGCGAAGGCGGCGAACGTGAAATTGCGTTTGAATTGCGGCGTGGAACGGATTGCAAGACGCGCAAGCGGCGGATTTGATCTCGCGTTGTCGGACGGCGAAAACATTTCCTGCGACCGCCTGCTGCTGGCGACCGGCGGCTGCCGCGCGGCGGCGGCGGGACAGCTCGCCGTGTCGCTCGGCCACCAGCTCGAACCGTCCGTGCCGTCGCTGTTCACGTTTCACATCGCGATGCCGTGGCTGCGCGGGCTGGCGGGTATTTCCGTCGAAGCCGAGGCGTCCGTGCCGGGCGCGCGGCTGCGCGAACGCGGCGCGATGCTGGCGACGCATTGGGGTTTGAGCGGGCCGGTGATTTTGCGGCTGTCGGCGTGGGGCGCGCGCGAATTGCACAGGCTCGATTACCAATTTCCGCTGCACATCAACTGGCTGCCGCAGTTGAACGCGGAAAAAATCGCGGCGGAGTTTCAATCGCGGCGCGATTCGCAGCCGGCGACATTGATTGTCAACACGCCGCTCGCGCCGCTGCCGTCGCGGCTGTGGGAGCAGCTTGTGTTGGCCACCGGGATTTCGCACGACACCCGCTGGGCGGGGCTGTCGCACCCGGCGCAGCACCGGCTCGTCCAGCAGCTCATCCGCACGGAATTTCCAGTGACGAGCAAGAGCCTGAACAAGGATGAATTTGTGACCTGCGGCGGCGTGCGCCTGGGCGAGGTGGATTTCAAGACGATGGAAAGCCGGATATGCCCCGGCCTTTATTTTGCGGGCGAGCTGCTGGACATTGACGGCATCACCGGCGGATTCAATTTCCAGGCCGCATGGACGACCGGCTGGATTGCTGGCCGGGCGATGGCCGGGGCATAAAAATGCCGGTCAAATGCGCCGATGGCTCTTGCGGCTGACACGCGGCTTTTGCATTCTGATTTGACAGCGCGCGTTTTGTGCCCAGAATGTGAGGCCTTTTTTGGTTGCCAGCGTAGCTCAGTTGGTTAGAGCGTGGGACTCATAAGCCCGAGGTCACTGGTTCGACTCCAGTCGCTGGCACCAGCCTTCGCCCGCCGCGAAGCAAGGGCGAAGGCTGCCGCGTCGTAGTGCGCCAGCGCGAAGACGGGCTGAACTTGACGATGCGCAGCGGGCTACGGCTCGGCAAGCCAGCAGATCATGTCTGGCCGGAAACTGGCGGCAGGCAATCCCCCTCGTCCTCGTCCCCGAACTTCTGTTTGTTCGAGGACGAGGACGAGGTTAAAGCGAAAACACGGGTTTCCGGCTGAAATTCGGCGACGATCCGGCCACGAAGGCCGGCATTTCCTTGTTGTTAATAATCTTGACGTTTATGCTTTCCGCCTCTTATTCTGTCTTGCGTTAGGTAAATTCATGTTTGCGCAATTAAAAAGCCTGTTCTCCAACGATATTGGAATAGACCTGGGCACGGCCAATTCCCTCGTCTATGTCAAGGATCGCGGGATTGTTTTGCGGGAACCCTCGGTGGTGGCCATCCAGGCGGGCACGACGAATGTGCTCGCCGTCGGCGAGGAAGCCAAACGGATGCTGGGCCGCACGCCCGGCAACATCGTGGCCATCCGCCCGATGAAGGACGGCGTGATCGCCGACTTCGAAATCACCGAGGCCATGCTGCGTCACTTCATCCAGAAGGTCCAGCACCGCAAGCTCATCGCCCCGCGAGTCGTCATCGCCATTCCTTCGGGAATCACAGAGGTGGAAAAACGGGCGGTCAAGGATTCCGCAATGCATGCCGGGGCGCGCGACGTCATTTTAATTGATCAGCCGATGGCCTCGGCGATCGGCGTCGGACTGCCCGTGCATGAACCGGCGGGAAACATGATCGTGGACATCGGCGGCGGGACCTGCGAAATCGCAATCATCTCGCTGGCCGGCATCGTCTTCAGCCGCAGCCTGAGGGTGGGCGGGGACGAATTTGACGAAACGATCGTCGCGCACATGAAACGCGCCTATAACTTGATGATAGGTGAACGCACCGCGGAAGAAATCAAAATACGCATCGGCTCCGCATTCCCGTTGGAACAGGAACTGACCATGGACGTGAAAGGCCGCGACTTGAGTTCCGGCCTTCCGAAGACATTGACCATCCGTTCCGAGGAAATTCGCGAAGCATTGCAAGAACCGCTCACGAGCATTTTGGAATCCATCCGGATCACGCTGGAACGCTGCCCGCCCGAACTCTCCGCCGACCTGGTGGATCGCGGGCTGGTCATGGCCGGCGGCGGCTCACTGTTGCGCGGCATTGACCGGCTGGTGGCCGGCGAGACCGGCCTGCCGGTCCATCTGGCTGACGATCCCATGAGCGCCGTGGCCGAAGGCACCGGCCGGGTTCTGGAGCAGCTGGAGTTCGTCAAGCGCATTGCGAACAATCCAAAGTATTGATTTCCCGCCTCGCGAGGCCGGAGCTTTTGAGCGAAGGCCCGCACGTTCACCTGCACGCGGTTGAAAAACCGCAGCGGCAGGATGTTCAAACGAAAACATTATTTCGCGCTTGGCGCGATGGCACTGGTGGCGGCGCTGCTTTTAAGCCTGCCCTCACGCGCGGCCTCACACCTCAAACTCGGCATCAGCGGCCTGTTTCTGCCCCTGTTCGGAGCCGTCAGCACCGCCCGGCAATTTCCGGGCCGCGCCGCCGACGCCCTCCTGCCCCGCAGCGAGCTGCTCAAGGAAATTGAAACCCTCCAACGCGAAAACCAGCAACTGAAGGTCCAGGATTTGCAGGCCGCCGCGACCGCGCGCGAAAACGACCAGCTCCGCGCGCTGATCGGCTGGCAGCGGCAGCAACCGTGGAAATTGAAGCTCGCCAGCATCATCCTGCGCGACCCGGCCAACTGGTGGCGGACCATCCAGATTGACCTCGGCAAACGCGACGGCCTCGTTGAAAACCTGCCCGTGCTGACCGCCGACGGCCTGGTCGGCCGCGTTTCATCCGTCGGCTATGCGCAATCGCAGGTCGTCTTGATTGGCGATCCGGGCTGCCGCGTTTCCGCGCGCGTCGTCAATCCGGCGCACGACATGGGCGTCATCAGCCCCGGCGGGCCGCTGGAAAATTCACTCGTGGACCTGACCTATTTGTCCGGCAACGCGAATTTGAAACCCGGCCAGGAAGTCGTCACCAGCGGCGAGGGCGGGATTTTTCCGCCGGGAATTCCCGTCGGCCAGATCGTGGATTCGCGCCAGGCCGAATTCGGCCTTTACACCGAGGCGCGCGTGAAACTGTCCGCCGACCTCGGCGCACTCGATCAAGTCTGGGTATTGATTCAATGAATTTTTTCAACACCATCCTGATCCTGGCCGCCGCGTTTCTCGCGGTGTTCGGCGAGGCGGCGTTTCAACTGCCGCGCCACCTGTTCGGCGCGCAGGTGGATTTGCTGCCGGCGCTGATGATCTACGCGGCGTTGAACACGAACATCGTGACCGTTTCGCTGCTCGCCGCGCTCGGCGGGCTGGGATTTGACGCGCTGTCCGCCAATCCGCTCGGCGTCAGCATCCTGCCGCTCCTGGCCGTCGGCTTTCCCATTTGTCTGCGGCGCGACTTGATTTTGCGCGACCTGCCGTTCGCCCAGATCATCCTCGGCGCCGCCGCCAGCGGGGCCGTGCCGTTGCTGGGCGTTTTGCTGCTGCTGACCGGCGGGCAGGAGCCGTTGCTGGGCTGGGGTTCGCTCTGGCAATGGCTGGTGATGATTGCCGGCGGCGCGGCCGCGACACCGGTCATCTTCGCCCTGTTCGACTGGTGCCATCACGCGCTCGGCTACCAGCCGCAGGCCGAAACCAGTTTCCGTCCCGACCGCGAAATCCGGCGCGGACGCCAATGAAGCCATGCTGATTTTTGACGAACTGAAAAAGAACGACCCGCAACTGCGCCTCGTGGCCGGGATGCTGGCGGCCGGGCTTTTCATTTTGCTGGCGGGCTTGTGGTGGGTGCAGGTGGTTTCCGCCCGCGAATACCAGGGACACCTCGACACGCAGTCGTATCGCACCGTGCGCCTCCCGGCCGTGCGCGGAAAAATCCTGGACCGCGCGGGCCGCGTGCTGGCCGAAAACCGCCCGAGCTACAACTTGAGCCTCAACCTCGACGACTTGCGGAAACAATTCAATGTCGCCTTCAGCGCCGAATACGCCCGCGCCACCAACGCCCGGGCGCAGTTCATCGCCGCGCAGGAAAAACAGCTCAAACGCCCGCTGACCAAAATTGAACGAAAGCGGCTCGCGTTTTCGCTCGAACAAATGGAACAGCTCCGCGGGCAGGCGCGTTACCGCGTGGCGAGCGTCATCGTCTCGCAGACCGGCCAGAAACTGGGCCAGCAGATCGCGCTCGACCCGGTGAAATTTCAGCGCGACTACGAAACGCGGCTGGCCATGCCTTACGCCTTGATTTCCGACGCCAGCCCGGAGCAGGTCGCGCGGTTCGAGGAGCAGATCACCGGCGACCTTGGCGCGGACGTGGATTTGCAGCCCGTCCGCAGCTATCCGCTCGGCACAACGGCGGGACACCTGCTGGGTTATCTGCAACACGACAACGATTCGCAGGAGGGCGAGGATCCGTTTTTCAATTACCGGCTGCCGGATTATCGCGGCGTGACCGGGATTGAATATGCTTTTGACGCGCAATTGCGCGGGCGGGCCGGCGGGGAATCGGTGCTGGTCAACAATCAGGGTTACCGGCAGTCTGAAAACATCTGGGACGAACCGGAACCCGGCCACAACGTCGTGCTGACGATTGACCTCGACATCCAACGCGCGGCGGAGGAATCGCTCGCGGCGCACCAGGGCGCGGACGCTCGCGGCGCGGTGGTCGTCATGGACGTGCGCAGCGGCGACGTGCTGGCAATGGTGTCGTCGCCGGCGCTGGATCCGAATTACTACGTCAAGGGATTGCCGGCGGACGAATCCCGAAAGGAAACCGCGCGGCTGAACGACCCGAAATTGCGCCCGCTCATCAATCGCGCGACGCAGGAAAATTACGCGCCCGGCTCCATTTTCAAGCCCGTCGTCGCCCTCGCCGCGCTGGATGACGGCCTGGATCCCAACGCGACCGTCAACGATCCCGAAAATCCCGAAGACCCGGGCCACGGCCATTATGTGATGGGGCGGCGTTCCATCAAAGACACCGCGCCGCCGGGCGATTACAACCTGCGCCGCGCAATCATCCGCTCCAGCAACACTTACTTCATCACGGTCGGCTTGCGCACCGGCATCGAAAAAATTGTCCGGCTCGCCGGGAAATTCCATTTTGGCGAATCCGTCGGCCTGCCGACGCGGCAGGAAACGAAGGGCATTTTCCCGACGCTGGAACGGATCAACCAGCCCGACTGGCGCGACGGCGACTCGGCGAACATTTGTTTCGGCCAGGGCAAAATGGCGGTGACGCCGATGCAAATGGCCGTCGTCTATTCCGCCATCGCCAACGGCGGCGCCGTTTTATGGCCCCGGCTTGTCGAACGCATCGAGCCGCAGGATCCGTCGGGCGGCGAAACGGCGACGAATTTTCCGTCCGGCCTCGTGCGCGACGAGATTGGCGTGAAGCCGCGCAGCCTGAAAATTTTGCGCGACGCGATGCTCGGCGAAACCACGGACCCGGAGGGCACCGGCAAGGCGGCGGTCGTGCCCGGCCTGAACATCTGCGGCAAGACCGGCACGGCGCAGATGAAGAATGAACACGGCCAGGAAAGCGGCTGGAATTATTGGTTCGCGTCGTTCGCGCCCTACGAAAATCCGAGATACGCCGTCGTGGTCCTGGTCCAGTCGGAAAACAAGGGCTCCGGCGGCAGCGTCTGTGCGCCGATTGCGCACGACATTTACGCGGCGATTTTGAACAAGGAAAACCCGGCCGTGCCGGGAGTCGTGGCGGAGGCCAATTGAAATGATCAACATCGCGCTCAACGAACGTCATCCCAAGCTGGCCCGGCTGCAACTGGTCGCGCTGGCCGGGCTGATGTGCCTGGGCGTGGCGTTCGTGTTCAGCGCCACCATGGTGAACCAGGCGGCGTCTTCGCTGCCGTGGTATGACCAGAGCTGGGCGCGGCAGATTGTCTGGTATGCGCTCGGCCTCGGCGCGGGCGCGGCGCTGTGCGTGGTGGATTATCACACGCTGGCGCGGTGGTCGTTCGTGGCCTACTGGGCGATGATTCTTTGCCTGGTCGCGGTGCTGGTTCCGCACATCGGCTCGATGCGCTTTGGCGCGCGGCGGTGGATTGACCTCGGTTTTTTCCAATTTCAACCGAGCGAATTTGCAAAGCTGGCGTTCATTCTCGCGGCGGCGAATTTTTTGAGCCGGCCGGTGGATGAATTGAAGCAGCCGCCGGTTTTCTGGAAGGGCATCGGATTGATGATGCTGCCGTTCGTCCTCATTTTGAAGGAACCGGACCTGGGTTCGGCGCTGGTGCTGCTGCCGACCGGGCTGATCATGATGTTTGTCGCCGGCACGCCCAAACGGTATTTGCTGCAACTGACCGGCGCGGTCGGCGTGCTCGCCGTGCTGTTTCTGGCGGACATTTTGTTTGTGCCGGCGGGCCGCTGGCAGATTCAGATGCAGCCGTATCAGCGCGACCGGCTGCTGGTTTATTTTGGACGGGACTACACCCATTTCGCTTCGCCGGGCGCCACGCCGGCGGAGTTGCGACGCCTGCGGGAGGAACAACTCGGCGACGAGTATAACATCCGGCAGGCGTTGATTTCCGTCGGCTCCGGTGGGCTGGCGGGGAAAGGCTGGCGGCAGGGGACGCAACACGCCCTCGGTTATCTGCCGCACGACGTGGCTTACAACGACTTCATTTTCTCCGTGATTGCCGAGGAGGAGGGATTCGTTGGCAGCGTGATTGTGCTCACGCTGTATGCGGTGGTTCTCTTCACTGGATTGAGAATTGCCGGCCAGGCGCGCGACCGCCTGGGCAAACTCGTGGTGGTGGGCGTCGTGACGCTCCTCTTCAGCCATGTGTTTATCAACATCGGCATGAACATTCGCATTATGCCCGTGACGGGTATTCCACTGCCGCTGTTATCTTACGGCGGGTCTTCAGTGCTCGGCTCGTTGATCGCCGTGGGCTTGATGCAAAACGTCCATATTCATCGAAAGGGATACTGATATGAGCAATAACAACTTTTCACGCCGCCACCGCGGCATGCGCTTCCGCCCCAAAGGCGGCCTCGGCCACAACCCGCAAAAACCCGACCGGGAGGCCACGCAGGCGCGCGCCGACGTGGTGAGCGAACAGGGCGGCAATGAGCACGTTTTTGAAAAACGCCATGCCGGCGAAATCGAACGCGCCGAAAATCTCGCCGCCGGCCTGCCTCCCGGGGACGGGCGCGAGGAATCCCCGCAAACTGGGGAGAACATTCCCGGCCAGAAGGATTTGAACAGACAACCATCTGAAACTCCCGCGCCCTCGGAGGAGAAAAAGGAATTCAAGCCGGTGGAAATCAAGGAGGCCCCGAAGGGCATCCTGGAATCCATCAAGAATGTCGCAACGACGCTCGTCAAAAAAGTCCAGCGGCTCATCCGCCCGGAGAAGAAAATCCACAAGGAGGTCGTCATCAACGCCGAGACGCTCGAAACGCGCGTCGCCGTGCTCGAGGACGGCAAGCTGGAGGAATTCAACATCGAGCGCACCACCGAGGAGCGCCTCGTCGGCAGCATCTTCAAGGGTAAGGTGCGCAACCTCGAAGACGGCCTCAAGGCCGCGTTCGTGGACATCGGTTTCGAAAAAAATGCCTTCCTGCATTACTGGGACATCGTGCCCAACCAGTTCGACAGCGGCGTGGAAATCGTCGAACGCCCCGTCAATCGGGACCGCCGCCCTGCCCGGCCCAAAATCACCCAGCGCGACATCCCGCGCCTTTATCCGCCCGGCAGCGAGATCATCGTGCAGGTCACCAAGGGCCCGATCAGCACCAAAGGCCCGCGCGTCACAACCAACCTCGTTCTGCCCGGACGCTATCTCGTCCTGCTGCCGAACTCCGACCAGTCCGGCATCTCGCGCAAGATTGAAAACCAGGAGGAACGCAAACGGCTCAAGAAAATCCTCCGCGAACTGGCCATTCCCGAAGGCATGGGCGTCATCATGCGCACGGCGGGCGAAGGCCAGCGTCGGCCGTATTTCATCCGCGACCTCGCCATCCTGCTCGAGGAGTGGCGCAGTGTGCAGGAAAAAATCCAGAAACAGCCGATGGCCACCTGCGTTTTCCAGGAACCCGACTTGATTGAGCGCACCGTGCGCGATTTTCTCACCGAGGACGTGGAGCGCGTGGTGGTGGACAACCCCAAGGCCCACGAGCTGATGCAGTCGCAGATGCTGAAAATCAAGGCCCGCTGGTCGGCGCACAAGGTCAAACTCTACTCCGACTCGCAGCCGATCTTCGACCGGTTCAACGTCAGCAAGCAGCTGGAAAGCACCTTCTCGCGCCAGGTGCATCTCAAGAGCGGCGGCTACATCGTCATTGACGAAACCGAGGCGCTCGTGGCCATTGACGTCAACACCGGCCGTCACAAGGGCGGCAAGGACCAGGAATCCACGATTCTGAAGGTGAATCTCGAAGCCGCCGAGGAAATCTGCCGCCAGCTCCGTCTCCGCAACATGGGCGGCCTCATCGTGCTGGATTTCATTGACATGAAGCACCAGCGCGACCGGCAGCAGGTTTATTCGCGGATGAAGGACGGCCTGCGCCGCGACAAGGCCAAGACCCACATCCTGCCCATCACCCAGCTCGGCCTCATGGAAATGACACGCCAGCGCCACACCGAAAGCGTGAGCGCGGCGGTCTATGACGACTGCCCGTATTGCAAGGGCCGCGGCAAGGTCAAGAGCGCCATCACCATGAGCGTGGAAATCCAGCGCAAGCTCCAGGAAATCCTGAAGAAACGGACGCGCGATGAAACGGACTTCCAGCTCCGCATTGTCGTCAATCCCACCGTGCTGGAGCGGCTCCGCAACGAGGACGAGAAGCTTCTCATTGAAATGGAGAAACGCTACTTCGGCAAGCTGTCCTTCCGCGCCGACACCGGCATGCACGCCGAACAGTTCAAGATCGTGAACGTGGAAAACAACGAGGAACTGGCCAGCGTCGGCTCATAAACCCATCTGTGGCGTCGGCACTGTGCGCCGGCGCGCCACACACCCGACACTATGGCACATCATATTGACATTGGAACATAGTGTTATGGGCTTGCGGAAACGGGTGGTGAAATTCATCAAGACGGGCGGCTCCAAGGCCGGGGCCGCCCGGCGTTTTGATCTGGGGCGGAGCACCGTTTACCGCCATCTGGACGTGGGCAAGCAGGAATGCCGGCCCCCCAAAAGAGCTGGTGATATTGGCGAAAACTCGACCCGCAGCAACCCCATGTTCACGCCAAAAAACATTCCGACGCCACGCTCAAGGAATTCCAAACGGTGTTTGGCGTCAGCCATCATGCGATCTGGATGCGGCGGGAACAGCCGGGCTTCACGCTGAAAAACTCATAAAATATCGCGGGCGCAACGAGGTGCAACGGCGGCTCTTCCGGCGCGAGTTGGAAAAGTTCGGGGTCAAGAATGCGCGAAGTGGAAGTTCCTTCAGCGGCTGATCTACAGAAGCTCTCCAACGGCGGGAGCAACGTCTCCGGCCAAAAGAATTCACGGCAATTTTCGGATCATTTAGCGCGCTTTCAAGCGGGTCGTCCAACAAAACTTCCTCGCACCTTGCCGAGCCGCGCAATTTCCCTGCGGATGTTTTCTTCGCTCGCACCACCGAAGCCGGTGTGCATTCCAGCGCAGACGGGGCGGATTTTTCATTTCACGCTGAAAACGCTGTCGAGGATGACCTCCTTGGTTTTCCAGATGAGCGCCATCGTCATGGCCAGCGGCAGCAGCGCAAACAGCGTCAGCCCCCAGAACCCAAAATCCTGCAGCCAGCCGAACAGCGCGCCGAGCGCGGCGGGCAGGCGCGGGTCCTGCAGCAGGACCGCATACGCGAGGCCGAAAAACAGGAGCACGGCGAGCAGCCAGCGGTTGAACGTGGTGAACTGGCGCGTCTCGTGCCGGAGCGTCTCGTCCGGCAGCATCGCGCCGAGCTGCCGGATGACGACGTTCAGGTTGAACAGAAAAAGGATGGCCGACAGCGCGAGCAGGAAAATTGCGGCGTTGAAAAACGGCTGGTCCGGCATCTGGTTGTGCCAGTAGAGAAACGGGCAGAGGCCGACGTTAACGAGGCCGAGGAGTTGCGCCCGATCCAGCGCGCTGCGCCACGGGCGCTCCTGCTTTTGAAAATCGCCCATCAGCCAGAGGCCGTAAAGCGGCAGGGCCGTCGCGGCAAACGCCGGCATGAAACCCCACGGTTTGAGCCAGTCGGCCCGGGAGGTCTCGGCGCAAATCACCAGCGACGCGGGCAGCCCCCAAAACAGCGCCGACAGGCCGCGGGCAAGGCGCCCGAGCGAGCGGAGCAGTTCTGGATTGGGAGCAGGATCAGGCATTACGGGAGTGAAGAATGCAGAATGAAGAATGAAGAAACAAGCTTAACGCACACAGTTGAATCTCAATTCTTCATTCAAAATGAGAGATAAGTGTAAGCCTTCAATCCGCGTTCGTAATCGTCGAGCAGGCGCATGGCCTCGGACGGCTTCATGCGGTCGGATTTGATCGCCTCGTCCATTTGCGCCTTCATCTGGCGCTTCAATTCGTTTTCGTCGTATTGCACGGCCGCGAGCGTCTGGACGATGGTGTTGCCCTCGATGATTTCCTCGATGTAATAGCCGGCGGGTTCGTCCGGTTCGAGGAACACGTGGACCTCGTTGACGCGCCCGAACAGGTTGTGCAGGTCGCCCATGATGTCCTGATAAGCGCCCATCAAAAAGAAGCCGAGGCGGTAAGGCTCCAACTGGCCGTCACCGTTGATGTTCAACTGGTGGAGCGGCAGCGTGTCGCGCACGTCGCGGAAATCAATGAACTTGTTGACCTGGCCGTCGGAATCGCAGGTGATGTCCACGAGCGTGGCCTCGTGCGTCGGGCGCTCGTCCAGGCGCGTGATCGGCATGATGGGAAACAACTGGTCCAGCGCCCAGTGATCCAGCAGCGATTGGAAGACGGAAAAATTGCAGAGATACTGGTCGCCGAGGCTGTCTTCGAGCTTGCGGATTTCCTCCGGCGCGTAGGGCTGGCCCTTGTAGCTGTCCACCACCTCGCGGCTGATCTGCCAGTAAAGATCCTCGATCTTCGCCTTCTCCGGCAAATCCATCATGCCCAGCGTGAACATGTGCTGCGCGTCGTCGCGGCGTTCGAGCGCGTCGTGGTAGGCTTCCAGCTTGTTCAGGTTGCAGAGATTTTTTTTGACGTCGAGCAGCTCGCGGACCAGCGGATGCTCGTTGTCGCCGTATTTCAAAAATTCACCGGGCCGGATTTTTTCAATCGAGCCGAACACCTCAACGATCAGCACGCTGTGGTGCGCGACGAGGGCGCGGCCGCTTTCGCTGACGAGATCCGGGTGCGGGACGTTTTCCGCATTGCACACGTCGGCGACGTAATAAACGATGTCGTTGGTGTATTCCTGCATCGAGTAATTCGTCGAGCTGTCGAACGCCGACCGGCTGCCGTCGTAATCCACGCCCAGGCCGCCGCCGACATCGAGGAATTCGATCTTGAAACCCATTTTGTAGAGCTTGGCGTAAAGGCGTGCCGCCTCCTGCACCGCCTTTTTCACCGTGAGGATATCCGGCACCTGCGAGCCGATGTGGAAATGCAGCAGCTTGAGGCAATGGCCGAGATTCTCCGCCTTGAGCAATTCCGCCGCCGCCAGCAAATCCGCCGTGCTCAAGCCGAACTTCGCGTTTTCGCCGCCGCTCTCGGCCCAGCGTCCCGCGCCCTTGCTCAACAGCCGCGCCCGGATGCCCAGCAGCGGCTCGACGCCAAGCTGTTTTGAAATCGCGACGATGTGCCGCAGCTCCTCCAGCTTTTCCACGACCATGATGACCTTTTTGCCGAGCTTGATGCCGAGCATGGCCATCTTGATGAACTCCGCGTCCTTGTAGCCGTTGCAAATGATGAGGCTGCCCATCTGGTTTTGCAGCGCGAGGCCGGCGAACAACTCCGGCTTGCTGCCAACCTCCAGCCCGAAATCATACGGCTTGCCCGCGTCCAGAATTTCCTCCACCACCTCGCGCAACTGGTTCACCTTGACCGGGAACACGCCGCGGTATTTGCCCTTGTAATTGAACTCCGCGATGGCGCTGCGAAAGGCATGGTTGAGCGCCTCGACCCGATGCCGCAAAATATCCTGGAAGCGGATGAGCAGCGGGAACTTCAGCCCGCGCCCCTTCGCCTCCTCGATCACGTCCGTGATGTCCACCGTCGCGCCGGCGTCCTGCAACGGCCGCGCCACGACGTGCCCGGCGTCGTTGATGTCGAAATACTTCGCGCCCCAGCGATGGATGTTGTAAAGCGTGCGCGCCGCGTCAATGCTCCACGGCGGGCCCGCGTCAGTTGCATGGTTCATTTCGGTGAATTCAAGCGAAGCGCACTATAAAACTCTGCGCGAGGAAAGCAACAGGCGGAATGAAAAATTTTGCGCCGCTTCGGGCTTTGCAGTTTGAAGAAAATTTGATTTCATCGCGCCATGCCGAAAGCATCACTCGCCGCCATCGTCAAACATTGCGACCAACTGCTCCGCACCAAATTCATCGGAGATTATGACGGCGCGGCCAACGGATTGCAGGTGGACGGCCGGGGGCCGGTCACCCGGATCGCCGCCACCGTGGACGCCAGCCTCGCCACGGTCAAACTCGCCATCGCCGCCGGGGCGGATTTGCTCATCGTCCATCACGGACTGTTCTGGAGTCCGCGCCAGCCGTGGACGGGAAAAAATCACGAACTGCTCCGGCTGCTGGTGGAGAACAATCTGGCCATTTACAGTTCACATCTGCCGCTCGACGCGCATCCCAAACTCGGCAACAACGCGCAGCTCTGCGCCGCGCTCGGCCTGAAAAACCTGAAGCCGTTTTATGAAACCCACGGCCAGACCATCGGCTTCAAATCGCGGACAAGGATTTCCCGCGCTGATTTGGCGAAGCGGTTGGAACGCGCGACTGGCGCGAAGCCGAAAATCATTCCGGGCGGAAATGAAATCTGCGAACGCATTGGCGTCGTCACCGGCGGCGCGGGCGACGGTTTGAAAATCGCCGCCGATGAAGGCGTGGATACGTTTGTCACCGGCGAGGGACCGCAATGGACTTTTGCGCTGGCGGAGGAATTGGGGCTAAATGTCCTCTACGGCGGCCATTACGCGACGGAAACTTTCGGAGTGAAGGCGCTGGCGGCGCACCTCTCCAAACAATTCAGTCTGCCGTGGGAATTTTTGGATCATCCGACGGGCTTGTAAAGGTGGAAGGGTCGCCGTGGCGGTGGCCCGAATTTCAGGGACGGCGGCACGCCGTTCCTCCCTAATTCAATTGCGCCAGCACGCGCTCGGAAATCTTCTTCCCGATGGCCAGCGACGCCGTGGCCGCCGGCGACGGTGCGTTGACGACGTGCAAAACGCCGGATGCCTCCTGAAAGTGAAAATCCTCGACCATTTTTCCATCCCGCAGCATTGCCTGGGCGCGCACGCCGGCGCCGCCGGTCTCCAGATCGGATTCGCGGATTTCCGGCACGAGTTTTTGCAGCGAGCGCGTGAACTCGGCCCTGGAAAGCGAGCGGCGGATTTCGTAACCGCACATGCTCGGATACTTCGCCAGAAATTTCCACAGACCGGGATAGCAAAGCGATTCCGCCAGGTCGCGCAGGTTGACGTTTGACCATTTGTAGCCTTCGCGCGCGAAGGCCAGCACGGCGTTCGGCCCGGCCTCGATGCCGCCGTGGATGAGCCGCGTGAAGTGGACGCCGAGGAAGGGAAATTTCGGGTCGGGCACCGGATAAATCAGGTTGCGGACAAGAAATTGCCGCTCTTTCCTGATCTTAAAATACTCGCCGCGAAACGGGATGATTTTGGCGGACGGTTTTTGCCCCGCCGCGCGCACAAGCCGGTCGGAATGCAATCCGCCGCACGTCACGACAAATTTCGCGCGAAAACTTCCGGCGGAAGTTTCGACGATCTGCCCGCCGCCGTCGGAGACAATTTTCAGAACGCGCGAGCCGAGCCGGATTTCGCCACCGGCCTTGCGGATGATCTCGCCGAGCTTTTCGCAGACGCCCGGATAATCCACGATGCCTTCCTGCGGCACATGAATCGCCGCAATGCCGGCGGCGTGCGGCTCAATCTCCTTGATTTGCTGCGGATTCAATTTCCGCAGGCCGAGCAGGCCGTTGGCATTTCCGCGTTCCCAGAGATTTTCCAGCCGCGGCAATTCTTCCTCGGCGGTGGCGACGACGATTTTGCCGCATTGTTCGTGGGCGATGCCGTGTTCGCGGCAGAATGCGACCATTTCGCGCAGCCCGCTGACGCTCAGTCTCGCCTTCTCCGAGCCGGGTTTGTAATAAAGGCCGGAATGCAGCACGCCGCTGTTGTTGCCGGTCTGGTGCGCGGCCAGCTTGAACTCCTTTTCGAGCAAAAGAATTCTCAACTGCGGTTTCGCTTCCAAAAGCCGGAATGCCGTTGCCAATCCGACCGCGCCGCCGCCGACGACAATGGCATCGTAATTCATTTGGCCTTTTTGTCGCCGCCCTTTGAAAGAAAGCCGACGATCATCGTCTTGGTTTCGGTGGCGACCATGCCGAGGAAACGGAACACGCGGCGGAAGAAATTCATTTCCGGCCACGCGGCGAGCGTTTCCTTGGCCAGCCTGTCCGCTTCGGAATTTCTGCCCAGCGCACGGAGACATTCCACCTTCATGTCCTGCGCCTGGCGGACGCGGAGATTCGACATCAGTGTCCCGTCGAGAAATGTCAGCGCCTCATCGTATTTCTTTTCCGCGATTCGCTGCTGGGCGAATTCCAAAAGCCGCGCAACCGCTTCGGCTTCCTTTTTGAAATAAGCCGGGTTGAAGGCGCGGCGTTCCTCCGGTGTGTGCAGCGTGAACCGCTCCTCCTGAAACACGGCGTAGAGCTCGGAGAATTTGTCCTGTTGCTTTTCCAGTCCGGCGGCGCGCTGCTCCAGGTTTTTGAGCGCGGCGTCTTTTTTTTCAGGATCGAGGTTCATGGCATCAATGAGTTTTCTGGCGGAAATTTTCCGTTCATCCAGGGCGAGCTGAAAAAAGCGCGCCCAGAACGGCAGGTCGCGCATCCGGCGGGTCTTGCCCTTGCCGCGGATGGGCAGCATGACAATCGGCAGCCGGACGTAGCAGCCGGCCATCTCACCGATCTGATGCACCCAGCGGTCGTCATACCAAAACGGAAAATGGCCGGGGAAAATGTGCTGCAGCGTTTCGAGCCAGCGCCAGCCGAAAATTGGATATGTGCAGGTGTCCGCCGTCATCGGGTCGTGCGGGCAGGCGAGGAAGATGCCATCGGGAAATTTCGCGGAGGTTTCGCGGATGAGATTGTCCCAGCCCGGCGTGCCGAAGCAGATGTCGTCGGCCAGAACCATGTAGATTTCCGCAGTGCCGCCGGAATTGCGCCAAAGCGTGTGCTGCGTTTCGCAAAGCCCGGCCGTCTGCGGTCCGATGTGCCAGTGCAATTGAACCCCCGCGCCGCTCAACCGCCCGTCGTCAATCGCCTTGCGCGTCACGGCGTCATCCGCGTCCACATACAGCCAGAGCGAAACCTTTTCCGGCTGCGCGGTGGTGGCTTTCAGCGCGGCGAAGACCTGCGCGAGCGATTCCGGCCGGCCGCGCGTGGCCATGATGAGGCAGATTTCGCCGGGATGAATCTGCGGAGCATTCATGGGTCGGCAAATTTGCGCCGGTCTTTGACGGCTTCGTAATTTTTGGAATACCACTCCACCGCGCGGCGGATGCCGGGCGCAAGATCGCCGCTGATGACCATGCCGTATTTCTCGCGCAGCTTGGTGGCGTCCAGAAATTTTTCCTTCGCGCCGGTGTAGCGGTTCGCGTTGAAGACAACCTTGCCGCGATAGCCCGCCGCCTCGCAAACCGCGAGCGCGAGTTCCTTCACGGTTTTTCCGCCGTGCGACACCAGGTTGACTATGTCGCGGTCCAGGCGTGGCGCGAGTTCGATCAGGCCGCGGACAAAATCCTTCACGTCCATGAAATCGCGGACCTGCGAGCCGTCGCCCCAGATTTCGACCTCGGGCAGATTCATCCTCACCGCGCGGACAAACCGCGCGACCAGGGCGCCGGGAACGTGCGCGGTGGACTCGTTAAAATCATCGTCCTCGCCGAACATCGCGGCGGGAATGACGTAGCTGCCGTTGAGCTTGAACTGGTCATTGTAGGCGAGAATGCCAGTGTAAAGCATCCGCTTGGTCGCGCCGTAGGAATAAACGCTGCCGTGAATTGCGCCCTCGAAAAACTTGTCCTCCGTCATGCCCTGCGCCGCGCTCGGATACGCACACGACGCGCCGACTGCGATGAGCCGGGCTTGCGGAATGAATTTCCGCCATGCCTCGAGCGCATGGTTGTGGATGAGGTTGTTGACGAAAAATTGCTCCGCCGTGTGCTTGCCGGGAAATTCCCCCGCGGCCTGAAAACTGGCGAGGTGCAGGATCAAATCCGCGTCCTGATTATTTTTGAAAACGGCCTCGGCCTGCTCCCGGCGCGTCAAATCAAACTGGCGGCGGCCAAATGCGAAAAAAGGAACGCCGCGCTGCGCCAGCTCCGTCTGGAGATGTTTGCCGACGAATCCCGTGCCACCGGTGATGAGGACTTTTTTCATGGCGAATCAATCGCCCAGCAGCTTCCGCTTCAGCCGGATGCTGGCCATGGCTTCGACGTTTTTGCGCTGCTGCGGGCCGAAGGTTTTTTCCACCAACTGCAGATAGGCCGGGTTCGTGAAGTAGGTTTTCCACGCGTCATCGCGGAATTTCAGCACCTGCGCAGCGGAAAGATGTTTCGTGGGCAGCGGCTGGCTGTCGTAGGAAAGGAACGCGTAGCCGCCTGGCGTGGAGGGAAGTTTCCAGCCGTTGGCCCTGGCCGTGTAGTAAAGCGGGCTGCCGGGCAACGCCTGACAAGGATACATGTTCGCCATCTCGGTGTTCAATTCCAGCGCGAGGTCGAGCGTCTGCTGCATCGTTTCGTGCGTGTCTTCAGGGAAGCCGAAGATGTAATTGGAAATGACATACAAGCCGGAGGCGCGAACGGTCTTGATGACCTCGCGGATGTTGACGTCCTGAAAGCTGCCCTTGGAAACTTCGCGGCGGACGGTCTGGTTGCCGGCCTCGACGCCAAGCGCGAGCCAGTTGATGCCGGCCTTGCGGAATTTTTCGAGGTATTGCGGGCGAACGGTGTCAATGCGCGAATACGTCCACATCCGCAGGCCGAGGTCGCGTTCGGCCAGGCCGTCCACGAGCGGCTCGAAATAATTTTTGTTCAGGAAGAACATCTCGTCCGAGACGCGGATGGTTCTCACGCCCATCGCGGCGAGCTTTTCAAATTCCTTGAGCATGAACGCCGGCGACCAGAAACGCATGTTGGGCGAGTTGGCCGAGACGGTGCCTTCCGCGTTGCTCTCGCGGTTGACGATGTTGATCATGCAAAAGTCGCACTTGAACTTGCAGCCGAGCGAGGTGTAAATCGCCGCGAAGGGCGTGCGCAAATCGTGGTTGAACTCCGCGTGCCAGAAGTGCGCACGATACAAATCCAGCGGCTTGTTCTTGAAAGGCAGCAAATCCCACGCGTAGCCGGGCAGATCCAAATCCATGCGCTCATTCGGCACGACCCGTTCCGGCGCATTCAAAACCGGCCCGCCGTTTTGCTTGTGGCCGATGCCTTTGACCTTGTCGAGGTCCGATTGCAAATCCGTCCGTAGCAGGTTTTGAATCGCGTAAACGCCTTCGTTGAGCAAAATGAAATCCACTTCCGGCAGCGCAAGCACCTCCAACGGCAGCGCGCTGGTGTGAGAGCCGACGAAGCAGGTTTTTGCTTCGGGATGTGCGGCTTTTAATTTTCGAGCGAGCGCTGTCGCGCCGATCATGTTCGTCGTGCCGGAATTCGGATTTTGGCCATAGACGACGAAGCAAACGAGCCGGGCTTTCGCCTCGCCGATGCGCTGCACGGATTGCTCGTCGGACAAACGTTCCGCGCCGCAGTCGAGAATGGCCACGCCGAAACCGTTCGCGCGACAAGCCTGCGCCAGCAGCAGCGCCCACGTCGGCGGCTCGATGGCGGAGAAGTCCTTGCTCAACTCCTGATACGCCTGGGCGGAGGAATCCGCGTTGACAAAAAGGACATCCAATGGCCGGTTCATAAATCAAATCCCGTTCAGCAACCCGCACAGCGCCTTGACGCGGGCGGTTTCGAGTTCGGGATAATTGCCGATGTAGGCGCCGAAAAAGTGGACATGATCCACCTTGGGATACTTTTTGTATTCGCCCGGCATCAGCTTGCGCATGAATGGCTGACGCAACTGGTTGCCGCCGCCGGAGGTGCCGCGGCGGAATTCGATCTTCCGTTCGCGCAGTGTCTTTTCGATGCGATCCCAAAGCCCCCGGTCCGGTTCGCACAACACCAGCGTGAAGGCGTAATTGCAACTGCCTTCGCGCTCGAAGTCGGTGAAAAATTTCTTTGGATCCAGATTGTCGAGGAAGCAGTTCAGGTTGCGCGTGCGGATTTTGTTCCGCGCGTCGAGCCGCTTCAGTTGCGAGAGGCCCATGACGGCGTTGATTTCCGTGCTGCGGACGTTGTAGGCCGGAAACGCAAAGATGAAATCGGGGTTCAAGTCCGGCCAGTCGGATTTGTAGCGGTTTTTCAGCGCGTCGGACTTGCTTTCGCGCACCATGCCGTGCGAGCGGAACATGCGGAGCTTCTCGTAAAAATCCGGATCGTTCGTGCAAACCATGCCGCCCTCGATGGTGCTCATGTGGTGGGCGTAATAGAACGAGAAATTCGAGGCGAACCCGAACGAGCCGAGCTTTTTTCCTTTGAAGGTCGCACCGTGCGACTCGCAAACGTCCTCGATGAGCGGGATGTTTCGTTTCTTCAATTCCGCCAGCAGGTAATTATCGAGCGCGTTGTAGCCGAGGATGTGTGTCAAGAAAACGGCGCGCGTTTTTTTGGAGATTTTTTTGACAACCTGCTTCGTGTCCATGCCAAGCGTGCGCGGGTTGATGTCCACGAACACCGGGGTGAAGCCGTTTTGCAGGACGGACGCGACATCGGAAATCCACGTCAGCGTCGGCACGATGATTTCGCCGCCGCCAAAGCGCTCGCGGATGGCCGCCATCGTGATCTGGTTGGCGGATGAGCCGGAGTTGACGAAGACGCTGTGCTTCACGCCGACCCATTCAGACCATTCCTGCTCGAACGCGGCGACGTTCTTTGATTGTGTCAAGATCGGGTCGTCCTGCTGGAGGAACCGGATGACCGCGTCGAGGTCTTCGCGCGCGACGTTGTTCTTCATCAGCGGCCAGTCGCGCAATTCGGCGGCGGCCTTACTTTTCGTTGTAGTAATCGCCATATTCAACAATGATCGTGCTGCGTCCGTCTTCGCGTTCCAGCGCCTTTTTGTAGGCGGGGAAAATCTGCTCCGGCTCGTCGAGGCGGATGACTTCAATCGTCTTGCACATCAGCCGGAACGCCTCAGTGAAATCGCCGACGTGCTGGTGCTGCGGATGCAGCGGGCGCTCGGAGCCGATGCCGGTGCGGATGATGACCTTGGGCTGGTAGCCGCCGTTGGAAATGGCCGGCAGCTTGTCCAGATGATTCACGATCTGGTTGACGGCCAGCAGGAGAAAATTCCAGCGCGGGAAGATGCTCACCGGCACATGGCCGCCGAGCGCCAATCCGGTGGACATGCCCATCTGCATTTCCTCGGTGACGGGCAGTTCCAGCAGCCTGTCGCTCGGGACATTCTTGAGCGTGTTGCTCATGGCCGTGCCGGGACAGCCGACGGCCTGGCCGAGAAAAATCGTCCGCTCATCGCGCGCAAGGAATTCCATCGCGCGGCACATTTCGTCAAAATACTTCATGCAGGTTGAATTAAAATTGGACACGCTTGCCGGCGCCGGCATGCGGATATTTGGTTTGATACTTGTAATAAACCACCAGCGGATGGCGGCTGTTTTCGTAGGTGAGCACCGGCTGGTTCCACGCTTCGCGCGTGTCGGTGCAGACGGATTTGGCGTTGTCCTCGATGATGAACCGGATCGGCAGTTGATGGTTGGTCGAATACTTGAGGCATTCGTAAAAGGCCCCGGTTTCGGAGGTCATGTCGCCCACAAAACAATGCACCCGCGCCTTTTCGCCGCGGCGTTTGATGCCCATCGCGGTGCCGACGGCGATGGAAAGAACCCCGGTGACGATGGCGGACGAGACGATCCGGTATTTCGGAAAGCAGAGTGAAATCGAACGTCCGGCGAGGATTTCCGCCTTCACTTCCTCGCGCGGAACGCCCTTGAGCAGGCACTGATAATGGCTGCGCCAGGAGCAAAAAACCCAGTCTTCCGGCTTCACATCGCGGAAAATTTCGATCATCTGCGCCTCGTTGCCGTAATACAGGTGGACCGGCGCGCGGATTTTCCCGGCATTGAACACGTCCGCAATCTCGGCTTCAAAGGCGATCAAATCTTCAGGCGTCATGTTTTATCAGACTGCCGGAAAGAGCGTGTGGCGTCAAGTTTTGGCGCGGCAAAACCGGGTTGTCCGGCGTTGGAAAATCAGGCGGAAGCGCCGGGCGAGTCGGGGGTCAGCTCGCTGAACGCCTCGATTTGCCGTTTGCTGCGGGCCTTGTCGTGCTTGGCAAAATCCTCCTCCATGTCGAAAAAAATGATCTGGCTGCCGGAAAATTCAAATTCAAACGGCACTTCAATCAGCCGGTCGAGCTGCTTGCGGACCTTGCCCTGCTTTTCCGGCGGAACAAACAGCAGCAGGAAGCCGCCGCCGCCCGCGCCCAGAAGCTTTCCGCCGAGCGCGCCGGCCTTGCGCGCCGCATCATACAACGCGTCCACGCGCGCGTTGGAAACCTTTTCGCTCAATCCGCGCTTGGCCAGCCAGGCCTGGTGCAGCAGCTCGCCGAACGCCGCCAAATCCCGGCCGCTTTCCAGGATCGCGCAGCTCTGATCAACGTATTCCCGCATCTGGTTCAACAGCGCCGCCCGGTCGCCCATCACCGTGACATAGCTTGAGGCCACGTCCGACGCCGTGCGTTTGATGCCGGTGTAAAACAGCATCAAATGGGAATTCAGGGCCTTCAGCCGTTCCTGCGGCAGGGTCATCGGCTGCACGGAAAATCCGCCGGCCGGGAGAAAATTGATCCGGTTCAGGCCGCCGTAAGCCGCGCAAACCTGGTCCTGCGAACCAACCGTTTCCTTCAAGACCTCCTGTTCGAGATGGATGCTCTCATCGGCGAGCCGCTTTTTGCCGACGGGCCGCCCCTGAAGCGCGTGGAGCGCGTGAAGCAGGCCGACCGTGAACGACGAACTCGATCCCATGCCGCTGCGCCCCGGCAAATCACCGTCGTGATGAATCTCCACGCCGCGCGCCATTTTCAAAAAGCGCAGCGCCTCGCGCGCCGACGGATGCTGGATTTCGTCGAGCCGCTGGCAGTCCTCGATTTTGGAATACACCACGCGGATGCGGTGCTCGAAGAACGGCGGCAGATAGCGGCAGGTGAGGTAGCAATACTTGTTGATGGTGGCCGCCAGCACCGCGCCGCCGTGCTGGCGATACCAGACTGGATAATCCGTCCCGCCGCCAAAAAATGAAATCCGAAAGGGTGTCCGGCTGATGATCATGGTTCAAAAAATTGCGCATTCCGCCGGATGAATTCCTCCGCCAGCGGCAATGACTCGGGTGTTCCTATATCCAAAAACGGCGCGTCCGTCACGCAAACTTTCAGGCAGACCTTCTCCGCAATCAGCGCCGGGAAGACCTCCGTCTCGAAACTCAACGGCGTTTTGTCCGGGAAGGAATCAATGGCGGAGTCGCGGAACAAATAAACCCCGGCGTTGATGACGCCCGCGCCCGGCTTCTTTTCCTTGAAGCCGGCCAGTTCGCCCGCCGCGCTTTGCAGGATGGTTCCGAACCGCGCGGCGTCGGCGACGCGAACACCGAGAATCGCGCCGTCCACTTTTGACCCGTCCAGCGATTGAAACATCGGCGCCAGCGGCGCCGGCGCGAGCGAGTCGCCGTTCAGCACCAGAAATGCCTCGGATTTTTCAGCGCCGCGAATCGCGTTCAAGAATCCGCCGGCGGTTCCGAGCGGGCTGGTTTCGGGGACGCAACTGACTCTGACACCGGCAACCGGCTGCGATTGAAAATGCCCGGCAACGGTCTCCGCCAGATGTCCGGTGGACAAAATGACGTTGCGGATTTTTTGCGCGGCCAGATAGCGCACCACCCATTCGAGAAACGGCCTGCCGTTCACCGGCGCCATCGGCTTCGGCAAATCCGGCAGCAGATGCCGGATGCGCGTGCCAAAACCGCCGGCGAGGACGACGGCGGTGATTTTTTCAGGCGAAACGGCCATGTTTTTTTAGCCACAAATTTTCACAAATGAAACACGGATTTTTCAGGCAGCTCGCATTTGTGTTTCATTTAAGTCATCTGTGGCACAAATCAGACGTTCGAATAAATCGTGTTCCGCAAAATGGTGAAGCCCTTGATCAGCTCCGTGATGCCGCGGTCCAGGCCCCATTCCGGCTTGAAACCGGTTGCCGCGAGCCGCGCGTTGCTGACGATGTAATCGCGCTTGTCCGGGTCCTCGCCGATGGGCGCCTCGACAAAAACGAACTTCGGCAGGTGCTTTTGGATGACGGCGCAGAGTTCGAGCTTGGAAAGGTTTGCGTCGTCAAGGCCGACGTTGTAGGGCTTGCCCTTCATTTTCTCGAAGTTGGCCATGCCGTGCAGGAACGCGCGGGCCACGTCGCGGATGTGGACGTAATTGCGCTTGAAATGGCCCTCAAAAATCAAGACCGCGCGGTCGTGGACGGCGCGATAAACAAAATCGTTCACGAGCAGGTCCATCCTCATGCGCGGCGCGCAGCCGAACACGGTGGCGAGGCGGAAGCTGATGCTGTTCTCGCGCGACAGCACGGCTTCCTCGGCTTTCACTTTTGTGACGCCGTAGCTCGAAATTGGGCGCAACGGCGTTTCCTCGGTGCAGAATTTTCCCTTCTCGCCGACGCCGTAGCCGCTGTTGGTGACGGGCATGATAACCCACTGCTGTTTGCCGGCGAGGCGGCAGATCATTTCGACCGCCTCCTGATTGGTTGTTTTAGTCGCAATCGCGTCTGTGTTGCAGAGCGGCACGCCGACGAGCGCGGCGAGCGGGATGATCAAATCCGCCTTGGCGACGAGCGGCTTGACGACGGATTCCTCGCGGCAATCGCCACGGAGGACGCGGAATTTCTCGAACTGGCAGCAGTCGAGCAGGCTGTTCTGGTTGAAATAAAAATTGTCGAGCACAGTGACTTCGTGGCCTTGCGCGAGAAGCGTGGGCGTGAGGACCGAGCCGAGATAACCGGCGCCGCCGGTGATGAGGATTTTCATGCGATTTTAATTGTTTGCGGGTGTTTGCGGTTTGCGGGTCAGATAAAAAAGAAATCCGGACAGGATGATCGCGAGGGCCATGGCCGACAGGGTCACATAAAGCGGCTTGACCGGCAGGCTGAATCGGAATTCGACCGCGTGATCGCCCTGCGGCAGATAGACGCCGCGCATGATGAAGTTGGCGCGGAGCAGCGGCGCGGGCTTGCCGTCCACGGTCACCCGCCAGTGCGGGTCGAACATGTCGTTCAGCAGCAGCACGGTGGGCGTGGCGGCCCGGGTGTGAAACTTGATGTCCGTGGGCGCGTAGCTGGTGAACTCGACGGTGCCGGGATTTTCATTGGTGGCCGCGGCCGGAGGATTGGGCGCCGCCGGCGACTCGGCGAGCAGCACGGTTTGCCACGGATCGAACGCGGGCGAGGCCAGCTCGTTCAACGTGAGAAAATCGTTCGTGCCGACCCGTTGCAGGAATTCCCATCCGTCCGCTCCCAGGTTGGTCGCCGTCAATCCGGCAACGGCGGCCTTGTCGTTCATGGCCAACCGCCAACTTGAATAAAGTCTGGCCCGCGGCAGCGCGCCGGTGAATTCAAAAAGGGCGTAATCTCCGCTGTCGCTTGGAACGGCGGTCAGTTCTTCAAGGTGTGTTGCCTGTTCAATACCCGGCTTGGGCGCGATGGTGAAACGTTGGACGATGCGGAAACGTCTTTGCGCCGGGTCGAAGTCCTGGTTCAGCGGATTGAGAAAACCGGCGGGCCCGAGCAGATACCGGGTGTTGGTCAGTTGCCAGTGGCGGGCAATGACATCCACCGGAGACATGGCCATTTCGTAGGCTTCCAAATCCGACGCCACGCGCGGCCGCATCACGAGGTCGAGCGACTGGATGTTGTAATACGGGAAAAGCTGCTGCACCCATTCAATGCCATAAATCCCGGTGTTTCCATCGAACAGGGAAAACTGATCCGGCACGCGAAACGGCAGTTGGGCGACGCGATGTTCGTAGGGCTTGTCGCGAAGGATGTCCACAATGGGGTTGCTGGCATATTTCTGCGGGTAATCCCAGTGGGTGATCCACGGCAGATTCGCGCGCCCCAGATCCACGAGCAGCACCGCGCCAAGCAGAATGCCGCCGAGCCGCGCGCGCCTGCCGGAAAAAATCCCGGCGATGACGAGAATGACGGCACCAATCGCCAGCGCGAAAAACAAAAGGAACCAGCCGGCCTGGCTGATGCTGAACGCGGCAATTTCGTTCGGATCGCCGGGGGCTTCGACGGTTTGCAGGTAGCTGACGAGCGCCGGTTTTTGCGAGGCATAAACCAGCCACGCCAGGACGCAGCCGGCAAATGCAATGACGCAGCCCCAAGTCCATTTCCGGTCGAAACCGCAGGCGTTGTTCCACCAACTCTGAAATTGCGAGACGGAAGATTTTATGGTTGCGGCCGAGGCTTCCAGATAACGCCGGCTCAACCCTTGAACGCCGTAAGCGAACAAAATCACGATGGCCCACGAGAAAATGAGAATGAACTTGGTTGGATTCCGGATCAAGGAAGCTCCGGGCAAATCATAAAGCAACCGGAATGGATAGCCGCCAAAAAATCCATGCCGGCCAAACGACAGCGGCAGGGCAACGACCACCAACGCGAACCAAAACCAGATCATCCGCCGCTGATTGTCGCCGAAGGCGGAGTTTTTCCGGCGCAGCGACTGGGCCACGGCCCAGGCCGCCAGCAGCGCGACCAAAATCCCCGCGTAACCGCCGCCGCCGGTTTGACGCATGAAACCATGAGGCGGCATCGGGCCTTTGGCGCCGTCTTTGAAATATTGGTCCAGCAGCGGGTCGCGCCCGATCGCGCCCCAGTATTGTCCGCCGCGAAACGCATCCTGAAACACCCCCATGTTGTTCGGCGTGTCCATCTTGTAACCAAACAGTCCTGGCACGAACAAGCCGAGCGTTTCGATTTTCGGCTGGCTCCATTGCGTGCAAAAGTTCCACTGCCGTGCCTTGGATTCCGCGTCCTGCCCGGTTCCGGCGATGCCGGTGATGGAAGTGCCGAAAAGTGACGCGACGGTTTGCGCTGCAATGAAACCGGCGAACACGGCGATGACCGCCACGCGGCCAACGCTGCGCGCCAATTTTGCCGCCACCGGGCCGGATTCTTCCACCATGGTTTTAAACAGCACAAACGCCGCGATGAACACGCTGAAGATCGCGCCGATGTCCGCGCCGTGCATGACGTTGACGCCGATCGCCAGGCCGGCCAGCGCCCAGCGGATCCAGCGGGTCAGCGCGGGCGTTTCCGGCGTGTTGGACACTACCAGCGCCAGCGCGAAATAGCTGAAGCCGATGGCGATTTGCTGCGAAGCCACGCCCCAGCACGCGGTTGAAAAGAATGCCGAGTTCAACGCCGCCGCCAGCCCGCCCAGCGCCGCCGCCAGCGGCGAAAATTTCAATTGTCTGAAGAAAGCCCACGCGCCGAGTCCCAAAACGAACAGCGCGAACGGGGCAAGAAATTTTGAGTAACCGACCGGCCCCGCCAGCCACCGGAAGAGCGTGCATAAATCCGGTGCGAACGAACCGCCGCTGTTGCCGATGTCGTTCAAATCGCCCCAGATTCCCGTAAAGCCGGCGGGGAGCCGCGCCCAGGCGGTGTTTTGCTGGCCCAGCGGGCCGTCATTGGAGAAATGGACGTAACCCGGCAGAAAACTTTTCCAGAACAGCACGGCCAAAATCACCGCAAGCAGTCCGGCAAAAAAAAGGCCGCGCGGCGTTACTGTGGTGGCTGTCGTGGTTGTCGGGCTGGCGATTTTCATAAGCTGGCGTTTTGTCTCGAAAATGGAACGGAGATTGTCATTTGCGCCACGCCCGCTGTCAAGGCAACGAGTTCGCAGGAAAAACCTCGCCGACACCCTGCGCCTCCGGTAAATTTTCCGCATGAGTTCACAGGTTCTGGTCACCGGCGCGGCGGGTTTCATCGGTTCACACGTCTGCAAGCATCTGCTCAAGCAGGGCCATCAGGTCGTCGGTCTGGATGATTTGAGCGGCGGCTTTCGCGATTATGTCCCGCCGGGCGTGAAATTTGTCGAAGGCTCGGTGACGGATGCCGCGCTCGTGAAGCAATTGTTCGCGGAAAACAAATTTGAATACGTTTTCCACCTTGCCGCCTACGCCGCCGAGGGCTTGAGCCATTTCATCAAGTGTTTCAATTACACGAACAACCTGCTCGGCAGCGTCAACCTCATCAACGCCTCGGTGAACCACGGCGTAAAATGTTTCGTGTTCACGTCGTCCATCGCGGTCTATGGCAGGAATCAACTGCCGATGACCGAGGACGCCGTGCCACAGCCGGAAGACCCCTACGGCATCGCCAAATACGCGGTGGAGCTGGATTTGAAGGAGTCGCACGAAATGTTCGGGCTGAACCATGTCATTTTCCGGCCGCACAATGTCTACGGCGAATTTCAAAACATCGGCGACCGTTACCGCAACGTCATCGGCATCTTCATGAACCAGCTCATGCAGGGCCAGCCGATGACCATTTTCGGCGATGGCACGCAGACTCGCGCGTTCAGCTACATTGACGACGTGGCGCCGGTCATCGCCGCCAGCATCGCGCGACCAGAGGGCTACAACCAGGTTTTCAACGTCGGCGCGGACAAGCCCTATTCCGTCAACGAACTCGCAACCGTCGTGGCCAAGGCGATGGGCGCGCAATCCCAAATCAAACACCTCGACGCCCGCAACGAGGTCGTCCACGCCTATTCCGCGCACGCTAAAGTTCAGAAATTTTTCGGCGACCTGATCAAAAATGTCCCGCTGGAGGACGGCGTGGCAAAAATGGCCGCGTGGGCGAAAAAAGCCGGCGCGCGGCAGGGCAAACCGTTTGAAAAGATTGAAATCCGCAAAAATCTTCCGCCATCGTGGGCGGCGCTTTCAAAAAGCTGATGCGAAGAATTAGAATCATCAATTCAGGCAGGCACGCCGGGCGGCTCAAGAATTTGGTTTCTGTCCGGCCAACTGGTTCATCTGGCGGAGGCGGTCGGTCAGGACTTTCATGACATGGGTGGCAAAGAATGGGTTGAGCTGGATGAGATGCAGAAATCTGCGCTGGTCAATCTTCGCAAGGCGGGAGCGTTCGCGGGCAATGACGGTGGCACCGCGCGGTGACTGGTCAATGATGGCCATCTCTCCAATGATGGCGCCGCAGGCGGAGTGCTCGACAACCCTGTCGCCAACCACAACATCCATCTCGCCCTCGAGCAGCACAAACATGGCGTCCCCGGGATCGCCCGCCTTGAAAAGCGTGTCGCCGGGTGCGAGGTTCAGCGTGTCGGTTTCATGGGAGAACAAATCCGCCGGATTCATGGGGCAAAGGTAGGCTGCGGACAGATGATGGCAAGTTACAATCTGGTGACAGGCCGGTAACGGCCCGCCCATCCGAGGCCAAACGGATGATTGGTCGGAAAATCCCGAAACGCGCGCAAAAAATCAGCGATGCCCGCCGCCGCCATGAAAACCGCCGCCACCGTGATAACCGCCACCCCCATGCCAGCCGCCGCCATAGTGACCGCCCCAGCCAAAGGAGAGCGAGACAGCAGGCCAGCCGTAATAACCGCCGTAGTAAGGATAATAGCCGTAGGGATAGCCGCCATAATACCAGGCGTCATACTGATAAGTTTGCGTGTCGGGTATGACATAGACGGTCGAGGACGGCACGCTTTGAACATAACTCACCGCCGGCGCGGCAGCCGTGGAAGTCTGGTCATTGACCGCCGGCGCGCTGGCCGTGGTGGTGGCGGGTTCGGTGGAACCGGTCAGACGGCTGCGCTGATTCAGCATGGCGCTCAACACGGAATCGGACACGCCCTGTTGCTTGAGGTAGACAATCTCGCCGGCCTTCAAGCTGTAGATGGTTCCCGAGTTCTGGATGTAACTGACGATAATGCCGTCGCTGACCTTGGCCTGCACAAGCTGCACGACCTGCGGCACGCCGTAGGAAAGCTGCGGCGCAGGCTGGACGGTGGCGGTGGAATCCTGTGCGGCGACATTTCCCGCCGCAAAGGCAACCGCAGCGATGGTGGCGATGGTCAAAAGTGAACTTTTCAAATTTCTCGTTTTCATAAACAAAAGCTAAAGATTCAACACCAGAACATCGCGCCGGTTGCACGGCATGTCAATCCAATCGCGGCGCGCCGGAGTTCAGGCTTCAGCCAGCCGGGCCGGGGCCGCGGTTTGGGCGGGCGGATGCCGGAACCCCGGCTTTTCCCGGCGGCGGAACCGGCGTTCGCGTTTCTTCGTCTCGGCGGACAGCAATTCCTCCGCGCACCAGCCGCGCGCCTGGGCCAATTGCGCCAGCTCGAATAATTTTTCACCGAAACCTGCGCGCGAAATCCTTTCGCGCGGCGGTTCCACATCAAGCAACTCCGCCTTGCGCGCCTTCTTGACGAGCTTCTCGGCGCGGAGCAGCGCGGGCAGGTGTTTCGGAATGCCGTCAAACGCGGAATGGCGCGCGTGTTTTGTCCCCTGTTTCTCGGCGCGCTTGATTTTCTCCCAGTTCGCCCAGACCTCGTCCACGTTTTTGACCCTGGTTTTGCCGAAGACGTGCGGATGGCGGCGGACCAGTTTCTCCACAAGCACGCGGCAGACTTTCTCAAAGTCAAACGCGCCGCGCTCTCGCGCAAGCTGGCAGTGGAAAACCACCTGCAACAGCAAATCGCCCAGCTCCTCGGCCATCTCGTGGTCGTCGCGCGCCTCGATGGCGTCAATCAATTCGTAGGCCTCCTCGATGGCGTGGCGGCGGATCGTCATGTGGTTTTGCTCGCGATCCCACGGACAGCCCGTGGGCGAACGCAGCCGCATCATGACCTTCAACAAATCTTCAATCGCAGGTTTTCTTTTCATGGAAATCAACGCAAAGGCGCAAAGAAGCCGGGAAAATTAGGCTTCAACTTTGCGCCTCCGCGCCCTGGCGTCTTTGCGTTAAAAATTCGATTCACAAAATCACCAAATCATCGCGGTGGACGAGTTCCTCCTTCGGCAGTTTGCGGGCGCGCACGGCGGCGGAATCGAACCGCGCAATGCCGCGCGCAAATTCCGTCCCGTCCAGATCGCAAATCCGCACCACATCGCCGGCGGCGAACTCGCCCTCGCACCGCGTCACGCCCGGCGGCAGCAGGCTCTTGCCCTTTTCGCGCACCGCCAGCTTCGCGCCGTCATCCACGAACAGCGCGCCCTGCGGATGATGGAAGAACGCGATCCAGCGCTTCCGGCTGTGCATCTTGACCGGCTGCGCCACAAAGAGCGTGCCTTCCGTTTCGCCGGCCAGGATTCTGGCCAGCACGTTTTTCTTGCGGCCGGAGGCGATGACGAGCGGGATGCCGGAGCGGACGGCGATTTTCGCCGCCTGGATTTTGGACGCCATGCCGCCGACGGCGGTTTCGCTGTCCGTGCCCCGCGCGATTTTTTCCAGTCCGGCGTCAATTTTCCCGATGAGCGGAATCGTTTTGGAATTCGGCCCGCCAAAATTTTCGATGACGCCGTCCACCGTCGTCAAAATGACGAGCAGATCGGCGGGCAGCAGCGCCGCGACGAGCGCGGAGAGCTTGTCGTTGTCGCCGAACTTCAGTTCCGTCGAGGACACGGCGTCGTTTTCGTTGATGATGGGCACCACGCCGCGCTGGAGCAGCGTGACGAGGGTGTTGCGCGCGTTGAGGTGGCGCTCGTGATGTTCGAGGTCGTCGTGCGTCAGCAGCACCTGCGCGACGTGCAGATTGTGTTTTGCGAAAAGCTCGGCGTAACTGGCCATGAGCCGCGACTGGCCGACGGCGGCGCAGGCCTGAAGCTCGGCGAGTTCGGTCGGCCGTTTTTCGCAGCCGAGCGCGCCCATGCCCGCGCCAACCGCGCCGGAGGTGACGAGCACGATTTCCTTGCCGGCCTTCCGCAGCGCGGCGATTTGCGCGACGAGCTGGCCGAGCTGCGCCGGGTCCGGCTGCTTGCAGCTGTCAGTCAGCACGCCCGTGCCGAGTTTCACGACGAGGCGCGCGGCGGATTTGAGGGATGCGCGATGCACGCGGGGAAGTTAAGAAAAATGCCGCGCGCGAAAAAGGCGAAAATGTCGGGCGCATGGGCCAATTGACATCCGCATTGGGTGAACCGGTCACGTTGCTGAAGGGCGTGACGGCTTGGCTGCCGCCATTTACCAATTCAATGCCTCAATGCTTGAACCAGATTGCTCAACTGGGACTGGATGTCCTCCACTTCCACCTTTTGCGGCGGGTCGGAAATGTCATCACTCGAAAAGACAAAGCCGTCCACGTTCCTCGCGCTGTTGGCGGCGATGAACCAGTTTGCCATCGTGTTTGGCGAGCGATTTTTTGCGCCGGGGCTAGCCCCGGCGCAAAAGGACAAAAACCAATAACCCGACCCAAACACAATCTTTCAGATACTACCCCATAAAATTAAGCGACGTTACTCTCCTATTCGCGGTTGAAAGGCAAGTTTGCGACCACCGTTTCCACCGAATCGCCCGGCTTCAACTCGATCCATTCCGGGGCGAGCTGGCGGCGAAACCACGTCAGTTGCCGCTTGGCAAATTGCCGCGTGCGGATTTTCACCTGCTCGATCGTCTCCGCCAGATTGCGCTCGCCGCGCAAATGCTCCACCACCTGCCGGTAGCCGATGGCCTGCATCGCCGTTTTGTTTTGCTCAAGACCATGCCGGAGCAGCCCGCGCGTCTCATCCACCAGACCGCGCCGGAACATTTCGTCCACGCGGGCGTTGATGCGCGCGTGCAAATCCGCCGGTGGCCGGTTGATGCAGAAGAAATTTTCCGCCTTCCGCTTTCCGCCTTCCGCTTTCCACTCCGCCCGTTGTTCGGAAAACTTTTTCCCCGTCAGCCGGATGACTTCCACGGCGCGGATGACGCGGCGGGGATTTTGCTTGTCAATTTTTTCGTAGGCCTCCGGGTCGCGTTCGCGCAATTCACCCAGCAATGATTCAAACGACGCGGCTTCCAGTTCGTCCCGCAATTCGGGATTCGCGGACGGCGCTTCGCCGAGTCCGCTCAAGAGCGCCTTGAAATAAAGCCCGGTGCCGCCGCAGAAAACCGGCACGCGCCCGCGCGACTGGATTTCCGCGACCGCCTTTTGCGCGAGCCGGATGAATTGTGCGGCGTCAAAGGCTTCCGTCAAATCGCAAATGTCAATGAGGTGATGCGGCACGCGGGCGCGCTCGGCGGGCGAGGGCTTGGCCGTGCCGATGTCGAGTCCGCGATAGACCTGCATGGAATCGGCGGAGATGATTTCGCCGCCGAGCTGCTCCGCGAGCGCGAGCGCGATTTCGGATTTGCCGGCGGCGGTCGGCCCGGCGATGAAGATGGGGGATTTCATTTCGTTTGTGTGCGGCGTGAGAGGATTGCGGCGAGCGCGAGACCGGCGACAAAAATCGGGACGCTGATCCATTGCGCCGGCGTGAGGCCGAGGTGGTAATGGAGATTGGAATAATCGCCGCGGAAGTATTCGACCATCGAGCGCGTGACGGCGTAGCAAAGCAGGTAAGTCGCAATAATCTGGCCGTCGAATTTTTTGCGCCGGAACAGCCACGCGAGGAAAAAGTAGAGGCCGAGGTTCAGCAGCGCGTCGTAAATTTCCGTCGGATGCAGCGGAATGCCGAGCGGCGTGCCGGAGAGGTCGCGCGCCTGCGGATTGGTGAAGGTGATCGCCCACGGCACATCCGTCTGGCGGCCGTAACAGCAGCCGTTCAGCAGGCAGCCGATGCGGCCAAAAACGCTGCCCAGTGCAATGCTGGGTGCGAGGGCGTCGGCGGTTTTCCACGGCGGCATTTTTTTCCAGCGGATGTAAATGGCTCCGGCCACCGCCGCGCCGATGAAGCCGCCGTAATAAACAAGCCCGCCGTGCTGGATCATGAAAATTTCCGAGAGCGGCTGGCTGGCAAATTCCTCGCGCCAGTAGGTCGTGACATAAACGATCCGCGCGCCGATGATCGCGCCGACCATCAGCCACAAGGTCACGTCGGCGATTTTTTCGGCGGAAATATTCTCGCGTCGGGCGCGCAGGGTTGCCGTCCACAGCCCGGCGAGAAACGCCAGCGCGATCATCACGCCATACCAGTGAATGGTGAGCGGGCCGAGTTGAAGGGCAATCGGATGCACCGTTGGAAATTAGAGTGTCCCGGCGAAAATGAAAATTGAATTCGCCGGTCAGTTCTGGTTGGTGGCCACCGTCGGACGGGAGTGCGGCGTCAAATGGGGCGGCAGCGGCGGCATGATGGGCGGGCGCGGCAGCGGCGGCCACAGCGGCACCTGCGCGACCAGATCGCGCCATGCCTGCCGCTCCTTGGGCGGCAGTTGCGACCAGCGCTCGGCGTTTTTCAGGAATTCCGCGCGTTCCGGCAGGCTCATGCCGGCAAACTGGGTGAAGGCGTGGATGCATTGGAGGCGCTGCGCGGGCGGCAGTTTGTCGAACGACTGGAGCGTTTTTTCCATCTGGACGCGCTCGGCGTCGGACAGCGTGTTGAGCGTCTTCCGTTTTTCATCCGGCGTCAGGTCAAAAAACCGGTTGAACTGTGCGGTGATTTTCTGGCGCTCGTCTTCCGGCAATGCGTTCCAGCGCGCCTGCGCATTGTTGCCGGGCGCGGGAGGCTGGCCGGGGGCGGCCATGTTGGCGGGATCCACATGGCTGAAATAATGCAGCGTTTGTTCGTTGTCCAAAAATTCCTGCCGCGACTCCGGCGTCAGCGCGTCCCATTGTTCGAGCCGGCTGGCGACCAGGTCGCGGAGATTGTCCGGCACCTGCGCCAGCCGCGCGGAGCGGTTGGTTGGCGATTCGCGCAGCAGCGGCAGCAGATACCAGCGCAGCTCCGTCGCGTTCAGCCGCAGCTCGCGCTCGTCCGGGCCGAGCGCGAGATATTCGCGGACCTTGTCCATGATGCGGTCGCGGATTTCCGGCGGGCGGTTGGTCAGGTAGTTTTCGCGCTCCTTCGGCGTCATCGCCAGAAGCTGCCGGAAAAAAAACACCGGCGACTGCGCCTGCGGCAGCGGCGGAGTGATGCTTGCCGGCAAAGTGAAAGATTTTGCCGGCGGGAAAAGGTTCGTGGAATTCTGGGCCGGCGCGGGCAAAACCAGCATCAGCCCCGCCGCGCAAAGGACGGGCCACCAACGCGGCTGACGCGGACGGCTCATTTCAAATCGGAGGCAAGCGCCAGCAGCCCCTCGTCGGCGTGCGCCGGCTGGCTCATGCGCTGGATGGCGTCAAAATTTTGCAGTGCGTCCACGCTGGGCAGCGGCTGCGCGGCGGTCACGCGTGCGACAGCCTCGGCGAGCTGTGTGCGATGGGCGTTGACCTCGTGCTGTTGAACCACCAGTCCGGCCATCACGAGCGCCACCGACGCGACGGCGACCCGCGGCACCAGCGAACGCCAGTTCCAATGCCAGCCCGTCCGCCGCGCGGCCTGCCGCTCCTCGAGTTCGACCGCCTGCATCACGCGCGCCGTGAAATTCGATGATACGGGCGCGTCTGGCAGACGCGAAAGCAGCTCGCGCAATTCTTGCGGTTCGTTTTTCATATTCCGCACAATTAAAAACCGTCCGCCGGACAAAGTTGCGCGAAAAATCGGGCGCAAGTTGCTGTTCAAAGCCCGCCGCGCCTGCTAGATTGCCGCCATGACTGCCGCCGCCCACGCAACCCGGCCGGCCACGGCCGGTTTCACCGGCCAGCGCCGGTTTCTCGATGCCTGCGTCCGTCAGCCGGTGGATCGCCCGCCCGTCTGGCTCATGCGCCAGGCTGGTCGCGCCCTGCCGGAATACCGCGCGCTCAAGGAAAAATATTCCTTCCTCGAACTGGTCCAGACGCCGGAACTCGCCGCCGAGGTAACGCTCCAGCCGGTCCGCCGGTTCGGTTTCGACGCGGCGATTTTGTTCAGCGACATCCTCGTGATTCCCGAGGCGATGGGGCAAGCCTACCGCTTCCGCGACACCGGCGGCATCGCGATGGACTTTGCGGTGCGCAGCCCGGCTGACATTGAAAAACTTTCCGTCGGGCGGGTTCGCGACAAGCTGGGTTACGTGGACAAGGCGCTGCGGATTGCGCGGAAGGAGCTTGGCGATCGCGCGGCGCTGCTCGGTTTCGCCGGATCACCGTGGACACTGGCGACGTTCATGATGGAAGGCGGCAGCGCCGGGAAATACACGCGCGCCCTGAACCTGTTTCGCAAGGAGCCGAAAACCTTCAACGCGTTGGCTGAAAAACTCACCGCCGCCGTCACCGCCTATCTCGAAATGCAAATTGAGGCGGGTGTGGACGCCATCCAGATTTTTGACAGCCACGGCGGGCTGCTCGCGCCGGCGGAATTTCAGGAGGCGTCCGGGCGCTGGATGCGGGAAATCATTTCACGGCTCGGCGGCAACGTGCCCGTCATCGTTTTTTCGCTCGGCACGCACGGCAACTGGGATGATTTGATCGCCACCGGCGCGAGCGTGCTGGGCGTGGACTGGCGGTTTCCGCTGGCGGACGCCCGCCGGCTGCTGCCCGCAAAAATCGGCCTTCAGGGAAATCTTGCGCCGGCGTTGCTGGGCGATGACACTCCGGAAAAGGTCGCCGCCGAAACGTCGCGGCTGCTGGAGGCGATGCGCGGGCGGAAGGGTTATATTTTCAACCTCGGCCACGGCGTGCCGCCAAACGCAAAGCTGGAAAACATCGCCGCGCTGGTCGAAACCGTTAAAAATTTCAAATGAAAGATTTTAACGCAAAGACGCAAAGACACGAAGGCGCAAAGTTTGGAGAACAATTTTTCCTTGCGTCTTTGCTTCTTCGCGCCTTTGCGTTAAATCAAAACTTGTGAGCGCGCTGAACGTCAACCTGGAGTTGGTGAAAAAATACAACGTGGCCGGGCCGCGTTACACCAGCTATCCGCCCGCCACGAAATTCACCGCCACGATTTCCTGGGAGCAGCTTTCGGCGAAAATCGAGGCAAACAACCGCGCGCCGCGCGATTTGTCGGTTTATTTTCACATCCCGTTTTGCGAAACGCTCTGCTGGTTCTGCGGCTGCACCACCGTCATCACGCTCAACCACTCCCAAGGCATGGCCTACGTTGAGTCGCTGGGTCGTGAAGTCGCGAAAATGGCGCCGATGCTGAACCCGGCGCGCAAGGCGGTTCAACTCCATTTCGGCGGCGGCTCGCCGACCTTTTTGCGGCCAGACGAAATCCGCCGGCTCGGCGAAATCATCCACAAGCATTTCACGCTTTCGCCGGACATCGAAGCCAGCGTCGAGGTGGACCCGCGCCGGCTCACGCGCGAGCACATGGTCGCGCTGCGCGAAATCGGTTTCAACCGCGCCTCGATGGGCGTGCAGGATTTCAATCCAAAGGTGCAGGAGGCCGTTCACCGCATCCAGCCGCGCGAAATGACCCAGCAGGCGATGGACTGGATGCGCGAACTCGGCTTCGGTTCCATCAACCTGGATTTGATTTACGGCCTGCCGTTTCAAACGCCGGAATCGTTCAACGAAACGCTCGACACCGTTTTGCAGATGAAGCCCGACCGGCTCGCGGTGTTCAGCTACGCGCATGTGCCGTGGATCAAGCCGTCGCAGAAAATTCTGGAAACAAAAATCCTGCCGTCGCCGGAATCCAAGTTGGAGGTCCTCAAGCTCGTCATCGAGCGACTCACGGCGGACGGCCAATACGTCTATATCGGCATGGATCATTTCGCGAAGCCGACCGACGAACTCGCCATCGCGCAGCGCGAGAAAAAGCTCCAGCGGAATTTTCAGGGTTACAGCACGCGCGCCGGCTCGGACATTTACGCGTTCGGCATGAGCGGCGTTTCGCAGGTGCCCGACGCCTACTGGCAAAACGAAAAGGAACTGCCGAAATGGCAGGCCGCCGTGGATGCCGGCAACGTGCCGCTTCACAAGGCGTATTTTGTGACCGACGAGGACAAAATCCGCCGCGAAACCATCATGCGGACGATGTGCGACCTCTCGCTCGACTTCGCCGCGATGAGCGCAAAGCTCGGCATCAACTTCGAGCAGCATTTCGCCAAGGAACTCGCCGCGCTCGCGCCGTTTGCCGCCGACGGACTGGTGAAACTCAAGCCCGGCGGCCTCGAAGTGACCGACGCCGGCCGTCTCTTCATCCGCAATATCGCGATGTGTTTCGACAACACACTGGCACCGGCTGGCGAGCGGAGGCATTCCAAGACAATTTGAGTCGCCGCATGAAATCCGTCGCAATCATCGGCGCTGGCATAGCGGGGCTGACCGCAGCGTTTTATCTGAAACGCCAGGGCGTGCCGGTCACGGTTTATGAGGCGGGCGGGCGCGCTGGTGGCGTGATTCAATCGCTGCGCAAGGACGGTTTTCTCGCCGAGTTCGGACCGAACACCATTCTCGAAACGTCGCCGAAAATCGCCCAGCTTATCCGTGACGCGGGACTCGAATCGCGCCGGCTCGCCACCGACCCGAAAGCCGAGGCGCGCTACGTCGTCCGCTACCGGCGGCCAATTGCGATGCCGTCCCAACTTGGAATCTTCACATCGGAATTGTTGAGCGCGCGGGCGAAGCTCGCCCTGCTGCGGGAGCCGTTCGTGCCACGTCGCCGCGACGGGCGGGAAGAAAGCATCGCGGAATTTGTCGTGCGCCGGCTGAACCGGGAATTTCTCGACCAGATGATTGACGCGCTGGTGGCCGGCATTTACGCCGGCGATCCGCACAAGCTTTCGGTTCAGCACGCATTTCCGAGGCTCGCCGAACTGGAAGCGCGTTACGGCTCGCTCATCAAAGGCCAGATTTTCGGCGCGCGCGAACGCAAAAAACGCGGCGAGATTTCCAAGGACCGCGCGCCGAAATTTTCCTTCGACGAAGGCTTGCAGGTTTTGCCGGACGCGCTGGCGGCGGTGCTTGGCGATTCGTTGAAATTGAACGCTTCGGTGACGAAATTGACGCAGACCGGCGGCGGCTGGCGCGTGACGACGGCGAACGGTGAAGCGGAATTTGGCGCGGTGATTTATTGCGGCACGGCGCACAAGCTGGCGGAGTTAACGATTGAAGGCAGGGCGGGCAGTCCTCTGCCCGCCGACGGCGTGTGTGGAGTGACGCGCCCCGCCAACAAAGTTGATTTGTCACCACTCTCCGAAATCCGCTATCCACCGGTGGCGAGCGTCGTGCTGGGATTCCGCCGTGAGGATATCGCGCATTCGTGCCTGGGCTATGGGATGTTGATTCCGAAAATCGAGGGCTTCAAAATCCTGGGCACAATTTTCTCGTCGGCGCTGTTTCCGAACCGCGCGCCGGCAGGGCACCATCTGCTCACCAGCTATGTTGGCGGCGAGCGGTATCCGGAACTGGCATCGCTGTCGCCGGAGCAGCTCGTCGAACTGGTCTGCGAAGATTTGCGCGTGCTGCTCGGCGTGAAGGGGCCGCCGGTTTTCCGGCATTGCGCCCTTTATCCGAAGGCGATTCCGCAATACAATGTCGGCTACGGCAAATTCAAGGACATGATGAACGAAATCGAAGCCGGGACGCGCGGCCTGTTTTTCGCCGGACACTACCGCGACGGCGTTTCGCTGGGCGACTCGATTGTGTCGGGCGTCAACATCGCGGGGCGCGCCGGAAAATTTTTAGGCGCTGCATGAAAGGCGTTTTACTCGTCAACCTCGGTTCGCCGGACTCGACTTCAGTCGGCGACGTGCGGCGATATTTGAACGAGTTCCTGATGGACGGCCGCGTAATTGACACGCCGTGGCTGTTGCGCCGGCTCATCGTCGGACTGATTCTCATCCACCGGCCCAAGGAATCCGCCCGCGCCTACGAAAAGGTCTGGACGAAGGAAGGCTCGCCGCTCGTCGTCACCAGCAGGCACGTTCAGGCGTTGCTGCAAAAGCGGGTGAACATGCCGGTGGAGCTGGCGATGCGGTATCAAAATCCTTCCATCGAATCGGCGGTGAAAAAACTGGCGGCGAAGGGCGCGACGGAGGTTTTGCTCATCCCGCTGTTTCCGCACTACGCGATGTCGAGTTACGAAACGGCCGTCGTGCGCGTGCGGGAACTCGCTGCCGGGCTGGCGCCGCAGATGAAAATTACGGTGCAGCCGCCGTTTTTCGACCAGCCGGATTACATTGCGGCGCTGGTGGCAAGCGCGGCGGACTATCTCAAAAAAGATTACGACCATCTGCTGTTCAGCTTTCACGGCATCCCGGAGCGGCACATCAAAAAGTCGGACACGACGGGCTGTCATTGCCTGGCCACGCCGGATTGCTGCGAGACGCCCAGCCCGGCGCACGCGACGTGTTATCGCGCGCAATGTTTCAGGACGGCGGCGCTGTTTGCCGAAAAGGCCGGCGTGCCGGCGGGCAAATGGTCGGTGTCATTCCAGTCGCGGCTGGGCAGAGATCCGTGGCTGAAGCCTTACACGGATTACGAACTGCCGCGCCTGGCGACCGAAGGCAAAAAACGGATGCTCGTCATCTGCCCGGCGTTCGTCTCGGACTGTCTGGAGACGATTGAGGAAATCGGCATCCGCGGCTGCGAACAATTCATGGCCGGAAATGGCAGGGAATTCACGCGGATTCCGTGCATGAACGAGCACCCGCTCTGGATTGCGGCGCTGGAAAAAATGGCGAACCGCTTTTGAAGCCGGGGCCGGTTCACCGCTGCGATTTTTCGCGGGCGGCGCGGTAGTTGAACTTGAGCTTGACCGTGTCGAACAACGCGAGCAGCCCGTTTTTTTTCTTCTTCTTCGGCTCCGCCACCTGAATCGGTTCGCATTTGTGGCTGCACAGCACGCAAAGAAACAGCGGCTGTCCGCCCTTGATGCGCATGATGTGGACGCAATTGCCGCACATCACCTCGCGGCAATAAGTGCATCGGTAGGCGGCCTGTTCCTGCGGATGACGCGGGCAAATCATCGCTCCGTCCGGCAGCACCACCGGCGGCTTCGGGCGCGGGCGCTCGAATTTCGGGATTGCGACGTTGGCGTCGGTGCTCTCGACGAACAACTCCACGTCGCCCAGATGCACCGTCTGGCCGGGATCCAGCCACGCTTCCATGACCGGTTCGCCGTTGACAAACGTGCCGTTGGTGGATTCGCAATCGTGGAGGTAGACGCCGTCGTTCGTCAGCGACATTTCGCAATGCAGGGACGAAATCGTGGGGTGATCAATGCAGAATTCACAGTCGGGATCGCGGCCAACGCGATTGACACCGAGACGCAGTTCCAGAATCCGGTTTTCCAAACCAGCTGTTTTGATCAGCAATCTGGCCATAAATTCCGACCCTTCCTACAGAGCTAGAACTTATATTGCCTCTGGCCAATGTCGAGAAAAAAATGACCCGCCGCCGGCGACAGTCACCGCAGCGGGTTTCTGGCAAAGGCAAATTCACCGACGATTTTGCCGCCGATCAAATGCTCCTGAATGATGCGCTCCAGCACTTCCGGCGTGCAGCCGTGATACCAGACGCCTTCGGGATAAACCACGGCAATCGGCCCGCGCGCGCAGACGCGCAGGCAGTTGGCCTTGGTGCGGTAAACCAGCGGCTCCCGTCCGGCGAGGTTCAGCTCCTTCAGCCGCCGCTTCAAAAATTCCCACGACGCCAGCCCCTGCTCCTTCGCGCAGCATTTCGGCTCCGCCGGGTCGGCGCACAAAAAAATGTGGCGGCGGAACTTTTCCAGGCCGAGCGCCTCCACGGCGGTTTGCAATTCCGTTTTCATAATCGTAATCCTGCTCCTAATCGTGATGGTTGGCGAACCAGATTAAGATTACGATTACGATCAAATTTGGGAAATATTTTCATCGCCAGAATGTCAGGCCCAGCACGCCCGCAACGGCGATGAGACCGCCGGCGAGCGGACGGGCGGTTATTTTTTCGCCTTCAAAAACGCGCGCCATTGGCAGCATGACGATGGGCGTTGTGGCAATGATGGCGGTGACGATGCCGGTGGGGGTGTTTTCGAGCGCCCATTGCATGCAGCTCACGCCGATCGTCTGGCCGGCCAGGCTGTTGGCCAGAATCCACGGCCAGAGTCCCGCCTTTTCGCGCGCGGAAAAGGAATCCACCATCTGCGCGTCGTCGCCGCGCCGGCGGGAATGCCGCCATTTCACGATCAAAAAAACCACACCCAGCGCGACGGCGCCGCCAATGACGCGCTGGTAGCCGGTCGTGCCGGGATCGGGATGTTCGCCCGCGGCGTGCGCGACGGCATAGGCTTTGCGGCTCAGGACCGCGCCCAGCGCGCCGCCCAGCGCGGCGATGGCGGTGGCCAGAATGCCCTGCCACAACCGGCGCGGAGCGATTTTCAAATGGTCGCCGGGTGACAGCGCGACGGCCACGCCGGCAAGAATCACGGCGATGCAGAAGATTTGCGCAAGGTGAAGCTTGGTGCCGAGCCAGAGCCATTCAATCACGATGGCGGCGGGCGCGGTGAGGCATTGCGTGAGCAAAACAGTGCGGCGGCTGCCGAGGCGCGGCAGGGCCTGGAAATACGCCGTGTCGCCGAGGCCGATGCCGGCCAGCCCGCTCAAGATGAAAATCCAGAAGGCTGCGCCCGCCGTGCCCGTGCCGAAAATGTTTGCCCAGACCGCCAGAAAAACAAATGCGGCGCAAATGCGCCAGAAATTGGCCTCGACGCCGCCCAGCCGCGTGGCGGTGCGCTGGGCGCAGACGGCGGACAGGGAGAACAGCAGCGTGGTGAGCAGCGCGGCAAACATCAGGAAAGCGTGCGGACCGTCTCGACGCGCGTGATGAGCCAGTCACCGCCGATTTTCTGGAGGGTAAACTTTATTTCCTGCACGGAGACGTCCTTTTCGCCGGCGGCCTGCACCTTCACGGAGACGTCGGCGACGGCGGACAATTTGTCCGGGCCGATCGTGATGTTCATGTCGGGAAATTCCACCATCAGGCTGCTGACCGCCGCGCGCGCGCCCGCGGCGGCCTGCATGATTTCTTCGCGCCCGGCAAGGTTGTGCCGGCCAAGCTCCGGCACGTTGATGTTGATCTCGACGTTGGTGCTGAAAAAGCCGGCGAACCGTTCCGCGCGGGCCGCAATGACGAGCGGATTTTCGGCGGATTTGAACGACACCTCACTGGCGGCCTGTGCCAGCCGGTTGCGAATGATTTTTTCCGGGCTTGGAAAAAGAACCGTCCAGAGCCAGACACCCGCCGCGGCCAGCGCGGCCAGCAGGATGAGTCGCAACACGATTTTCATAACATCGCTTTTCCCACAATGCGGCTCCGTTCGCATTTGCCGTGAGTGTGGTATTCCGGCGGCATGGAGCGGTTGTCGCCGACGACGTAGTATTCGTCCGGGCTGAGCGTGACCGGCGCGCAGTTCCAGTTGTAGCCGGATTTTTCGTAAGGCTCGTCGAGGATTTCGCCGTTGATCAAAACGCGGCCGTCCACAAAGGCGACTGTTTCGCCGGGCAGGCCGATGATGCGCTTGAGCAACATGACGCCCGGCGGCTCCAGACGGCCGATGGCGCTGTCCATTTTGATGAAGCGGATGGCCACGACATCGCCGCGCTGCGGCGCGTGCCGGATGTAGGCAAGCCGGTTGACCCAATAAACGGCCTGGTCCGGGCAGGTCGGCAGCATACTGATGCCGTCCACGCGGACGTGGACGAGCAGGAGCTTGAACACCACCACGCAGACCACCGCCCAGAACGCCGTGCGCAGCAGCGTCACCTTCAGGCTGCGCCCGAAAATCGCGCGGCGCAGCCACGAACAGGAGCCTGAATTGTTAGCCGGGGTTTGAATGGGATTGACGCTGGTTCAACCGGCCCGGCGGAGGCCGGCTACAATTGATCGTAATACTCGTCGTCGGCGATGTCGCCTTCACCGCCGGTTTCAATCTCCACACCGCCTTCCTGCAGGGTTTTGGCGATGTCGGGCGCGACCCACCGCTGGCCGTGCTTTTTTCTGGAAACCAGCTTGATTCGATAACGTCCCTGGATGTCGCTCTCCAGAATGCCGCGCTCCGCCATCCGCATCAGAACCGGCTTGACCCAGTCGGGATCTTCGTAAAATTTCCTCTTGCTGCCGGCGCGGCGGGCGATCTCCTTCGAGTTGGTGAAGTTGGTGCCCCAAGTCTTCAAAAACTGGAAAATGTCGCGTTCATCCGTGTCCATGCCGCAACACTCGCGCAATCGGGCGGCGAAGTCGAGAAATTTAACCGGCGCCATCGCCGGTTTGACACAATGCGTCCTTGGCTTAAACTGCGCACGGATTTTCTCTATGGCCACACATTATCTCGCCTGCGACCTCGGCGCCGACAGCGGCCGGCTCATCCTCGGCACGCTCGACAACGGCAGGATCTCCGTCGAGGAACTTCACCGTTTTCCGAACGGCCCCGTCAAGACCAGCGGCGCATTGCACTGGAATTTCGCCGGGCTGCTGGAACAATTGAAGGTCGGCCTGAAAAAAGCCGCCGCGCGCCGGCTGCCCATTGCCAGCATCAGCAGCGACTCGTGGGGCGTGGATTACGTGCTCTACGACGACCGCGGCCTCGTCATGCCGCCGGTCTGGTGCTATCGCGATTCGCGCACCGCCTACGGCGTTGAAAATGTGCGGTCCAGGGTGGACTGGCCGGCGACCTATGCCGAGACCGGCATCCAGTTCATGGGCCTGAACACCATTTACCAGCTCGCCACCGAACCGCCCGAACGCCTCGCCCGCGCCAGACAGCTCCTGCTCATCGGCAATGCCATCAATTATTTCTGCTCCGGCGTCGCCCGCAACGAGGTTTCCCTCGCCAGCACCACGCAGCTTTACAATCCGCAGACCAAAACGTGGTCGAAGAAACTGCTCGCCGCGCTCAATCTGCGCGAGGAAATGTTCGCGCCGCTCTGCCCGTCCGGCACGCGGCTCGGCCCGATGAAAAAAAATCTCGCGACCGAAGTGGGTTTGCCGCAGATCGAGGTCATCGCCGGTTGTTCGCACGACACCGGTGCCGCCGTCGCCGCCGTGCCCGCCGGCGGCGGGAACTGGGCATATTTGAGTTCCGGCACCTGGTCGCTCGTCGGCGTCGAATCGCCCCGGCCGGTCATCAACGACCAGTCGCGCTCGCTCCAGTTCACCAACGAAATCGGCTATGGCGATTCCATCCGCCTCCTCAAAAACATCGTCGGCCTCTGGGTCGTTCAGGAATGCCGCCGGCATTGGGCGAAGCAGGGGACGAAATACGATTTTGCCGCGCTCGAAAAACTCGCCGCCGCCGCGCCGCCGTTCGTCTCGCTCATCAACCCCGACGACCCGCGTTTTTTAAGCCCGGACGACATGCCGGAAAAAATCGCCGGGTTCTGCGCGGAAACCGGCCAGCCCGCGCCCGCCAGCCACGGCGCCCACATGCGCTGCATTTACGAAAGCCTCGCCCTGTTTTACCGCGTCGTCGTGCGCCGGCTGGAACGGCTCACCGGCAAAAAAATCGAGCGGCTGCACATCGTCGGCGGCGGCAGCAAGGACATGATGCTCAATCAATGCGCCGCCAACGCGCTGAAAATCCCCGTCATCGTCGGCCCGGCCGAATGCACCGCGCTCGGCAACATCCTGGTGCAGGCCATCGCGCTCGGCCACCTGCCGTCGCTGGCCGCGGCGCGCGAAGTCGTCCGCAATTCCTTCGAGCTGAAGACCGTCATGCCGCAGGACGCCGCGCAATGGGACGCCGCCGCCACGCGGTTTGAAAAATTGTTGAGCTGAACCGCCTGACCGGCGGTAGTTCAGCCGGGCAGTTCAGGACACAATCAATTCTTCGTGCCGGTCATTTGGAACAATTCCGATTGGTTGGTCTTCCCGGCTGCTTTCTCCCTTTTTTTGCCGGTCCCAAGAAGTTTCAAAAACTCGGCTTCAGAAATGATTTTAACGCCGAGTTCCCTGGCTTTGTCGAGCTTGGAGCCGGCTTCGGCGCCGGCCAGAACGAAATCCGTCTTCCTGCTCACGCTGCCGGTCGCTTTGCCGCCGAGCGCTTCAATCTTCGCCGTCGCCTCCTCGCGCGTCAGCGTCGGCAGCGTGCCGGTCAACACGAATGTCTTGCCGGCAAACGCGCCTGTCGCTATTGCGGCGATGGCGACCTTTTCGCTCGCCGGCCTGACGCCCAGTTCGCGGATGCGGGCGAGAACTTTCTTTCCGACGGGCGACGCGAAATAATCCAGCACGCTCGCCGCTGCCACCGGGCCGACTTCCACCAGCTTCGCTTTCAATCCACCCGTTTCCAGGCGCGATTCAATTTCCGCAATCTCCGCCTTGAGTTCGGCGTCGCGTTTTTCGCGTGCGGCTTTCTCGGCTTCGTTCTTTGGCGGATTTTTGCGCGAGCGCGGGCTGATTTCGGCGCGTTCGCTTTCCTTCGCGCCGAGATCGCGGATGTCGCGCAGGACTTCGGAACCGGCCAGCGCCTCCAGCGATTCGTGCGTGGCGGCAAGCTGTTTGGCGGTGGCCTCGCCCACGTCGGCAATCGCCAGCGCGTGAATCCAGCGCGACAGCGGCGCGGTCTTGGCGCGCTGGAGCGCGTCGAGGATTTTCGTGGCGTTCTTCTCGCCGAACGTGCGCGGCTCGTCGTCCGTGCCGAGATTCAGTTTGCCGAGCACTTCCAGTTTCAGGTCGAACAAGTCGAGCGGCTCCTTGACGAGGCCGCGTTCGACGAGCTTTTCCGCCACGATGCCGCCGAGTGATTCTAGGTCGAGCGCCTTCCGCTGCGCGAAATACTCGACGCGCCGCATAAGCTGGGCCGGGCAGCCCGCGACGTTCTGACAGCGCCAGGCAACCTCATCCGAATCGCCCGAAGAGACCTTTTCCTTCGCAATCGGCCCGCCGCACGCCGGGCATTTGCCGCCGATGTGCTGGAACAAATCAAATTCCGTTGCGCCGGGCGGACGCTTGGTTTTCACCACCTCGAAAATTTCCGGGATAACCATGCCGGCCTTGCGGACCACGACGGTGTCACCGATGCGGATGTCTTTGCGGCGGATTTCATCCTCGTTGTGGAGCGTGGCGCGCGCAATCGTGGAGCCTTGGACAAAGACCGGTTCCAGTTCCGCCACGGGCGTGAGCACGCCGGTGCGCCCGACTTGCACGGTGATGGCCTTCAAAACCGTTTCCGCCGGCGTAATCCACGGCACGGGCTTGTGAACGATGGCGTAGCCCGGCGCGCGGCTGCGTCCGGGGATTTTCGCCCAGTCGGCGAGCGTGTTGACCTTGAGCACGATGCCGTCAATCTCGTAAGGCAACTGCCGGCGCAAATCCTTGTCCTCGTCGTAATGCGCAACAATTTTGTCGCGGTAAATTTTCAAAACCTCCTCGATGCCGTTGCACACCCACCAGAGTTTTTGCGTGGGCAGGCCGAATTGGGCGAGTGCTTCGAGCATTTCGGAATGCGTTTTGAACTCGATGCCATCCACCGCGCCGGTGGCGTAAAACACGGCGCGAATCGGGCGCTGGGCGACCAGCTTGGGATCGAGCTGCTTGAGCGTGCCGGCGGTCGCATTGCGGGCGTTGGGAAATGTTTTTTCGCCGGCGGCGGCGAGCCTGGCGTTGAGCGCGTCAAATTCCTGGACGGAAATGTAGGCCTCGCCGCGGGCTTCGAGCAGGGCGGGGGGATTTTTTAAATTCAATTCCAGTGGAATGCCTCGGACGGTTTTGAGATTGGCGGTGATGTCGTCGCCTTCCGTGCCGTCGCCGCGCGTGACGCCCAGCGCGAGCTTGCCGTGCCGGTAGTGAATGCCGATGGACACGCCGTCCACTTTCGGCTCGAGGATGTATTCGATTTTGTCCCGGCCAAGCTGCTTGCGAACAGTGGCGTCCCAGGCGCGAAGCTCGGCGAGCGTGTTTTCATCCTGCGCGCGATTGCGTTTGTCGCGGTCCGGTTCCTCGTCCTTTGTCGGAGAATCGCTGGCGGCGATTTTGTCGAGTGAAAGCATCGGCACGAGGTGTTTGACGCGGGTGAATTTTTCACTGGGCGCGCCGCCGACGCGCTGCGTGGGCGATTCCGGCGTGACAAGATCGGGAAATTGATTTTCCAGTTCCTGCAATTCCCTGAAAAGCTGGTCGTATTCGCGGTCGGTGATGAGCTGCCGGCCTTCGACGTAATAGGCGCGGTCGTGCCGGCGGATTTCGTCGGCGAGTTGCGTGTGGCGTTTTTTGGCTTCGGTGTTCGTCACGTGGAAAGTTTTAACGCAAAGGCGCAAAGAAGCAAAGCTGCCAGAAAAGGAAAACTATTTTGCCCCGCTCTTGCGGAACCAGTCCGCAAACAGCTTGATGCCCTCCTCGAATTTCACCCGCGGATTATAGCCGAGCCTGGCGCGCGCCTTGGAAATGTCCGCGAACGTGATGGGCACGTCGCCGGGCTGCAACGGCTGCCGGTCAATCACCGCCTTTTTGCCGAGCGCGGCTTCGAGCAGTTCAATCATCCGCGCCAGCGAAACCGTCTGCGACTCGCCGAGGTTGAAAATCTCGTAGCCGAATTCCTTCTTCGTGCAGGCGATGATGCCGTCCAGCGTGTCCGTGACGAACGTGTAATCCCGCGCCGCGCCGCCGTCGCCGAAAACGGGGATCGGTTTCCCGGCGGAAATCAATTTTGCAAATTTGTAAATCGCCAGGTCGGGCCGCTGACGCGGGCCATAAACGGTGAAGAACCGCAGCATCGCCACGTCCATTTTGTAAATGTGGTGCCAGGTGTGGCCGAGCGCCTCGCACGCCAGCTTGCTGGCGGCGTAGGGCGAAATCGCGGAGAAAATCGGGTCGCTCTCGCTGAACGGCACCTTGGAATTCAGGCCGTAAACCGACGACGACGAGGCGATGGTGATTTTCTTCACGCCGGTTTTTCGCGCCGCTTCGAGCACGTTGACCGTGCCCTCGACGTTGACGCGCTGGTAAAGCGCCGGCTCGGCGAGGCTGGGCCGCACACCCGCGCGCGCCGCGAGATGGATGACCTGATCGAACTTGACCGAGGAAAAAATTCCGTCCAACGCGGAGTGGTCGGTGATGTCGCCGTGGACGAATTCAAACGGTTTGGCGATGGTCTGGATTTCCCGCAGGTTGCGCTGCTTGAACTGCGGATTGTAAAAATGATTGAGGTCGTCAAACGCCCAGACGCGATGGCCGTCGCGGAGGAGGCGTTCGCAAACGTGCGAGCCGATGAAGCCCGCGCCGCCGGTGACGAGAAAATTCATGGCTGAAAGCTAACCGGCGGCGGGCAAAGTGTCGAGTGTGCGGCCTACTTTGACTTGTCCGGTTGAGCCTCCAGCGCCAGTTCTTTGAGAGGCTGCTTGAGCAGTTCCGCCAATACTTCGACGATCAGTTCGTGGTCGGCGCGCTGCGGCAGGCCGGAAACGGTGATCGTGCCGATGCAGCCGGTGCCGCGCAATTTGATCGGAAAGCATCCGCCGTGCGGCGCATAGTCGCGGGCGTCCACGCCAATTGTTTCCGCGAGGGTGGTCTGCTGCCGGCGCAATTCCAAGCCAATCGCATAGGAGCTGCGGTGAAAGTGCTGCACCACGTTGCGCTTGCGTCGTATCCAGTCAATGTTGTCGGGCGTGGTGCCCGGCATGGCGGTGAAAAACAGGAGGTGTCCGTTCACCCGGATGTCAATTGCCACGGCCAGTTTACGGGACGCGGCAAGCGCCCGGAGGCGTGAGCCCACCGTCCAGGCGGTGTCGGCGTCAAAGGTCGAAAACCGGAGCCGCTCCTCCTGCCGGGCGACGCGTTCGATGTCCTGTTCGATGCCGGAGGTTTTTTTGTGCCGCCTGTTTGGTTTCATGGTTTGAACTTTATTTTGCGGCCCGGTTTTTGTCCAGCGTTCCCATAACGGCAACCGGGCGCGTCGCTTTGTGCGTGCCGTTCGTCCGATTGTGAAAAGCGGCGGGCAGGGGACCGCCCGCCCCACCATTTGCAATCCATCCAGCACATCAATCCAATGCCCGCCGTGTTTTGGGCATTGACATTAGGTGTGGAAAAGCCAAACTGCGCGCCCGTTTGAATTCGCGGAACGTCGGGTTCCGCTGGAAAGGAAGTGAGTTGCGTTGACTGAAATAAGATTGAAAAAAGGCGAACCGGTGGATCGTGCGTTGCGGCGGCTGAAGAAAAAAGTCGACCGTGAGGGCACGCTTAAAGTCGTGCGCGGACATCGGCATTTTGAAAAGCCGAGCGAGAAGCGCCGTCGCAAGGAAAAAGTCGCGCGTTTCTCCGCGATGCTCGCGGCGCGTTACGCTGACTTGTAATCCTGATTTGTGAATCGTCGAATCGTTAAATCGTTGCATCATTGCGGCGGTTTAACGATTCTTGTTTTTATGATTCTCGGTTTGACAACGTAGCGGTTTGACGATTCCCCATTTTCATGCCATGTATTCACTTTCGACCTGCTGGAATTCGCACCGTCACACGGACGGGCGCGCGATGCTGCGCGAGATCCGCGACCTCGGCTTTGAATGCGCGGAGTTGAGCCACGGCATCCGCTTGAGCCTTGTGCCGGGAATCCTCGAGGCGGTGGACGCGGGCGAAATCAAAATCTCCAGCCTGCACAATTTCTGTCCGCTGCCGCTGGGCGTGAACCACGCGGCGCCGAACCTTTACGAGTTTTCCGACGAACGCCCGCGCCAGCGCGAACTGGCCATCAAGCACACGCTCAAGACCTTTGCGTTTGCCGAACGTGTCAAGGCGCCGGTCGTGGTGCTGCATCTCGGCAGCATGGACCTGAAGGATTACACCGGGAAATTATGCACGATGCTCGAACGCGGCCAGCGGAACACGCCCAAATACGAGAAGATCTGCGCCGAAGCCGCCAGGGTGCGCGAGGCCCGAAAAGGGAGGTTTGTCGAAAATGTCCATGACACGCTGCGAAAACTTCTGCCTGAAGCCGAGCGGCGCGGCCTCAAGCTCGGCTGCGAAAATCGGCAGGCGCTCGAGGAAATCCCGATTGAGGGCGACTTCCAGTTTTTCTTCCGCGAATTGAACAGCCCGAGCCTGGTCTATTGGCACGACACCGGCCACGCGCAGATCAAGGCGAACCTCGGCTTCATCCACCACGCGCTGCACCTGGAGTCGCTCGCGCCGCGGCTGGCCGGATTCCACGTCCACGACGTGATTTTTCCCGCGGGCGACCACGCCCCGCCGGGCACCGGCACGGTTGATTTCGCCTCGCTCAAGCCGTTTGTGAAACCGGAGCACATCAAGGTTTTTGAATTAAGCCCGGCATTGCCGGTGGAAGCCGTCAAGTGCGGCATCGCGCACGTCAAATTGATTTGGGGCGGCGAATGATTTTCGGCACGCGCCGGCCCGGCTTGCGCCGCTGGGGGGGTCAGATGAACGAGCCTCTGGACTGTTTCTTCATGCAGTAGACGAGCCGGACGGTTTTCCCGTTTTCAACAATCGGAACCACCGCGGTGAGATCCCAGCCGTCGTTGCCGAGACCTTCCAGAAAACTCTGGTTGTGGTGAAGTCCCTTCTGGGTGCCTTCATATTCCTCCTGCCGGATAAGATATTGAAAATGGTTTGAGGCGGTCATAATCAGTGTTTTGAATTTTGGCTTGGGCGCGAGCTTCATGCAATTCGCCGGCCCGGTCAAGCCCTCAATCCATCTTCGGAAAATTTTAGGGGTTTTTGGAGGGCAATCATGGTAGCCTGAAGCCGCAAAATGCCCGGCTCAAAAACAGATTCGTTCAGAGAAGCCGCCGTTGAAATCGCGCGCCGGCTGCAACGCGCGGGCTTTGCCGCGTTCTGGGTCGGCGGCTGTGTGCGCGATTTTCTGCTCGGATGCGAGCCGCACGATTACGACATCGCTACGGACGCCAAACCGGAGCAGGTGGAAAAGCTTTTCAGGAAAACGATCCCCGTCGGGAAAAAATTCGGCGTGGTGATCGTTGTCGAGGGCCAGCAGCAATTCCAGGTCGCCACGTTCCGCGCCGAGGCGGATTACCGGGACGGACGGCGGCCGGAGAAGGTCGTGTTTGCCAGCGCCGAGGCTGACGCGCTGCGCCGCGATTTCACCGTGAACGGGCTTTTCTACGATCCGGCCACGGAACAAATCCACGACTGGGTCGGCGGCGAAAAGGATTTGCGCGCGAAAATCATCCGCACCATCGGCGAGCCGGAGGAACGGTTCGCCGAGGATCATTTGAGGCTGCTGCGCGCGGTGCGGTTCGCGGCGCGGTTGGATTTTGAGATCGAGCCGCGGACTTTCGCCGCCATCCAGTCGCTCGCGCCGAAAATCAAACTCATCAGCGCCGAACGGATCCGCGACGAATTGCTGAAATTATTCCGTCCGCCGCACGCCGCGCGCGGACTGGTTTTGCTGCGCGACAGCGGATTGCTGGCGCCGGTTTCGCCGGAACTGGCGGCGACGATTTCCTGTGGGCAATCGCCGGAATATCACCCCGAAGGAACCGTCTTTGAGCACATCAGGCTGATGCTGGAAAAGTTGCCGCCGGGCGCGGATGAACTTCTGCCGTGGGCGGTTTTGCTTCACGACATCGCCAAGCCGGTGACGGCGGAGCGCGACGCCACGACCGGCGCGATTCATTTTTACGGCCATGAAAAAACCGGCGCGGAGCTGGCGCGCGCCATTTTGAACCGGCTGCGGTTTCCGAAGAAACAGATTGATGAAATCGCCGCGTGCGTTCTGCATCACATGCAGTTCAAGGACGTGAAGCAGATGCGCAAGGCGACGCTGCGGCGGTTGCTGCTGCGCGAGACGTTTCCGCTGGAACTGGAATTGCACCGGCTCGACTGCCTTGGCTCGCACGGCGATTTGTCGCATTATGATTTTCTGGTCGAACAGGCGGAGGAGTTGAAAAAGAAGCCGGCGATGCGTCCGCCGCTGCTCACCGGCGACGATTTGATTGCGCTCGGCGTGAAGCCCGGCCCGGCGCTGGGCGCGCTGCTGGCGGAAATCCGCGAGAAGCAACTGGCGGATGAGTTGAAGGACAAACGTCAGGCCAAAGTGTGGGCCAAAAAGCAAATCGGAAATCGGAAAGCGGGAATCGAAAATTAAACAGATTTCCGTTGCCCCCGCTCCTGCGAGTTTATTTCAGCGGTTCCAAATACATTTTTCGGATTTCAAAATCCGCGCCTTCGCTCTGGATGCCGACGAAGCCGGAGGTGACGGTGCATTCGGTGATTTCGTTCAGCAATTTGCCGTTGATGATGGCCTTCACGTCGTTGGCGGCGCAGACGGTCACGTTCGTGTCCCATTGGCCGACGGGATTTTCATTCGACGTGCCGCGCAGCGGGATCGGCGTATTGGCGTCCTTGCCGAGCGCCAGATGTTCCTTGCACTCCGCGCCGGACATCACGAACAGATCGCCCTGCCGGCCGGACTTGCCCTGGTTCTGGACGCACATCGGCCAGACGTTATCGGGCAATTGCATGTGGACGAGCACGCCGGTGTTGTCCTTTTTCGGCGCGACTTTGACAAAACGCCATTCGACGGTGACGACATAATTGCTGTAGCTTTGCTTCGTCCGGAAATAGCCGATGGCCGAGCCGTTGCAATGGATGACGCCGTTGGTGACGCTCCAGGTTTGCATCGGGTCGGCGTTGTTCTTCATGCAAAAGGTGAAGCCGTCAAAATTCGTGCCGTTGAAGAGTTCAATGGTTTTGGTTGGCGTGATGACTTCCTGCGCCGGGGCAATTTCCGCGAGGACGAAAGCGAGACAAACCAGATACAAGCATTTCATGGGGAGAAACTAAACGATCAAGTTGCCCCGACACAAAGTTTTTTTAGCGCCAACTCAAAAACTTTGTCTGGCCTTGTCCGCTTTCAGGCGTCCTGGGCGGGCAGTTCTTTGCGCCAGATTTCAAATTGCTGCTCCAGGTTGACTTGCTTGAGATAGGCGGCGTCCACGGGGCTGGCAGCCATGTCGGGATGGTCGGCCTGGGAATGTTGCAGGGCGTTGGCGATGTGCACGGCGCCAGCGAGGCAGAGTTCGTGCGTGCCGCAGTGGCGTGGATGATGATGGCAGGCGACGGCTTCGACGAGCGGTATGGGCAGTCCCCAAAGCGCCAGCAGATAGGCTCCGACTTCGGCGTGCGTCGCTTGAAAATATTTCCGTTCAACTTCGATGAGCGGCGCGCCGGCGGTTTGGAATTCGCGCAGCACGGCGGAATATTCATCGGGCAGGCCGGCGGCGAGGATGATCTTGCCGACGTCGTGCAGGAGTCCGGCGCAGAAGGCCTGTTCGGCCAGATACGCGTTGTGCAGCTGTGCGTCAAAAATCCAATGGGCAAGCTTGCCGGTCTGGGTTGAGTGGGACCAAATCTGGTCAATGGGGAAGTTCGGACATTTCTGCCGGGAGAAAGACGAGAACAGCGGAACGGCAAGGGCCAGCGATTGAATGATGCCGACGCCAAGGAGCTGGACGGCTTCGGTGACGGAAAACACCCTGCGGCTGAAACCAAAAAATGCGGAGTTGGAGAGCTGCAACAATTTGGCGGCCAGCGCCGGGTCTTTGCCGGCAATTTCCGCGATGCGCTGGGCCGAGGCGGTCGGTGACTGGAGCGCATCGGTGATTTCCAGATAAAGCTCCGGCAGGGTGGGGAGATTTGTCAGGCCGGCGGCGAGTGTGCCGAGTTTTTCGCTGGCAAGCCGGGATTTGACCGCGATGACGCGCTTCAGGCAATCCTTCAAGTAGTCCAGGCTGCATGGCTTTTCCAGAAATTGGTGGGTGAAGCCGGCGCAATTGATGGAATCCCGCAAATCGGCATAGCCCGACAGGATGATGCGGATGGTTTGCGGATGCTGGCGCAGGACCTGGTTCAACAATTGCGCGCCATTGATGCCCGGCATGCGCATGTCCGTCACGACTACATCAAAGGCTTTCAGGCCGATCAAAGTGAGCGCTGCTTCGCCGTTGCCGGCGAATTCCATTTCCCATTCCCCGGCCATGGAACGCATGACCATTTTCAACAATTGCAGCATCGAGGGCTCATCGTCCACGAACAAAATCCGCGTTCTGGCGGTGAGTGGTTGCACGTCGCCCCTCAATGATTGATTGGAAGGGCGCCGGTCACAACAACAGTCGGTCGTTTTAGACGACATCATACCAAAATCCACATCGGCAGAATTTCGCGTGACTTAAGCAAGAATCCGGCAAACCTGTGCCAGCACCCGCGCCGGTGAAATGGCGTTCAGGCACTCACCCGGATTTTTCCAGACGCAATGCGATTTGAGGCAAGGCGAGCAGGGGAGTTCGATGTGCAGGACATTTTCGAGCTGGCCGTAAGGTCCGGTGCGGCGCGGTTCGGTGGGGCCGAACATCGCGACGAGCGGTTTGCCGAGCGCGGCGGCCACATGCATCGGGCCGGTGTCATTCGTCACCATCAAATCGCAGAGCCGCAGCCACTCGATCATTTCCGGCAGCGACGTTGCGCCGCACAGATTCAGGCACCGCTCCGGCGCGGCGCGCGAAATGATTTCACCGAGCGGTCGGTCCCCCGCGTCGCCGAGGATGGCAAAGCGCGCGGCGGGAAAATGGTCCGCGGTCAGGCGGACAAGCTCCGCGTATTTTTCGGCCGGCCAGCGTTTGTTCGGCCAGCGCGCGCCGGGCTGAAGCGCGATCAATTGCGGATTGCGGATTGCGGATTGCGGATTGGAAACAAATGCGGACGGCCATTTGCGTTTCACTTCGGCGGCAATCTGCGGTCGCTCCGGCAGCCAGATGAAATTTTTGTGAACCGGCACGCCGAGCTGGGGCAGCACGGCCAGATACCAGTCCGCGGCGTGCGTGTGAAATGAGGCCCGGCGGACGGCGACGTCGTAAAAGCCTCGCGCGCCTTCGCGGATTTCGTCGAGGCCGACGAGGAATTTTCCATTGGCGAGCCAGGCGAACGCGCCGCTGCGGGCGAGGCATTGCAAATCAATCACGAGGTCAAAATGTTGTTCGCGCATCCAGCGGATGCTGTGGAGCATTTCGGGCCAGTGGCGCGGCCGGCCCCAGCGTTTGCGCTCGAAGCGGACGATGCCGGTCAGGTCGGGGTCGCCCTCGATCAGCGGCGCGAGCGCGGAATCAATCCACCAGAAAATCTCCGCGCTGCGGAAATGGAGTTTCAACAAACGAAGGACGGGCAGCGCCTGGATGACGTCGCCGAGCGAGCTTGGCTTGAGGATGAGAATTTTCAACGTTCAGTGTTCAGCGTCCACGGTTCAGGGCTGGAAAAACTGAATGCAACGCTGAACTCTGAACCGCAAACTCTGAACGAGTCATGCTACCTTCCATACTCCAGCCGTTCGGCGAGGCGTTCGGGCAGGCCGGCGGCGAGGATTTTGCTCTGGGTGGCGGGAATGTCGTATTCCAGCCGGCGGAGTTCAATCGTGCCGGCGTCAATGTCGTAAATGACATAGCCGCATTTGGGATTGTTGTCGCGGGGCTGGCCGACGGCGCCGACGTTGACGAAATATTTTTTGGCCGGGTCCACCTTGAATTTGGAGTAGGTGCCGCCGCGCACGGCGGTGTCGCGCATGAAGGCGACGGGCACATGGGTGTGGCCGAAGAAGCAGACCTGTGTGTTCTGGTAGGGAAAACTGGCGGCGGCGGCGAGCTTGTCGAAGACGTAGCCCCAGCGTTGCGGCGCGTCGAGCGTGGCGTGGACGATGGTGAAGTTGCCGACCATCCGGGTGTATTTGAGGTCGCGCAGCCAGGCTTTTTCCTCGGCGTCCAGTTGCGCGCGTGTCCAGTGAACGGCGGTGGCGGCGGCGGGGTTGAAGCCGTCGAGATGGTCGTCGGTGGAGCAGTATTCGTCGTGGTTGCCCTTCACGCAGGGGATGTTCATTTCCCGGATGATCTTGAGGCATTCCTTGGGATTGGCGTTGTAGCCGACGATGTCACCGAGGCAGACGTAGTGCGTCGGTTTCTGGGTTTTGGCGTCCTCCAGGATGGTTTGGAGCGCCTCCAGATTGCCGTGAATATCAGCGATGATGGCGAACTTCATTGCATTAATGGACTATCTCAAAGCCGCGGAATTCATTTTGCGCGGCGCCCCACGTCACGTTTTCGCCGTGGATAAAAGGCTTCAGCCCTGCGTCGCGGATGGCCGCGCGGAAGGCTTCCAGCTCTTCGCGTGCGCCTTCGGCGACCATCTCGACGCGGCCGTCAGGCAAATTGCGCACAACGCCGCAAATTTCAAACCCGGCGGCGACGGTTCTCGCGGTGTAGCGAAACCCGACGCCCTGCACGCGGCCTGAATAAAAAACCTCCATGCGGCAGCGATTTGCAACTGGCATTTGTCCCGGCACACGGGGATGTAGCCAGAGCCGGACGCCGGAAGCAATGTTAAACTGGCGCGCGGGCGAAACTTTTTTTCATTTTTCAAGAATTCTGTTTGACCGGCGGACGGAATTCCGGTAGTCAACACGGGTTGCCCTCATACCAGCGGAACATTCCGCGCGTTTTGCGGGCGGCGCGAAACGCGAACGGCAATGTTGAACACAAAATCATTTCTGGCGGTGGATTTTGGGGCGGGCAGCCTCAAGCTGGCGGAATTTGAAATCAATGATGCCGGCGGCCTGCGCCTCAAGACTTTTTCCATCAAATCGCTCGGTCTGGAGGGATCGCAGGAGACCACGCGCGAAAAGGTGATTCTCAAGGCGTTGCAGGAGACGCTCGCCGAAAAGGGGATCAAGGCGAAGGATGTCAATGTCTGTGCGCCGGGCTTCCATGTTTTTTCCAAGTTCGTCAAGCTGCCGCCGGTGGACGCGAACAAGGTGACGCAGATCATCCAATACGAGGCGCAGCAAAACGTGCCGTTCCCGCTGGCGGAGGTCGTCTGGGACTATCAAATCCTCGGTTCCGCGCCCAGCGGCGAACTCGAGGTGCTGCTGGTCGCCGTCAAATCCGAAATCGTCGAGGGCTTGTTCCGCGTGGCGGCGGAGGCGAAGCTGCGGCTGCAATTGTGCGACGCCTCGCCGGCGGCCCTGTGCAATGCCTTCCGTTACAATTATGGCGACCTCGAGGACTGCACGATGCTGCTGGACATCGGCGCCAAGACGAGCAACCTGCTGTTCTTCGAACAGGGCAAGGTTTTTTCCCGCAGCATCAACCTGGGTGCGAACGCCATCACGCAGGATTTTGCCAGCGAAGCGAAGTTGAAATTTGAAGTTGCCGAGCAGATCAAGGTGGCCGAGGGCTTTGTCAGCCTCGGCGGCGCCTACGAGGAGCCGGAAAGCCCGAACCAGGCGGCCATCGCCAAGATCGCCCGGCAGTTCATGACCAAGCTGCACATCCAGGTCAACCAGACGATGCAGTTTTACCGCGGGCAGCAGAACGGCTCGGCGCCGCAGCGGGTGTTCCTGTCCGGCGGCGCGGCCATCATGCCCTACACGGCGCAATTCTTCGCGGAAAAGCTCAACGTGCCGGTCGAATATTTCAACCCGTTCCGCAATGTCCAGATTGACCCGTCGGTGAATCTGGAGGAACTGGCGCGCGTGGCGCATTCGCTGGGCGAGGTCGTCGGGCTGGGCCTGCGCAACCTCGCGAACTGCCCGGTGGAAATGAATCTGATGCCGGAGAGCACGCTGCGCTGGCGGGCGTTCAACGAAAAGAAGCCGTATTTCCTGGCGACCATTTTCCTGCTGGCGCTGGTAGCGGGAGCCATCGGGTTTTTGTTCCAGGAACTCGCGTCCGCCAAGGAAAAGGAAAGCAGCGATCTGGATCCGCAGGTAGCGTCGATCCAGAGCAAGGTTGACAGGATGGGCCAGGCCTACAAGCGCCTTCAGGACACGCTGGGCGAGGCGAATCAAATCACGACATGGATGGAGGACCGGTATTACTGGGGCAATGTTTTTTCGGAATTGCGCCGGGTGCTCATCCGTTCCGAGGACGAGATCAAGAAAAAATACAGCGTGCAAAAGCCGGGCATGGAAGCCGGCATCTGGGTCGAGCAGATGACGCTCGGGGCCGAAGCCGCCTCCACCACTCCCGCCGCCGGCGGAACGTCGGGCGCCACGCCGGATCAAAATGCCGGCATCACGCTGGTTTGCCGCGCGGTGGATTTGTCGGGTGTTGATTCCGCGGCCAATAACGAGATTGTCTATGCGGTCGAGCGCGAGCTGAAGAACGCCCCGGTGTTTGACCCCAAGACGGTGCAGCCCTCGCCCCAGCTTTCGCCGGTGGATGCCAACGGCACGTTCACCTTCACCATCACCGTCTCGCCGCAGAACCCGTTGAAATTGTGATTATGGGCTGGCTCAAACGAAATCTACTATTTGCCATCGGCCTTGTCGTGGCGGTCGGGATGCTGGGGGCTGCCGGCTATTATGATTACGCGGGCTGGTCGCACAACCAGACGGCGTTCGACCATTTGAACGAGATTTACAGCAAGCTGGCGGAATTGAACTCGAAAAAGCCGTCCCCCGGCAACAACCAGGTGGACAACGTCGCCACTGCCAAGGAGCAGGAACGCCAGCTTCGCGAGTGGATCAGCAAGACCCGGAATTATTTCCAGCCGATTGCACCGATTCCCAGTCTGACCAACGGACCGGTTTCGAGCGAGCTGTTTGGCAACGCGCTGAACCGGACCGTCGCCCAGTTGCAGCGCGATGCCGCCGCCGACAACGTGGAGCTGCCGCCACAATACACTTTTTCATTCACGGCGCACATGACCCGGCTCACGTTTGCCCCGGGCAGCCTGGAACCGCTGTCGGTGCAGCTTGGCGAGGTAAAGACTATTTCGGAAATTCTTTTTGGAACGGGCATCAACGCGCTGGACGGCATTCAACGTGTCCGATCTTCGCCGGATGATGCCAGCGGGCCGGACACGGATTATCTGGCCGACCAGCCGGTGACCGCCGATTTGGCGGTGATGACGCCCTATGAAATCACATTCCGCGGATTCAGCCCGGAAATCGCCCGGGTGCTGGATGCGTTTGCCTCGTCGCCGCACGGGTTCATCATCAAAACCATCAGCGTCCAGCCGGCCGGCGGGACAGGCGCGACCAGCACGACCGGCGCCCCCGGCTTCGATTCGGGGACGGCAGGGGCGGCAACACCCGGCGCGAGCGCGCCCGTCCAGGGCAAGGGCGGATTGCAGACGGTGTTGAACGAACAATTATTGCGCGTCACGATGATGGTCGAACTGGTGAAATTGACGCCGAAAAACTGAACGCATGGAATTCATCAAAAGAAATTACGAGAAGATCATTTTGGGCGCCGTGCTGCTCGGACTGGTTGGCGTTCTTGCGTGCATGCCGGTGATGATTATTTACGACCAGAAGAAGATGCAGGATTTGAAAGACACGGTCACCCATCCCAAGGCGCAGCCGTTGCCGGCGCTGGACATGACCCGGCAGGCGGGCGTGATGGACCGGCTGCAATCGCCCGGCGAACTGGATTTTTCGACGACGAACAAATTGTTCAATCCGGTGCTGTGGCAGAAGGATAAGAACGGCGCGCTGATAAAAATCTCGTCCGGCCATGAGGTCGGCCCCGGCGCCGTGGTCATCTCCAAAATCACGCCGCTGTATTTTACAATCACGCTGGATTCGGTGAGCACCAACGGAATCGAGCCGCGCTATGTGTTCGGCATCGAGGATCAGACGGCGGCGATTCCGGCGCAACGCCACAAGCGGCCCCATTACGCCTCGATGGGCAAGGGCAATGACACGGTGTCTGACAAGGCGGTGGGTGGCAAAAACGAGGGCTTCAAGCTTGATGCCGTGAAGGGCCCGCCGGAAGATCCGGACCAGTTGATTTTGAAGCTGGCCGACACGGGCGCGGAGGCGACGGTGTCAAAAGACAAGCCTTTCCAGCGCGTGGACGGCTATTCCGCCGACTTGAAATACGATCCGGAAAAGATCAATGCCACCGGGTTGCGCGTGGGGGCGGATCTGAAATTTGCCGGAGACGATTACAATGTTATTGCCATAGATGAAAATGAAGTAATACTATTGGCGCAGTCGAACCAAAAAAAATACACGTTGCGATATACGCCTTGAATGTTAAGCTGTCTACTTTTAACACCGCAGATTTACGTGAACCTGAAATGACCATGACAAAAGCAGTTCTCCTCTCGCTGGGTTTTCTTGTCCTGCTCGCCGCCCCGTTGTCGGCGCAAACCAAAAGCGCCGCCGACATGGCCGTCAACCGGGCTGTGATTGATCAAGCCAACACCATCCTCCTGCGCCAGAAACTCGAAGACGCCAGGGCCGCCGCCGCGCGCGGCGATCTGCGCGGCGCCGCCAAGCTATACGAGGATGCCAAGGCGCTCGTGGACCAGATTGGTTCCGGCATCAACGCCGAAACCGTCCAGACTATCTCCGGCCTCTCGGCCACATGGCTGGAGCTTGCCCGCCAGGCCCAGCGCGCCGGCGATCTGCCGGAAGCCGCGGCGGATGTCAACCGCGTTTTGAAGGTGGACCCGCATAACGCCGCCGCCATCGCCTTCAAAAGGGAAAACGACAAGATCGTGTCGGACTTGAAGGGCCGGATTCCCGATCCCGCCACAATGGAACGGATTCCGCAGGTGGCCAACGACAAGACGGCGGCTGGCACACTGGTTCAGGATGGCAAGCTGCTTTACGAAATGGGCCAATTTCCGGAAGCTGAGATCAAGTTGAATCAAGCCTTGAAATTGGATCCGGACAATGAAGGCGCCTCCTACTATTTGGATCTGGTCAGGCAGGCCAACTACGCCCGCGAAGAGCACAACCGCACGACCCAGGCGCAGAACAGCATCGTTCAGGTGGTGAAGGAATGGTCGCCGAAGATGGGCATCGGATTGCCCGTGCCGAATTCGTATGTCACCAACACCGATGTTCACACCGGAGTCGGGCGCGAGGTGCTCTATCGCAAGCTGAACAACACCCGGCTGGATTCAATTTCCTGGTCGGACGGTCTGCCTTTGAGCGAAGTCATTCGCTATTTGACGGAACAGTCCAGACTTCGCGACCCGGATAAGAAGGGAATTAATTTTATTTTCAACCCGAATGTGGAGGCATCCAGCGTGCCTGGCGGCGGCACCGGGGGCGGCCCCGGGGCTTTGACCCCGCTCAATCCGGCCACCGCGATGCCGGCGCCCGCAGCCGAGGGTGGCGCCGCTGAAGCGGTTGACGCCAGCACCATCAACGTCAGGCTGGTGCTGAACGACGTGTCGCTTCACGATGCTCTGGACGCGGTGGTATTGGTGGCGGATCGCCCCATCAAATACTCCGTTGAAGATTATGCCGTCGTCATTTCAGCCAAACCATCCGGGCCGGAACCGCCGACGCTTGAAGTTCGCGTTTTCAAGGTGGATCCGAACACGTTCTATCAGGGCTTGCAAAGCGTATCCACAATTACTTTCGGCAGTGCCAATAGTTCATCGGGTGGCAACGGAGGCAGCGGCGGCGGCAGCAGCGGCGGCAGCAGCGGCGGTGGTGGCAACAGCGGCGGCAACAGCGGCGGCAACAGCGGCAGCGGCAACAGCGGCAGCAGTGTCAGCGGTGCCAATGTGCCGGTGGTGTTGATTCCGTCAGGCGGTGGTGGCGGTGGCGGCGGCGGTGGCGGCAACCGCGGCGGTGGAGGTGGCGGTGGC
>Ga0224554_1000104_pt1 | contig 75882 bp, 52 predicted proteins | sample 714S22024metaG_FD_180666 | JGI IMG/M metagenome (GOLD analysis project Ga0224554, IMG submission 180666) | Peat soil microbial communities from Stordalen Mire, Sweden - 717 S2 20-24 | ecosystem: Environmental > Terrestrial > Soil > Wetlands > Peat | place: Sweden: Norrbotten County, Stordalen... | reverse complement strand
GGGGGATAAAAGTAAAGTGGCGCTGGCGCGCCGGTTGCGGCAAGAAACGACCATGAGTTTAAAATGGATAGCCCGACGACTGCACATGGGCAGTTGGACCCATGTCTCGAACCTGTTGCATGCAAAATAACAACGTTAAATCAGTGTCAATAGTGAGGACTGACAACTGCAGACACCTGCACGAAACGCGCGGAGGAAAGTACGTTTATTCCAGCGGGCCGATGATCGGAAAGGCCTATAACCATCACTACAGCGTCATTGGATTCATCACCTTCACCACAAGCGATATCCCTGCGAAACAAAAAGTATCGATCGTGAAATAGCCGGTTCCGCCGCCACCGGCGCGTGGCACTTTTGCATTCCAGCATTGACCTGTTACATTGTCGTGCCTTCACTGTGCAAGTTTATGATCGAACAAACGACGGCCAATCACCCCTCATCCGCCGCGGCCCCGGCCGCTGTTCCGCTGTCGCATGGCGATGTCGCGGCCATTGATGAATTGCGCGGGGATTATGAAAAACTACGCCGCGAGCTGGCCCGGGTGATCATCGGCCAGGACAACGTCATTGAACAGTTGCTGATCTGCGTTTTGGCGCGCGGCCACGGGCTGCTCATGGGCGTGCCGGGCCTGGCCAAGACCACCATCGTCAATTCGCTGGCCCAGGCGATGTCCCTTCAATTCAACCGCATCCAATTCACGCCGGATTTGATGCCTTCGGACATCACCGGCACCGATATTCTCCAGGAAACCGACCAGCCGGGCCGCCGGGCGTTTGTTTTTGTCAAAGGACCGGTATTTGCCAACATTATTTTGGCGGATGAAATCAACCGCACGCCGCCGAAAACACAGTCGGCCCTGTTGGAAGCCATGCAGGAGCATCGGGTGACGGTGGCCGGGCGTTTCTTCCCATTGCCCGCGCCGTTTTTTGTCCTGGCCACGCAGAACCCCATCGAACAGGAGGGAACCTATCCTCTGCCCGAGGCGCAACTGGATCGTTTCATGTTTTTCATCCATGTGGATTATCCGAATCGGGATGAGGAACGGCGCATTGCCCGCGAGACGACGGGCGCGCCGCCGCCCACTTTGACCAAGTTGATCGATGGCAATCAGATCGGGGCCTACCAGGAAATCGTGCAACGCGTGCCGGTGCCCGATCATATTTATAATCTGGCCGTCGATCTGGTGCGCCGCACGCGTCCGCGCTCGGAGCAATCGCCGGAATGGATCAAGAAATGGGTGACGTGGGGGGCGGGGCCGCGCGCGGTGCAATACCTGGTGCGGGGGGCCAAGGCGCGGGCGGTGTTGCGCGGCAGTTATTTGGTGCGCATGGAGGATTTGACTGCCGTGGCCGCGCCCGTCCTGACGCATCGCATCCTGACCAACTTCCAGGCGCAGTCCGAAGGGGTGGGCAGCCCGGAGATCATCACCCGGTTGTTGGAGGAGATTGGCGGAGAAGAAGGCCGTGGCTGAGGGAACCCAATTGCTCGACTCAGCGGTGCTCAACCGCTTGATGCACCTCACGCTCCTGGCACGCTCGCCCATGGAAGGCACCGTCTCCGGCCTCCATAAAAGCCCGCATCGCGGTTCCAGCGTCGAGTTTGCCGAATACCGCAATTATGTGCCGGGCGACGACATTCGCCGGCTGGACTGGCGCGTCTTTGCGCGGACGGACCGCTTTTACATGAAGGAGTACGAGGCGGAAACAAACCTGCGCTGTTACTTCGTGCTGGATTGCAGCGGCTCGATGAAATTTGGCGGGGCGGCCGGGACGAAGCTGGATTACGCCCGGCGCCTGGCGGCCACGCTCGCTTACATCACCGTCCACCAGGGCGATGCCGTGGGTTTGATCTGCTCCGGCCGGAAGACATTCTCTGAAGTCCCGCCGCGCCGCAATCCCGCCCACTTGAAATTGATTTTTGAAACGCTGGAGAAGGCCGAGGCGCGCGGCCCGACCGGCCTGGTCGCGGCCCTGCACGATTTGGCGGAGAAAGCCCGCCGGCGCGCGCTGGTCATTGTCATCTCGGATTTCTTTTGCGGCCTGGAACCGTTGCTCAACTGCTTTCAACATCTTCGTTTCCAGAAGCTCGATCTGGCGCTCTTCCATCTTTTGGACCGCGCGGAAATGAATTTTCAATTCGACCGCCCGGTGCGTTTCGTCGATCTGGAAAGCCCGCTGGGAATCGTGACCGAGCCTTCCAGCATCCGGGATGAATACCTCCAACAACTGCAAACGTTCCTGGACCAACTGCGCGAAGGCTGCCACGAATTTGGGACCGATTACCGGCAGGTCATCACCGATCAGGGTTATGAACGGGTGGTGGCGGATTTTTTGGTCGAGCGGGCGCAGGGGATGGGGAAATGAGTGATGCCCGGGCATGATTTTCCTCCAGCCAATGGTTTTGTTCGGGCTGCCGCTGATCCTGGCGCCGGTGATTATTCATCTGCTCAATCGCATGCGGCATCGGCCCAAACCGTGGGCGGCCATGCAGTTCCTGGTTTCGGCCACGCGGAATTCGGTCAGCCATGCCCGGCTGCGCCAGTTTTTAATCCTGCTCTGCCGTGTGCTGGCGGTGGCCATGCTAATTCTTTTTGTGGCCCGGCCCCTGGCGGGCGGCTGGCTGGGCTGGGCCTTCTCGCCCGCGCCGGGTACAATCCTGATACTCCTGGACCGCTCGGCCAGCATGGAAACCCGGGCCGGCGCAACCAGCAAACGCCAGCAGGCGATCCAGTTGCTGGCCCAGGCGGCCCGGGAATACGAGGAGACCAGCCGCATTGTTTTGATTGACAGCGCCACGCGCGTCCCGCAGGAAATCACCCGCGCTTCCACGCTCAACCAGGTGTCGTTGACCCAGCCGACTGACACCGCTGCGGACATCCCGGCCATGTTGCGGACGGCCTTCGACTGGCTGATCGAGAATCGGGCCGGCACGGCTGAAATCTGGCTGGCCTCCGACGGACAGCGCAGCAACTGGCTGCCGGAGGACCCGCGTTGGAAGGATGTCATCGCCCGGCTGGGCGGGCTTTCCCTGAGAGTCCGCGTGCGGCTGCTGGCCATGGACCAGCCGCCCGAGTCCAATGCCTCGATCTCGATCAAGGAAATGTTGCGGCGTCCGCATGGAGACAAATCGGAGCTGCAATTTGTCCTCGATTTTCAGCGCAATCGCAATTCCGCCGCCTCCATTCCAGTCACTTTGACTCTGAACGGCGAAAGATCGGAGTGCGAGGTGGCGATGGAGGGGCAAAGCCTGCGCTGGCGGCACACCATTGACCTTGGCGCGCGCCGCGAGGGCGGGTGGGGCAGTTTCAGCCTGCCGGCCGATGCCAACGAGCGTGATAACATGGCCTACTTTGTCTATGGCGCGGATATGCCGTTGCTGGCCACCGTGGTCAGTGGTGATGGGGCCTCGGGCCGCTGTCTGAAGTTTGCCGCCGCCGCGCGCAACGGGCGTCCCGCGGCGCTGATTTCACCCGCTGCCTTTGCCGGCGCCGACCTCCAGTGCCTGTCACTTTTGGTCTGGCAGGCTCCGTTGCCTTCCGGAGCGGAGGCCGATCAAGTGCAGGCATTCGCGGCGTCCGGAGGCGTGGTGATATTCTTCCCGCCCAGCCAACCGGACGCGGGACGGTTCAACGGCACGGGCTGGGGCGGCGTGGAAGAGGCCGCGAATGCCGAAGGGTATCGGATTTTGCGTTGGGCCGAGGACGAAGGGCCACTGGCCAGAAGCGATGAGCGCATCAGCTTGCCGCTCGGCCAGACTGATGTTCAGCGACGCCAGCCCCTGACCGGCCATAAGGACATCCTCGCCTCCTTCGACGATGGCACGGCGTTTTTGGTCCGGCAAAATTTGGGCAAGGGCGAAATCTACTTCTGCGCGTCGCTGCCGGATCCGGGTTGGTCGGGATTAAGCGACGGCCCCGTGCTGGTGCCGATGTTGCAACGGATGCTGCAGGCTGGGGCGCGCAGGATGCAGCAGGTTTCGTCCGCCACCTGCGGCGAATTAAGCCTGGCCGATCAAAGTCTGCCCTGGGTTTCGGTGGACTCCGCCGGACCTAAAGACATTCGCACCCAAGCGGGTGTTTATCGCGCCGGCAACCGGTTTCTGGCGGTCAATCGTTCCCCGGCTGAGGATGATCCTGACCGGGTTGATCCGGACGAATCGCGCAGACTTTTCGGCGATCTGCCCGTGCAAATGTTGCAGGAGCGCCATGTTGAGACCGGCCAGTTACAGGGGGAAATCTGGCGGTTCTTTCTCTTTGCCATGCTGTTATTTTTGATCGTCGAAGGCATTTTGATTTTACCGGCGCGCCCGGCGGCCTCGCGCGCGGGATTGCCGCCGCGGAAGACTCCGCGCCCGGAGGAACAGGCGGCATGAACCGGTTTTCTGTTGCCGCACCCCTTTCAGTGATCGTGCCGGCCCTGGCCGTTTGGCTGGGCGCGGCCTGGCTTTGCTACGCCAACTGGCGTCGCAGCGCCGACCGCCGCATGGCCGGAAAACTGGAATCGTTACGCTTTATTATGGTTACCCTGCTCGTGCTGACGTTGTTGCGGCCGGAGTATGTGGAACACTTGCAGCGCAGCGCCACCCCGGAAATCGCCATACTCACTGACGGCTCCGACAGTATGAAAACGCGCGACCTGGTGGTCTCGAACACCGTGATGAGCCGTGGAGAATGGCTCAACCGACAACTCCAGCGCACATTCTGGGCGCCCTTGCTGAACAGGGCGAAGGTCACGGTGGAACCTTTCGCCGTTCCTTCCACCAATCAAAACGCCATCAACGGCACCGATCTCGACGAGGCGCTGGGGAACGCCTTTCACCGCTTTAAGAATCTCAAGGCCGTCCTGCTGTTGAGCGATGGCGATTGGAACATGGGCAAATCACCCTTGGGCGCGGCGACAAGTTATCGGGAGCAGAACATTCCCGTGTTCACTGTGGCGGTGGGCCGTGAAACGCCGCTGCCGGATTTGGCGTTGGAGAATGTGTCGGCTCCGGCTTACGGGCTGTTGGGGGAGGAAATCGCCGTTCCTTTCAAAGTCACCAGCCATTTGCCGCGCGAGGTCAAGACCAGTGTCTCGATCATGGACGAAGGCGGCGAATCGGCGTCAAAACAGATCACCATCCCACCCAACGGCGAGGTGGAGGATGCCATCCTCTGGTCGCCGCGCGCGGTGGGGGAGATGACAGAGACCCTCCGGTTGCCCGTGGAACCGGACGAAGCCATCGCCGACAATAATGAACAGACGTTTCATATTTCGATCCGCGTGGAAAAGCTCAAAGTCCTGGTGGTGGATTCGCTGCCGCGATGGGAATACCGGTATTTGCGCAACGCGCTGGCCCGCGATCCGGGTGTGGACCTGCACTGTCTTTTGCTCCGGCCGGATCTCGGCCCCACGGTGGGCGGCAATTACATCCTGACTTTTCCCGGCAGCAAAGAGGAACTGTCGCCCTACGACGTCGTGTTCCTGGGCGACGTTGGCATCGGCCACGACGAACTGACCGACCATGATGCGGAACTGCTCAAGGGTTTGGTCGAACAGCAGGGCAGCGGTTTGGTCTTTGTCCCCGGCCGCCGCGGACGCGAACTGACTTTTCTCAACAGCGCGCTCAAGGATTTGTATCCCGTGGAACTGGACGCGACGAAACCGGGCGGCGTCGGATTGCAAAACGAATCCCAGCTCATCCTGACCAGCACCGGCAAACGGCACTGGCTGACGCGCTTCGATTCGGACGAGGACCGGAATGACGAGCTTTGGAAGCAATTGCCAGGTTTCTTTTGGTCGGCCTCGGTGGAAAAGAGCCGCCCCGGATCGGAGGTTCTGGCGGTGCATTCGGACTTGCGCAATTCATGGGGACGCATGCCGCTGCTGGTCACTCGGCCAGCGGCAAGCGGCAAGGTCCTCTTCCTCGGCACGGACAGCGCCTGGCGCTGGCGGCGGGGCGTGGAGGACAAGTTTCATTACCGTTTCTGGGGGCAGGTCGTGCGTTGGATGGCGCACCAGCGCCATCTTTCGGAGAAGGACGGCATGCGTTTGAGCTACAGCCCCGAGACACCGCAGGCCGGCGACACTGTCTTCCTGCAAAGCACGGTCCTGGACCCATCCGGATTCCCAATCGACAAGGGACCGGTCATTGGCAAAGTGACGTGGCCCGGCGGACGCGCGGAGCGTTTGGAATTTGCGCAATTGGAAGGAGGGTGGGGGGTGTTCAAAACCAGTTTCACCGCGCAGGAAGCCGGAAAATATAAAGTGGAAATTGCCGCCGGGCCGCAGGGCCGCCGAATGGCCACGGAACTGTTCGTGGCCCGGCCGCGGCTCGAAAAGCAGGGCCAGCCGGTCAATGCCCAGGTGCTGCAGGAAATCGCCGCCATGACGCGCGGCGCGAGTGTTTCCACGGACGACCTGGACAAAATCGTCAGCCAGATTTCACTCCTGCCCGAACCGCAACCCATCGAACGGCGGGTGCGCCTGTGGAGCGAGCCAGCCTGGGGCGGCATCATTTTGTTGTTATTAACTATTTATTGGATCGGCCGGAAATGGGCGGGCTTAACTTGAGTGTTTCAGCAGCATTTCCACATAGGGCACGTCATCGGGAACTGTCACTTTGGGATTTGGCTCCGTGCCGAGGACGAGCCGGACCGGCTGGCCGACGCACTCGCACGCCGCCGTGTCATCGGTTACTTGCAATCCTTTCTCGCGCACTTTTGCCAGCGCGCGGCGGATGATTCCAACGCGAAAAGTCTGCGGCGTCTGCACCGCCCAGAGAAGCGAACGGTCCAAATGGCGCGAAATGACTCTCCCGTCATCGGAAAGTTTGATGGTATCGGTCACCGGTTGCGCGGCGACGGCGGCTCCGTCCTGGCGGGCGGCCACAATCGTGGCTCGAATCAGCGCCAGGCTGGTGCAGGGGCGGGCGGCGTCCTGAATGACCACAATCTCTGCTGCCGGCGCCAGATGTTGCAGACCCTGCCAGACAGAATCCTGTCGTTCCTTGCCGCCGCCGACGATGCGGAACGGCTTGGCAAAATGATATTGGGCTGCGAGGGCGGCGAATTCGCCTTGTCGGCCATCGCGAACGACGAGGATGATTTCGTCAATAAAAGGCGCGCCATCAAAGCGCCGCCAGGTGTGGGCCGCAAGAGGCTGTCCCGCGATGGTCAGAAACAGCTTGTCCGTTTCGCGTCCCATCCGCGCGCTTTTGCCCGCGGCTACAATAAGGGCAGAAGTCACCGGGAGATGGGTTTCTTTGCCCGGTTCCGGGCCAGTTGCTTGGCCAATCGGATGGCGGCGCGCATGCTGGATGCGCTCGCTTTTCCCTGGCCGGCAATGTCGTAAGCCGTCCCATGGTCCGGCGAGGTTCGGACGAAAGGCAGCCCCAAAGTCCAATTCACCCCCGTCTCGAACGCCACCATTTTCAACGGGCCCAATCCCTGGTCGTGATACATGGCCACCACGGCATCATAATCGCCGCGATAGGCGTGATAGAACAAGGCGTCGGCGGCCAGCGGGCCGGTGACATCAATTCCCTTCTGTCGCGCCGCTTCCACCGCAGGGCTGATGGTTGTTATTTCCTCGTCGCCAAATTCTCCTCCTTCGCCGGCATGAGGATTGAGGCCGCAGACGGCGATGCGGCTGCGGGGCAGACCCAGATCACGGCAGGCTGAGGCGGCCAGTTCGATGGCCAGTTGGATTTTATCGCCGCGCATCTGTGCGGCCAGCAATTTGATCGGCACATGCGTCGTGGCCAGCGCGACGCGCAACCAGCGGCCGTCTTCGTCCTGCCCCAGCAGCATCATCGCGGTCTGGCTGGTCCCGGCCAATTCGGACAGGAATTCAGTCTGGCCGATGAAGGGCTGGCCGGAGCGAATAATGGCGTGCTTGTTCAAAGGCGCCGTCACCAGCGCGTCCGCCTCCTGGCTCAAACACCGTTGCGCGCCATCGGTCAGCCAGGCCAGCGCGGCCCGCGCCGCGGCCGGCGACCCGGCCTCCAAACCTGCCGGCAAAGCCTCGCGCAAAGGATTGTGCAGGAAAATGCGGCCCTTTCCGTCGAATTCCGAATAAGGCAGCAGTGGAAATTTCAAACCAAGCTTTTGATGCAGCGCCGTGGCATAGCCGCTGTCGCCAATCAGCAGGTAACGCATGTCGTCCGTTTCCGCTTCCACCGCCAGAGCCTTTAACGTCACTTCCGGCCCGATGCCGGTGACGTCCCCGAGCGAAATTGCGATCCAGCCCGTCATGGGGTCAATAGTACTGGACGAAGGACTTGACCCTCAGCCGCTCGATCCACTGCTTGTGCAAACGATCCCGCTCCCGGGTCTTCAACGTCCGTTCGATGTCGTCCCGTGATTCCGCCAGAGATTTGATATGGGCGGGACGAACATCTTCGACCAACAGGATGTAGCATGCCTCCGGCAGCTCGATGACGCCGCTGTGCTGCCCGGCTTTCAGCGAGAAAGCGACCTGGGCCAGTTCCGATTTGAAATAGCTGCGCTCGACCCATCCGCGCTCGCCGCCCTCGGACCGTTTCGATCCTGAAGTATAAACGGACGCCATTTCCGCGAAGGGAACGCCGCTGTTGATTTTGGTCAGAATTTCGTCGGCCGTTTTTTTGGCCTCGCCCGGGGAGCCGTCCGGCGGCTGGTTGATGACGATCATGCGGACTTTGACCTGGTCATCGACTTTAAAGGCATCCTGGTGGTCCTTGTAAAACTGTTCGATTTTAAGCGGGGAAATCAGGATCTTCTTGGGCGCGTCCACGTTTTGGTAACCCATGTAATTGACAATAAAATTCTCGCGTTCCTGGCGCCGGTACATCTCGTAGGTCATGCCCTGGGCCTGGAGCGTTTTGATCAGGCGCGCCCGGTCCCCGTAGTAATCCCTTTGAATGTTCTTTTTGATCTGATCGTCGATGAACGATTCCAGCACATTGGTCATGAAGCCGCCCATGGTGAATTCGTGCAGAATCAGCTTGCGCTCCACCAGCTCCTCGACTTGCTGGTCATATACTTTCCTTTTCTCCGCCTCGAACCGTTGCTCGTCGCTGGCATACATCGAGTAGAGCATTTGCATCCTGGGCGCCACCTTGTCCATGATTTCACCGCGGGTGATGACGTCCTCATTGACCACGATGCTCACCCCGCTGACCACTTCTGCGCGGGCCGCAAGGCCGAAAGCCAGGAAGGCTCCGACGGCAATAACACAGATTTTTTTCACAATGCAGGCCATCCTAGAGTGGGCTTGGGCCGAGTTCAAGGCACAAAGTTCGATGGAATTTCTGCGCCGCGGGCCGGCGGCGGAAAGGCGGCGTTCGGGCGGGGGGACGGGATCTGTGCGCCATTTCCAGGGGAGGCCCATTTGCAATTATCCAATTTTGCGGCAGGTTGCGTCTGATCGTTCGAGTCGTCCCTGTTTTTGGTGTAATCAACAACTGGTCATGATTTGAAATGCAATTCGGCTTTGGCCCAATATTCCGTCCGATGTCGCCGCAGGCCGGCGCGATCACCGGGTTGTTTTCGGTGGTTCTGGTTATTTGCGCGATCATTCTGGCCATTGTGTGCGGCTTGGTGGGGTACTGCGTGTGGCGTGGCCGGGCAAAGCCGGATGCGCCCGACCCGGGACAAATCTTTGGCCATCGCAAGCTGGAGATCACCTGGACGGCCATTCCGTTTGCCATCGTCGTTTTTATTTTTGGCCTGACCGCGCGGGTGATGAGCAGTTCGGATCCGCCAAAGAACCGGGAACCGGATTTGATTGTGACCGCCCGCCAATGGTGGTGGGATGCGTGCTATCCGGCGGAAGGCGTGCGTGCCGCGAACGAGATTCATATTCCGACGGGCAAACCCCTGTTGGTTCGCCTCGAATCGGCGGATGTCATCCATGATTTTTGGGTGCCGCAATTGTCCCGCAAAATTCATGCCGTGCCGGGCCACCCGAACGAAATCTGGCTGGAGGCCGATCAAGCGGGAACCTACCAGGGCGCCTGCGCGGAATTCTGCGGGACGCAACATGCCTGGATGCGGTTTCTGGTCATCGCGGAATCGCCGGCGGAATTTGAGTCCTGGACACGGCAACAACTCCAGCCCGTGGCGGAAAACGATGACGGCGGGGCTGCCGTGCGCGCCCGAAAGATCCTTCAACAATTCGCCTGCATGAATTGCCATGCCATCTCCGGGCTCTCGACCAATGGATCGGCTGGGCCTGATTTGACGCACCTGGCCGGGCGCCAAACGCTGGGCGCCGGCGTGCTGGGCAACACGACGGACAATCTGGCGCTCTGGTTGAAGAACCCCCAGGCGATCAAGCCCGGTTGTTTGATGCCTGATTTTAAACTCACCGGCCGGCAGGCGCATGATCTGGCCGATTTTTTCGAAGCCGCAAAATGAAAGCGACACTGCCTGCTCCCTTGCTCGTTGACACTCTGGCGCACGAAGCCGCCGGGCGGGGATGGTTCAGTTGGGTGGCGACGGTGGACCATAAGCGCATCGGCATCCTTTACCTGCTGACGGCGCTGTTCTTTTTTGTGGTGGGCGGGGTCGAGGCGCTCTTGATCCGCATTCAACTGGCTTTGCCGGGCAACACCTTCCTTTCCCCCGACCTGTTCAACCAACTTTTCACCATGCACGGCACCACCATGATTTTTCTGGTCGTGATGCCGACCCTGATTGGATTTGCGAATTATTTGGTGCCGCTGATGATTGGGGCGCGTGACATGGCATTTCCGCGGCTCAATGCCATGAGCTACTGGATGCTGCCTTTCGGCGGGCTGTTGCTGCATTTCAGCGTGGTGGCGGGCGGCGCGCCGGCGGCGGGTTGGTTCAGTGCCGCGCCGTTGTCTGAAACGCCCTTCAACTCCACCCAAGGGCTGGACTACTGGGTGCTGGCGCTGTTGGTCTTGGGAATCGGATCGGTCGCGGCCTCGCTCAATCTCATTGCCACAATCCTGACCCAGCGCGCGCCGGGCCTGTCGATCCGCCGGCTGCCCTTGTTCGTCTGGATGAACCTAATCAACTCGTTCCTGGTCATCCTGTCATTTCCGGCCTTGAATGCCGCCATCGTCATGCTCCTGATCGACCGCCAGTTGAACGCGGCATTTTTCTTCCCGGCCAATGGCGGTTCCGCCGTGCTCTGGCAGCATTTCTTTTGGGCATTCGGCCATCCGGAGGTTTACATCATGGCCCTGCCGGCTTTTGGCATGATTTCCGAAGTGATCCCGGTTTTTTCGCGCAAGCCAATATTCGGTTATGAGTTTGTGGCGGCTTCGACCGTCGCCATCGGGCTGCTGAGTTTTGGAGTGTGGGCGCACCACATGTTTGCCGTCGGGCTGGGACATGTGTCCGATTTGTTTTTTGCCGGCAGCAGCATGCTCATCGCCATTCCCACCGGGGTGAAAATCTTCAACTGGACGGCCACCATGTGGGGCGGCGCGATCCGCTTCACCACCGCCATGATGTTCGCCACGGCCTTTCTCATCCAATTCGTCATTGGCGGCTTGAGCGGCATCACCTTTGCCGCCGCGCCGGTTGACTGGCAGGTGACCGATTCGTATTACCTCGTGGCGCACTTCCATTATGTGCTCTTTGGCGGGTCGATGTTTGGAGTTTTTGCCGGCCTTTACTATTGGTTTCCCAAAATGAGCGGGCGGATGCTTTCGGAGAAATGGGGCCGCCTTCACTTTTGGCTGACGGTCATTGGATTTAATCTGACGTTTTTTGTGCAGCATTTTCTGGGTTTGCTGGGTATGCCGCGGCGGGTCTATACCTACCCGAAACTGCCCTACTGGACGCTGTGGAACATGCTGTCAACCATTGGAGCGTTTATCCTGGGAATTTCAGTGCTCGCGCTGCTCTGGAACATGTTCTCGAGCCTGCGCCGGGGACGGCTGGCGGGAAATAATCCCTGGAACGCCTGGACGTTGGAATGGGCCACGACCTCGCCGCCGCCCGCTGAAGATTTCAAGTGGCTTCCACCCATCCGCGGACGGCGTCCAATGTGGGACCTGGCGCATCCGGAAAACCGGGACGAGAAAAACGCCGCGCCGGCCCCGCTGCCGGAAACGTCCATCGGGAAACACGAAGCGGGCATGCTTTCTTTCATCGCGTCGGAATCGATTTTCTTTGTCATGCTCATTCTGGCCTATTTGTATTACAACGTAATATCCCCTCCCTCCGGCGGCGCTCCCCTTGCGCTGGATGCGCGCAAAACAGGAGTTTTTACCCTTTGCCTGCTGGCCAGTAGTGCGACCTTCTGGCGCGCGGAGAGATCCCTCCATCGCGGTCAACACGATTCATTTCATCGCTGGCTCCTGGCCACGGTGGTGCTGGGAGGCGCTTTCATGGTTGGCCAGGGGTTGGAATACGCGCATCTCTTGCATGCCGGATACGCGGTGAATTCGAGCCTTTTCGCGACCGCCTTTTTTACGCTGACCGGTTTTCATGGTTTGCACGTTTGTGTGGGATTGGCCGCGTTGCTGATTCTGCTCAGACTGGCGGCATTGGGAGATTTTCGAACCTCGGCGCCGGCCGTCAAATCCGTCGGCTGGTACTGGCATTTTGTGGACATGGTCTGGGTTGCCGTGTTTTTCGTGGTTTATATGAGGCCCCTGTTATGAATGAATTATTCCGAACTCCGCGAGTTGCATTGTTCCTGATGGCGCTGGTGTTTCTCGGTTTGGCTGTCCCTTCGCCGGCGGCGGGACTGGTCGGGGACTACTCTTTCAGCGTGCGCATGGCGCAACATTTACTACTCCAACTTGTCGTGCCGCCGCTTGTGCTTTTGAGCTTTCCGGACTCGGCCCTGACGAGGCTGGAGGGTCGTCGCCTCTTGCGTCCCGTTGGCTGGTTCCCGAAACAACCGGCATTAACATGGCTCCTTGGGTTGGGCGCGATGTGGGCCTGGCACGCCCCGGCCTTGTGCAATGCCGCCATCCGCAACCCGGCGCTCCATAATTGTCAATCATTGTCACTCTTCCTTGTTGGAGCCGCTTTTTGGTGGCCGATTGCCGGCCCCTGCGCCAGGCAGCGATTGCCGCCCTTGCTGGGGATCATCTATCTGTTTACGGCGTGTCTGGGCTGCACTATTTTGGGCATCATCATCACCTTTGCGCCGCCAGGCCTCTATCTCGCCGCGACGCTGCCTGGCGCGTTCAATGACTGGCGGTTCGCTGCGCCCGACGACCAGCGCATGGGGGGGCTTTTGATGTGGGTGCCTGGCTGCCTGATCTACATCTGCGGCATTTTGGGGCTGTTGGCGCGTTGGTATGGAATGCCCGAAGCGGAAGCATTTTCCACCAACGCGCCGGAAAGGATGTCATGATGGAAGAAAATTTCCCTGCGCCGTCCGACGAATGGCAAAAACCTCCCGCACATCCTTTGCCAAAGCCAACGGCCTGGCCGGCGACCCTGGCGCTATCCATTACATTCCTGCTCTGGGGGCTGGCCAGTTCGCTCATCATCAGCGGAGTTGGGGCGGTCGTGTTTGCCGTGGGCCTGACCGGCTGGATCGGGGATATTCGCCATGAACGCCGACCCTGAACGAACACCCATCCCCCCCCGGGCGCCAACCGAAGAGCTGACGCGCCGGCAATTCTTCGCCCGCCTCAGCGTGGCCCTTTTCGGGTTCGGGTCATTGATTCTTCTTGTGCCGATGGTTGGATTTATCGTGGCGCCTCTCTTCAAACGACGGCCCGAAGTCTGGCGGAAGGTCGGAGCAGTGGACGACTTCAAGGCCGGCACGACCACAGCGGTCGTGTTTGAAGATGCGGCGGCGTTGCCGTGGGCGGGCGTGGCGTCCAGGACGGGAGCCTGGTTGCGGCGGGTGGATCAGGCAACATTCATCGCATTTTCCCTCAATTGCACCCATTTGGGTTGTCCGGTTCGTTGGCTGCAGCAAGCGGAGCTTTTCATGTGTCCGTGTCATGGCGGCGTCTATTATCAGGACGGCACAGTGGCGGCCGGACCTCCGCCCCTGCCGCTGCCCCGTTACCAGGTGCGTGTCAGAAACGGCCAGGTGGAAATCCAAACCAACCCCACACCCATCACCAAATAAGTTAACACCACATGGTCAAACGAATCATAAAACGCCTCTGGGTTTGGATGGATGACCGCACCGGATTGGCGGAAATGATCGGGCCGATGTTGCGTCATTTGGCGCCGCGCGACGCGCGATGGTGGTACGTGTTCGGCAGCGCGACGATGTGCGCTTTCATGATCCAGGTCATCAGTGGAATCGCCCTGGCCTTGGCCTACATTCCGTCCACCAACGACGCCTACGCGACCCTCAACTTCATCACGGACCAGGCGCCGTTTGGGCGTTTTCTGCGCGGGCTTCATTATTATGGGGCTTCGGCCATGGTTCTGATGGTCGGACTGCACATGGCCCAGGTGTTTCTATTTGGTTCATACAAATTTCCGCGGGAACTGAATTGGGCAACTGGCGTTCTGCTTTTGGGATTTACCCTGGTCATGGGTTTTACCGGACAACTTCTGCGCTGGGACCAGACGGCTGTCTGGTCGGTGGTCGTGGCGGCGGAACAGGCGGGGCGGGTGCCCTTGATAGGCGATTGGCTGGCGCGCTTCACACTGGGGGGCGACACCGTGGGCGGTTCGACGCTCAACCGATTCTTTGTCATCCATGTTTTTATCATGCCTGCGCTGGTCTTTGCCTTCGTTGGTTTGCACCTCTGGCTGGTGTTGCGGCATGGGATTTCCGAGCCGCCCACCCCGGGCAAGCCGGTCGATCCCAAGACTTACCGTCAAGAATACAAAGAACTGCTCGACAAGACCGGAGTTCCTTTCTGGCCTGACGCAGCCTGGCGCGACGTGGTGGCCGCCGTGGGCATGATTGTGGTCATGGCCCTGCTCGCGCTGATGCTTGGCCCGCCGGCGTTGGGCAAACCGCCCGACCCGAGCATCATTGCGGCCAACCCGCGTCCGGACTGGTATTTGCTCTGGTACTTCGCGGTGTTGGCCTTGCTGCCGCACGGCACCGAACAATACTTCATGGTTTTTGGACCGCTGCTGGCCGGAATCATCTTGATAATCCTGCCTTTTGTCTTCGATCGGGGCGAGCGCAGCGCGCGACGCCGCCCGTGGTCCATTGCCGCCGTAATCCTGACCGTCATTATGATCGGAACTCTGTGGGTGGCTGGCGCAAAATCGAACTGGTCGCCTAATTTCAACGCCGAGCCTCTGCCGCAAAATGTCGTCGGGGCGGCCAGCGGCCCGGTTTTTGATGGGGCGTATTTATTCTATGCGAAGGGCTGTTTGAATTGCCATTTGATCGACAAGTATGGCGGGCGGCGCGGACCGGACCTGACCGCCATTGGCAATTTGCTGCCGAAGGATCAAATCGTCCTTCGCATTGCCAACGGCGGGGTGAACATGCCTGCCTACGCTTCGAGTTTAACTCCAAAACAAATGGAGGACTTGGTGGTCTTTCTTCAATCGCGCAGACGCCCAAGCCGGCCATGATTGACGCCGCGTCCGCCGCCGCTAATATAGGCCCGGGTGTTTACTTTGCTTCTCACGGATTCGGCCTCGAAAGGCCGCCTCGGCCGCCTCACTACCACGCGGGGAGTGATCGAGACGCCCGTTTTCATGCCGGTTGGCACACAGGGCAGCGTCAAGGCGCTCGATCCCCGCGAACTGCGCGAGATGGGCACCCAAATCCTGCTGGGTAATACCTACCATCTTAACATCCGGCCCGGCTTGGACATCATCCGGGCGGCGGGCGGGCTGCATCGCTTTATGAACTGGCCGGGGCCGATTCTGACCGACAGCGGCGGATTCCAAGTGTTCAGCCTGGCAAAAATTCGCAAGATCAAGCCGCATGGCGTTGAGTTTCGTTCGCATCTGGACGGCTCGGCGCTGTTTCTGGGGCCGAAGGAGTCGATGGAGATTCAGCGCGTCCTGGGCTCGGACATAGCGATGGCATTTGACGAGTGTCCGGCCCACGATTGCGCGCCCAAAGACGCGCAAGAGGCTGTGCAACGCACCCTGCGTTGGGCGCGCGAATGCCGGGCGCAACCGCGGGCGGATGGGCAGCTCGTTTTCGGGATTGTCCAGGGCGGAATCAACGCCACCCTGCGCGAACGTTGCGCCAGGGAGTTGATTGCCATGGAGTTTGACGGTTACGCCATCGGCGGCGTGAGCGTGGGCGAACCGGAGCACGAGATGATGCAGGCGGTGGAGTTGACCGAGCCTTTTCTGCCGGCCAGCCAGCCGCGCTACACCATGGGGCTTGGCACTCCCGCGCAGATGGTGGAATTGGTGGCGCGCGGGGTGGACATGTTCGATTGCGTCCTGCCGACGCGTGTGGCGCGCAACGGCACGGCCTTCACCCGGCGCGGCACCATCAGCATCAAGGGCGGGGCTGTCAAGTCTGATTTTACGCCGATCGAAAAGGATTGCGCCTGTTTTGCCTGCCGCAATTTCACCCGGGCCTATTTGCGCCATTTGCTCAACGTCAACGAGATTCTTGGGTTGCGCATGGTCAGCGTCCACAACTCCCATTTTTACCTCGAGGTGATGCGGGAGATTCGGGCCCATTTGGCCGCGGGCACCTTTGCGGATTACCGCCGTCAATTCGCCGCCACCTACGTTCCCACGCAAAAAATCCTCTCCTCCAGGCTGCGGCGCGCCCCGGCGGAAGAATGAAGCCAGGCACCCTTACCGCCCTCTTTTTCGCAAAGCTGCAAAAATCCGCCGCCGCGGTCCCCCGGGATTATTGTCCATAAAAAATAGTGGCGACGTACTGAAATCATCCAATCCGCGGCGCGCGGCGTGGGTTCCTGAAATGACCCTGACGGAAACAACCCTCAGCGCAGTGGCTGGCGTGTTGTACAACACGTTGCAGCCAAAATACTTGCAAAAACAACACACCCCGTTCATAACGTTATAATTGACTCATCTTTCCGCCCGCGAAAGGGGGTGGCAGGGCTGCTGCTAAGGAGGTGATGGACAATAGAGCAAGTGTTTTGATGCGGGAGCAGCCGTGCCGGGGGTTTCTCATTTTTGTGATGGCGCTGGGGCTGGCCCTCTGTCCATTGCGGCTGGCCGCCCAAAGTGTCACGCTCGCCTGGGACCCCGGCACCAACGCCAGCATCGCCGGTTACACGCTGTATTCCAGCGCCGACGGAACTCATTTCCAGGCCCTGTTGGATGCGGGCACCAACACCACCTGCACCGTGACCGGACTGACGCCGGCATCCACAATGTATTTCGAGGTGGTGGCTTATGACACGAATGATGATCAAAGCTCGCCTTCTGGCCTGATCGAGTACACCGTGCCGAACGCGGCGCAGACGCTGGCCGTCCAGGCCGGCCCGGCCGGCGCGGGAAACGCCACGGGCGGTGGCAGCTTTGCCGCAGGCACTATTGTAACGGTGACAGCGACGGCCAACAGCGGTTACACTTTCGCCAACTGGACGGAAAATGGCACGGTCCTGAGCACGTCGCCCAATTACAGTTTTACCCTGGCCACTAATATTGCCCTGGTGGCCAACTTCACCGCGAATCCGGTTATTTATGCCGTGGCGACGCAGGTCAATCCAGCCAACGCCGGCAGCGCCGCGGGCGGCGGCAGTTTTGTCGCGGGCACTGTTGTGACGGTGACGGCGGCGGCCAACAGCGGCTACACTTTCACCAATTGGACGGTTAACGGAATCGTGCAAATCGCGTCGCCCAATTACAGTTTCAGCCTGGCCAACAATATTAGCCTCGTGGCCAACTTCGCGACAACCGTGGCCGCGACCAATGGAACTACAAACTCCGGCGCTTACACGGTCACCTCGAGCGCCGGGCAGAACGGGAGCATTAGTCCGGGTGTTTCGCAAACCGTCGCCCTGGGCGCCAATTTAACGTTTGCCGCCACGCCGGCCAGTGGGTATCAGGTGAATCAATGGTTGGTGAATGCCGCGGTGGCGCAAACCAGCGGCGCCGCTTATCTTCTGCAGAAAATTTCCGCCAACACCACGGTGTCCGTAACCTTCAGCGCCATCCCGACCGTTACTACCAACACCGTAACCACCAACACCGTTGCGCCGGCAACGAACCAAACCATTGCCATTACCAACTTCACCCTGCTCATCAGCGGCAACGGAACCCTGGCGCCAAGTCGCACGGCCAAGGCCCTGCAAGCCGGCAGAAAATACACTCTGACCGCCGTGCCCGCCAAAGGCTCGGTGTTCGCCGGCTGGACCAGCAATGGCATCCTGGTCGCGTCCGCGCCAAAATACACTTTCATCGTCGAGTCCAATGTGGTGTTGCAAGCCGGCTTCATACCCAACCCGTTCACTTCCGTCGCGGGCAATTACCATGGGCTGTTCTACGTTACCAATGACGCCGCCGAAGAAAGCTCGGGATCCTTTGTCGCCACCGTGACGGGCGCCGGGGCTTATAGCGCGAAACTTCGCCTCGGGGCCGGGAATTACTCGTTCTCCGGCGCATTCTCCGCCATCGGCGCGACCTCCAAGTCCATCGCGCGTTCCGGGCTGGCTCCCATTACGGTGGAACTTCAGTTGGGCCTGACCAACGGCCCGTTGGCCGGGACGATCAGCGCCGGCGCATGGACGGCGGATTTGGTGGCCGATGCGGACGTTTACTCAAAAACAAATCCCGCCCCCCAAGCCGGCAAATATACCCTGCTCATTCCGGGCAGTGAGAATGCCTCCACCCAGCCCGGCGGCAATGGATTCGGCGCGGTCATCGTGAGCCAGACGGGGAACGTCACCTTTAGCGGGACCCTGGGCGACGGCACGCCTGTCAGTTCCACGAGCATCATATCCAGCGAAGGACAGTGGCCCTTGTATGTTTCACTTTATGGCGGCAACGGCTCCATTCTTGGCTGGCTCACCTTCACCAACGACGGCGCCATCAGCGGCCAGACCGGCTGGTTCAAGCTGCACGAAGCCGCAGCCAAACTCTATCCCGGCGGTTTCACCAACAGTTCCGAGGTCATGGGATCGGCTTACCAGTACACCAATGGCCTGCCGCTGCTGGGCTTCAGTCAGGGACAGCTTGTGTTGACCAATGGAGACCTTTCGACCGGTCTTATCGATCCGATCGGTCTGGCGCCGGAAATAGAGGCGGCCAGCCAATCCGCCGCCAATCCGCCCGCCGCCAAACTGGCCTTCAAGAATTCAACCGGCCAATTCAAGGGCAGCGTGATGAATCCGGCCACGGGCAAACCCATTGCCGTCAACGGCGTTGTTTTGCAGAACCAGAACCTTGGGGCGGGATGCTTCCTGGGCGCGAACGAGAGCGGCAGCGTCATCCTTTCCCCGGCGCAATAAATCGCAGTCATTTCCTCGCCGGCCTCAGTGCGCCGGGCTGAAAGGAGCTGATCCACGCGCCTGAGGCCGATAAACACTTGATATTTGCGCGCTCACTCCTTTCAATGCCCGGACAGCGATTCTGTTTATATGAAAAAAATAGTTCTGATTCCCATCTTCGTGGCAGCCCTGTTCGCCGCCGGTTGCTCGACTTCTTCCAAATCAAACTCGGCAGCCGCAGTCCCCGCGCCGTCCAAAATTCTTCCGACTGCGCTGGAAGGGGCCTGGCATGGGAATGAAGTAACCCCCGGGCAGCAAGGCCCTGCTTCATTAACCTTTTCAGGCAAAACCCTCGAGTTCCACGGCGCCGATGCCAACGATTGGTGCAAAGGAACATTCATTCTCCGCGAAAATACCGATCCCAAACAGTTGGTCGGCACCATCACCGAATGCCCTTCGGCAGATGCCGTGGGCAAAAATGTGTGCGCGATTTATAAGATTGAAAACGGTTCGCTAAGGGTCACCGGCAACGCGCCGGGCGGTTCGAATATCCCTGCGGCCTTCGACACCGCCGGCTCCCGTCAGTTTGTCCTCACGCACGATTGACGAGTGGTTTTACGTCGGGACATGCTTTTTTGAAAATATCTTTAGATATCTATTTACGAATTAATATATTAACTGTAATACTCGTTTAATGAATGACAAATTAAAGCCGTGGGGAGGGAAGGGGGGCTGCACGTTCAGGAAATTGGAATGCCACTCGCTAATCAAACCCGGCTCAAACCCGTCTTCCAGGCCAACAAATCGTATGCAAACTATTAAATATAATGCGCTTGCAACACAATCGATGCTTTACCCGTCACACCCGGTCAAACCGAATCAAAGCGATTTTTGAATCAAACCGCTTTGATAATCAAACCGGTTTGACGTTATTTTTACAGGCCAATCCATTATACTCCCTCACTTCCATATGCGTGCGAACCGAACTTCTGAGCCATGATCGAACGAGGCTCCTCCCGGGCGAATCATGAGCCAAAAAATGAACTTCCCGCAAAAGCAGTCTTGCGCCTTTCCGCCCATCGGCGCAACTTGTGCTTGCAAAACGGGGGGATCCCCATAGACTGCGAGGCTCAATTTGAAAATTATGACTTCACACGGCTTAAACGCTCTGCTGGCGCAGCAGGCGCAGCAAGACCCTAACGCGGCCATCAAGATGATCGGGATGATGGTCATTTTTGCCGTCATCATGTGGGTTTTGATGATCGCCCCCCAGCGCAAAAAGGCCAAGGAACAGGATCTCATGCTCAAAGCATTGCGCACCGGGGATAAAATCGTCACCGCCAGCGGCATTATCGGTGTGGTCCTTTCCATCAAGGACAAAAGCGTTTCCATCCGTTCAGCGGACACCAAGCTCGAAATCCTCAAGTCCGCCGTTGCGGACGTGACGGAGCGCGGCGGCGAGTCCAGCGAAACAAAGAATTGATCCTTCATGAAGAACCATAAATTTTGGTGGTCGTTTATCGCCTTTCTCGTCGCCTGGTCGTTGTGGGAAATCTATCCGCCGACCAACCGTGATCTGGTCCAGTACTTCAAGGACCAGGCCGATCCGGCCAAGGTCGATACCAATTTCAACCGCATCGTGGCCGATGCCCAGGCGCGGGAAAAGGCCAACCCCGAGCCTCAACGGCAATTTGGCGACTTGATGACGGCGATTGGCACCAACGATATCCGGCCCTATTTCCCCTACATCGACGCGCGTAGCGATGAACATCCCACTTATGCCGTCCTGAACGCCCTGCAAAAGAAAGCGGCGGGTAAAATCAAACTGGGGTTGGACCTTCAGGGTGGCACCCAGTTCCTGGTCAGCCTTGACACCAATCACATGGTCGATGTGGACACCAACGGCAACAAGACCGCCATGAAGTCCGATGAGCGGCTGCGCCTGGTTTCGCAAGCGGCCGAAGTGCTGCGGCATCGGGTGGACAACCTCGGCGTGGCCGAGCCGGTCATCCAACCGGTTGGCTTCGACCACATCATGATTCAATTGCCGGGCCTTTCCCAGGCGGCGCAGGACGAGGCGCGCAAGAACATTCAGAAGGCGGCTTACCTCGAATTCCGCATGGTCCACCCGGACAGCGATGCCTTGATCAAGGAGGGCGTCATCGAGCCGGGCTACGCGGTGCTGAGCATGAAAAGGAAAAATCTGGACGGCACCACCACGCTGGAGAAATACATGGTGCAGAAGAAACTGGCCAACGGCCTGACCGGCAAATACATCAAGCGCGCCTATCCCAGCCGCGACCAGATGGGCGCGCCGGAGATTGATTTTGAGTTCGACAGCGTCGGCGCCGAGAAGTTCGCCCAAGTGACGACCGACCACGTCGGCGAGCTTTTGGCCATTGTGCTGGACGGCGAGCTTTACACCGCGCCGCGCATCAACGGGCCTATTCGCGGCGGACGCGGCCAGATCACTGGCGGACAAATGGACATCAACGAAGCGATAACCATCGCCAACGTTCTGGAAAATCCGCTGGAGACCCCGGTCGCTATCGACGAAGTGCGGCAGGTGGACCCGACCCTGGGCAAGGACTCCATCAGCAGCGGTATTCGCGCGGCTATCTACGGCACGCTGTTTGTGGTGGTTTTCATGGCCCTCTACTATCACCGTTGCGGCGTCATCGCGGATCTGGCCATGCTTCTGAACCTGATCATTTTGCTGGGGGTGATGTGCTCCATCGGCACAACCCTGACTCTGCCGGGCATCGCCGGAGTAGTATTGACAGTAGGCATGGCTGTCGATGCGAACGTGCTGATCTATGAGCGGTTGCGTGAAGAGATGGGGCAGGGTAAATCGATGCGCGGCGCCATTTCCGCCGCCTATAGCCGGGCTTTCACCACCATTTTTGATTCGCACTCCACCACCCTGATTTCGGCGATCATCATGATTTATCTCGGCACCGGCCCCGTCAAAGGGTTCGGCGTGACCCTGACCATCGGCGTGGCGTTAAGTCTGTTCACCAGCTTGGTCATGACCCGCCTGATTTTTGACGCGCTTCTTGCCCGCGGCTGGCTCACTCGCGTCGGCATGCTGCACATCATCAAGACTCCAAATTGGGACTTCATGAAGTGGGCCAGATACGCCTTTATCGCCTCATGGACTTTCACTTTGATTGGCCTGTCTTACGGGATTTTTGTGCGGGGCAGCAACGTCCTGGGTATTGATTTCGCCGGGGGCGATTCCGTCACCATGTCGTTCAAGGAAAAAATCGACGTGGACAAATTGCGCGCCGCGCTGGTCAAAGTCGGCGACACACAGATTCAATACCAAAAGGGCGTCGTGCAGGACATGCTGGAAGTCGTCGCGCCTTTCGGCAAGGGCGGGGCCGTGACCAACGCTTTGTTTAGCAGCTTCCCTGACGCCGGCTTTCATGTCGTTGGCAGCGCGGGTGTGGGAGCCACGGTCGGAACTGAGATTACGAAGTCGGCCATTATCGCCTCATTTCTTTCCCTGTTCGGAATTCTGCTTTACGTGGCGTTGCGCTATGAGTTCTCGTTCTCCTGCGGAGCGGTGCTGGCGGTGATTCACGATGTCATGATGACCATGGCCATCTTCTTCCTCTCGGGCCGGCAATTGAGCGCGCCCATTGTGGCCGCCGTTTTGACCATCATAGGCTTCTCCATCAACGACAAAATCGTGATCTTTGACCGTATCCGCGAGGATCTTAAACTGGGCGTGCGCGGGACCTTCAAAGACGTGATGAACATCGCGCTCAGCCAGACCCTGAGCCGGACGATCATTACCTCCGGCACCGTGTTCCTGGCCACCCTGTCGCTTTATTGCTTTGGCGGGGGCGCGATCAACGGGTTCGCTTTCACCTTCCTGGTGGGAATTATCACCGGCACCTACTCCAGCATATACATCGCCAGCGCGGTGGTGCTGTGGTGGCATAAAGGCGAGCGGCCCAAGAGCGGGACTCAAGTGACCATGGAAGGGGCTGCCGGCGCGCCCGCGCGCGTCTAGCGTCCGCCATGCTGGCGTCGGTCCCGATCACTGTCTGGCATTGGGCGGCTTTCATTCTTGTCATCCTGCTTTTCCTGGCTTTCGACCTGGGGTTCTTCCACCGCTCAACCCGGGCCGAAACCTCCAGGAAGGCGCTGTTCTGGAGCACGATCTGGTTCTTCCTCACCGTTCTGTTCGCGTGTGGCCTGCGCGTCTGGCGCGGACCGGAAGATTCGCTCGAATTCCTCACCGCCTACTTTGTCGAGTTTTCACTCTCCATGGACAACGTGGCGGCCATGGCGCTTATCTTCGCCTTTTTCGCAGTCCCCGCGCGATATCAGCAACGCCTCTTGTTCCAGGGCGTCATGGGCGCGCTGGTTTTACGTGGAATGATGATCGGCCTGGGCGTCACATTGATCCACGCTTTTCAGTGGACGCTTTATCTGATGGGCGCGTTTCTCATCTTTACAGGCGTCAAATGGGGATTCTCAAAACAAACAACCGTTCGGCCCGAAAGCAATCCCGTGCTCCACTTGGCGCGGAAAATCCTTCCGGTGTCCGGGGATTACGACGGGGACAAATTCCTGACCTGGGTGGACGGCCGCCGCGCCTGGACGCCTCTGGCCCTGGTGCTGCTGATGGTCGAGACCGCCGATTTGATTTTCGCGGTGGATTCCATTCCGGCGGTCCTTGCCGTGACACAGAAGCCCTTCATCGTGTTCACCTCAAACATTTTTGCGATTTTGGGACTGCGTTCGCTCTATTTTGCGCTGGCGGGCGCCATCCGCTATTTCCGCTTCCTAAAAGCCGGCCTGGCTGGAGTGCTGATTTTTGTCGGGCTGAAAATGCTGGTCTCCCGGTGGGTGAATGTGCCGACTGGGCTTTCCCTTGCCATCGTGGCCGCGATGATGGCGCTTTCGATGGGATTTTCGATTTGGTTTTCGTGTCGGGTTGGGCGGAAGGAAAGGGAACATTGACAGAGCGCCATTTGGGCATTGTTTCGTCAGCCTTTCTTCGTTAATCGTGATGCGCTAACCGCTATGAAATTTCATTGGACAGCGGCGGAGCCTCAGGCCGCCTTGTGCGCGAGCTTGTCGGAGGGATCGAACATCTCCCTCCTGCTGGCCCGCTGCCTTGTCAATCGCGGGTTGTCCGAGCCGGAAGGGATTTCCCGGTTCCTGCAACCGCGCCTCAAGCATTTGGCCGATCCCTATTTGCTGCCCAACATGGCGGCGGCCGTGGACCGTTTGCTCGCCGCCCGCGAACGAGGGGAATTGCTGGTTATTTTTGGCGACTACGATGTCGATGGCGTCACCGCCACCGCCCTTCTAATCGAAACGCTGGGGGCGGGAGGATGGAAACTGGCCCACTATCTGCCGCATCGGTTTGAGGAAGGCTACGGCTTCAGCCAGGAGGCGGTGAAGACTTGCCTCGAACACTTCCCCGCGAAACTGCTGCTGGCGGTTGATTGCGGTTCGACCGCTTGCGAAACCATCGCCGCCCTCGCGCAAAAGGGCATCGATGTCATCGTATTGGATCATCATCAAGTCTCCTCGCCGCCGCCCGCCGCCGTTGCGCTCGTCGATCCGCAACTCGGCCCCTCTTTCCACGAGTTGTGTTCCGTGGGCCTGGCTTTCAAACTCGTCCACGCGCTGTTGAAACGAATGCGCGAACGCGGCCTGGCAATCGCGGTCGAGCCGGACCTGCGGGACAGCCTGGATTTGGTGGCGCTGGGGACGCTGGCCGACATGGTCCCTTTGCACGGCGAGAACCGCATTTTCGTCACAGCCGGTTTGGAGCATTTGAATGCCACGCGGCGCCCCGGCCTTCTGGCATTGAAAGCCGTGGCAAAAAGTCCCGCCTTGTTGGGCGGTCATGAGGTGGCCTTCCAACTGGCGCCGCGCCTGAATGCCGCCGGGCGGATGGAAAATGCGGAGCAAGCCCTGCGGTTGCTGCTCGCCCGTTCCGCGGAGGAGGCGGAACCGATCGCGCGCGGCCTCGACGAGAGCAATCGCCAGCGGCAGGACGTCGAGCGCGGGATTTGCGAGGAAGTCATCGCCTCCCTGCGCCAGCGCTTTGACGGCGCAAAAGATTTCGCCATCGTCGAGGGCCGGGCCGGTTGGCATATCGGCGTGGTCGGGATAGTGGCGGCACGGGTCTTGCAGGAATTCTACCGGCCCACCGTTATCCTGGGCGGGGACGGCTCGCTGTGGCGCGGCTCGGGCCGCAGCATCAAGGGATTTGACCTGGCGGCGGCCTTGCGCGGTTGCGACGATTTGCTGGTGCGGCATGGCGGTCATGTCATGGCGGCAGGCCTGACCCTGGCGGCCGATAAGCTCGATCTCTTCCGGGCGCGCTTGAATGAATTGGCCCGCCACGCCTTGAAGCCGGAACTATTGCGGCCTTCCCTGCTCATCGACGCCGAGGTGGAGATGGCTGAATTGACCCTGGCCCGCATCGAAGAATTGGGGCGGTTGGAGCCGGCGGGGCAGGGGAATCCGGCGGTCCGGCTGGCCGTCTGCGGCTTGAGCCATCAAGAAGCCCCGCGGCGTATCGGCAAAGACAGCCAGCACGTCAAGTTCCGGGTCACCGATGGCAGACAAACCCTGGAGGCCGTCTGGTGGCATGCCGCGCGGGCGCAATGGCCCGATGGCAGATTTGATCTGGCGGTGACCGCGGAGATCAACGAGTACAAAGGCCGGCGCTCCGTGCAGTTGAAAATGCTGGACTGGCGGCAAAGCGAGTGAGGTTGCCGCGTCATTCGCCGCTTGCCGTCGGGTCCGCCGTTTCTATAATGCGCCGATGCTCGATATTAAATTGATTCGGGAGAAAACAGAATTCGTCCGCGAGCGCCTGGCGGCGCGCGGCGGCAATGACCAGGCCAAGATTGACCAACTCCTCGGCCTGGACGAGCAACGCCGAAAAATCCTGGCCGAGTCCGAAAATCTCAAGGCCGACCGCAAACGCATTTCCAAGGATATCGGCGCGTTGATGGCGCAGAAAAAGGCCGGGGAAGCCGAAGCCAGGAAAGCGGAGACGCGGCAAATGGGCGGGCGCATCACCGACCTCGACAAACAGATCACGGAGTTCGAGCAACAACGCGACACCTTGATGTTGCAATTGCCCAATCTGCCCCACGCCAACGTCGCGCTCGGCAAATCGGCGGCGGAGAATGTCGAGAAGCGCCTCTGGGGCGAAAAGGCGCGATTTGATTTCAAGCCGAAAACACACGTCGAAATATGCGAGCGTCTCAAGCTGGTCGATTTCGCCCGCGCCGCCAAGTTGTCCGGCAGCGGTTTTCTTCTCTACACCGGCTGGGGGGCAAAACTGGAGCGCGCCCTCATCCAGTTCCTCCTCGAACTGCACACCGGCGAACACGGCTACACCGAAGTCTCGCCGCCCTTTTTGGTCAATCGCGATTGCATGGTTGGGGTGGGCCAGTTCCCCAAGTTCGCCGATCAATACTACGCCGTGCAGGAAGGGGTTGACGCCGCCACCCTCGGCAAGTTGTTTCTCATTCCTACGGCGGAGACGCCGGTGGCCAACATTCATCGCGACGAAATATTGCCGGAAAGCCGGCTGCCCATTTATTATTGCGCCTACACTCCCTGCTTTCGCGGCGAAGCGGGCGCGGCCGGCGTTGGCACCCGCGGCATGATCCGGGTGCATCAATTCGACAAGGTCGAGTTGATCAAGATCGCGCTGCCGGAGCAGGGTTACGCGGAACTGGAGAAACTGGTCGCCGATGCCGAAAGCGTTCTGCAATTGCTCGGCCTGCATTACCGCGTGGTGCAGCTCTGCACCGGGGACATGGGTTTTGCCAGCGCCATGACCTACGACATTGAAGTCTGGGCGCCGGGGCAGGGGCAGTACCTGGAGGTGTCCAGTTGCTCCAATTGCGAGGATTTCCAGGCCCGCCGCATGAACCTGCGCTTCAAATCCGCCGACGGCGACAATAAATTCCCGCACATCCTCAATGGCAGCGGCACCGCCCTGGCCCGGCTTTTCGTCGCCCTGGTCGAGACATATCAGCAAACCGATGGCAGCCTGCTCATTCCTCCCCCGCTGCAGCCATTTATGAAGTGCGATAGAATTGCCGTTCCCTAGTGATGAATATTTTGCTCGCGGGCAGCGAGGCCCTTCCTTACTCCAAAACAGGCGGCTTGGCGGACATGGTCGGGGCGCTGGCCAAATTCCTGGCGCGCGCCGGCCACGAGGTCCGTCTCGTCACGCCCCTTTATCGCGGCTTGCGTGTGCAGTTTCCCGATATTCAACCGATCGATTGGCGCCTGGATCTGCCCCTCGGCTCCCATCGCGTCCAGGGCCGGGTCTGGATCCGCACCGTGGACGAGCGCCTCGCCATTTATTTCATCGAGCAGCCGCAATTCTTCGAGAGAAGCGACATCTACCAGGAACGCGGCTTGGATTACCCCGACAACGCCGAGCGTTTCATCTTCTTCAGCAAAGCCGTCGCCCATTTGGCGCGTTATCTGCCGTGGCGGCCGGACTTGGTGCATGTGCATGACTGGCAGGCCGCCCTCGCGCCCGTCTTCATGCTCGAACAAAAATTGCGCGACGGCTGGACCGCTCCGCCGCCCTCCTGCCTGACCATTCACAACCTGGCCTACCAGGGCAATTTCCCCGCGGCAAAATTCGCCCTCGCCAATCTGCCCGATGTTTATTTCCAGCCGGAGGGCCTGGAGTTTTATGGCTGGATGAATTGCCTCAAGGGTGGCATCTCCTCCGCCGATCTTCTCACCACCGTGAGTCCAAGATACGCGCGCGAAATCACCACCGAACTTTACGGCTGCGGGTTGGATGGCGCATTGCGTCGCCGCCAGAATACCCTCTTCGGCATCCTCAACGGCGTCGATTACGACGAATGGAAGACCAAGGCGAACCCATATCTGAAACACTCCTTTTCCGCCGCCAACTTGCGCGGCAAGCAAGCCGGCAAGATCGATTTGCAGCGCGAAATGGGGCTGCCCCCTGCGCCGGACCTTCCGCTTTTCGGCACCGTCTCCCGTCTGGCCGGCCAGAAAGGCATGGATATTCAATTGACCGCCCTGCAGGAGATGCTGTCCGCCGGCATGCAGTGTGTTCTCTTGGGGAGCGGTGACCGTGAGTTGGAGCGGGCCTGGCGCAAACTCGCCGAACGCCACCCCGACAAATGCGCCGTCAAAATCGGTTTCGACACCGGCCTGTCCCACCGCATCGAGGCCGGGTGCGATTTTTATCTGATGCCTTCGCGCTTTGAGCCGTGCGGGCTGAACCAGATGTACAGCCTGCGTTACGGCACGGTGCCGATTGTGCGGGTGACAGGCGGCTTGGACGATTCCGTCACGGACATCGCCGAGGATCCGGAAAAAGCCGACGGCATCAAGTTCGCCGAGTACTCCGTCCGGGCGCTGTCCAAGGCCATCCGCAAGGCGCTGGTCCTCTACGGCAACAAGGATTTACTGGCTCATTACCGCCGCAACGGCATGGCGCGGGACTTTTCCTGGGAACGCACCGCCGCCGCCTACGTCCGGCTTTACCAAAAAATTCCCGCCATCCAGGCAAAGATTGTGAATATTTGACAGCGGCGCCCGTCAAATCCCCTGACAATTAAAAGTTGTAACGCCAGGCGCTCGCGAGGCGTCTCTCATACTATGATGAAGAACGGGAATAGATCGACACAAGCGCCGGCGGCTGTTGGCGCTTTCACTCTCATTGAACTGCTGGTGGTCATTGCCATCATCGCCATCCTGGCCGCCATGTTGCTGCCCGCGCTGGCCAGGGCCAAACAGAACGCTCAACGCATCAAATGCGCCAACAACGTCCATCAATTCAGCCTCGCCAACCTGATGTACGCCGGCGACTACGCCGGCCAGTATCCTCCCCGCGACAATGGTCTTGCCTGCACCACCTCCAATCGCTGGCCCTCGCTCCTGGTTCCCTATTACAAGACAACGAATCTGCTGATTTGTCCGGGCGAAACCAATGGCTCCCCCGCCACTTACGGCGGGATATACCCCCAGGACAATGCCGCGCGTTCTTTCATCATTAACGGTTTCAACGACGGTTACGCCTCCAAGTACGGCGACACGAATGCATACTCGGACGTCTGCAATCCGCTTCTCACCGAAAACGACATTCCCCTGCCGTCGCAAACCGTGCTCCTCGGGGAAAAACTTTACTCCGCCGGCGATTTTTACATGGACTTTTTCGAGTTCGACGACGGCCTCAAGGTGGACCAGATCAAACATGACCACTCTGTCAACACCAGTACCAACCTGGGCGGCTCCAACAACGGCTTCATCGACGGCAGCGTGCAGTTTGTGAAATGGGGCCGCGGCTTCGACCCGGTTGACCTCTGGTGCATCACCCCCTTCTGGCGCACCAACAACCCTTCCCCATCACCCTCATAGTCTTGGTGAGACTCCGTCGAACCCTGTCTCGATCTGTGACGGCTCACGCCAAAAAGAATGACAAATGTCGATGAATTTTCGGGGCTTCGTCATTAGACATTCTCCACCTACTCCCCCACCGCCTTCGTTGCGAAATCCTTGCTCCCGGTCAGTTTGCCCGCCGTCAAAATCAGCCGGTACACCGTGCCCGGCGTGAGCGGGTCCGGACGAATGCCTTTGAGCGCCGGTTTCATTCCCCGAATTCCCTGCCCGTAACGGAAGGCCCTTATCGGAACCGAATTGCTGTCGGAAACCAGATGCCAGACCGGAGCCGCCTGCGCATTGAATTTGCCCTCCGCCAGCGGGACCACCTTCAAGCTGGTCAGCTTGCAATCATCACTCAGCGTAAAAAAAACCGGGAAAACGGCCTCACCCGCCTGCGGACTGGGCCGGATGGAGACCGCGATGCCAATGGCCGGCTTCTCGAACCAATGCGTGAAATAATGGATATAAATGCCGCCCACGACGAGCAGCGTGCCGAACCAGAACAACTCTTTTTGTCTCATGACCATCAGGATTAGACGCACCCGGGCGGGCATTTGTTACAGGAGATTGTGCAGGAGTGCAATTCCGTGGTCGCGCAGAGTATCTGCGGCACAAACAAACGCTCCCCAGGCTGACTTGACCAAAGGAGTGCCAAGATTCGTCGAGACTGGAAATGGCTTGGCCGGGCGCCCCCCTCTGGAAAGAAGAATTTGCGGTGTCCCCATGCCATACTTTGGGCTATGCGGACCCTATGCCAAAATTCACGGAATTTTTGCAAAATTGTACTTGAGGCCTCACAATAAGGAGCTATTATAAGGCATGAACCTGAAAGCATCCTGGCTTATCACATCAAGCCGCGCCTCAGCCCCGCGCCGGAATGATCGGCCCGGCGGTTTCACCCTCATAGAATTGTTGGTTGTCATCGCCATCATTGCCATTCTGGCGGCGCTCCTGCTGCCGGCGCTGGCCCTGGCCAAACAGCAAGCCCAGTCTGCCAAGTGCATGAGCAACACCCGCCAGATTATGATTTGCTGGCACATGTACGCGGACGACGACCGGGATGTCCTTGCGGCCAACGATTATCCGTACCTGACCGCGTATGCGACCCAAACCACCGCCATGAAAGGTCATATGAGGAATTGGGTTTGCGGAACAATGGCAGAGGTGGTTGACGCAACCAACCTGAGCGAACTCAAGGACGGCATCGGCACGGCGCTTTCCGCCTGCCTCCCCAATCCTTACGTTTGGCATTGCCCTGCGGACAATTTCATGGATCAGGCAGCAAAAGGAACCCATGTGAGGAGCTACTCCATGAACTCTGCCGTTGGAACTGAGTGGTATACCTTTTGGAACGCCAACCAAACGCCGGTGTTCGCAACGCCGGTGAATGGCGATTGGCTGGACGGCTCCTCCTATCAGGCAAACAACTACCTGACCTATCCCAGACTGTCGTCCTTCACCAAGCCAGGCCCCGCCAACACGTTTGTCATCATGGACGAGGATCCACAGACCATCAACGACGGCTCCATGGCAATCTCAGCTTATGCCACCAACGGCTTTACCTATCTCATTGACCATCCCGCCGGCAATCATGGCCAGGCAGCGGGCATAGCGTTTGCCGACGGCCATTCAATCATTCACAAGTGGGTGGATACCCGCACTTACCTCTGCCCGGGCTGCTCCGCCGACAATGCCACCGTATCATCGACACACCAATCACCTGACGACAGGGACTGTTTTTACCTGGCGCCCATCACTTCCACATTGCGCTGAGGGTGCTATTCCCCCTTTGGCTCCTGCACGGCCTTCTTTTCCGGCAACAGGAATTGCAGGCGGCTGAAGGCGGCGGGATTAATTCGGACTTTACCGAAATCCGGGCTGCGTATGATCATGCCGTCGCGCCGCCACGTTTCCAGCGTAAAGGTCAGAACGCCGCCTTGGGCGAACGTGGCCCGAACGGTCCCAGCCTTGATTTCGCTTGAACTGTCCTGACGATGGGCAAAAGTAAGCGCCTTGAGCCGCGCGAGCGGGATTTCCATCGGGCCGTGCGTCGTGCGGAAGGCCAGTTTTCCGTTGCTGATCGATTCGATTGCGCCCCCGACTTGTGCCCCGTCTTCCGGCCAGAAGGCATCGTGGGTGACATCAGCGGAGGGTTCGTCGAAGATTCCATCCCAATGGGTGACGCGCAACCGGCTCAGCTTGATCACGCCTCCGGGATTCTGCACAAAACGCATGCCGGTGCCTTCGCCGGCGAAGCCCTGGGGATCAACCCATTCCTTGACCAGCGTGTCATCGAGAGAAAGGGCGATTTTGTGTTGCGGCTTGCTCACGCGCAAATCGACGTGCATCCGGTCTTTGTTGCCGGGGAACGGGAAAGGCAATTGGCCCAGGCGGCGGTCAGGCTCATTCTTTTTGATCGGCCACAAATCGATGCTTCTGTAAAAGGAATTGTCCAGGCGCAAACTGTAAAAGCCGCCAAAGTCCGGCCCCTGGGCCTTGGCGCTCAGCAGGATGGGGCGCAACGAATCCGTATAAAGCGCGATGGCAAGATTGAGCGGTCCTTGCCAGGCCAGGTCGAATTGAATTTCCGCCACGTCGGGGAGTTTGAGGTCGCGCGCGAGGGAAGCCGTTTTGCCGGCGTAAAATGCGCCGTTGCGATAGGTCCATTGGCCGGATTCGCCCGCAGCGGCGGCGGCTGACGCGGCCTGGGTCCAACCGTCCAATCCGGTGATGCCGTCGAAAACCACTGGCCAGCTCCGCGTGAAAACCAACGATTGCAACGAGGCGCGGGGAATGCTCAAGCGGTCGGCATACCAGGTTTGCAAGGCAACGGCTTCGCGGTCACAGGAAATGATGTTGCCTTCCAAAGTGTCGCCATTGGCCAGGAGCAGACGGCACGCTGTGTTGGAGGGCGCAGAGGTATTGTTGGGCGCTGGAAAATCAATCTGGGCGATGCTGTCCGGTTTGAACTGGATCGGCTGTGCGGCGTCGGGATGCCGCCACTGCACGGCGCCGGCCGCGTCAATGGCCGCCAATTGGCCATATAACACATCGCCGCTGCGGAGGAACAGGCTGTCCGGGGCCGCGTTGGAGGCCGGGAAGGAATTTCGCGGCGCTTCATCCAGTGCTTCGGATTTTCCATCGTTTGCGATGTGGGCTGCCGCCGGGACATGACCCAGGTTGAACTCCAGTTGGCGGATTTGTCCCGCCTGGAAGGAAACGGGCCCGAAGACGGCGCTTTGCCCGGAGACTTCCTGGTCGCTCCAATTCGCCAGTTGAAAGGAAAGACTTCCGCCGCACGGGAATCGGGCGCGAACTTCCCACGGGCCGCCGGCGGGGGACACTACGGACGGGGAGGCGAAGTTGATCTGGGTGACGCGCTGGAGGGGAACCTTCAAACTCTCTTTCTCTTCGCCGAGGGCAAAGGTGACTTTGCCGTCGTTGATGCCGATGATCCTGCCGGCGGCCTCGTCATGATTGATGAAGCGGATGACATCCGCGTTGGTCACGGCGCTTGGGGGGTCCGGCTCGTGCCGGCCCTGCCACTGGCTGATTCTGATATTGCTCAGTTTGACCCGGGTATTGGGACCACCCACTTGCTGGAAGAGCAGCCCCCCGCCCGTGGGGCTGAAACCGTTCTGGTCCTTCCAGCGTTTGACCAGAACATTGTCGATAAAGACGGCCACCGTGCCTTCCTCCAAGTTGGATTGGATGCTGACGCGGACTTTGTTTTTGTCGCCAGGGTTTGGCCACAGGACGGTGCCAAACGCTTTCGGCAGTTGCTGGTGGTTGGAATCGAAGTGACGAAAACTGACATGATCCCGCGTGAACTCCAGCACGTAGGCATTGCCGGCATCCAGATGGTCCACAGCGTCGCTGTAAATGGTCGCCAGCAACTCGAACACCTCGTTCCAAGCCAGATCAAATTCAATGGTGGAGGAGCCGGACAAACCAAAGTCACGTCCCAGGAACCCGGGAGAATTGCCTGTGAAAGAACCGTCCTGGAAGGTCCAGCTTTCGGGATTTTGGCTGGCGACGACCCACCCGAAGGCGTCGGAAGGCCCTTCGTAGAGAATCGTGTAATTGCTGGAAAGAAACGTGATGGCTCGCACAGACGCGCGCGGAATGGCCGGCGACTTGCCAAACCAAGCGTTGAAGCCAAGCTGATCGTCTTGCAAAGAAGAGACCGCCCCGAGCAAATCGTCGCCATTAACAAAATAGAGGTGGCAGGCCGGGACCACGGTGACGGAGGTGGCATGGCCAAAGTGGATTGAATCAATATGATCCGGCTGAAAAGCGATGGAATTGGCCGCCGCTGGGTTTTCCCAACGCAGACCGGACGCGGTGTCCATTTGCTTCAATTCGCCGTGCATGAAAGAGCCGTCCACAAATTGCAAAAGATCGCCCTGCGCCGCCACCCGGGCGGGGGGCTGGCCACCCTCCTGATCGAAGAGCCGGGCGAGCGCGCTGCTCACGTCGATTTGGGCGGCCGCGATGGCGGGACCGGCTGAAAGCAGGCAAAGCAAAATCGGCGCCAGGGCGGCCTTATCTCTCATAAATTGGCAGGTAGCGATAGTTCAACGCCAGGGACAACAACGAGCCTGCGGTGGCGAAGGTGGGCCCCAGTTGCCCCTCCCAATTGCCATCCGGCGCCTGGGTGGCGCGCAACGCCGCAATGTTCGCGCGGTTCCAGCTCTGCCATAATTCGGGCGAGCCGTGGAACCAGGCCTGGGAGGCGTAATAGAGATAATATTGCGGGTAGGCCCGGTCGGGCTGCGTGTTTCTGAAGAAGGCGAAGGCGCTCTTGAAGGCGGTTGAGTTTTTTTCACGGGCCAGCGCCAGAACGACGCAGGCGATGGCGGTGCGGGTGGCGTTGGGCGCGTTGGGCGCAATATAGCCAAAGCCCCCCTCCGGGGTCTGGCATGACAAAAAGAATTTAAGGCCGTTCTGGATGGCTTCCTCGGGCACGACCATGCCGGCATTGCGCGCGGCGAGCAAGGCGACCATTTGCGCGCCGCTGACGGTGGTGTCGGCATCCTGGGCTTCGGGCGAATATCGCCAGGCATGAAGAGGGTTGAGTTTTTGGGCGTTGACGATGAGACGCACCGCCTTTTGCAATGCCGGACCAAGACGGGGATCGTCCACCGCGCCATAAGACTCAGCCAGGGCCAGGGTGGCAAAACCATGATTGTACATGGAATTGCCGATGTAACCCGTTTTGGAATCCATGCTTTTTAAAATGGCATCCAGCGCGCGATGAATGGTCGCGCTGTACGGCCCATAATTCGGGTCGTCGCCGTGGGCCAGCAGGCTGATGACCGCCAGACCGTTGAGCGCCGGTTCGTCCCCGCGCGGCTCATCGGGCCAGGTGCCTTGGGGCGACTGGGCGCGGACCAGGTATTGCACGCCCTTGACGTACATGCGATCCACCTCCTCCGCCACAAGGCTGGCCGACCCGGTGTACAACTGCTGGGCGCGCAACGGGGCCGGGACCAATAACACTGTCAACAATAGCAAAAACGCCCGGCGCCCCTTATTCTTTGGATTGCTCAATGCCATGAAAATAATTGTCCAATGCATCGCGAAATTCCGCCGGTGAATTTTCGATGACGCCGGAAGCTTTGTCCACCTTTCGTGTCGCGGCGCCTTTGCCGGCTGCGTTGCCGGACACGGGATTGCCGGCCCGGTCCGTCTTGCCGCCGGCGTGGTGGAGGCCGGAGGCGGGCTGGACCGCCATGGCTTTGTCGTTGCCAGGATTCTGCATCATGCGCATGAGGAACGCCATTTCCGCGGCGCTGCCGGCCTCGCCGGGGGAGGGTTGGGGGCTGCCGTGTTGGGCCTGCTCGTTGATCAAATTGACGAGATCGGAAAGGGAATCGATCGTTCTGCCTTCGGCCTGGTCGGCCGCCTGGTCCGTCCGGGGCTTTTGCAAAAATGCTTCCACTTCCGCCATCGCGCCGCCCGTTTCAGCAAAGTCCGGCTCCAATTGCGGCAGCGCGAGCTGCTGATGAATCGTGTCCAGGTCGCGCCCCAATTTTCTCTGGCTGCCGGCAAGGGCATTTGCCCGGTCCTTGAATGTGGACGGATCGCCCTTCTGCTGGTCGAGAGCAGAGGTTTGATCGCGCAGGTTCCATTCGTTTTGGCGCAGACGCAACAAGGCGATGAGTTGTTCGGTCAGATCTTTCATCTGTGACTTGCCGCCGGATCCCTCGCCGCCGCCGGAATCCCCGGTCCTGGGTTCCAGTTGATCGCCCCACTTCCGAAAACGTTCGGACCATTGGCCCAAACCGCCCGACGCTTCAATGGCGATGTTGTCGCCGATCAATCCTTCCAAATGTTCCAATTCATCGCCGGCGCGCGAATCCTTCATTTCCCGGCTGACCGCGCCGTAATTGGTCTTTTGGGTGCGCTCGAAAAACCGGCTTATTTCGCTTTGTAACGTGTCTGATTCCTTTTGCGCCCGACCCTGGTCGCCGGTCAGCCCGTGTTCGAGACGTTTGAGCTTCCCGGTCAGTTCCCCGGGGGGCAGGCCGATGATGTCGGGAGCGCTTTTAAGCAACTGGACGCTGATCTCCTTCTCCTGCGTCCCGACTTTGCGCAAGCGTTGCGAAAGGGTCAGGGCCTGCAAATCGTCCATGCGCCGCCCGGCTTTGTCCTGCATTTTTGCCAGGGCTTCCAGAATTTCTTCGGCCTTTTGGGCGGCGTCGGCCAATTGTTGCGGGCGCGACGCCGACTCCTTTTGGGCGGTTTGCATGGCGGCGGCGGCGTCCTTCATATTTTCCCGCGCCAATTGCTGCCATTGCTGGGCGGACCGGCTCCATTGGCGGATGGTGTCCGCGGGGAAGATTGGGTTCTTCATGGCTTCCTGCATCGCGTGTTCGGCTTGCCGGCTCAAATCGTCCAGGCTCGAAGAGTTTTCCAACTGTTCGTTTTTGCTTTCGCCAACGCGCTCTGACTTCTGTGATTCGGGAAGGTTTGTATGGTCTTGGAGGTCGCCGAGGTTGGCCGCGATTTTCTCCTGGAGCCGGGTCACGTCTTCGATGCTGGCCAGCACCCCCTCCAACTGTTGGCGCACCAGCTCGGCGTGCTCTTCGGGGCTGAGGACGCGAATGCGATAAGGCGCCGTGCGCGACCGCTCGCGTTCGGGAAAGAAATCACGCGCGTACCCTTGCAGCTCGACGGTGGAATCGGCCGGAATCCGAAAAGCCTGCGGACTCCACAGGAAGACCTTTGCGGTTTTCTTGACGCGGGGGGTCGGCGTCATGACTTTCACCTCGGTGGAAATGCTTTCCGCCAGCGGCGTATCGGACACCACATCCCAGGTCAATCCAAAGTCGCGTACGCCGAAGTCATCGCCGGCTTCAGCCCGTATGTGCAAGACATCAGAAACGAGCACGGCCGATTCCGGGGGCAACCCCGGCAGGGCGGCAACGGGCGGAGCGTCCTTCTGCATGGCCACGGCGAGGCGCAATGGGGAGGCATTGGACAGGCCCAGATCGTCCCGCCAATTGAAGGTATATTGCGCGATTCCCCCGGGATTAACCCGGGGACTGTCGAAATCTGCCGCATCGATTTTTAATGGCGAGGGCGCGCCGCCTTCGGGCTGCATCAGGGCGGCGGAGAGCGCACGGGTCACGGTGCCGTGAAAGGCGATGCGGCTTCCTTCGACGGCCAGAAGCGAACCACTCTGCAACACCTGGTTTTGATCGGGATATTGCAGATAATCGGGCATTTGGATCCGTGCGTCCAATTCGCGCAGCGATGGCCTGTGAACCGGCACGATCCTGACCTGCTCCATCGCGTCCCCCACTTCGATGCGCAAAATGCCGTTCACGACCTGGCCGGGGATTTGCAGGCGGATGTTGCCTGAATCCACAGCGCCTTCGATCCTGGCCAGGGCCGGCAATTGGCCGGAGACACGGCCCGGTTTCCAAAAGGAACGGTAACGGACATGGCCGGAAACGACAAAAGGCTCGCCGTGGGGGACGATCAAGTCCCGGGGCACTCCTTCCAGGACGACGAGGGTATAGCGTGGAATATTGGCCGTGGGACTGAGCCAGCGCAGGAAGGCGTTCCAACCGGCCTGCGGCAGGGTGAGGGAAAGGGCCAGCCAGCAGACCGCCAGGATCCCTGCTCCAAGCGCGAATTTTTCCGCGGGACGGGCGCTGACGCTTCGGCAAAAATTATATTGACTCGCTTCGTCCGCGACCTGATGGATGGCAGCGTGATAGAGGGCGGGGGAGAAGTTGGCCAGATGTCTTTGTTCCTGCGCCAGTTCCACAATGCCCAACAATCGGTCGCCCAGGCGGCGGTATTTTTTTTGTACGAGATTGGCCAGGTCTTTCAGGCTGCGTCGATGCCAGAGCCAGCGTTGCGCCCAGCGGCAGAACGAGGCAATGACAACGGCCAGACCCAGAAGCGGGAAAACAAGGCGCAAAACCGGCGGCGTGTCCCAAATGCGATCGGAAATAAAGAGGGCGAGCAGGGAAGCGGCCAGGCCGGCCAGAATCGAGCACAGCGCGACGGTGGTCTCCACGCGCCAGAGACGGCGTTGCACATCGGAGAACTGGCGGCGCAACTCCTCCGGGAGTGTCACCTGGAGGTCATTATCATTTTGGGCCATGCAACAAACTACATCACTTCTAACATGCCTGCGCCCGGCGGCGGCGTCCAAATAAAAACGCAAGGCCGCAAACGGCGCGTCCGATGAGATCAGCGCCGCGTCGATTGGGCCGGGAGATGGAATGGGCTGCCCGCTTGGTAAAAACTTAACTCCAAATGCAGTTGTCCAGCCAGACCGGGGTTGGATTGCTCCTCAGCCAGATGCAAAGCGCGCTGCGCGGCGTCCAGCGCTTCGAAAAATCGTCCGTCTTCGGCAAGAGCGGCGGCGAGTGCGTGCAGAACAATCGAATTTGTTCCGCCCGTCAAACGGTTGGCCTGCCGGGCCAATTCCACCGCCTTGTGGCCGTCCCTCTGGGACGCATCGGGAGAAGCCGCCAGCAGCCAGGCCAGATTGCTTTGGAGCGACGGATTAAGTGGTTCGAGTTCCAGAGCTTTCTGAAAGTGGGTGATCGCTTCACTTCCGTTGCCCTTGTGCAGAAAAGCATTTCCCAGGTTCTCCTCCGCGTCGGCGTACCCGGGCTTTATTCCCAGCGCCTGCTGAAATTGCACAATGGCTTCATCCAACCGCCCCTGCTGATCGAAGACATTGCCAAGGTTGTAGTGGCATTCCGCGTAGTTCGGTTGGATTTGCGCCGCCTTTTCATAATGCGCAATGGCCTCCTCGAGGTGTCCCTCCTTGTGAAGAGTCAGCCCCAGATTATAATGGGCTTCCGCATAGTCAGGCTGGATTTCGAGCGCCTTCTGGAATTGGGTTAAGGCGTCCTGCAGTTGTCCCTCCTGGAATAAAAGGGTGCCAAGGTTGTTGCAGGCTTGCGCATGATGGGGGTTGATTTCCAGCGCCATTTGATATTCGGCGATGGCTTGCCCGATGCTTGCCTTCTTGCGAAGGGAGTTGCCGAGGTTGAAGTGGGCTTGAGCATTTCCGGGATTGGTCTCCAGCGCCTTCCGGTAATGGGTGATCGCTTCGTCCACATCTCCTCTCCTGGCAAGATCGGCTCCGAGATTGAGATGGGCCACATCATTGCCCGTCGTGCATGCAAGCGTGTGTCTCCATAACGTCTGGCTGTCCTGCCAATACGCGGTTTGTTTCCAACCGCAAACCATCAGCACGGCAAGCACACCGGCCATCAGGCTGCCAAAGATCATGCGGCTCACCCGCAAATCCGCCGCCAGCCAGGTCAGAGCCACATAAATCCCGATCTGCGGCAGGTAAGTGTAGCGGTCCGCATGGGCCTGTCCTCCCACTTGGATGATTCCTATCACTGGCAGCAGCATCACCAAATACCAGGCCCAACCCATCAGCAGCCAGGGCTGCTTCCGCCGTTGCGCCCAGGCAGCCGCTGAAATGCCAGCCAGCAGCGTCCCGGCCAAGGCCACTTCCCATGGCGGCAGCCCGCCGCGTGGGAAAGGATAATACACCGCCAGTCCTGCCGGCCAGACCATCTGGCCGGGATAAATCATGCAGGTTGCCAACGCGTTGGCCAAGCGTAGTGGCAACGAGATTGACGCTGTCGATGACATGGCTTCATTTTGGGCTGAGAGCGTGAGGACGCAGGAGCCTGCGGAAAGGGCCAGCAAGGGCAGCTTCTCCATCACCAATCTTCCTGGCGACGCCACCCTGTGCAACGGCCAGTAATCGAGCAACAGCAACACCACGGGCAGCGTCACCAGCATGGGCTTGCACATCAGCCCCATCGCAAGCAGAAAAATCACCAGACCGTAATTCCTCCAGGACCATGCCCGACGCGCATAGCGCACATAAGCGCCGAGTGTCAACATGAAAAACAATCCACTGAGCACGTCCTTGCGCTCGGCCACCCACGCCACCGATTCCACCCGCAATGGATGAATGGCAAAGACCGCCGCGACAAAGGCGCTGCGCCAAAAGGCTCCGGTCATCCGCCGCAGCACCAGAAACAACGCGCTCACCGTGGCGATGTGGAGCAGGACATTGCTCAGATGATGTCCGCTGGGATGCAGTCCATATAATTGACAATCCAGCATGTGGGAAAGCCAGGTCAGCGGATGCCAGTTGCCGGAATGGGAATGGGTAAATGCCCGGACGATGCCCTTGAGCGTCAGACCTTGGGCGACAAGCGGATTATCATAAACATAACTATCGTCATCAAAATTGATGAACTCCTGAGTCAGCGTCCGGGCAAAAACAGTCAGGGTCATCCCCGCCAGCACGAGGCAGGCCGCCAGCACCCGCCAACGTTCGTCCCACCCGGCCGCGGCGACGCGGATGTTTACCGTGGATTTTTGGCGGATCATATTTTGCGGACACCCATGTTCGTTTCCCGCCTTTTGGGTGACAAGACAATAATATGAACCTTTTCCCTTTTCGCGTTCGGTGCTACTGTTGAGGCGCTTTTTGTATGCTGGCAAAACGAGTCATTCCCTGTCTGGACGTGCATGACGGCAAGGTCACGCGCGGTGTGCAATTCGGCAAGGCGGAGGCCGGCGAACTCCGCAACGTCGGCGATCCGGTTGATCTGGCCATCCGCTACAATGAACAGGGCGCGGATGAAATGGTCTTTTTTGACATCACCGCCAGCGCCCAGGGCAGGGAGAGTATGGTGGCGGTCATCGAAAGAGCCGCCGATCAATGTTTCATGCCGCTGACCGTCGGCGGCGGCATTCGCTCGGTTGCGGATATGCACACCATGCTCAGGGCCGGCGCGGACAAAATCAGCATCAATTCCTCCGCGCTGGCCAATCCCGATCTCATCCGCCTCGGCGCTGAAAAATTCGGCAGCCAGTGCATCGTTGTTTCCATCGACGCCAAAAAAATCGCGCCGGACCGCTGGGAGGTGTTCTCGCACGGCGGACGCAAAGCGACCGGCCTGGAGGCCGTCGCATGGGCCGGGAAAGCGGTGGCGCTAGGGGCCGGGGAAATCGTTCTAAACAGCATCGATGCCGACGGCACAAAAGCCGGTTTCGATCTGGTCATCACCCGCCGCATCAGCGAAGCGGTCGGAGTGCCGGTGGTGGCCAGCGGCGGCGCGGGCAGTCTTGAGCACATGGCCGCCGTGCTTCTGGAAGGCCGGGCCGACGCTGTCCTGGCCGCGAGCATTTTTCATTTCGGCGAATACACCGTGGGCGATGTAAAACAATTTCTTGCCGCCAAAGGAATAGCGGTCCGGTTGTGATATTATGAGTCCATTGACTGAATCCCGCTGGCTGCCATTTGTTTTACTGACGTGCTCGAATGTCTTTATGACATTTGCCTGGTACGGCCATTTGAAGTTCAAGGACAGGCCGATCTGGCTGGTCATAGTGGCCAGTTGGGGCATCGCCTTTTTCGAGTATGTGCTACAAGTGCCGGCCAACCGCTGGGGCAGCAACGTTTATTCACCGGCCCAGCTCAAGGTGGCGCAGGAAATTATCACGCTGACGGTCTTCAGCGTTTTTGCAGTCCTTTATCTGGGCGTTTCACTCAGATGGAACCACCTCGCGGCCTTTGCTTGCATCATCGGCGCGGCCTGCTTTATCTTCCTGCCCAAGGGCTGAAAATGACCCGATTTGTGCAGGAAGCCCATTAATAACCAAGAAGCGGCGGCGCTTGCGGGAGTTTCCGCCTTGATGGCACCACGGCACTTGAATTGCTGATAGATGCGACCGCCAAAATCGCGATGAATCTGGCTGGATACGAGATCGGAAAGTTCTATGACGAGATGTTCGAGGACGATGGTCGTCCTCGTGCTCCTGTCCGCCCCTTGGTCAAGAAGATTGAGTCGCTTTCCCCCGGGGAGCTGGCCAACCGCCAACAGGCGGCCGACCGCGCCCTGGTGCAGGCCGGAATTACCTTCAACGTTTATGGGGAAAGCGCCGGCGTGGAGAAGACCCTGCCGTTCGATTTGGTGCCGCGCATGGTCACGGCAGCGGAATGGGAAAACATCGAGAAGGGTCTTAAACAGCGCATCCGCGCCCTTAATTTATTTATTGACGACATCTATAACGACCGCAGGATCATCAAGGACCGCGCTGTTCCGCCGGAGATCATCATCTCTTCCAAGGGGATTCGCGCCCAATGCGTCGGGCTGCATCCGCCCCGCGGCATCTGGTGCCATATCACCGGCACCGACCTGGTGCGGCACAGCGACGGGCGGCTTTATGTCTTGGAGGATAATTTGCGCTGTCCTTCGGGCGTTTCTTACGTGCTTGAGAACCGGCGGCTGATGAAGAGCCTGTTTCCCGAAGTCTTTGACGCTTCAAGAATCCGGCCGGTTTCCAACTATCCCATTCACCTGCGCGACATGCTCGAGTATTTGGCCCCCGACGGCGGCGGCACTCCGCGCGTCGTGCTTCTCACGCCCGGGGTTTACAACTCCGCCTACTTCGAGCATTCATTTTTGGCGCAGCAGATGGGCGTGGAATTGGTGCAGGGGAGCGATCTTGTGGTGTTCGATGGTTTCGTCTGGATGCGCACCACCAAGGGCTTCGAGCATGTGGATGTTATTTACCGGCGGGTGGACGATGATTTTCTGGACCCGGAAGCCTTTCGCGCTGATTCCATGCTGGGTGTGCCCGGCCTGATGGAAGTCTATAAAACCGGCCATGTGGCTTTGGCCAACGCGCCCGGCACGGGCGTGGCGGATGACAAGGTCGTGTATGCCTATGTTCCGCGCATCATAAAATATTATCTGGGCGAGGAAATCATTCTGCCCAACGTGCCCACGTATATTTGCGCGGAGGCCGACGGGCTTGCCTACGTCTTGGAACACCTGCCCGAACTGGTGGTCAAGGCGGCCAACGAGTCTGGCGGTTACGGTATGCTCATCGGCCCCCATTCCACCGCGGCGGAATGCGCCGAGTTCGCCAAAAGAATAAAAGCCGACCCCCGCAACTACATCGCCCAGCCCACGCTCTCCCTTTCCCGCGTGCCGACCCTGGTCAACGGCGTCCTGGAAGGGCGGCATGTTGATCTCCGGCCCTATATTTTATACGGAAAGGATATTTTTGTCCTGCCCGGCGGACTGACGCGAGTAGCCTTGAAAAAAGGCTCGTTGGTGGTCAATTCCTCCCAGGGCGGCGGGACCAAGGACACCTGGGTGCTGGCCAATGACATTGGAACGGCGGAGCAGAGCCAGGCCCAAGTCCACATCTCCGCGGCCGGAGGGCGGGCCTGATGCTCAGCCGTGTTGCAGAATCCATCTACTGGATGAGCCGCTACGTGGAGCGGGCGGAGAACGTGGCCCGTTTTGTCGATGTCAATCTGAACCTGATGCTCGACACCCCCACCGCCGACCAACAATGGCAGCCCTTGGTCAACATCACCGGCGACCACGTTGATTTTGCCAAACGCTACGGCGGCGTGGCCTCCTCGGAAAATGTCATCCAATTCCTGACCTTTGACCGCGAGAATCCGAATTCCATTAATTCCTGCCTGCGCGCCGCCCGCGAAAATGCCCGGTCTGTGCGCGAGATTATATCCTCGGAAATGTGGCTCCAGCTCAACACCTTCTATTTGATGGTCAACTCGGCCGCCAGCAGCGGCAAGGGCCTTGAATCACCGCACAACTTCTTCAATGACGTGAAGATGGCCAGTCATCTCTTTACCGGCCTGACCAACGCCACCATGACGCACGGCGAAGCGTGGCATTTCGGGCGTTTGGGCCTGATGCTGGAGAGGGCGGACAAAACCTCGCGCATTCTTGACGTCAAGTACTTTATCCTGCTGCGCTCGGTGGCGGAGGTGGGGACCATCTACGACGACGTGCAATGGGCCGCGGTGCTCCGCTCGGCCAGCGCCTTTGAAATGTATCGCAAGCGCCACGGCCGCATCTCCCCCACGGGCATTGTCGAATTCCTTTTGCTTGACCCTGAATTTCCCCGCGCGGTCCGCTACTGCCTGAATTCGGCGCGGGATTCCTTGCACGCCATTTCCGGCACACCCGATGGGATGGACCGCAAGCCCGCCGAAAAGCTCCTGGGGCGGATTTGTTCCGACCTGGCCCATGCCAGCGTCGGGGAAATAGTGAAGGCCGGCTTGCATGAATACCTGGACGCGTTGCAGACAAACCTCAACCGGGCCAGCACGGGCATTTACGAACGATTCTTCGCCACGCGCGTGCCGGAATCCAGCCGGTTGGCAAAGGAAAAGGCGCAATAAACCATGGCCATCCACGTCGCTCTCCATCACAAGACCCACTATACTTATGACCGGCCGGTGGCCCATCTGCCGCACACGGTGCGTCTGCGTCCCGCGCCCCATTGCCGCACGCCCATCTTGAGTTATTCCCAGCGCATCCTGCCCAAAACGCATTTTCTCAACTGGCAGCAGGACCCCTTCAGCAATTATCTCGCCCGCCTCGTCTTTCCCGAAAAAACCGGGGAACTTCTGATTGAAGTGGATCTCGTGGCCGAAATGGCGGTGTACAACCCGTTCGATTTTTTTCTTGAGCCAACCGCCGAAAAAATCCCGTTCGCCTACGAGCCGGCTCTGAAAAAGGAACTCGCGCCGTTTCTGGAGGCGGCGCCGCCGGGGCCGCTGCTTCAGGAGTACTTGGGAAGCTTGGACCGTTCCAGTATTCCCACCAATGATTTCCTGGTGAATCTCAACCGCCGGGTCTGTCAGGACGTGAAGTACCTCATCCGGCTTGAGTCCGGCGTGCAATCGCCGGAGACGACTCTGAAATTGCGCTCCGGCTCGTGCCGTGATTCAGCGTGGCTCCTGGTCAACTTGTTTCGTCACATCGGCATCGCGGCGCGATTTGTCTCTGGTTATCTCATTCAATTGACGGCGGATGTCAAATCGTTGGATGGACCGTCAGGAACAGAGCACGATTTCACCGATCTGCACGCTTGGGCGGAAGTTTATCTTCCCGGCGCGGGTTGGATTGGTTTGGACGCCACATCCGGGTTGCTGGCTGGCGAAGGGCACATTCCACTGGCCTGCTCACCCGAGCCAACCGGCGCCGCCCCCGTGACTGGGGCCGTGGAGGAATGCGAGACCAAACTCTCGCACGAAATGAAGGTGACGCGAATTTATGAATCGCCCCGCGCCAGCCGCCCCTATACCGACGAGCAATGGGCGCAAATCAATTCCTTGGGGCAGCGCATCGACGTTGAGCTGGTGGAAAATGACGTCCGTCTCACTTTGGGCGGCGAGCCGACATTGGTCTCCATCGACAACATGGATGGGGCGGAATGGAACTTCACGGCGGTCGGGCCGGAGAAGCTCCGCTTGTCCGAAACCTTGATTCGCCGGTTAAAGGACAAGTTTGCCAAAGGCGGCCTGCTCCATTTCGGCCAGGGCAAATGGTACCCCGGCGAATCGCTGCCGCGCTGGGCGCTGGCCTGCTACTGGCGCAAGGACGGCCAGCCCATCTGGCACGATGACTCGTTGTTCGCCCGCGAAAATCATCCCTATGGCCACAGCGAAAGGGATGCCATCGATTTCATGGTCGAATTGACCCGGACGCTCGGAGTGAAATCCAAATACATCATCCCCGCTTATGAGGACGCCTGGTTCTATATGTGGCGGGAACGGCATCTTCCGGTCAACGTGGACCCGCTGAAGTCGCGTCTGGAAAACGAGGAGGAACGCGCGCGCCTGGCGAAAGTTTTCAACCAGGGCCTCAACAGAATCGCCGGTTACGTATTGCCCCTCGCGCCCTCGCCGGGCGATGTTCCAGGATGGATGAGCGGCTCCTGGTTCCTGCGTTCCCAACATCTCTTTCTTCTGCCGGGCGATTCCCCCATTGGCCTGCGCCTGCCGCTGGATGCGTTACCGTGGGTTTTGCCATCGGATTATCCGTCGATTTATCCGCCTGATCCGATGGCGCCCTTGGGACCGCTCCCGCCGCCCCGGCAACGCGCTGAAATTCGCCGCCAATTCGCCGAAACCGGACCAGCCGCATCTCTGGGGACAAAACGCCGGCCCGAAGTTTCCGAATCAGCCGATTGGATTGTCCGCACCGCCTTGTGCATTGAGCCGCGCCAAGGTCGGCTTTTCGTTTTCATGCCGCCAGTGGATTCAACGGAAACCTATCTGAGTCTCGTCAGCGCGGTGGAACAAACGGCCGCGGCTCTCCATCTGCCCGTCGTCATTGAAGGCAGCCCGCCGCCGAAGGATCATCGCCTCAATGTTCTGAAAATCACTCCCGACCCCGGCGTGGTGGAAGTCAATCTGCATCCGGCCCGCTCGTGGGATGAATTGGTGGCCAATACCACGGTGCTTTACGAGGAAGCGCACTCCTCCCGGCTCGCCACGGAGAAATTCATGATGGATGGCCGTCATGTCGGCACCGGCGGCGGCAACCACATCGTCCTCGGCGGCCCCACCCCGGCCGACAGCCCTATTCTGCGCCGCCCGGATTTATTGCGCAGTCTGCTCTGTTACTGGCAGAATCATCCCTCCCTTTCCTTTCTTTTCAGCGGATTATTTGTCGGGCCGACCAGCCAGCATCCGCGCCTGGACGAAGCGCGCAATGATTCCCTCTACGAATTGGAACTGGCCTTTGATCAGATCCCTTCCGGGGAAGTTCCGCCCTGGCTGGTGGACCGGGTCTTCCGCAATCTTCTAATTGACTCCAGCGGCAACACCCATCGCTCCGAGTTCTGCATCGACAAGCTCTATTCGCCCGACACCAGCAGCGGGCGCCTCGGCTTGGTGGAATTGCGCGCCTTCGAAATGCCGCCGCACGCGCGCATGAGCCTGGCCCAGCAACTCCTCCTCCGCTCGCTCGTCGCCCGGTTTTGGAAGAATCCTCGCCGGGAAAAACTCGTGCGCTGGGACACCGCTTTGCATGACCGCTTTATGCTCCCCCATTTTGTCGAACAGGATTTCCACGATGTCATCTCCGACCTCGACGCCGCCGGATACGCGTTTAATCCCGAATGGTTTGCGCCTCACCTGGAATTTCGCTTCCCGGTCTGCGGCAACGTCACTTATCAAGGGGTTGACCTCGAAGTGCGGCAGGCGCTGGAACCCTGGCATGTGCTGGGCGAGGAAACGGCCGCCGGCGGCGCGGTCCGTTATGTGGATTCGTCGCTGGAACGCCTCCAGGTCAAAGTGCGGGGTATGATTGACTCCCGCCATCGCGTTGCCTGCAACGGCCATGAACTGCCGTTGCATCCCACCGGCGCCGCGGGCGAATTCGTTGCCGGCGTCCGCTTTCGCGCCTGGCAGCCTCCCCAATGTCTTCATCCCAACATTCCCGTCCATGCGCCGTTGACCTTCGACATTGTGGACGATTGGAATGGCCGCTCCATCGGGGGCTGCACCTACCACGTCAGCCATCCAGGAGGGCGCAATTACGACACTCTGCCGGTCAATGCATACGAAGCCGAAAGCCGCCGGTTGTCGCGTTTTTTCAAAATCGGCCACACGCCGGGACCAATGCAAGTCCCTCCCGCGCAACGAAATAGGGAATTTCCATTCACGCTCGATTTGCGCCGCCTGCCACTCAACCTTAAATTGCGCGCTTGAACACAGATCTTGAGACTTCCCCGGGCTTGTTTGCAGGCTATGCCGGCCTGCCGGGGATTTACGACGAAATGAAGCCGGCCTCCGGCGAATTGCGCCCGCATTGGAAGCAATTCATATCGTCACTGGAACGGCTGGGTCGGGACGAACTCGCCCTGCGTTGGGAGAATGCCCGGCGCATCATCCGCGAGCACGGTGTCACGTATAATGTCTATGGCGACCCCCGGGGCATGGACCGCCCTTGGGAACTGGACATGATGCCGCTGCTCATCCCCCCGGATGATTGGCGCAGAATCGAGGCCGGGCTGATGCAGCGTTCCAGGTTGTTCAACCTGATCCTTGCGGATCTTTACGGCCCGCAGCGGTTGTTGCTGGAGGGGCGGTTGCCTCCCGCCCTGGTCTTTGGCAATCCCAATTTCCTCCGCCCCTGCCACGGCCTTCCCGTTTCCGGTCAAATCTACCTTCACCTGCACGCGGCGGATATGACCCGTTCTTCCGACGGCCAATGGTGGGTGATTTCAGACCGGACCCAGACCCCGTCCGGCGCGGGCTACGCGCTGGAGAACCGCATTGTCCTCTCGCGAACTTTCCCCGAGGAATATCGCAACTGCCAAACCCAGCGCCTGGCCTCCTTCTTCTCCATGCACCGCGACCTGCTGCGTGGACTGGCTGCCCGCAATTGCGACAATCCCAGTGTCGTCCTGCTCACGCCCGGTCCGCACAACGAGACTTTCTTCGAGCACGACTTTCTGGCCCGCTACCTCGGCTTCACGCTGGTCGAGGGGGGTGACTTGACCGTGCGCGACCGCAAAGTGTTTCTCAAGACCCTGGAAGGCTTGCGGCCCATCGATGTTATTTTGCGCCGCATGGACGACAACTTCTGCGATCCGCTGGAACTGCGCGCCGATTCGGTCCTGGGTGTGCCCGGCTTGGTCGAGGCGGTTCGCGCCGGCAATGTGACAATGGCCAATGCGCTGGGGGCCGGCTTGCTCGAAAGCGTCGCCTTCATGGCATTCTTGCCGGGACTTTGCCGCCATTTGCTGGGCGAGGAATTGAAACTCCCCTCCCTCGCCACCTGGTGGTGCGGCCACGAGAAGGAGAAGAACTACGTCATCGAGCACCTCGACGAGATCGTCGTCAAACCGGCTTTTGGCTCGCGATTGCGCCAGCCATTTTTCGGCTCGCGGATGGGAAAAGAGGAGCGGGAGCAACTGGTGGCCTCCATTCGCGAAAATCCGCATTGGTATGTCGGCCAGGAGCAGGCGGTCCTGTCCACCGCTCCGGTCTGGTCCAAGGGCGCGCCGGAGCCTCGTCCCCTCGTGCTCCGCGCCTACATCTCCGCCGCCGGCGATTCCTTCGCCGTCATGCCGGGCGGCCTGAGCCGCATCTCGATGGATGCGTCCGATATTGTTGTCTCGATGCAGAAGGGCGGAGGCAGCAAGGACACCTGGGTGCTTTCAGACGGGCCTGTCAACATGATGTCTTTGTTGACTCCTTCGGGGCATCCGATGCGTTCCGGGGCTTCGTCAGCCGAACTGCCCAGCCGCGCGGCGGACAACTTGTTCTGGCTCGGCCGCTACACCGAACGCTTGGAGGGGACCTTGCGCCTGTTGCGCTGCATCCTGGCCCGCCTGTTGGACGAATCCAGCGCCGACGGCTCCCCCGAACTGGCGGCCCTGGCCCGCATGTTGGTCCGCCTCGACATGTTGCCGCAACGTTTCCGCGAGCGCTTTCCCGCCAAGGACCTGGAACAGGAAATCCTGGCCCTCTTCGACAAGGAGGACCGCGCCGGCAGCGCCCGGCAAATCCTCAATCGCGTGCGCGGCATCGTCTCCGTCACCCGCGACCGCTTTTCCGCCGACACCTGGTCTATTCTCAGCAAATTGAACATCGACGGGCGGGGCCGGCAGCGCCGCCGGTTGCTGGCGGACGCGCTGCATCAGTTGAATATAATTATAATTGACTTATCGGCGTTCAGCGGCATGGAAATGGAAAATATGACCCGCGGCCTGGGCTGGCGCTTCCTCGAATTTGGACGAAGGCTGGAACGGGCCTGCCGCATTGTGCAGTTGTTCAGGGCCGGCCTGTGCCCGGAGATCCGCGGCGCCGCCCTGCTCGAACCGCTCCTCGAGATTTCCGACAGTTTGATGACCTACCGGAGGCGCTACTTCGCCGGGGTGCAGGTTTCCTCCGTGCTGGAATTATTGCTTTTGGATGAGGGCAATCCCCGCTCGCTGGCCTTCCAGTTGGCCGCCCTCCGCGAACACGCCCGCCATTTTCCGCGCGAGGCGGACCTTTTCCATGAGCACGAGGAAAAGCGCGTGGCTTCACTTTCGGCTGCGTTGCGCGACAACGCCGGCATGATACTCGGGCAGCCATCTGCCGCCGCTTCCGAAGGCGCGCTCGGCGATTTACTGTCCCATTGCCTGGTGGAGTTGAACGCCCTGGCGCAGGAATTTACCAACCGTTATTTCAGCCACACTGTGGCCACTGTGAGTTGACCCCATGACCTACCGCCTGACTCATACGACCACTTACGAATACGGCGGCGCGGTTTCCCTTTCGCATCACATGTTGCGATTGCAGCCGCGCGAATTGCCCCGGCAACGCTGCCTGCGCAACGAATTGCAAATCGATCCGCGCCCGGACGTGCTGTGCGCCCATCGCGACTATTTTGGCAACCCCATGACCTTTGTCACCATTGGAGGCTCGCACAGAAAACTGGTCGTCACTTCGCTCAGTCAAGTCGAGATAACCGCGCCGGCGCCGCCGGCCCCGGCGCAAACTCCCGCCTGGGAAATAGCGCGGGATCTGGCGCCGGACGCAGACCCCGCGGCGTTCCTGCAAGCTCGCGAATTTGCTTTCGCATCGCCCTTGATCAAAAAGCTGCCCGAATTCGGCGCCTACGCGCTTCCATCCTTTCCCCCGGGGCGTCCGTTGCTGGTGGCCGTGCTCGATTTGACCCGCCGGATGCATGAGGACTTCAATTTCGATCCCGACGCGACCAGCGTGGCCACGCCGCTGCTCGAAGTTCTCAAAACGCGTTGCGGCGTCTGCCAGGATTTTGCCCAACTGGAAATCGCCTGCTTGCGCGCCATGGGCATTTCCGCCCGTTACGTCAGCGGCTACCTGGAAACGCAGCCGCCGCCGGGAAAAACCCGCCTGGCCGGCGCGGACGCTTCTCATGCCTGGGTGTCCTTCCATTGTCCCGGCACGGGATGGGTGGACGTGGACCCCACCAACAACCTGCTCGTCTCCGACCGCCATATCACAGTCGCCTGGGGCCGCGACTACAGCGACGTCAGCCCGATTCGCGGCATCATCGTCGGCAGCGGCGAACATTCCATGGACGTCGCCGTCGATGTCATTCCCATGTCGGAGCCGGGTTCTTCAAATTTGCTGGCGAACCAACCGGCAGATTCCGCGTTGCCTAACTCCAAAAGGGGAACCTAACCAAGGCCGGGGAGTGCTATCGCGCCTCGCTCCAGCGTGACCCGCAGGACATCGACGCCCGCGCCCATTTGGGGCAATGCCTCTTGCGGCAGAAGAGGGCAGGGGAGGCGCGCCCGCTTTTACAGCAAGTCTGCACCGAGAATCCCAAGCACGATTACGGCCATTCCCTCATGGCCTTTGCCGAGACCCTGGCATCGCTGGGCGAAACCGACAACGCCATTGCCGTCTGGAAGCAAGTCCTGGAGGACCACACCTACGCCCGCGCCCGCGTGCAACTGGGCGACCTTTATTTGGCGACAAAACAGTCCGGCCTTGCCGCCGCCCAATTCCGCGAAGCGATCAGCGACGACCGCCACGCCCCAAGTTACCAACACAAACGCGACCGCATTTGGATCTGGCGCGCCAAACGCCTTTTGCCCTGAGCCGCGTCGCAGCGAATCACACCGAATCAAAGTGATTTTCTAGCCAAGCAAGCACGAATGCGCTTCCACCCAAAATGCCCAACGGCGAAATCTCGTCATTCGAACTTCGACATTCGTCATTTTCCCTCTGGGCAGCTATTCTGGATTGCATCCCGCGGGGCATTGCGCAACTCTACGGGCGGCGCGCCGGACTGGGCGCGTTTATTATGAGTGACGATACGACCGCGGAAGAACAGTTTATTGACTTCAAATGCCCCGGTTGCGGCGAACAGGTTTCATTTCCCAAAACCTGCGCCGGCCGCGCCCAGGAGTGCTTCAACTGCAACGAGCCGGTCATCGTGCCGGTCAGCGGAGACCAGGGTGGCCGCGTTCCCCTCCCCATTGCCACCGCGCACCTGACTTTGCGCAAGTTCCGCGGCGCGGATTGGAAGGATTTGATGCAATTGTTCTCTGATGACGAATTCTTTGACGCCGCCCCTGTCAAACTGGATGGCGAGGAACGCGTGGCGCGCTGGCTGGAGGCCGATGCGGTCGTCAAACTGACTTCACCCGGAACACCGTTTATCCTGGCGGTGCAAGCGCTCGAAACCCCGAAAGTCATCGGTTTTCTTACCCTGAGATTTTCCGACGCGGACCGGCTTCAGGCTGTTCTGGATCTCGTGCTCCATCGTGATTCCCAGCGCCACGGCTTGGGCGCGGAGGCGATGACGGGCGCGCTGGGCTTCTGTTTCAAGGACATCGCCCTTCATCGCGTCCAGGGTTTTTGCGGCAGCTCAAATACCGCAGCCTGCCGGCTGTTTGAAAAAGTCGGCATGAGACGCGAGGCGGAATTCGTGCGCGATCACAAGGTCAAGGATCAATGGGCCAATACGGCTGCCTACGCGATTTTGCGCGAAGAGTTCGAACCTGCCGCCAAATGATCATCGCTCCTTCATTGCTGGCCTCGAATTTCGCCCGCCTCGACACCGAAGTGGCCCGCGTGGACCGGTCCGGCGCGGATTGGCTTCATCTCGACATCATGGACGGACATTTTGTCCCGAATATTTCTTTCGGTCCCGCCGTGGTCGCCGCCATCCGGCCCCTGACCAGAATGACGTTCGACATCCACCTCATGTGTGAGCGGCCCGAAATTCTGCTGGAACCTTTCACCAGGGCGGGCGCCGACCGCATGACCATCCATATCGAATTGGACGGGCAGGTGACTCCGCTGATTTGGAAAATTCGCTCCCTGGGCAGGCAGGTGGGTTTGGCCATCAATCCGCCCACCGCCATGGCCAGCGTCAAGCCTTACTTGAACCAGGTCGATTCACTTCTCATCATGACAGTCAATCCCGGTTTCGGCGGGCAGGGCTTTATTACGGAGTGCCTGCCCAAAATCCAGCAAGCCGCCGCCTGGCGCCGCAAATTCGGCCTGAAGTTTCGCATCGCCGTGGATGGCGGCGTCGATTTCAAAACAGCCGCAAGCTGCGCCTCTGCCGGCGCGGACACGTTCATCAGCGGCACCACCCTGTTCGAGCAAAAACAACTCAAGGCGGCGGTGGCCAAGATGCGAAAAGCCGTGCAAACCCATGCCGCCCCGCAATCCTTCGCACTGCAATGAATTCAATCACCACTCCGATCCACTTTGGCACCGACGGCTGGCGGGCTGTCATTGCCGAGGATTTCACTTTCCGCAACTTGGACCGCGTCACCCAAGCCACCGCCGATTTTTGGAAAAACAACCCGGTGCATGGCGCGCAAAAAACCATCATCGTCGGCTACGACCGCCGTTTTCTCTCCGATCTATTTGGCCGGCGCGTGGCCACGGTCTTTGCCGGTAACGGCTTTCAAGTGTTGCTGTCGGATTGCGCCGCGCCGACCCCGTCCATCTCCTTCGCGGTCAAAATCCGCAAGGCCACCGGCGGCATCATGATTACAGCCAGCCACAACCCGGCCATATTCAACGGCTACAAACTCAAGGCCCACTACGGCGGTTCCGCCGAACCTTCCCTTTGCCAGACCGTCGAAAAGCTCATCGACCAAAACCCCGTCCACGCCCCCACTACAGATGTAGTGTCGAGGCTCCGCCTCGACTGTGATGGAGTCGAACTCTGTGATTTTCGTCCCGCCCATTACAAGGCGATCAAGAAACTGGTCGATTTCAAACTCATCGCGCGCTCCAAACTGCGCTTCGCCCATGAGGCCTTGTTCGGCGTGGGCGCGGGTTGTTTCAATGATTTGCTCAAGGGCACGACCTGCCGCGTCACGACCTTGAACGGCAACCACGATCCCAATTTTGGCGGCATCAATCCCGAACCCATCGCCCTCAATTACACCGCCAGTTCCGCCTGGCTCAAAAAACATCCGCACGACATTTGTCTCGTGACCGATGGCGATGCCGACCGCGTTGGCGGCATGGATGGCCACGGCCGCCCGCTGACCACGCATCAAATCATTTGCCTGCTTCTCCATCATTTCATCGTCAACCGCCACGCCAGAGGCCGCGTCATCAAAGCCCTGACCACGACCTCGATGGTCGATAAAATCTGCGCGCATTACGGATTGGAGTTGGTGGAAACGGGCGTTGGATTCAAGTACATCTGCGCCGAGATGTTGAAGGGCAATGTCATGATCGGTTTTGAAGAAAGTGGCGGAATCGGCTTCCCCGATCTCATGCCCGAGCGCGACGGCATTGCCGCCGGCATGATGCTGCTCGAATTGCTTGCCACCGCGCGCCTCTCCGTCAATGAACTGCTAAAGCGCTTGACCAAACAATTCGGTCCGCATCATTACGCGCGGCTCGACACGCATTTCCCCTTGGAAAAGCGGGCGGCCCTGATGGAATTCTGCAAGTCCAACCCGCCGGCCAAGCTCAGCGGTTCGCCCTTGGCCGCTGTGAAGACCTTCGACGGCGTGAAGTTCGTCGCGCAAAACGGCGCCTGGCTGATGCTGCGCGGTTCCGGCACCGAACCCATCCTGCGCATCTACGCCGAGGCCAGCTCAGATGCCGCCGCCCGCCGCCTCATCGCCGACGGCGTCCGAATAACCAAACATGTTTAGCCGCCTGCCCGACCCGGACTAAATCAAGATCGTGAAGGACGTCGCGATATGAAATTACCGTTTGTCAATGAAGCTGAGGTGTCGCGAGCCAAAATTGTGTCCTGTCTGCTTGATCCCAATCATCGTTCCGGCAAAAGCAAGGCTCGCTTCTTCGCCGGTCATGGCTATGCCGCGGAGCGCTGGGAGGAGTTGGCCGGGGCGTTGCGCGCGCGCGCCATAGAAAACGAAGTCGTCAAACAGGAAAAGACCCCGCTGGGTTTGCGTCTGGTGGTGGAAGGTCCGCTCACTTTGTGCGACGGTGTGGTTGCTCAAATTTCCCCCAAAAAGGGGTAACATGTTACGGGTCTGTAACTCTTTGTGTTACCGGTTAAGTCGTTGACCATCAACACTTGTAACCGTGTTTCCCCTTTTCTGGACTATGTATCGAATGGCTTGAACTTGACTCAATCGCTTTGACCAATCCATCGATCGTATGCTGCTTTGCTTCCACCGCTGGTTCCAAACCGAGGGCGGCAATGGCCTTGCTGGTTTCCGGCCCGATGGAGGCAAGCTTGAGTTGCGGATGACGCCCGGCCAACTGTTTCAGATCGAAACGCGCGTTGAAATGTTCCACCGTCGAACTGCTCGTGAAGGTGATCCAGTCCGCGCCGCCTTCCATCAACCGCGCTGCGGCTCCGTTGCGGTCGTCGGTCTCCGGAACCGTCTTGTAAACGGCCGCGTCATCCACGATGGCCCCCATCTTCTCCAGTTGTTTCGGCAGGTCCTTGTTGGCAACTTCCGCCCTGAGCAACAGCATCTTCAGGTTCTCGATGCTCTCATATTTGGCCAGTGCGTCGGCGATTTTGGAGGCCACGTATTCGTCCGGCATCACATCGACTTTGAGGTGCAGTTCCTGAAGCTTGGCGGCCGTTGCCGCGCCGACCGCGGCGATGCGCACACCGCCAATGTCGCGCATGTCGTCGAAAGCCTTGAAGAAGAATTCGAAGAACGCGGCCACGCCATTCGGGCTGGTGAATATGAGCCAGTTATAGGAGTTCAGCTCCAGCAAGACGTCCGCGATGGACTTGCGGTCGGTGGGTGGCACGGTCCGAATCACTGGTATTTCCAGCACGTCTGCCCCGCGTTCCAGCAATTGCCGCGAGAGCTGGCTGGCCTGTTCGCGGGTCCGGGTGACCACGATGCGCCGCCCGAACAGCGAACGCTTCTCGAACCAATTCAACTTCTCCCGCAACTTCACCACTTCGCCAATGACAATGATGCCCGGCGGTGTGAAGCGGGCCGATTCAACCGCCTCCGCGATGGTCTTAAGCGTGCCAAAAACCGACTGCTGCCGCCCGGTCGTCGCCCAGCGAATCACGGCCACGGGCGTGGTTGCCGCCATGCCGTTGGCCATGAGGGCGTCCGCAATCTTGCCCACGCGCGTCACTCCCATGAGCACGACTTTTGTCCCCGGCGCCGCGGCCACCTGCACCCAATCCACATCGACATCTTCCTTTGACGGGTCTTCGTGACCGGTGATAACGCTGAAGCTCGAACAATGGTCACGGTGCGTCAACGGAATCCCGGCATAATTCGGACCGGCAATGCCGGAGGAGATCCCTGGCACCACTTCAAACGGCATCCCCGCCGCGGCCAGTTCCTCCGCCTCCTCGCCGCCGCGGCCAAACACGTAGGGATCGCCCCCTTTGAGGCGGACAACGCATTTGCCGGCGCGGGCATTTTCGATGAGCAGCCGATTCAAGTCTTCCTGCGGCATGACGTGCAGGCCGGAACGTTTGCCGGCGAAAATCAGCTCCGCGCCAGCCGGTGCCAGCCGAAGCAGATCGCTGTTGACCAGCGCGTCATAAACGACCACGTCGGCCCGCGCCAGCAACTCCGCCCCGCGCATCGTCATCAGGCCCGCGTCGCCAGGCCCTGCGCCCACCAGATACACCATCCCTTTGCCTTTCATGCAGGGAAGTTTATGCGGGCGGAGCCTCTGCCGCAATTCATTGTGTGGATCAGGCCGGGGCCGGCCCGGGCGGGCCTAACGCCTTGGCCGAAAATACGTGGCGTTGGTCGAGACGGTGATGCCCACTGGCGCGGAAACGCTCTGAGTGCCGTTGTTGTCCGTTGCCACCGCTGTCAACACATTGCTTCCGCCGGGGGCGTTGGTCCAACGGAAGAAATACGGCAGCCATTGCGTCCTGAGATGAAACTGACTGGAAGGTTCCGCTGCCAGGTAATTTGTCGCCGTGCCCAAACTCCTCCCGTTGGCCTGAAATTCCACCGTTTTGATCACGCCCCCAACCTCGGCCGCCGCCGTGTAAATATTGATGGCGGTCATCTCCGGAAATTCCGCCCCGGGGGCGGGACTGACAATCCGCACCATCGGCGCGGGCAGGTTGGTGCTGACGGCGATATTCACGACGGCGGAGGTCATTTGCAGACCCGCGTTGTCGGTCGCGACCGCCGTCAGGGCATAATTGCCGGGCGGCACATTGGTCCAGACAAACTGGTATCGGTTCACATGGCTCCCCAGCAACACCGGCACGATTGAACCATGCGATTCCCGCATGATCAGCGGCTCCGCTTTCCGGCTTTCGAACGAATTATTGCTCACCAACCCCAAACTGTCGCCATTGGCCAGAAACTCCACCGCCGTCACCCAGCCATTCGAATCAAATGCATGGGCCGCAATTTCGACGTTGGGCAGGGAAAGAAAAGAACTGCTGTTGGTTGGGGTGACAATGCTGACCGTTGGAGGAACATTCGTGTAATTATACGCGATATAAGCCACCGCCCTGTTCAGCGACCCAACGCCAAAAGTTGCGATGCCAAAATGTTCCTCGCCAAGGCGCTGTGGCAGGGTCAGGACCACCGTTTTGTACCCGGTGGCCGACGGCTCGGTAATCGGCGTAATAACAACGTTGGTCGAAATCTCTCCCGCCTCCAAGCTGACGGAACTCGATATGGCGGCGTAATCGACGCCATTGCTGGCGGTGCCTCCAATTGCGAAGGGAATCGTGAGCGCGGAATTGGTATTGCCGTTGCGGGAAAAGGTGAAAACGGCTGGATTATTGCCCGGCTCAGACGCCAAAGGCATGGTAGCCTGAATCGTGACGATGGAGAAGTTGGTGGGAGACCCCTTGGTTGTGGCGGCCTGCAAAACCGAGCCGGCCAAAAGCATCATTAGACACCTCGACAGCCTCGCTAAATTACATCTCATGACTATGGAACCTTATCATTTTTCGAGAGCAAAGTCACCAACAAACGCGAGAAAAATGGCTTCCGGAACATTAATCTCCAGAGTTCTTGGTGCTGGCGCACGGGCCGGGCATGGCTATAATGCCGGCATGGCTGAGAGTGCCACAACGGTTGCTCCGCCCGAGACGGAGAAGAAAGAGAAAACCGATCCGAAGGAATTGCGCGATCGGGGTTATCTGGTCATTTGCTGGAATGATCCGGTGAACTTGATGGATTACGTCACGCATGTGTTTCAAACGGTGTTTGGCTGGCACAAGGCCAAGGCGCGCCGCCACATGCTTCAGGTCCACGAGAACGGCAAAAGTTTGCTGACGCGGGAAACGTTTGAGAAGGCCGAGCATTATGTCCATCAACTGCAAGGTTACGGCCTGAATGCGACACTGGAGCGCGACGAATGAGGCTGGTCCGTTCACAAAAACCGGACAGTGCCGGCCGCCCCTTTGTCTTTCGCCTCAGCCAGCGGGAAAAGGTCGTGTTGCTGGCCACTCTGAAGCTGTATCCGCAGCTCGACCTCAGTTATCATCAATTGAGCCGGGATCCCAAATCCAGCAAGCAAGCGGAACAGGAATGGCTCGACGAAGCCATGGAACAGCAGCGGCAGGAGCATAAAAAAAGGCTCGTCCAGTTCTTTGGCAACGACCGGCGCTTTTTCAAGGCGGGCGAAGAGGATCTTCTCCTGACCCTGACCGGCGAGCAAACGGAATGGTTGTTGCGGGTCTTGAACGAGATTCGCGTGGGCAGTTGGGTGCGGCTGGGGAGTCCCGAATTGGAGACGGCGCGCAAGCTCAAGCCGACCGTCGCGCAAGCCCGGCTTCTCACAGCCATGGAACTGAGCGGTTATTTTGAGTCGGCGCTGCTGGAGGCGTTTTCTTGAAAAATCTGAAAAATCGCGAAATTATTCCCGGTTTTTGGTGTCAATTATAATAGTTACCGGACCGTCATTGGTCAGCGTCACTTGCATGTTGGCGCCGAATTCGCCCGTTTGGACCGGCCGGCCCAAATCTTCCCTCAGCCTGGCGATCAGAAGCTCATAAAGCGGGATGGCGATTTCGGGGCGGGCCGAGCGCGAGTAGGAGGGGCGGTTGCCTTTTTTCGTGCTGGCGAACAAGGTGAACTGGCTGACCAGCAGAACCTCACCAGTAATTTCCTGCACCGAGCGGTTCATCACGCCGGTGTCGTCGTTAAAAATGCGGAGGCGCGCGATTTTCCCGCTGAGCCATTCGACATCCTCCGGCGTATCGGAATCCTCGACCGCAACGAGGACGAGAAGACCGCGCTGGATTGCCGCCTTGTTGGTTGCGGAGATGACGACGCTGGCTTGAGTGACACGCTGGATGACGGCGCGCATGAGAATGGCCTTTCAGGAAACGGACAGCCATTTCCAGACGCGCAATGTTTCCAGAACGCTCCAGGCCTGGGCGTCGCATCCGCGCGCCATGTGTGGCGCGTCGCCGTCCAGAATTTCCGGCAGTTGGCCCAGGCAATTGGTCAAAAGCAATTTGTCCATGCTCCCCAAATAGGCCCTGGCCGCGGCCACCGCGGAAGGCGATTTGTCCCACGCTTTGGCCAGCGCTTCGCACGCCGTTGGCAGAATCCAGGGCCAGGCGGTGCCGTTATGGTAAGCCGGCTTGCGCGAGGTGTCCTCGTCCCCCTCGTAACGGCCCCAATAGGGTTCCTTCGGATTATTCAACAAACGGCCATCGCCGCTGTAGATCGGCAATGGCGGTTGGACGGGCAGGGGAGCGAGCGTTCGCAGCGCCCCTGGAACGAGCAAGTACCTTAAGGCCGCATCCACTCCCCGCCGCGCCTGCGTCCCGGTGAACAGGCCGAAGGCAATGGCGAAAAGATAATTGCTGCGCAACGCCTGGTCCACCACGGCATCTTTGGCGGCCTGACCGGGGTTGGCGATCAGCAAATCGGCGATATAGCCCTTGTCTTCGAGCCAAAAGAGTTTTCGGAGCGATGCCTCCGCGCGATCCGCCAGAGCGTCCCACGATTCGTCCGCAGGTTTCAGTCCAAGCTTGTGGATTTGCCGCAGGAGCTGAATCCACAGCACCTGTATTTCCACCGGGTAGCCCTGGCGCGGTGTGCACGCCGGGAAATTTGTATCCATCCAAGTAAAATGCGCCGGACTCCAGATCAAGCCCGAAGCCGCATCCATGCGAATGCCATTGGGCGTGCCTCGCGCATAGCCCAATGCAATTTCTCGCAGAACATCCGAGATGTTGCGCCCGGACTGGTCCACGGGTGTTTGGTAGATTGTTCCGCCCATGTGTTCCGCGGTTTCCTGGCAAACAATTCCATACCAGAGCGGCGCGTCCGAAGTGTCACGATTGGACGCATTGTCACCGTGTATGGTATTGGGCATGGTGCCATTTTCGACGAATCGCCCAAAAGTAACCAGCCCGCCGGCAACGTCCGAAACCATGCCCGCCGCCAATAATCCGCGCGCGGTAATGAGCGTGTCCCGTCCCCAATCCAGAAACCATGGGTAGCCGGCGATGACCGTCCGGCCCGCGCCGCGTCGCGCGACGAAAGCGCGCGCGGCGATTGCCAGACGCCGCCCAAAAGCGTCCTTCCCGGGCAATTTCGTCTCTTCGAATGCCGTCTGTTCATCCAACTTGCGATGGGCAAAATCCTGTTCGATCTGCGGCAAAGCCGGGGCCGGCTCTTCCGCCGAAACCACCAGCGTGACCGTTTGCTGTCTGGCCAAGGGCATCTCGAACCAACCCGGGCTGTAGGTGTCTCCACTGGCCACTTGTCCACGGCTTTGTTCGACGGGGTGGGGCACGTTTTCGCACCATTCCGGCTGCGGGTGATAGACGCCAATGTTGCTGAGGACGCGCAGATGCCTGTCCGGCGCGGGCGTGAACGCAAACCCAATCTGGTCGGTCAACGGACGGCAATTCCCGGCAAAATGAAAATCAGCTCCCCCATTGCGATGGGTTTCGGTGTGGAAATTGCGGTCCTCGATATCGACGCGCACTGTAAGATGAACATGGAATTGCGGGGGCAAATCGGCGGGCCGGGAGCCTGGCAGCCGGGCGAAAGTGAAGACAACGGTGTTGGAGCCTTCCAGCATGTCGGCCATCAACTGCGCTTCCACCGTCCTGCCATCCCCGGCTTCGGCCAGGAAAGTCCAAACAGCAGGCGGGCCGATCTTCAGTGAAACCAGATTCTGCAAATCCAGCGGCGTGGTAAATCCATCCGCCGTGATCCAGACGCGGATGCGTTTGGCAAAAATGTGGCGGTCCACGGGAAAATCCGGATGCAAGTTTGCGCCCAACGCGCAATCGTATTTGGAATTCACGCGGCCCAAATCCGCGCACAGCCGCGCCATGCCGCCGCGGCCGTTGGTCAGCAAAACAAGAGAATCCACCGGCGGCTTGGCCAGCGTCCCGGCCACGACGGGGCTGGCGGCGAGGAATCGAACGGCGGCCTTGACCTTTTCACCGGCCAGGGCATAGCGCTCGATTTCCAATTCAGCATCAACCGGACTTTCCAAGTTCTTCGGCGCAAAGCAGGCGACGTAACCATCCTGGACTTCGATGGCCCCTGCGTGTTCCCGCAGTTCACTTTCCTGGCGGGTCAGGCAGACTCGGAACGGCCTGTCATCCCGCAGCAAGAGCCAGTGACCCGGCGGGACGGGAGTGATCCGGCGCCGGTCCAGCAGCGTCCACGTCACAACTTGCGGATAGCTTCTCTTGGCGGCGTCGAGCGCCCCCAACAAATCGACCTGCGATCGGCCCCGGTCCAAGCCGGACAAGGAGCCGAGAAATTCGCGCGCGTCCAAATGAATTCGCCCGGCCAGCTCTTTCCACGAACAAGGCCCGATTTCCTCGGGCAGCAGCACCTTGCTCAAGGCGCTAATGGCCCAGGAGGATTGAGCTCGGGCCTGGCGGTACTTGTCGCCAGACAGCCCTCGGGGTTTTGCAGTGGTTGCCAAACAATAGACCGCACCCGGCAACAATTTGAAAACGATCTGTTCCTTGATCGACACCGCGCCCGGAGGTTTTTGGGCGAGCAAATCGATTTGCGGGCGTCCCAACCGTTCGTATTCGTCCGCTTTGAGCGGGAAATCATGGGCGGCAACCGCGTCGGTGTTGACCAGGACCAGGACGGCGTCCAAACCTTCCGCCGACACCCGGCGCAGCGCGCAAACATCTGAGACTTCCGGGCTGAGCCGCTCCAGTTTGGCTCCGTCAAAGAAGCAAGGATGATCGGCCAGCAAACGATTCAGTCCGGCCAGTTCAGCCAGCAAATTATCCTCACTGCCCCAGGACAGGCCGCCACAGGAATGGACTTCGATTTTTTCCTTGGCCAGCCATTCGACGCCGCAGGTGAATCCGTATCCGCCCGCCACGCTGGCCAGGGCCGAGAGCTGATTGCGCATGAGGGACCACGTCCGACCTTTTTTGGCCAGGCGATCATTATCGTGTGTTTCGCTGTAATGAACATAAATGCCAACGCGCTCGCTTTGGCGGTTGCTGTAGTCCAGATAGCGCGCCACGGCCGGCCCGCTGTAGTTCTGGAACAATTCCGAATAAGCCCACTGCATGCCGCCATCGGTCAGCAAGGAATTCGTGGCCTCCAACGGCCCGCCCAAGCCTTCGAGCAGAAACAGCGCCTCGGGAAACTCCTGGCGCACACGCGCCTCGATGTATTGCCAGACCTGCAACGGCACTTTGTAGCCCGCGTCACAGCGGAAGCCATCCACCCCCCGCCGGCACCAGGTCAAAAACGCCAGGGCAAGCTGTTCCCACAACTCAAGGTTGACGGGATTCAATTCCACCAGGTCCTCCCACGTCACTCCCCATGCGCCCGGACTGGCGAATGCGCCGTCGGGCTTGCGCAGAAACCATTCCGGGTGATTCTCGAAAAAGGTCGAACCCCAGCCCGTGTGATTAACGACCATGTCCAGCAGCAGGCGACCGCCGCGCCGATGCACCGCGCAAGCCAGTTCACAAAACTGTTCGACACCGTTGGTGCGCCTGTCAAACTCGACCAGCGCCGGATCGATTTCCGTCAAATCGAGGCAGGCGTAAGGACTGCCGAAACGCCCAAAGCGCGCCAGGGTCACGGGGGTTGGGCCGATGGGCAGCAAGTGAAGAATTCGGCATCCGAGCGTGTCCATAATATGCGGCAACTGCCGCGCCACATCGCGCAACGTGCCCGACGGCGGGATGACCACGTAGCCACGATCGTCCAGTTTCGCAAGCTCCTGCTCCGCCTTGGCGGAGCGGGTGGCACTTGCCGTTCTCGTTGCTCCGAACAGCCGCGGGAAAGCGCAGTAAATGGTGTTGGCCGTGCGATAGACGCTGGGATGGACGGACACACCCGCGTCGGGTCCTTCCGGCCAGTATTGGCGTCCTTGCGGATCCAGGACGTAAGGCTTGGCCGTGTAAAATCCGACATCCGTCAAGGGCAACTCGATGACCCATTCGCCGGAAGCTTGTTCTTGCAGGGGCACGTCGCGCCAGAAGGCGATGGACAGCGGATTTTTCCCGGCATGCGTTGCGATGGTTTCCTGGCGCAAACGGTCCGCCTTGCCCAAGTTGGTGCGGAGGAGCGCGCGCCAGCCCCGGGCAAAACCCTTCGGCGTGTGAATACAAAAGCGAATACGATCCCCAACAAAGCGTAACAAGCGTTCGCCGGGCGCAGGGGTCATGATCAATTTATCCATGCAACGTCGGCGAGCGTTTTATCCCGGAACCCGGCCAGATTCAATGATATACGTGAAAGGAGCGCAGAACTTCCGTAACTGCGTCGAGGAACCAGCCGGAGGCGTTGGTGGGCGAACCGTCTTGCAAGACCACGCCTTTGGCCACGGTGTTGCCACTGGCCCCGCTGGGGCGGAAGGTTACGTGAATACGCCGGTGGCGGGGGTGATGGCCCCTTCCAGCAGTTTGGGGAGGATTGCCTCCGGCGGTCTGGTTGGCCAGCATACTGTCAATGTGGTAAATCAGAGCTTTGACTATTGTTGGGCTTGAGAGTGCAATCAAATCATGGCACGATTCCGGTCATGGCACCTCAATTGCGAATCGAATATCCTGGGTCGATCTACCATGTCTTGAGCCGGGGAGAGGGGCAGGGGCCAATCTTCCTGGATGACGGGGATGGTCACGATTTTATGAGGACTTTAGCCGTGGCTTGCCAGAAGACCGTGAAAGTGAAAGGGAAGTTATTTTGAGAATCGCCTTTAAATTGACCTCGTTGACGTTGCGCTGCTCATTTGCAAAAGCGCGGGGAACAGGCGTTTTTACGGTCGCTTCACTCCTATGGCTTTTAGCAATCTGGTGTTCAACACCCGTCTGTTTCGCGCAGAATGGCGCGCTGCCCTCGACTTTCCAATGGACCTCGACGGATCCGCTCGCTACGCCACAGAACGGGTCGCTCGCCATGAAGGACTTCACTTGCGTCAACTATAACGGCAAGTTCATCGTCTACTTTACGACCGTCAACAGCGCAGGGACTTGGGGCGGGGGCATGATGACCTTTACCAATTGGTCCGACATGGCCACTGCCCAACAGTATCAGATGCCAATAGGCACCGTTGCGCCTACGCTGTTCTATTTTGCCCCGAAGAATATCTGGGTTCTAACATTCCAGTGGGGCGCCCAGTATCTGACCTCGACCGATCCCACCAACCCGAATGGCTGGTCGGCGCCACAAACTCTCTACGGCGGAAACTCCCTCGACACGACGGTAATCTGCGACAGCACGAACGCCTATTTGTTTTACGCGTATGACGACGGCACCATCCACCGGGCGTCCATGCCCATCGGCAGCTTCCCGGGAACCTTCACCAACTCCTCGATCATCATGACCGACACCGCAGCCAACCTGTTCGAGTCCCCGGAGGTTTACACGGTTAAGGGGGCGAACCCCCCCCAATACCTCATGATCGTCGAGGCGGAGGGCGCTGTGGGAAGATACTACCGATCCTTTACCGCGACCAGTCTCGGGGGTTCGTGGACTCCGCTGGCAGCGACCGAGAGCGACCCCTTCGCTGGCGCGAACAACGTCACGTTCACCGACGGCAACGTTTGGACGGCCTGCATCAGCGGCGGTGATATAGTTCGCAACAACCCCGACCAGACACAGACGATTGACCCAGGCAATTTGCAATTTCTTTACCAGGGGTTTAATCCCAACTCAGCTGCTTCCAAAGCTGCTACCAATTACACGCAGCTCCCCTGGCAGCCGGGGCTGCTTACGTTGATTCAACGGTCGGACGACATGCAGATTTATTCCGGCAGGTTTGACAATGGCTGGGGCGACGGTTGGTCATGGATGACGCATTACGCCACGAATAATCCGGTCTATACGAGCAATTCAGTCTTTATCGCCAGCAACTCGATGGCCCTGGTTCCCAGCGTCCCGTATGTGGTATGGTTGCTGAAGCCCGTCACCACCGTGGACGCGAGCCTCTACACGAACTTGAGTTTTTGGATCAATGGCGGGGCGACCGGTGGACAAAATATCTCGGTCTATGGCCAGACGAACGGCTCAAGTTCGGGACTTCCTTCGGTTTCCGTGACGGCGCCGACGAACTCGTGGCATCAGGTCATCATTTCTCTTGCTTCGCTCGGCGTCAACAAGACCAACCTGACCGGTATTGGATTTAACAACGACGCTTCGACAAACCCCTTCTTCATTGATGATATGCGGTTGATCGCCGCACCCAAGCCGGCGACGGTTCATGTGAGCGTCAATGCGAACCAGACTGTTCGAACTGTCAGCGGCAGAGTCTTTGCGGTTAATACGGGAGCCGGGGACACGGATCTGAACACGCCCGCGACGCAGGCGATTTTGAATGACATCGGCAGCACCTGTCTGCGTTGGCCGGGCGGCTCCTATGGTGACGACTACCACTGGACCAACGAGGCTTGGCCTACCGGAGCCACCAGCCCGCAGGGGGGTTCTCGTTCCAGCGATTTCATCGCACTCGCCACCAATGCGTATTCCCAGGCTTTCATCATCGCAAACTATGGCAGCAGCACGCCCGAGGAAGCCGCCTACGGCGTGCGGATGTTCAATGTCACCAATCACAGCAATTTTAAATACTGGGAGGTCGGAAACGAAATCTTCGGCACTTGGGAAACCGACTACAACACCAACGCGCCCTACCAGGCGCATGATCCCTGGACCTACGCAATGCGCTTCACGAATTATTATGCGCAGATGAAAGCCGTTGATCCGACGATCAAGATCGGCGCGGTCGTGGATCCCACCGAGGACGGCTACATAAATTACTCGAACCATCCCGTGGTCAATCCGCGCACCGGCGTGACGCATTACGGTTGGACGCCGGTGATGCTGACATATATGCGCAGCAACAATTGCACCCCGGATTTCGTAATCGAACACAATTACGGCCCGGCGGCGGGCGACACGCAGGATTTGCTTTATTCCAAAGGCTGGGCGTCCGACGCGGCGAACTTGCGCCAGATCCTCAACGACTATCTCGGCAACGCCGCCACGAACGTGACCTTGGAAGTGACCGAGAACGGCACGGGAGGTGATCGTCAGAACGTGAGCCTGCCGGGCGGATTATTTTACGCCGACAGTATTGGACAAATTTTGCAGACGGAATTCAATTCGCGCGTCTGGTGGGATTTGCGAAACGGTCAAGGCACGGTTGCCAATCCCGACCCGGCGTTTTACGGCTGGCGCATGAACCCCAACGGCGGCGTTCTTAGCGACGGAGGAATTGTTTATGGCCTCGGCGGCGTGGGCAACGTCTATCCGACTTATTATTGCGCGAAGCTGATGCCCCAATTTGCCATGGATGGCGACACGGTGGTTTCTGCGGCGAGCGACTATCCGCTGCTGGCCACGTATGCAGTAAAGCGAGCCAATGGGACCTTGACGCTGCTGGTGATCAACAAAAGTGCATGCTCCAATCTGACGGCCAATTTTAATCTGTCGGGCTACGTTCCTTATACCAATGCCGCTCTTTACAGTTACGGCATTCCGCAGGACGAAGCGGCGCGAACCGGGGTTGGTTCGCCGGATATTGTGCAAACCAATTTTATTGGGGCCGCAGCCAGCTTCTCGGCCACGTTCGCTCCGTTCTCCGCCACGGTGATGGCGATGAGTCCTGCCAACCAGCCGCCGGCCACGCCCACCAGCTTGGTGGCGACTGCCTCCAATGCCGTGGCGTCATTGAGTTGGAATGGATCTGTCGGCGCGGACAGCTACATCGTCAAACGCTCGACCACCAGCGGCAGCGGTTACGTGACCATTGCGAGCGGCGTGACGGCGACAAGCTTCACTGACACCGGACTCGCCAACGGCACGACTTACTACTACGTCGTCAGTGCCGTGAACGCCGGCGGTGAAAGCACGAACTCCACGCAGGTGAGTGCGCGTCCGACCTCGTCCGTCGTCATCTCTTCGCCGCTGCCGCCGTTGATCCATCGCTACAGCTTCAATGAAAGCAGCGGCACGATTGCGCACGATTCCGTTGGCGCCGCGAATGGCACGTTGAATGGTGGCGCGGTTTTTGACGGCAGCGGTCATGTGGTTTTGAACGGAACCAGCGGAACGTATGTCAGCCTGCCCGGCAATTTGCTCGCCAGCCTGTCAAACGTCACCCTTGAAGCGTGGGTGACCAATGCCGTTTCGCCGGACAACGTGGCCTTGTTCTCGTTCGATGACGGATTGCAGGACGGCGTGGGCGGCGGCTATTTACGATATGTGCTGCATGACCAAAGCAACGGTCGGAATTTTTTGGAACTCGCCAGCAGCAGCGGCAATTCTTTTGTCGCAGGCAATCCTGGATTGGGCGGCCAATCTGTTCATGTGGCTTGCGTTTATAGTGCGACCACTGGCATGGCGATCATTTACACTAACGGCGTTTGGGAAACGTCGTTGGCGGTCTCCACGCCGCTGGCCAGCGCAAGAATGAACTCTGCGTCGCTGGGCCGCTCGCCGTGGAGCGGCGATCCTTGGTTGGCCGGGAGCATTGACGAATTCCGCATTTACGCCGGCGCCATGCTGCCATCCGACTTGGCCGCCGCGCAGTTCGTCGGCCCGAATGTTCTCCTCACCACGAATGTATCGCTAACCTCGACGATGAGCAGTGGCAATTTGATCATGAACTGGCCGGTGGCGGGTTCCGGCTTCACACTGGTCTCCAGTCCAACTTTGGGCTCCGGCGCAGTTTGGACCCCGGTTAACCTCACGCCATCCATCATCGGCGCCAACAATCAAGTGTCTGTCATCCCAACCAATGCAACTTTGTTTTTCCGTTTGCAAAGATGAAATCAGGCAGTTTTAACGAAAGGGTCGGTCCTAGTATCATGTATCACTCATATATTCGGATGGAATGCTTTGGGTTGTTGAAATGCGGGATTATCCGTCTGGGGATCCAGACTCAACGCAAAGGCGCCATGACCCAAAGGCGCAAGGAAAAAAATCCGGTAACGAAGGAGCGGGGGAATGACCCCCACCTCACCCTGGCCCTGTCCCCTCCCATATGAGGGGAGCGGAGAGGGAAGGGAAAACGGCAGCCAGCGCTCGAGGCAGCTCGTGTGCAAAAGCTGATTTGCGGGTCCGTCACTGTTGCAGCAGGAGGAAGGAGCCGTAGTCGCCGTTGTCGAGGAACCAGCCGGCGGCGTTGGTGGGAGAACCGTCTTGCAGGATGACGCCTTTGGCCACGGTGTTGCCCTTGGCCCCGTTGGGACGGAAGGTTACGGTAAAGACGCCGGTGGCGGGGATGACGGCCCCTTGCAGCAGGTTGGGAGGATTGCCCGCGGCGGCCTGGTTGTCTAGTTTATTGTTGACAAGTGTCAGGTTGCTGTAGGTCAACACTTCCCCTGAGCCGCCATTGCTGATGATGAGGGTTCGATTGGTCAAGTCCAGGCCGTCCGACGGAAGGTAGAGCGAGCCAAGGACGGAGATGTTGGTGTTGGTAAAGCCGCCGACATGCGGGGCGGCGGGTTTGATCCAGGCCAGGTTGGCGCCGAGGATGGTCTGTGCCAGGTGATTGGTAAAGTTGGTGAGGGTCAGCCAGCCTTGGAAGGACCCCGTCTTGGAGTAAAGCGACATGTAGAGAGGCACGGTTCCGTTGGTGCCAACGGGGACGGATTGGCTGAAGGCAGTTTTGTCGGCCAAGGAGCCACCCAAGGCCACAACGCCAGCCGACGTGTTGGCCAGCGTGAAGCAGCCATAGCCACACGGCTCGTTGGTCGGCGCGAGGCAGCCAGGGGGAATAACCAGGGTGTATTTGCCGGTATAGTCCGTCGCCGGGTCTGATTTGGCATTGAACAGGGCGCGATCGGAATGGAGTTCGGAGAACCAGGCATTGGTCGTGTTGGCGCCGAGTCTGCCGAATATTTGATTGTCGTCCAGTTGCAACAGGACAGTGAGAGAAGGCTTGCCGGCGCGCGGCACTATTGCGGTCGCTCGCAGGGAGAGGTCAAACGTGCCGCCAAACGGATAGGAGCCGCCATCCAGGAGCAACCTGGCGCTGAAGGCGCCGTGGCTGGAGGATGGAATGGTGGCGGTGAAGAAGCCGGAACTTGCCTCGGTCACGCCGCTGACGGGGGAGAACAGCCCGTTGTAGGAGCCGGCCCAGGCGGTGAAGGGATTGGTGACGAAGTTGGCCTGCAAGATCAAGTTGGTGGACATGAGGAACGCAAGAGTGGGCTGGGTGCCCAGGCTGTTGGTGTTGGTACCGCTGATCATGGTCCAATTGGTGAAGATCCAGTTGCCGACCGGGGCGGCTTTGACGGTATAGACCTTGTTGATTTCCAATTCGGCGTTACCGGCCGGGCTGGTGATCTTGCCCGCGCCATGCGGATAGGTCAGCAGGGTGAGCCGCGACTTGTCCTTCGACGACGGCGGGTTCGTGATATAAAAGACGGTGCAGGTCGCGGGAAGGGTGGCGAATGCCGTGTTGGTGTCTGGCGCGTAGATGCCTTGGGCGGTGATCAAGTTGGCCCCGGGAACCAGTGTCACGTTGGTGAACCAGTTCACGGTTTTCTGAGCGAGCTGCCAGTGGGCATAAATGGCGGCGTTGGTGTTGACGGTCAGTTGCACGACCGAAACCTCCGGCGCCTGGCCGCCGCCGCCTTTAACCGTGCCATGGACATTGACGGTGGAATTGGTTGTCAGGTAATTATTGGCCGGGGAGGTGATGGTTACAACGGGGGTGGTGTTGGTCATGGGAACCACGTTGGTGGGGACAAGGCCGTTTGCCGGATTGGTGGCAATGTTCAGGTAAGCGGAGCCGCTGGCACCGAGGTAGCCGTCGATGGAGATATAGTATTTGGTGCCGGACACCGCGTTGGGAATGACCACGACGGGCTGGCCCTGCTCCAGGTAATTGGTGGTGTAGGCGGCGCCCACGCTGGTCAGAGTGCTGAAACTGGCGCCGGAACCGGTATAGACGGCCAGCATGGTGTCAAAGGTGCTGCCCGCAGTGTCGAATTCGAACGTGCCGTTGATCGGCGCGGTGTAAGTGTACCAGTAGGAAGCCCCGCCCGGCTGGCCGGCGATGCTGGGTTCGCCCTCTTCCTTCGTCGCACCCACCGTGCTGAAGGATTGCGAGAGGGTGTATCCGCCGGTCTCGCCGCCTCCGTCTTGCGGGCGGTAGTGCTGCGGCGTGGCGGCGGACGTCAGGTCCACGGCGTCGCCAAACTTGTCCACCAGCAGGGTGGACGGGGAGCCTGCCGTTAGCGCCGGGTCCTGAAGCTCGACGGTCGCGGTTTGGCTTTGCACGACGCCGGCGGCATTGGACACCTGGACGAAGTAATTGCCCACCGCGTTGGTCGGAAAATTGTTTATGACCAAAGCGCCGGCGTTGCCGTTTGCCACAGGAAGGCCGGCAAAATACCATTGGAAGGTTCCGCCGCCGGCCCCCACGCTAAGAGTGACGGCGCCGCCCGCACGGACGATCTGGTTGCTTGGTTGTTGTGTTATTACCGGCTGCTGTTCGTCAGTCAGGATGTAGCCGTTGGCGGGACCCGGCAAACCGGCATTTGTGCCGGGGGAAAGCTCCAACACCACATTACCAGTGGCGCCTTGATAGCCCGCCACCACGACTTGGTAAGTGACGTTGCTCTGGAAGTTGAAGGAGACAAGGCTGGTGAAGTAGCCGCCCGAGTCATCGTCCTCGGCCACGGACGGCTCGACGCCATCATTGGTGTAAACGCCCAGCAGAGTGTCGAAAGTACTGCCGCGGGTGGTGAGGAAGATGACGCCGTTGTTGGTGGGCGTCCAGTTGTACCAAAGGAATCCAGCGGCCGGTTTGCCCGCGATGACCGAAGGTCCGGAACTGGAAATGCTGGTGCTGCCCGCCACCGGAAACGCCGGCTCCCCGCCCAGAGGATCAATGGCCAGACTGTTGGCGAAACTGTTATTGGTCGTAATGACATTGGTGGGTCCCAAATTCACCGGGATGGGCAGACTGTTCGTGGATGCCGCGACGTTGGCCGCCACCACCTCGTAATTTCCGGAGTTGAAGGCCGCGGCGGTGTTGGTATAGAAGTTGGTGGTCATCCCTGCTGCGTTACTGGTCGTTGTCCCGGCGATGCCGTTGCCGTTGAGCAGCCATTTGGTATAGAAATTCGTTGCTGCATCGCTGACGACGACACTCAGGACGAAGTTGCCGTTGGCGAGCGTCTGCGAAACAGGGCTGACTGTAGGCGGGCCCAACACGGTGAGCACCGCGGGCGCGCTCGTGATCGGCTCGCCCATGTTGTTGACGGCCACCACGGTGTAATTTCCCGCCGCGCCGAGCGCCGCGTTGCTGACGGTGTAGGACGAATGAGTCGCCCCGGGAATATCGAAGCCGTTAAGCAGCCATTGGTAGGTGACGCCGGTTCCGGTGGTCGTGACGCTGAAGGCGGCGGCTCCACCCAGCGGGATCGTCTGGCTCAGGGGCGGCGTGACGATGGCGAAGCCGTTGGCGAGCGTGAACGTCACGGGCGCGGAGGTGCTGGTCAGGCCGGAGCTGTTGGCAGCGGCCGCGGTGAGGACATGGACGCCGTCGGGCACGTTCTGCCACTCCACGGAAAACCGATTGACAGAATTAGTCAGGAAGCTGCCGCCATCGTGGAAAAGCACGGTTGTGGCCGTCCCTGATCCGGGCGACGTCTCGACAGTGACAGGGACATCCGCGGAGGTGGTAATAACGTCGCCGTTGGTCGGGCTGGTGATGCGGACTGAAGGCGGCAAATCGCTGGAGGTGCCCGCAGTTAGAACAAAGTCGTCCAGCAACATGGCGTTGAAGGTGGTCAGGCCGTTGCCCTCCGAACTGAATTCAGCGCTGGCGATACTGCCGCGATTAAGGGTGTAGGTATGCGCCGGAACGTTGGTGGTGCTGAAGATCAGCGGTTCCTGCACCGAACCCAACTCGTCGCCGAAGGGGTCAAAAACGGTCACCTGCCAGGCTGGGTGTGAAACTGACGGATTGGCCAGCAACTCCGGCCGGGTGAAACTGAATTGCGAGAGCAAGTTGCCAAAGCCCACTGTAAAACTCACAGGGCCGCCGGAACCGGCTTGCGTCAGGACGTTTGGCTGCGAGGAGGCGAGCACCAAACCTCCGCCAGCCACGTCGGACTGGTTCTCCGCAACCAGAGTCGTCCCCGAACTGTTGTTCGTCACAGTCACGCCGTATTGAGCCAAGTACCCGGATAGGGCGGAGCCGACGGCCTCCGGCCCGATGTCAGCCAGCGGGTCAAAGTCGATCAAGGATGTGCCCGGATTATTGACCGTGACATACGACACGGCGGATGAGCTGGAAAAGCCGTTGGCATTGGTAGCCATTGCGGAGAAAGCATAAGTCCCCGCGCCAAGGCCGGTGAGTGGAATGCCATAAGGCGGCGTCGTTAATGTGCCGAGCAAATTGGCCCCATTGAAGAAGTTGACGACCGTATTGGTTGGGGCGGAGAAAACGGTTGCGCTCAAGGAGAAGGAGGCCGGGGCTGTGAAAGCCTGGCCGTTGGCTGGCGTGGTCAATGTGACCAGGCTAAAGGGTCCGCTCAGGGCCAGTTTGTAAACGGTTCCGTTGCCATTTGTTCCGTCGTCGGTGGTCGTGCCATACAAATTGCCGTCGAGGCCGTAGGCCAGCAAGGAAGGAGCAGGGGCGGGAAAACCGTGATTGTAATAGAAGTTGTTGACGGCGTTTTGGGCATTGTTGCCGTAACCCCCGGATGTCTTGGTCAACCAGATTAGGTTGGTGGCGGCGCCGTTCGCCGCATTGAAGACAAAGACAGCGCCCCGATCATTGGCTCCGCCGGAGAAAGCAACGCCGTAGAAATCGCCATTCGCGCCTGGAAGCAGCGAGCCAACGGGTTCATAGCCATCCGAAAAGTTCTCATCGAAGGAGAGAAGGGAGGTAAACGCATTGGCGTTGGCGGGCGAAATTCTGAATAGAGTGCCATCGCCATTTCCATAACCGGGATAAAAACCGCCATAGAAACCGATATAATCATCGTTGGCGCCGCCGTAAACGGTGGTGCCGTAGAGGTTGCCGTCGGCACCCTGAATCAAGGTATTGGGCAGCGCGCCATCCAATGGATCGCCATTTGCGTCCTGGACTGCGCCAAAGGTGTGGAGGATCACGAATTGACCCGGCTGCGACGGATTGATCTCATAGATTGTGCCATAGCCAGGATAATCGCCAATGGCCCCTCCAGAGGACGTTGTGCCATAGAAATTGCCATTACTGCCTTGCACCAGCGGCGCCGTGGGATTGATGCCACTCTCGTTGTTGAACGAATACAGATTCGTCAGATTGCCGTTGGTGGAAATGGCGAAAACCGTGCCCTTTCCACTTGCGCCACCCTGTGCGGTTATGCCATAGAGAACGCCGTTGGCGCTTTGCACCAGTGCGGCGGAGGGAAAGGAGGCAATTTGGTCATTCTCCGTGCCAAAGTCGTATAGATCAGTCAAATGGCCGGAGGTGGTTATCTTGAAGACTATGCCATCCTGGTACGCGCCGCCAGTCTCGGTGGTCCCGTAAAGATTCCCATCGCTCCCAACAATCAAGGCATTGGGGGAGGCGCCGTCCAATGGACTTCCGTCTGTGTTCACTAAAGAGCCAAAGCTGTAGATGTTGGTGAAATGGCCATCAGGCGTCACTTGGAAGACCGCGCCGATGCCATTCGTGCCGCCTCGCGATGTCGTGCCATATAAATTGCCGTCGCGGCCTTGCACCACGCCGGTTTGATCAGAAAAATTGGTAAAATTGTAGAGGACAGAGAGTGAAGTGCCCGTGAGATCCAGAACGCCCTCGAAATGGAAAGGTTTTTTAAGGAAGCCCTTGTCAAACTGGGTTTCATTCAGCCCGCTGACAAGGCCGCCAAAAGTCGTGTCCGGGAAGGTGTCCCAGAGGAAGTCATTGGCTTGAAATTCAGGCAAATAAGACCGGGGATCGAAGGAGCCGCTGAAAAACGCCTGCATGGAGATGAGGGTGTTGGGGCTGTGCGTAAATACAGCCACCGGCCCGTTTAGCGAGGCGAGAAGACTGTTCAGCTCCTGGCGAAATTGCAGTTCCTTGGTCAGATCGTCGGAGTTCAAGTTGAAGAGGCGCACTTCACCCGGAGGACGGCTGCGAATGAATTGCGAGGCGGAAAAATACTCATTGATGGCGTTGATGAAGGCCCCCTTGGCCGCCGGCAAATCAGCCGTCGAGGCGGTGGTCAATAGACTTGGGTAATTGGTCAGGAACGCCTCGAAGTTGCCATCGCGTCCAAAGAAGTTGGTGGCGGTGTTTAATTGGACGTTAAGATTCCACGAGTAGGTGGTGTAAATAAATAGTTCGGCAACATCGCACATCGCCCGCAACATCTGGACATCGCCCCAGTCCACAGTGACCGCGCCCGCGTGCGTTTCATTGGTCGTTAAATCGACGGCAAACGCCTGGTCGGTGATCCGGCCCAGATTGTTCCGGGCGGTGATGATGGCGGGCAGAACATTGGTGCGGAGTTGGGCGGCGAATTCAGCGGCGTTGAGCGGCGGCGTTGTTGCCGGAACCTCCAAGTGGCCGTTCGAGTTGGTTGGCTCCGTGGCCTGCCAGTTGAAAATATCGCGCCCGGCCCCGCCGATGCCGATGCGGCTGAGGAAATTGCTCCCCGCCGGCTGTTCCGGCAGGCTTAACAACCCGCTCGCCGCAAGGAAGAAAATATCGGTGGCATTGTTTGGCGAAAGACTCAATGCGTTTGCAAAGCTGCGGTTGGCCAGGGCAAAGTCGCCCTCGGCGACATAATTGGTGCCAGCGTCAAAATACTGCGCCGCAGTGGTTTGTGCTTCCGGCACGGCCGTAACGCCGGTATTGGTGAAGAAGGTCCCCCAGCCGGTGGTGCCGGGCAAATAATAGACGGTGGTGTTGGTGTCGCCGTTGAACACAGTGGAATCAGCGGTGGGGGCATTGCCTTCGAAATAGAGGCTGGTCAGGCCCGAGTTCGCAAACGCATACTGTCCAATGCTGGTGACGCTAGCGGGAATTGTGACACTGGTCAGGCCGGAGCAGCCATAGAACGTGCCTGCTCCGATGCTGGTGATGCCGTTGGAAAAAGTGACACTCCTCAGATTGCTGCAGGATTGGAATGAACTACCCCCCCAATTGGTGACGCTGTTGGGAATCGTGATGCTGGTCAGGCTGGAGCAGTAAGCAAAAGCAACCTGTCCGATGATGGTGACGCTGCCGGGTATCGTGACGCTGGCCAGGCCGCTGCCATAGAACGCAAAGTCTCCGATGCTGGTGACGCCGAAGGGAATCGCGACATTTGTCAGGCTGGAGCAATATTCGAATGCATCGTCCTGAATGCTGGTGACGCTGCCGGGAATGGTCACATTGGTCAGGCGGGTGTCTTGCATGAACGCTTCCATGCCTAGGGTCAATGCCGTATAGGAATTCGATTAGGCATTTTGGATGCAAGACTATGATGGACAAGCTCTTACTAGGCAAGATTTGCCTTGTACAAATTTAGCCAATGTGTAATTACACTGTGGATG
>Ga0224554_1000103_pt1 | contig 76207 bp, 63 predicted proteins | sample 714S22024metaG_FD_180666 | JGI IMG/M metagenome (GOLD analysis project Ga0224554, IMG submission 180666) | Peat soil microbial communities from Stordalen Mire, Sweden - 717 S2 20-24 | ecosystem: Environmental > Terrestrial > Soil > Wetlands > Peat | place: Sweden: Norrbotten County, Stordalen... | reverse complement strand
GGAGCACCTTGGAAGGCGCGCGGTCACTCTTCAACTCGTCTTCCAGGGCGGCCATGACGCGGTTGCGGTTCTTGCGCTCGTCCATGTCGATGAAGTCGATGATGATGATGCCGCCCAGGTCGCGCAGACGGATCTGGCGGACGATCTCGGGGATGGCGTCCAGGTTGGTCTTGACGATGGTGTCTTCCAGGCGCGCCGTCTTGCCGACGTACTTGCCGGTGTTAATGTCGATGGCCACCAGCGCCTCGGTCTGGTTGATGACGATGGAGCCGCCGCTCTTGAGCCACACCTTCGAGCGCAGCGCCTTGTTGATCTCTTCCGTGATGCCGAACTGCTCGAAGAGCGGCGTGTCCTTCAGATAGAGCTTGACGCGCCGGATCAGCGACGGCTGGAAGCGCTGCAGGAAGCGCAGGACGCGTTCGTACTCGGTCTCGGTGTCCACCCAGATGGCGGAGAAGTTGTCCGTCACCTGGTCGCGCAGGATGCGCTCGATCAGGTTCAGGTCGTGGTAGATCAGCGCCGGAGACTTGGACGATTCAGAGCGCGCCTTGATGTCCGCCCACAGATTGAGCAGGAAGCGCAAGTCGCTGCGCAGCTCCTCTTCCGTGGCTCCCTCGGCCGCCGTGCGCACAATGAATCCGCCCGTAGCATCGCCCTTCTCGCTGAGTAGAATCTCCTTCAAACGGCGACGTTCGCCGTCCGACTCGATCTTGCGCGAGACGCCGGTGTGGTTCACCGTTGGCATGAAGACCAGGAAGCGTCCGGGAAGCGCGATGTGCGATGTAATGCGCGCGCCCTTCTTGGCGATAGGCTCCTTGGCGATCTGCACCAGAATCTCCTGCCCGGGCTTCAGCAGGTCGCTGATGGCGGGCAGGTTGGTGGTCTGCATGGAGGGACGTCCATGGCCTCCGCCGTGTCCGAAGCGCCCAATGCGTTCGCCGGAACCGCCGGTGTTGCGCGGACGTTCGTTGCGATCTCCACGGTCGTTGCGATCACTGCGTCCGCGCCGGCCATCGCGACGCCCGTCGCGACGGACTGGGCGGCGTTCTGCATCGCGTCCTCGCTCCTGATGGGAACTGTCGGGGGCGCCCGTCTGCTCCTCGGTGCGGTTCGCCTCTTCCGGCTGGCCAAACTGCGCCTCGTGGAACTCGCCCTCGACTGCGTTGCCGGTGCGGGCCGCTTGCTCGTCGAGCTTGTCCGTCTGCTCTGCGCCGTCGCGCTCTTCCTGATTCTGATCTTCGTCCTGAGCTTCCTCGTCGTCTTGCTCTTCCTCGTCCTCTTCTTCGATATCTTCCTCGTCGAGGTCGTCTTCCTCAAAGTCTTCGTCTTCGTCCAGGTCGTCCTCGTCTTCCGGCTCGGGCGTGACGCGGGTGATCTGGTCGATGGACATCTCGCGCAGCATGGTGCCAAGCTCGGTCGCACCCTCCACCGTCTCTTCGTCCAGGTCGTCCATCTCCTCGATGGAGCTGGCATGGATGCTCGGGGCCGGGGAATCCTCCACGTCGAGGACCTCTTCGGCGAGTTGGCCGTGGCCGGGTGCGAAGCCGGCCTCGCCTTGCGCGTGGGACTCAGCGCCGGGCTGTGCTTCATCCGGCAGAATTTCGACCGGCTCGGAGTGCATCTCGCCCTCCTGGGAGATCGAGGTGATCTCGTGGGCAACTGCCACGGGCGCGTCCGCCAGCGGCTCGGCGGCGACTTCGGCTGGCGATTCCAGCACTGGTTCGAGGGCTGGCGCGCTCTGACGGAACTCGCTGGGCGGCACGGGATCGACGCGGTGGGAGGCCGATGCATCCTCCGGCTCGTACTCGGCTTCAACCTGCTGGACTGGCGTCGGCGCGGCGACAGCGACCTGCTCCGCAACGACCGGCTGAACAGCTTCGAGAGTCTCTGCAACCTCCGCGATGTGGGCTTCAGCTACGCTCTGCTGATTGAATTCCTGAACGGCCTCCACGATGGGCGTGGGTGCGGAAGGCTCAAATCCTTGCTGGGAGACGGCTGCGGCTGCAACGGGAACGTCGTTGCGAAGGTCGGCGTGGCTGTCGCGTCGGCTCTCGCCGCGGGCATTGCGGTCATTTCGGTCGGGTCTGGCTTCGCGTCTCGGCTCCCGCTCGAAGTCGCGCGAAGGCCGGTTGCGTCCCTCTCGTGAGTCGGAATGCGAGTCATGGCGCGAGTCGGAACGTGAATCGTGGCGCGAATCGGATCGTGAATCGTGGCGTGAGTCGGAACGTGAATCTGGCCGCGAGTTGGCCGGGCTGCGCCGCGAGAGCGTCTCGCCGGGCAGGGTTGCGCCGCCGTCCCAGCCCGCTGCAAGGGTGTAGAGGTTGGCCGGCGGAGCCAGCGTACCCGAGCTCGATTCCGCGGGCTTGGGCGCGGCCTGCTCTTCGCCGCCCTTGCGGTACTTGGAGAGCGATTCGCCGGGCAGAATGATCGTCTCGGCGCCTGCCTCGAAGTCCTCGTCGGGATAGGCGTTGGCGATGGGGCCGGTGCCGCTGGCCTCGCCACTGTCCACGCCGTAGAGGTTGTGCGATGGCTCGAATCCGCGGGGAACGCGCTGCGGCCGCTGGTCTCCCCGCTGGCCGTCGCGTTGCTGACCGTCGCGGCTGCGGCCGTTGTCGCGTCGTGCGCGGTCGCCGCGCGGACTATTCTCTCGCGGACTATTCTCTCGCGCGCTGTCCTGGCTGCGGTCGGAAGAAGATGTGGATGGATGGCTGCCCTCGCCGTCGATCTCATGGATCGACTCGCGCTCGAACGACGAGTCGTCGTCGCCGTAGCCCGGCACTTCGGAGTAGCCCTGGGCCGCGGGGTAGGCCGGTGCGGAGTTCTCCTGCGTCGAGTCGCCCGCCTGACCTGGCTGATCGCCTGCCTGGCCAGTGGCGCCGCGCCCGCGACGCCGTCCTCGCCGGCCGCGCCAGCGGCGGCTTCCATCGGCGCCAGGAGCGCCTTCGCCAATCTCGGCGTCTTCGTTGAACTCTCTGGGCGCCGCATTGTCTGCGTCGTTGATTCCGGCCTCGCCGTGCCCGCCGTCCTGCTGGATCGGCGCTGCGTCGGAGCCCGCTGGACGTTCAGCATTGCGGTCCCGATCGCGGTCGCGTCCGCCACGCCGTCCTCTGCCGCCACGCTCGCCGCCGCGTCCACCGGCGTCGCCGCGTCCACCCGCATCGGTCGCCTGCTCGCCGTTGGTCAGGCGAGGCGCGCGCACTGCGCGGTCTCCGGTCGGGGTGGTGTCGAACTCTTCCGAGTCCGGCGCTTCTTCCATGAAATCAGTGATGTAAAGAAACGCATCGCGCTCCAGGCCGATCTCCACAAAGCTCGACTGCATGCCTGGCAGAACGCGCGTCACGCGTCCGTTGTAGATTGATCCGGCAAGCGTGTACTCGTTCTCGCGCTCGTAATAAATTTCAGTGAGGGCTTCGTCTTCGACGATGGCCAGGCGCGTCTCGTGAGGCGTGCTGGAGATATAGATTTCTTTCGACATGTTCCTGCTCTTTCTGCCCGCTCCGGTTTTGAGAACCGGAGGTATGGACGGCAGACGCAGGCGAGAGGATCGGAGGAGCGATTATGCGCCGCTCACCGAGGGTGCGGACAGGATGGGGGAGCGGGAAGCAGTGGCGACCGATGAGTGCTGCCGGGGGTCAAAACCCACCCCAGACTGCGTCCAGAGAGCGCCGACGATGGGCGCGCGCTGGTTATTGCAAATATCGATCGGAGACACTTGGGATGCTTCAAATGATGACAGGCACACAGAGTTTGTGACCAGAACAACCTCAGAGTCAACTTGAGGCGGGGCCGTTCGCCATCCGGATGCAATCATTTCCCTTCAAACCTGTCCGGCCAACGGACTTGATCCCTGCCTGGCCGGCTTCTTCTATAATAAAAATCGATAATCTTCAAAATCCGTGCGCCACATGCCCGGCGCCATGCGCCAACGGGAGCGGGGAGTTGCTCCGGCCTGGATGTTACAGCCGGGTAACTCCAGTATGCACCAAAATCGCCGCCAGCGTATTGCGCGCCACCCATTCGGCCCCAGTGTTGATTCGGGTTCCTCTCGGAAGCCGCTAGTTCACAAAGCGCCTCATGCGGATATTCATCACAATCCCCAGCGCCAGAAATGTGAACAGGATCGACGAGCCACCGTAGCTCATCAACGGCAGCGGGATTCCCGTCACCGGCATCAGTCCAACCACCATCCCGATATTCACCACAATCTGGAAGAGCAGCACGGCCGCCACCCCCATGACGATAAAGGTCCCGGGCACGTCGGAGGCCTGCTGCGCGTTCTCGATCAGGCGCATCAATATCAGGAAGTAGAGCAGCAGGATGCCCATGCCGCCCACGAAGCCATGCTCCTCGCAGAAGGCGGCGAAGATGAAGTCGGTGTATGGAATGGGTAGGAAATCGCCCTGCGTCTGGGTTCCCTGGTTGGTTCCCTTGCCCCACAGCCCGCCCGCGCCCACCGCGATCTTCGATTGCAGGATCTGGTATCCGGTGCCCCTGGGATCGGTATCGGGATTGATGAAGCTGTTGATGCGCGCCATCTGATAGCCCTTCAGCCGCTTTCCGCTGAGCCAGGCCCCGCCCCCAATCATGGCGAAGAGCAACAGCAGGACCACCGTCTGTTTCATCCGTATCCCGCCCAGGAACAGGCCCACGACGAGCACCGGGAGATAGGTCAGCGCGGTGCCCAGGTCGGGCTGCTTAAAGACCAGAACCATCGGCACGCCAATCATGGCGAAGGCCTTGGCAATATCGGCCCAACTCAACTCCCGCCCAGCCAGCCCCCAGAAGTACCGCGCCATCATGACAATCAGCACCAGCTTCACCCACTCCGACGGCTGAAAGTGTACGCCGCCGCCAAGGTTGATCCAGCGCTTCCCCCCCAACACCGTTGTCCCCACCAGCTTGACGGCCACCAGCGACAGCAGCCCGATGCCGTACGCCCAGGGAGCAATGTCCACCAGCCGGTGGTAGTCAATCCGCGAGATCAGAAACATCAGCGCAAGACCGACCAGTAAAAAGCCGATCTGCTTGTGGTCGAAGTTGTGAAACTTGGTGTGCAGCGTCGCCGACTTGATCTCCAGCACGCTGATAATCGACATCAGGAAAACCAGGGTCAGCAGCATCCAGTCGAAGTCGCGGAATGAGGAGAAGCGGCGCATGGGCTCGGGCTCTATTCTAGGGGCTGTGTCGTCATCTGGGGCTGGATCGTCTTTATAGCAGAACTCGTCAAGGCTGCTTGACCGCAGGCAGGTTCGCCGCTCCGGGCTTGTTCGCAGGAGCGACCGAGGCGGTTGGCCCGCCATCAGGATTCGGCGCAGGAGTGGCTGCCGGCTTGGGCGTTTCCACCACGCGCATCAGGTTGCCTTCCTTCTTGCGCTGCTTGCTGACGAATGCGTTGATGACCTGCGCGGCGAGGGGAGCGGCGGCTTCGGCTCCCCAGCCTCCATGCTCACACAGCACAGCAACGACGATATCCGGGTTGCGCCGCGGAGCCATGCCGACGAACCAGGCGTTGGCGCGTTCGCTTCCTGTCCCTAGACTCTTCGCGCCGGCGCTGTGGCTGACGATTTGCGCGGTGCCGGTCTTGCCGGCGAAGTCGATGCCTTCCAGATGCACGGCGGCGCCTGTTCCGCCAGGACCCAGCGTCGCAGCCATGGCGTCGGTGATGGTCTCCCAGTTCTCCGGCGTGATGGGGATGACGCGGTCGCCGCTGCCGGGAAAGCTTGCGTCGATGGCCGACAACATCTCCGGCGGCAGCTCGTCGGGGAAGACCACGTGCGGCCGCTTCAGCACTCCGCCCGATGCGATGCCGCCCAGCGCCCGCGCAAGCTGGATCGGCGTCACCTGCACCGCGCCCTGCCCGATCCCCACCGAGATCGTCTCGCCGGCGTACCACTTATCGTGCTGCGTCTTCATCTTCCATGCGGTCGAAGGCATCGTGCCGGCAGCCTCGTCTGGCAGGTCGATGCCGGTCTTCTGCCCGATGCCCACCTCGGTCGCATATTTGGCAATTGTGTCGATGCCCAGCTTGTTTGCCAGCGTGTAGTAGAACGTGTCGCACGACCACGGAATGGCATGGTCGATGTCCACCATGCCGTGGTGCCTGTCGCACGCGAAAAAATGTCCGTAGAAAGTAGCGCCGCCGTTGCACATCACATGCATCGACTGCGCAACGCCCTCCTCCAGTCCGGCCAGAGACATGATGATCTTGAAGGTCGAGCCCGGCGCGAGCTGTGCCTGGATGGTCTTGTTCATCATGGGATGGTCGGGGTTGTTGACGATCTGCGACCAGTAGTCTTGGGTCAGGCGCACGGAGAACTGGTTGGGGTCGTAGGTGGGCCGCGAGACCATGGCCAGAATCTCGCCGGTATGCGGGTCCATCGCCACCAGCGCGCCGTTATGGCCCTCCATGGCCAGCTCCGCCGCGCGCTGCACGTCCAGGTCGATGGTGAGCCGCAGGTCCTGCCCCGGAGTCGCAACCTGCTGCCCGAGCTGCCCGACCTCCCTGCCGTGGCTGTCCACGATCACGTCGCGCGAGCCGTCCTTGCCGCGCAGAATCTCGTCGTAGGTCTCCTCCACGCCGCTCTTGCCCACCACGTCGCCCGGCTCGTAGAACGCGAACTTCGCGCTGTTCAGGTCCTCGGCCGACAGCTCGCCCACGTAGCCGATCAGGTGCGCCGCGAAGCCGTCGCGCGGGTACAGCCGCCGCTGGTCGTCGAAGGTCTCCAGCTCCGGCAGCTCGTTGCGATGCGCCTCGATGAAGGCCTGTTCATCCGGCGTGATGTCCTGCTTCAGCGGAATCGGCACGTACTTCGGCGAGCTGGCGTAGCGGCGCAGCGTGGCCTCGATCGCATCCACCGGCAGGTCCAGCCCGCGCGCCATCAGCGGAATGTCTGCGTTCAGGTCCTTCACCTGTTCGCGCAGCAGAAAGCAGGAGACCGAAGGGTAGTTGTCCACCAGGATGCGCCCCTCGCGGTCGAAGATCTTGCCGCGCGGCGCGCGTACGGGGTCCTTGCGCACGCGATTGGCCTCGGCCAGCATCCGGTAGTTGTCCACGCCCAGGACCTGTAGCCGCCACATTCCCGCCGCCAGCACCGCCAGAACCAGCACCACGATGTACTGCGTCGCGTGCAGCTTGCCCGCCGCTACCTTCTCGTCGCGGTCGATGTGCCATTCGGTCTTGGAAATTAACGCCATGCTGACGAGTCCTGCTTGCCTCAGTCTACTTCTTCCATCCATCGACCGGGTGCCCCATCCATCGCAGCTTTATCGCGATGGGTGGGTTTACGGGTGCCCCATCTTAACCACTGAACCGGGTGCCCCATCTTCGCGACGGCTTTATCGTCGCTAAGGTGGGGTTTGGGGCGACCTCTACTCCTGGTGCTTGGCGCGGTCCAGCAGCAGGAAGACCGGCAGCGCCACCGCGGTGTTCGCCGCCGCCCGCAGCAGCTCGTGCAGCCACATCAGGTGGAAGGCGCGAATGCCCAGCAGGCGCCGCTCGATCAGGTACAGAAGAACGCTCTGCACCAGGGAAAACCCGAAGGCCAGCAGGGCGCGCGTGGATGTGTTCTCCACGTCGATCTGGCTGCCCAGGCTCGCCCCCGCGTACCCGATCACCGACTTCGCCATGCCGTTGACGCCGATCGGTTGCCCGGTCAGCACGTCCTGCAGCAACCCGATGCATGCCCCCGTCGCCGTCCCTGCGATGGCGCTACGCCGGCTGATGGCGAAGTACAGCGTCACGATGAACGGCAGATCGAGGATCGCCAGCCCATGAAACACGCGCGGCAGAAGCACCTGCAGAAGCACCGCACCCACCGGCGCCAGCACCGTCACGGGTAGCGAGAAGCTCTGTTGCTCCACCTCGCGGCGCGACATGTAGCTGCGTGTGACCATCATCTCGCCGCCCCAGGCTGCGGTTGTGCCTGCGGTGGCGAAGGCTGCTGTCCGCTCTGCACTGAATTCGCCCCACCGGGTGTCATCTCCGATGCGGGCGGAGTCGTTCCGCTCGTGAACCGGTCCGGATGCAGGACTGGCAGCGGGTGCGCGGTCACCGGCGCAGTATTGGCCGCGGGCGGTGCTCCACTCGCGGCAGCCGGATTCGCGTCGTCGTGAATGCCGGGCAGCCGTTCGGCGCTCAGATCGGCCGCGTGCTGCACCTCGGCGGCCGCCAGGTCCTGCTGCGCCGCCGGCGTCAGGTCCGCCTGCATTCCCGTAATCACCAATACCTCTTCCACGCGGTCCAGGTCCACCGCGGGCTTCACCCGGATGGCGCTATACGGCTGATGGTCCGGGTCCGGCGCGATGCTCTCCACCACCCCCACCGGCAGCCCTCGCGGATACACCTGGTCGCCGCCCGAGGTCAGCACCTGCTCGCCCGGCTGGATGCGCGAGTCCGCCGTCAGGTTGCCGATCTGCACCCGTCCGCCGAGCGTTCCGCGCAGGATCGCCCGAATCCGCGTCGTAGCCAGCACCACTCCCGCGCCCGAGCTCTGGTCGTTGAGCTCCAGCACCTCCGAGGTCGCCGGAAAGACGTCCCGCAGCTTGCCCACCACGCCGTCCTTGGTAATCACCGCCATGTCCGGTCGCAGCCCGTCGCGCGATCCCTTGTCGATGGTCAGAATATGCGACTGCTCGCTTCCGCTGGCGCCGATCACCTCGGCCACCACGGTCGAGCCGACGTAGCTCTCCTTGAAGCCGAGCATCGCCTGCAACCGCCGCCCCTCCAGCGCGTCCTCGGAGATCGCCGCCTCTTCAATGCGCATCCGCGTCAGTTGCTGCTGAAGGTCTTTATTCTGCTGGCGCACGTGGCGCAGGTCGATGTAATCCGACCACGCATGGCCTGCGCCGCTGCCCAGCGCGTGCGTCGCCCGCTCCACCGGCGTCACCGCCGTCATCGCCCACATGCGGATCAGCCGCACGCTGGGTCCGTCCGGCTTCGCCGCGTCCACCGGGCTACGCACCTGCACCGCCAGCGCGATCGCCTGCGCCAGCAACACCGCAATCAGAAACAGCGCATTCTTGTACTGCGTCAGAAAATCCATCGGCCTAACAACATTATCCGCGAGATGACACGCTGTGGGCTGCAATTTCTGCGCACACGGTTCAGGGCGGAGTAAATCCGATCGCGTCCTTTAAGCCGGCGGCCACTCCTGAGCCGCGTGGCGTACGCGGACGATCAGAACGTCCCGCTCTAAAACTTGATAAACAACGATGTACGGCAATCGGGGGAGGATCAACTCTCGCGTACCCTCTACCAGGCCGACGCGACCGCGACGCGGCATGTTGCTCAGCGATTCAGCCGCCAAATAGAGCTTCCGTCCCACGCTGTGCGCTGCTTCGGCGTTATCGGATCGTATGAAATTGACAATCGATTCAAGGTCGGCTGCCGCGGACTTCGTCCACCGAACGCGCGTCAGGAAGCCAGCAATCGCTCAATGCGCTCGACCACTTCGTCGTGTTCCAGCAATTCGCCGCGGTCCGCCTCGGCAAGACCGATCTTGACGGCGGCAACAAAATCTTTGTGCCAGAGGAGATACTGCTCAATGGCTCGCTGAGCGTGCCCATCCACAGACAAACCACCCTGTGCCGCAATCGCGTTGAGCGCCTGCTCCTGCTCGGGTTTGAGCTGCACCGCCATAACTGAACTGTAAGTCGTTTATGATCGTGGGTCAAATGAACCATAACAGGATTGGGCGAGTGGCCCACCCTAGCTTTTTTAAATCTTGATCCCGCACAAAAAGTGGGTGCCCCATCCTTCGCTTTTTTCTAGCGAAGGGTGGATCTACCGCCAACTCTTCTCGCTCCCGAAGATTTTTTCCTCGAATTTCCCCGTAAAATCGCCGTGTCAAGTCCCTCGATCCCAGAATTATCCCATAACCAACACCACATCAATTACTTACCTCAGAAAAATACTTGGCATAGTAGTTTCCTCAACCTGCTACAATTTAACTAGGATCAGAAAACAGCAGAGACCCAGGGAATCAAACCCCTGGGTCTTTCTCTTTTGTTTTCTATTTCTTAGTTTGTAAGTCCTTTTGTTGAGAGATCTTACAGGTAAAAACGCATAAATCAATGATTTCAGAGATTTTACTGGGTAGGGGTACACCCCCCCTGCAAGCAGAATCGAATCAAAACCAGAATCTGCCGGGCCAGGAGTCGTGCGCCGACTGATGCAGACTAAGTTGCGCCCGCTCTATCGTCCGGCTCGCACCGCGCGCGCAGCGACTACAGGCAACGGCCCCGGAACTCCCGTCGTCCGCAGGTACGCCGCCGCCGCAATCAGCCTCACCGGAACCTTCTTGTCCGCAAACAGCGGGTAGATCGCCGCCGACGTGGCATTGTCGTGGTAGTCGGCCAGCGCCTCCGCCGCCGCCGCGCGCACCGCAGCGTCCTTGTCCCCGAGCGCGGCCAGCAGCTTCTTGTGCACCGGCTCCGTCATCTCCTTCGAGATTTGCTCGATGGCCGAGACGCGCGCCAGGTCGCCGCCGCTCTGGTGCATAAACTCGAACGCCGCGATCCCGTAGCCGAACGGCCCCATAAACATCTCCGCGCCCTGCATCGCGCCCATCCACGCCAGCATCTCCGGATTGTGCAGGTCGTTGTCGATCTTGTGCTCCGCTCCATGCATCATCGTCGGCCCCGCGCTGCGTTCTCCATCCACCACCGCCACCAGGATGTCATCGCCGGAACGGTCGCCCATCTTCGATAGCGTCATCGCCGCGGTGAACGCAACCTGCGGCTCCTTGTCGTCCAGCAGGCTGAGCAGATTGGGCTCCAGGGTCCGGTCGCGGTTCAGCCCCGCGGCCAGCGCAGCCGCTGCCCGCACGTCCAGGCCGGGATCGGCCATGGCATCGGCGACCAGCTTTGCCGAGCGCGGGCTGCGCAGCAATCCCAGCGCCGTCAGCGCCTGCAGCCGCGTCTGCGTATGTTTCATATCGGTCGCCGCATCGGTCAGGATCTTCCACGCCTGCTCCGTCCGTTGCTGGCGTGTCGCCGTGGGCGAGAGGGTCACCGCCGGCACCTCCTCTTCATTGCCCGCCGCCGCAGGATTGTTTGCCGCCGCACTCTGCTCTTGCGCCGCTGTACTGGCAGGCTTCGCAGCACCGCTCTGCGCCCGCGCCGCCGCACTCACCACGCTGGCGAGAGCGAGCAGAAGAAGCCAAATCTGCTTGCCGTTGAAGAGATTCGTTCGCGCACGGCTTGCTGTAGCGTTCATCCCTGTCTCCACGTTCCAATCCTTTCCATCTCGATCTGTCTGGTATTGTGATGCGAAATTCTGAAGTTGCCACCGGTGAATTGCGAAAAACAGACCGTCGGCAGACTGCAACCGCAGCTTCACGCGGCTTGCAACAGACCCATAATGCTAGACTCATTCCGTCCGCCAACACACGAGTCCCGGTCGCCTCTATGCTCTTCAAAGCCCGCAGCGCCGCCGTCTACGGCATCGACGCACACATCATCGACGTGGAGGTCGACTTCTCCGGCGTCGTCCTTGAGAAAAGCGAATTCAGCACCGTCGGCCTGCCCGACGCCGCCGTGCGCGAATCGCGCGACCGCGTCCGCTCCGCCATCCGCAACTCCGGCTTCGACATTCCTCCCACGCGCATCACCATCAACCTCGCGCCCGCCGACATCAAGAAGGAAGGCTCCGGCTTCGACCTGCCCATCGCCATCGGCATTCTCGGGGCCTACGGCGCGCTGCACATCAAGGACATCTCCAACTTCCTTCTGGTCGGCGAGCTTGGCCTCGACGGCACGCTGCGCGCGGTGCAGGGAATGCTGCCGATTGCGATTGCCGCGCGCGCCAAAGGGATCAAGAACCTCGTCATTCCCGCCTCCAACGCGCGCGAGGCCGCCGTCGTCGAGGGCGTCAACGTCTATCCTGTGCAGACCCTCAGCGACGTGCGCGATCTGCTCAACTCCGCCTCCCTCGGAGGCATCACGGCGACTCCGCTGCGCATCGAGGCCGCCAGCCTGCTCGAAGAGCTCGAGCACTTCCCCTACGACTTCAAGGACGTGCGCGGGCAACAAGTCGCCAAACGCGCACTGGAGGTCGCCGCCGCCGGTGGGCACAACATCCTGATGATCGGGCCGCCCGGCTCGGGCAAGACCATGCTGGCCAAGCGCCTACCGTCGATCCTCGCTCCGCTGCGCTTTGAAGAGGCGCTGGAGACCACCAAGATCCACTCCGTCGCCGGCGTGCTGGACGCCGACCGCGGCTTGGTGACGCACCGGCCCTTCCGTGCGCCGCACCACACCATCTCCGACGCCGGACTCATCGGCGGCGGCATGATCCCGCGCCCCGGTGAAGTCTCCCTCGCCCACAACGGCCTGCTCTTCCTGGACGAGCTGCCGGAGTTTCCGCGCAATGTCCTCGAAGTCCTGCGCCAGCCGCTGGAAGACGGCACGGTGACCATCGCGCGCGCCGCCATGAGCCTCACCTTCCCCGCGCGCTTCATGCTGGCCGCCGCCATGAACCCATGCCCCTGCGGCTACTTCAACGACAAGTCGCGCGAGTGCATGTGTACCCCGCCCATGATCCAGCGCTACGTCAGCAAGGTCTCCGGCCCGCTGCTCGACCGCATCGACATCCATATCGAGGTTCCCGCCGTGCAGTACAAGGAGCTGCGTGGCAGCGCCTCCGCCGAAGGCTCCGCCGAGATTCGCGCCCGCGTCCTGGCTGCCCGCGAGCGCCAGCACGTCCGCTTCGCCGTCCCGCTGAATGCTCAGCCCGAACGCGGCAAAGCCTCGGCCAAGTCCGCCGCCAAACCCATCTTCTCCAACTCGCAGATGAACACCCAGCAGATCCGCACCTTCTGCGAGCTCACCCCCGACGCCGAACGCCTGTTGGAGCGCGCCATGCAGCAGCAGGGCCTCAGCGCGCGCGCCCACGACCGCATCCTCAAGGTCGCCCGCACCATCGCCGACCTCGGCGGCGAACCCGACATTGCCGTCAAGCACATCGCCGAGGCCATCCAGTACCGCACCTTGGATCGTAGTTATTGGGCATAGCCCGCAACGACCGGAAATGAACGCTTAAATTGATGATTCTAATCGTTTTCATCGTCCAGTCTTAACTCCTTCCCTCTGTGCGAAAAGCCTTTTTTTTCCGGTGCATGGCCTCGCAAACTCTTTCCGCGCCTCACAGCTTCCCATTTATGGAAGATTAATTTTCTCGACTTCCCAAAATAAGTATTGACTCAGCCAGCTATACCGTTTATCTTCCTTATAGCAAGTTGTTCCACGCTGGCCATCCCGCAAGTGATGTTTGGGCAGGTTGACAGCAACGCCGCCTCGCCTCTGCTCGTGTTAGTTCGCAGGAGTGCAACTCGCTCCGAATTGCATGAGATGTCGATATATATCAAATGAGCGCGGGGTTCTGCGCCACACAGAAGCACTGTCTTAAGAACGCGCTTCAGGAATAAAAATATTCTTCAGATAGACCGTAGCCACCTCCCGATTCCTCGCATCTCAATAATTCAGGGTCTGGGTCTGGCGAGTTCAGTACCCGCACCACCAGTTGATTCAAGTCATTTTAATTCATTAGTTTAGTAATTTTAAACATTGTGGATCGCGCTTGCGGTTTGAAGCAAGTCGATGCCAGGCTGCACAGACGCCCTTCGCCGCGACGAAACGAAAGGAACCCTTATGCGCTCAGACCTCATTTTTGGAGCACTCACGCACGTCACCAATCGCTACGAACTCTGCCAGCTTGCCTCCAAGGCGACACGCAAGCTGCACAAACCCAACACCCGTGTGCAGGACACCACCAACGAAGTCTTCGATCGCTTCAAGGACACCATTCCCATGGACGCAGCCTCTGAGACGACCGTCGACAGCCTTGAGGAACGCCGCGCGGCCTGACTCGCGCGGCCCTGCCGTCACTTCCCTGCAATGGAAGTCCACCCTGCATCAACCCCCTCCTGTCAGCGTATAATTCATTTCATCCCATAAGCTGCTCCGGCACACCGCACGACCCCTCTTCTTTTTCCGAAGACACCGGCGAGCGTTTCCCGCCCGGCAACTCCCCCCCTCCGCTACAAATCCCCCCAAGAACAATCAGGTAAACCCCAAATACATATGACAATCTCAGAACTCAAAGAGCACAATATCGCCGAGCTGACCAAGCTGGCCCGCGGCCTCGACATCGCCGGAACCAGCGGTCTGCGCAAGCAGGACCTCATCTTCAAGATTCTCCAGGCCCAATCCGAAAAAGAGGGCCACATCTTCGCCGAGGGCGTGCTGGAGATCCTGCCCGACGGCTACGGCTTCCTGCGCTCGCCCGACTACAACTACCTGCCCGGCCCGGACGACATCTACGTCTCGCCCTCGCAGATCCGCAAGTTCGACCTCAAGACCGGCGACACCATCAGCGGCAACGTCCGCCCGCCGCACGAGGGCGAGAAGTACTTCGCGCTGGTCAAGATCGAGGCCATCAACTTCGAGTCGCCCGAGGAGACCAAGAACAAGATTCTCTTCGACAACCTGACGCCGCTCTATCCCGAGGAGCGCATCAAGATGGAGACCGACCGCGAACACATGTCGGGCCGCGTCATGGATCTGCTCACTCCGGTCGGCAAGGGCCAGCGCGGGCTGATCGTCGCCCCGCCGCGCACCGGCAAGACCATGCTGCTGCAGTCGATCGCAAACTCCGTCACCACCAACCACCCGGAGATCGTCCTCATCGTCCTGCTCATCGACGAGCGCCCCGAAGAGGTCACCGACATGCAGCGCAGCGTCAAGGGCGAGGTCATCAGCTCCACCTTCGACGAGCCCGCCGCCCGCCACGTTCAGGTCGCCGAGATGGTCATCGAGAAGGCCAAGCGCCTGGTCGAGCACAAGCGCGACGTGGTCATCCTGCTGGATTCCATCACGCGTCTCGCGCGCGCCTACAACACCATCGTTCCGCCCTCCGGCAAGGTCCTCTCCGGCGGCGTCGACTCCAACGCGCTGCAACGCCCCAAGCGCTTCTTCGGCGCGGCCCGCAACATCGAGGAAGGCGGCTCGCTGACGATTATTGCGACGGCCCTCGTCGATACCGGATCGCGCATGGACGAGGTCATCTTCGAGGAGTTCAAGGGCACCGGCAACATGGAGGTCATCCTTGACCGCAAGCTGGTGGACAAGCGCGTCTTCCCGGCCATCGACATCCAGCGCTCCGGCACGCGCAAGGAAGAGCTGCTCATCCCGAAAGAAGAGCTCTCGCGCACCTGGATTCTGCGCCGGGTCATCAACCCGCTCTCGCCGGTCGAGGCCATGGAACTGCTCACCGACAAACTGGCCAAGACTCGCAACAACCAGGAGTTCCTGCACAACATGAGCTCCATCTAGGAACATCTCATCACAGAAACATCGGGACGCAGCCATCTAGGTTGCGTCCCTTTTGCTTGCACTTTATTTGACATTCCCGAAGGGAATCTGCTTTTCCTTTCTGCACTAGATGCTCTCTGTGCTATTGTTCTGTTGCCATGCGCGCTTTGCTTGCCGTCGCCTTATGTCTGATCTCAGTTCATTCCGCCCACGCTCAATCGTGCCCAAAAGAAAACCCAAGCGGACCATTAATCGAATCGGCCCCTCAAACCCTCACTGGCAAGGTTGTTTACCACGACGAAATCCGTCAGTGGTTCGGCTTGCAATTGGACGCCCCGGTTTGCGGAGAAGACAAAGAAATCCAACTTCTGCGGGGAGGCGGAGCATTTGAAGTCGACGAGGGAAATGCTTACGATATCGAAGTCTTCCGCGGATGCAGGGTGACAGTCCATGGCCCGCTAGGAATTCCCGGTACTGGATACTACTCGGCTGACCTGTACCAAAACGCAGACAAGATTGAACCAGCGCAGGATTGCGTCCTCAAGCCACACTTGCCCGATTACTCCAAAGCAAAGCCGGTTTCATCAATTCGCAGCTACCGTGTCGCCATGCGGATCAATTATCAAGCTCGCGGTGGCCATATCGTTGTCACGACAAAAAATGGTGGCAGAACACTGACTCCATGGCAGGCGTATGCCAGCTACTGGCTCACTGGGGGTTATGTTTTCTATGCCAGCTGTGCTGATGGCTTTGATCTCACGCGCTTCGCGGGCACGCCCGAAACTAAACCTTGGCTCGATGACAACAAAATCGACATGGACCCCGAAACCGCAGCGGCCAAACACATCACCCATCTCCGTCTCGACTACACCTGCCGCCGCGAACCCAAGACGAGCAGCCAGTCCCCATCTCAGTAGCCATTCTCAGCTAAATCTTCCGTAAGTCAAACTCCCACACTGCCAAAAATCTCTCCACACTGTAAAGTAGATGACGCGCGCTAGTCTGGCGAAAGCGATGCAGCCAGAGGCGCGGGAGCCTGGAGGAATTTGGCATGGGCAAATGGACGCGACGGGATTTGGTGAAGGCTGGCCTGGCGGCATCGGCCGGTGTAATGACGAGCAAGAATCTGCTGGCCGAGTCGGGCGAGTCGCGAATGGCGGCTTCGGCTCCCCCGGCTGCCCAGCCTGGCGCGAGTCATATTGACCCAAATCAGCCGAACACGCTGCGCGAGCGGCTGTTGCTGGACTTCGGCTGGCGTTTTGCGCTGGGCAATGCCAACGATCCGGCCAAGGACTTCGGCTTTGGCGCGCTGCACTCTATGGGGACCTTCGCCAAGGCGGGGAGCGTGGGTGGGCCGGCTTCGCCGCGCTTCGACGCTTCGGCGTGGAGCAAGATCGATCTGCCGCACGACTGGGCGATCGACCTTCCCTTTGTCGACAACCCCATCCTGGTCGGGCATGGCGCAAAGCCGCTGGGCCGCGAGTTTCCCGAGACCAGCATCGGCTGGTACCGGCGCGAGTTCGTGCTGCCCGCGAGCGATGCAGGGCGGCGCATCTCGGTCGAGTTCGACGGAATCTTCCGCAACGCCACGGTCTTCTTCAACGGCCACTTCATCGCTGAGAACATGAGCGGCTATGCCCCGTTGAACCTCGACCTGACGGACTTCGCCAACTTCGCGGACAAGGCCGCAATCGACAGGCTCGCGTCGGACCAGGCCAGACTGGAGAAGGCGCAGGCGGGCACGGACGCCAGGATGGTGGCGCGCATCAAGGCGGGAATGCAGACGCCGGGAAAGAATGTCCTGGTCGTCCGCGTGGATGCGTCGCTCGACGAGGGATGGTTCTACGAGGGCGCGGGCATCTATCGCCACGCCTGGCTCACCAAGACCTCGCCGGTGCATATCGCGCGCTGGGGAACCTATGTGAGGTCGGACTTCGGCGCCGTCACCGGCGTGGTTACAAACTCCGACCAGGTGACGGTCCATCTGAGCACCGAGGTCGTCAACGACAGCGATGTTGACGTTGTAGGCCGTGTTCATGCCGCACTGGTGGACGCAGCGGGAAAAACGATAGCCACGGCAATGTCGGATCCGGCGACCATTAAGGCCACCGACCAGACGACCTTTGCGATGCACACCATGGTGCGGCATCCGCAGCTCTGGTCGCTGGAGTCGCCCAATCTGTACCGTGCGGTGACGACGGTTGAGGTGAACGGCGCCACGGTCGATCAGGATTCGCAGACGTTTGGGATTCGCACACTGCGTTTCGATGCGGACAAGGGGTTCTTTCTCAACGGCAAGCCGGTGAAGATCAAGGGGACGTGCAACCACCAGGACCACGCGGGCGTGGGCGAGGCGGTCCCGGACCGCATTCAGGCATACCGTCTGGAGCGGCTGAAGTGGATGGGATCGAACGGCTGCCGCACCTCGCACAACCCGCCGACGCCGGAGTTTCTGGACGCGTGCGACCGCATGGGAATGCTGGTGATGGACGAGACGCGCATGATGTCCTCCAACCTCGAGGGGATGAGCGAGCTGGAGCGCCTCATCAAGCGCGACCGCAACCATCCCAGCGTCTTCATCTGGTCGCTGGGCAACGAAGAGCCGGAACAGGGAACAACACGCGGCGCGCGCATCGTGAAGACGATGAAGACGTTGCAACAGAAGCTCGATCCGACGCGCCTCTCCACCGCGGCGATGAGCGGCGGCTGGGGCGGCGTGGGAATCTCCAACGTGCTGGACGTGATGGGCTGCAACTACAACGAGGGCCTGATCGACAAGTTCCACCAGGACTATCCCAAGCAGCCGATCATCGGCACCGAAACGGCCAGCACACTGGCCACGCGCGGCATCTACGCCAACGATAAAGTGCGCGGCTATATGAGCGCCTATGACACGGAGAAGCCGCGCTGGGGCAATACCGCCGAGGAGTGGTGGTCGTTCTACGACCAGCGCGAATTCCTGGCGGGCGGATTCGCCTGGACCGGCTTCGACTATCGCGGCGAGCCCACACCCTATGGATGGCCCTGCATCAGCTCGCACTTCGGCATTCTGGATACATGCGGCTTTGCCAAGGACACGGCCTGGTACTACAAGGCGTGGTGGGGAGATGGGCCGGTGCTGCACATTCTTCCCCACTGGAACTGGGAGGGCCGTGAGGGCCAGGAGATCGAGGTCTGGGCCTACTGCAACCAGGAGAGCGTCGAACTCTTCCTCAACGGAACAAGCCTCGGTTCGCAGCCGGTGAAGACCAACGGTCACCTGGTGTGGAAGGTGAAGTACGCGCCGGGCGTGATTGAGGCGCGCGCCAGCAAGGATGGCAAAGTCGTGCTGACCGACAAGCGCGAGACGACAGGTCCTGCGGCAAAGATCCTCGTTACAGCGGACCGGCCGAAGATCGCGGCCAATGGACAGGACGTCGCTGTCATCAACGTGGCGATCGTGGATGCGCAGGGACGGATCGTGCCGGAGGCCAACAACAAAGTGGTGTGGACGGTGATCGGACCAGGCAGCGTGATCGGCGTGGGCAACGGCGATCCCAGTTGCCACGAGCCAGACCGCGCCAGCGAGCGCAGCGCCTTCAATGGGCTTTGCATGGCCATCGTGCAAAGCAAGCGCGGCCACGCCGGCACGATTGTGGTCACCGTAACGTCGCCTGGGTTGCAGCCGGCGACCGTCGCGGTGATCTCCGAGGCTGCTCCAATGGTTCCTGCCGTGGAGTAGCTCCGAGCCGTTCTATCGGTTGTTGCAGGGCCCACATCTCGAACCGGAGACGTGTGCCTCTCAGGATGGCTGCGCACCACCGCACGCCTGACCGGGCGAAACGGATTTGGCGGCGTTATCCTTATAGAACAATGAATAGAACGATGAATTATTTGCTGCGCTGTGTGGTGATGCTCTGGCTGCTTGCGATGGGTGGAGCGCGGCTGGCCCGCGCCATCGAGGTGAAGGTCTCGGCGCAGGCGCTGGAGCGGACCCTGCGCACGCAGCTCTTCAACGGCCCCGACGGCCGCTACTACATGCGCGGTGATGCAACCTCGCCCTGCTCCGTCTACGCCGAGGACCCCCACGTCACCTTCAAGGACGACCGCGTCGTGGTGCATGTCCACACCAGGGCGAAGCTGGGCAAGGCGCTGCATGGCGCCTGCGTCGGCGTCTCGCTGAACACCGAAGCGGACGTCTCGGTGGTGCCCGATGCCGAGGGCGAGTCGGTGGGCTTCCGCGATGCGAAGATCGAAAAGGTCAGCGAGTCCAGGGAGCTGAACTTCCTGCTGGAGCCGTTCCTCAGCCGCAAGCTACCCTCGCAGATGAAGCTGAACGCCGCCGACCTGATGCGTAAGGTGCTCAGCCAGTCGGTCGCCTCCACCGGCTACGCCATCACGCTCGACACGCTGAAGCTTCACTCCATGATGGTCGACCACGACGCGCTGACCATCGATCTGGACGCCGCGATGAGCATCGACTGAGTGGTCGAAGAGCCAACTGCGCCCGGAGTGTGGCACCCTTTCAATATGACACTGAACCCAGTCCAGATTCGCGTCCTCGGCGCATTGATCGAAAAAGAGATTGCCACGCCGGAGAACTACCCGCTCTCCCTCAACGCTCTGGTGAACGCATGCAACCAGCGCTCCAGCCGCGACCCCGTCCTCGACCTGAGCGAAGAAGAGGTGCGCCAGGCCCTGCACACGCTCGAAGACATGGAGCTGACCTCGGTGGTGCGAGAGAGCCGCGTGGCGAAGTACGAGCACCGCATCCGCACCGTGCTGAACCTGCGACGCGACGAGACGGCGCTTCTCTGCCTGCTCTTTCTGCGCGGGCCGCAGACGCCCGGCGAGCTGCGCGCGCGCGCCGACCGCCTCCATAGCTTCGACGGCCTCGACGCGGTCGAGAGCACACTGGCACGAATGATCGCGTCACCTGTCGCTGCGAAGGATGAAGCGTCCCCCGCAGTGCCGTTCGCAGCACAGGAAGCGCGCCTCCTGGCCGTGATGCTGCCGCGCCAGCCCGGCTCGCGCGAGTCGCGCTACGCACATCTTCTCGGTGGGCCAGTCGAGGTTGCCGTGCGCGACCCCAGCTCCGCGGAGCTTCGCCCGCGCAATCCTTCCGCAATCGACCATGTCTCGGATTCAGCGGCAAAATCTGCAACCACCGATTCCGCAACCGCAGCTCGCATCTCCGCGTTGGAGGCCGAAGTCGCATCGCTGCGCGCAGCGCTCACGCAGTTGCAGGCCAGACTGAACGCTGGATCGTGACGAAAATTTCGTCGAGCATTGAGGAGAAAATGACTATAATGGTCATTTTAGGGGGGCGCGAGATGGCGAGCTGGGGTATTGCGGAGTTGAAGGCGAAGGCGAGCGAGATCGTGGAAGGCGCGCAAACTCAGGGACCGCAGCATATCACGCGGCATGGCAAAAGGGTCGCACTGATCGTCTCTCCCGAAGAGTGGGAGAAGAGGAACCGACCGCACGTGCAGAATGCCAGAACCATGTCTGAGTTTTTCAAGAGTTCGCCTCTGGTGGGTTCCGGCATTGACCTGCGCAGGTCGCGGTCGAAGGCGCGGAAGGTCGAGCTTTGAAATATCTGCTGGATACGGACATCGTCTCGCAATACAAGAAGCTGCCACCCAATCCTCGCGTGGACGCTTGGATGCAGCGCACCGACGATTGCGATATGTATATCAGCGACATCACGTACGCCGAACTTTGGTACGGAATCCATCTCCTGCCGCCGGGCAAGCGGCGAACAGATCTGGAAAACTGGGTGGAAGGCGATCTCTACATGCAGTTCTTCAACCGCGTCGTCGCCGTCGGCCTGGGCGCTGCCAAGCGCTATGGGAGCCTGATGGCGCGCGCAAAAAAGAATGGCTTTTCTCCCAGCGCAATGGATACCCTTATCGCCGCGATTGCCGTGGACAACGGAATGATCGTTGCGACCCTGAACCGGAATGATTTTGAACGCCTGGGTGTGGAGATTGTGCAGTTCTAACCCCACCCATGCGCGTCGCTCATGAAGGGGTACCCCCTGGCCTCCCGACGCATCTAATCGACGAGAGGCCTCAGCCATGCGAACCGCATTCCCCATCCCATCCATCGCGCTCCTCACCTTAGCCTTCGCCGTCTGCGTCCAGAGCGCCCCCGGCCAGAACACCCAGCCGCAGCCCACCCAGCCCGCTGAAACATCCCAACCATCCGCCCAGCCCCAGCAACGCAGCCCCGTCGGCAGCGGCGCCGGAGACGTTGGCAAAGGCACCGCCAAGGGCACCGGAGCAGCGGCCAAGGGTGTCGGGAAAGGTGCGGGCGATCTCGTCACCCTCCACCCCGTTGACGCCGCCGGCAATGTCGGAAAGGGTGCAGTCGTCGCCGGCAAGGACGTCGGTGTCGGCGCCGCCAAGGGAACAGGCAAAATCGCCAAGGGAACAGGCCGGGGTATTGGCAAGATATTCCACCATGGCCATAAGTCACAGTCGGCCCCGGCTCCGTCCGAACCACAAAACTAGAGCATCTCCCGAATTGCTATAGACCAAATAAGGATTGTCATTCTGAGCGAAGCGAAGAATCCACGCATTTTTCTCGCACCGCCCGGTCTACAACATTACGAGAAACTCCCTAAGGCGACGCCCAGGTTAACGGCCTGCGCGTCGCCACGCTGAACCGCAAGCACTTCGAGTGGCTAAATGTGGAGCTGGTGAAGTTCTGACCCACCCATACGCGTCTCGCATGTATGAGGCACTCGGCCCGTCACCTGACAAAGGAAAAGCCTCCCGTAATCCGGGAGGCTTTCCATGATTGGTAACTGCTTATTTCGAGACAGTCTCTTCAACCTGCACCGGCGCGGCGGGCTTGATCTCGTTGAGGGAGATGAAGCCGGGCTGCTCCTGTTCGCCGAGGATCTCCTTGCGGTAGAGCTTGGCCATGTGTGCGTTCTCGGCGTCGAGCTTCAGCTTGGCGTCGCGTGCGCGCGTCTTCTCCTCGCGCGCGTTGCGGGCGATGCCGTTCTTGTCGAAGGTATCGTTGGCCGCCGCGTTCACGTCGGCCTCATTCAGCACCAGGTCGTAGGTCGCCTCGGCTTCGAGCGCAACCTTCTTGCCGCCGGCGAAGATCTCGTGCCGTCCATGCTCCTCGTACCACTTGGTCAGCGTGGAGGTCATGTGCATCTTCTCGATGATGTTGCGCCAGCCGACGCCGGTGTTATACGCGCAGAAGCTGATCTCGCCCTCTTGAGTAGCGTAAGGAATAATGCACTGTTCCGTCCGGCGGAAATCGTAGTTGAACAAGTCCTGGAACCACATGCCCGCGATGAAGAGGAAGTTCCAGCGATCGTTGCGGCGCATCTTGACGTCTTCCAGCGTGCGGTCGGCGGTGACCTTGCCGTAATCGCGTCCGCTGGCGCCGAAGCTCTTGTCGAACTTGGCAAGCAGGTCCTTGATCTTGAAGTGGGTCGGCGCGTTCTGCGGCGTGTAGTTGCGCAGCAGGACCAGTGCGGCGCCGAGCATGGTGAGGTACTTGCCGCGGCCTGCGTCGTTGATTTTGGCGATGTCCTTGGCGAGCTGCTCGGCCTGAATGAAGGCGGTGACCGGTGCGGCCTCCTTGGTCTCCTTGTCCACCATGATCGCCATGGAGATGCCGCAGTTGGGGTGGCAGCCGCAGGTGAGCTGGCCCCACTCGCGGTCCGGTCCGTGGACCAGATCGGCCCAGTCGGAGAAGGTGGACATGAAGGAGATGGGGAACCAGTCGCGCGTGGGTTCGCCCAGGCCGGTCTGGTTCTTGACGTCGTGCGCCATGTGCGAGAGGGTGTAGCGCTGTGCGATGCGGCGCTCGTCGCTGATGGCCTCGTCGCGGCCGGTGAAGCTGACCGGCTGGAAGCTGAGGAAGTGGATGATCTTCGGGTTGTCCAGCGCGAACTGGATGATGCGGCCCACCTGCTCGTTGTTGATGCCGTTGACGATGGTGGTCACCGGCACGATGTCCACGCCCGCCTCGTGCAGGTTGTGGATCGCCTGCAGCTTCACGTCGAACGCATTGCCAACCTTGCGATGCGAGTTGGCCGCGTTGCCGATGCCGTCGAACTGGAGGTATACGTAGCGCAGGCCCGCCTCATACGAGGCCTTGCAGAACTCCTTCGACTTGGCGAACTCGATGCCGTTGCTGGCCGCCTGTACACTGGTGTATCCAACCTTGCGCGAGTAGGCGACAGCGTCCAGGAAGTACGGGCTGAGCGTCGGCTCGCCGCCGGAGAACTGCACGCTCATCTGCCGCTTGGGCTTGATGGTGACGGCGTTGTCGAGCATCGTGGTGATGTCTTCCCACGCCAGCTCATGCACAAAGCCAACCTGGTTGGCGTCCATGAAGCAGGGGTCGCACATCATGTTGCAGCGGTTGGTGAGGTCGATGGTCAGCACCGCACCGCGTCCGTGGGTCACGGTGGACGTGCCATGGTTGTGCAGCTTCTCGTCGTTGTGGGCGCGGATGTCACGGCCCGGGAAGGTTTCTTCCAAATGCTTCATGAAGGCCGGGTCCATCGACATCACGTCCTCGAAGTGGCCGTGGATGGGGCAGTCCTTCACCATCAGGATCTTGCCGTCGCGCTCGATGATCTGCGCCTTCAGCTCGCCGACCTTCTCGTTGAGCAGAATCTCGTGCGGCAGTTTGCCGTCGACGATCTGCTGGCGGATCTCCGGCAGACACTTCGGACAAAGCGAGTCGGTGGTGCGCGGCCAGCCCAGGGGCGGCTTCTCCTTCTCGTAGCTCTTCTGTAGCGGCTTGTCGCTCCACTTGGGCGTGAAGGAGGGCGTGTCGCCGACCAGCGAGTTGAGGCCGTTGTAGATCGCCCATCCACCTTTGGCGGCCTGTACGATTGCGCGTTCCATCAACTTTGCGGGCTTCTTTGCGGGCGTTGCCATATTGATTCTCTCCTGAAAAAAATTGGTCGGACGGCGCTCTCTCATCCTGGGGCTTGAAGGAACGAATCTGTTGCTTGATAAAAACGAATCCTGGGAACGATCCATCTAACCCGTGCTGGAATGCGATCCAGTGTTCAATCGGAACGGGTGTCTCGAAGAGACAATGCCGTCGGTAAACCAGACGCATTCCAGCATTAAGACTACGCAGCCGGGGGCGACATTTAAAGGAACAAGTAGCGAACGGCAAAATTCTGCATTGAATGGGGATAGGTTGCGGCGAATGGATCGCCCGCGGGCCTGCATATTGACCGTGGCGTCGTTGCGACAAAATTGCAGTGCGCCGATTCCCATGGTGCAGACGCGCTTCGCCAACTCCTGCCAGGGGTTGTCAATGTGCCTGCGGCGAGAGGGGCGTCTCCATCGTTCTATCAACAATGGGTGGGGACTTACTTCTGCCCTGAGTGAAACATGTGCTTGAAGCTGCTATAGAACTCGCTGACCACGTCGCTCAGGGCATTCCCACCGACCGATCCGCCGAAGGTCTCCATCGTCTGCCCCACGCTGCGGTTGTTCTGCGGATAGTAGAGGTTGGTCAGCGCGGCCCCGCCCAGCGTGCCAGTCAACTGCGCGAAGTTAGGCGTTGCGCGCCCGCTGTCCGTGCGGGTCAGGAGCGGCCGCGTGCCGGAGTAGACCAGGCGAACGAAGAAGTTGTGTGCCGGGCCCATCTGGTAGTAGCGCGGGTCTTCATGGAAGATGTTGGACATCACACTGTCGCTGAAGATATTTTCAGAGGAGCCCCTTATCGCGGCGGCGCCAAGCCGCTGCCCGAAGGCGCCGCGATCGGTGCCGAAGTTCGGGCTGCTATTCGTCACCTGGGAATAGCCTGCCGAGACAAACCATCCCGACGCCGCAAACGGCGTGAACGCATTCCTCACCCCCAGCAGGGCCTTATCGCTCGCCGTCAGCGCGGGCACACTCTGCCCCGGTTTGATGTACTTCTGGGTCGGCGACGCCACGGGCATGGTCGCGCCTGTAGCGCCCGCGCTGGCCCCCGGTGTCGCCGCGGATGCCGATAAGCCGCGAGCCTCGACCGTAGCCACCGTGGCACTTGAGTTCTCGCCGCCAATTTCGCTTCCGATTCCCGGAGCATTGGGCAGAGTCAGGGACGCCTCGGTGTTCTGCGCGGTGGCTGCCACAAAAGGCAACGCAAGAGTTGCAAACAAAGCGCTTGCAGCGATGGTACGGCGGATTGTATGGCTTGATCTCTCGCTCATGATGGACTCCCTATCGCTCGTGTTGCCTTCGGACCTTGCGACTGCATCCGTGCGGAGTCCTGAAGGGCCGCCGAGCGACCATGGAAACGAGATCCCGTATCAAGAGGGACGCCTGCCGCGCGCGCAGCGTTGCCCAGTTAACGCCGATTTGCCGCTCTTTGGGTGGATTACCAATCAGGCACTGTGCGTCCGATAGCGCGACTCCGTCATTGACCCGCGCTTTTCCGTCTCCCCATACTGGAGTGTGGGGAGGTGTCGCCATGGCCAACGACGATCCCAAGCGCTGGGAGCAACAGGTGCGCGATGCCGCGGTGCGCGTCGAAGAGGATCTGCGCCGCGTCGTCGCCTACATCAACGATCAGGTCGTCCCCGACATCCGGCGCGACGGCTCCCAGGCGCTGCGCGCCGCAGCAGCCGAGTTGCAGAAGCTGGCCCAGCGCATGGACGATCGCCGCACCGCGCCACACAGCGAGGGACCGCCTGCCCCTGAACCGGATAAGGACAAGCCACAGCCTTGAAACGCATCGCTCACCTCCGCCGCAGTGCCACCGCGCCTGGCCGGGCGTTGGGCCAAACGCGAGGTAGGACGCTGGCCTGGGCGCTGCTTCCCATGCTTGTGCTGGGACTTGCGGGCTGCCGCCACAAGAACAAGACGGTTCCCTATCAACCTCCGCCGCCACTGATCTCGACCGCTCGCGGCGCGACCGCCGCGCGTCCAACCCATCCCAACACAGCCAGCCGAACCACGCCCAGTGCCTCCGAGGGAACGGCAGTCTCCGCTGCTCAGCCGGCCCTGCCGCGTGGCAAGCCGGTGTCGACCGAGGTTGGCCTGGCCAGTTGGTACGGTCCGCCCTACGCCAACCGCAAGGGTGCCGACGGCACCGTCTACGACCAGAACGCCATGACCGCCGCGCACCGCACCCTCCCCATGGGCTCCATCGTGCGCGTCACAAACCTCGCCAACGACCAGTCCGTCGTCGTGCGCATCACCGATCGCGGCCCCTTCGTCGGCGACCGCATCATCGACCTCTCGCTGGCCGCGGCCAAGGAAACCGGCGTCTATCGCGCGGGAGTCACAAAGGTGAGGGTAGAGGCCTACGCGCCGCCCGTGCATCCCGGTGTCGATCCAGCCGGCAAATGGTGCGTGCAGATCGGCGCATTCCCCGACGAGGCCGACGCCATCAAGCTCAAGAACAACCTCCTCCGCCGCTACTCGACGGCCAAGGTCATCGAGTTCGCCGGGCCCACCGGCCACTGGGTGCGCATCAACCCGCAAAACGCCGACAAGACAACAGCCAGCAAGATCGCGGAGAGCATCCACGTCCCCATCCCCGGCGCGCTGCCCTACATCGTCCGCCTGAACTAACCTCGACCGGGATTCATTTGCCGCGTCCTTGCGCGGCGGGCGCATCCAGCGCGGGCGGCGCGTAGTAGGGCAGCTTCTGTTGCTCCTCGGTGGCGCGCTTCACGCTGATGTCGCCGAACAGCAGGCTTGGCGTAATGGTCGTCACCGGAACCGCGCCCAGCGTGTTGGAGACATACTCGTCGTCGCCTGCCGCGACGATCTCTGACCTCAGGCTGCGGTTGTCCAGTTCGTCGAAGACCGCGCCGCGCACCAGCTCGCGGCTGCCGTCCGGATGCACCAGGTAGAGCAGCCGCGGTGCTAGATCTCCGCCCAGCGTCTCCACGGCGTACACATCGCGGCCCTGTTCCTTTGCCATCGCAAGCAGGCGTGCATTCATCGCGGCAGCGCTCAACGGCGCATTCGGCTGGAAGAGCATCACGCCCTGGCGCGAGCGCGCAGCCTGCCCCACGGCCGCGCGGCCATGTCCGTTCGAAGCAGGGAAGTCGCGCACCGGCGTGCGCCCGATCAGATAGTTCTCCAGCTTGCCGTTCACCGCAACATCGACCGCCTGCGCCGGAACGCCTTCGTCGTCCACCGCGTATGCGCCGAGCAGCTTGCGGCCTGCGAAGGTTGTCATGGACGGATCGTCCGTCGCGTTCAGGAAATCGGGCAGAACGCGCGCATGGAAGCTCGACGTATAGATGCCCTGGGTGCGCGCGGTGGTCCCCATCTCCGGCCGGTCCGCCTCCACGTTGGGAATGAAGAGCCGGTCCATCACGTCCGCGACCGCGTCGCCGCTGAACAGCACCGGGCCGTGATAGTCCTCGGCCGAGACGACGGGAGCATTGCGCAACGCCTGCAGGCTCTTGAGGTCGTCGATCACGCGCTGGCGGAACTGCGGCCACGTCTCCATCTCACTCGCCGTCGCCGCGGTTGTCCCGTTGTCGCGGGCCAGTTGCATTCCATCGGGGGCCTGCCCGCCGACGCTGATGTTGGCACTGTAGCCGCTGTATCCCTCGCGCACAACCGTTCCTTCGCTATTGACCAGATAGCGGTTCACCGCCAGGCCGCGCAGGCTGGCGGACGAATACTGCACATTGGCGGCATCGGCGCGGACCTCCGGGTCGCTGGCGTAGAGACCGCTGGCCTCCACGATGCGCCGCTTCCACTCCGCGCGATCCATGTCGAGCGCAACCAGCGGGCCGATGGATGTGACTGCCTTGGCCGGAGCAAAATCCTTCTCGGTCGGCGGAGTCTCGAATCGCTTCAACGCGGCCTGCTTGGCCGAGTACGCGCGCAGGGCGTTCTTGTACGCCTCATCGGTCGCGTTCCACAGGCAGGTGCGGATCGCCTGGGGGTTGTTGTCCGTCGGCGCCAGCGCCACCGAACCTTCTCCGCGGCTACTGCTGGAGTCCGTCGTGTAGCTTCCGATGCGCACCGTGACGCGCACGATCCTCTGGTGGCCCGTCTCCTCGCGCACCAGCGCGCCGAAGTTGGCCGCCGCCTGGTAGGTGGCAAAATCGTCCAGGCGGTACTCGATGAAGTAGGGCCGCTGCATTCCGGGCAGCACCAATTGGGCCTGCTCGCGGTCCAGCTCCGTCTGCATGGCGCGCAGGACAGGGTCATCTTTTGCTAAATCCTGCGGAACGGCTGAATATGTAACCAAAGTTGCGCCAAATAGGAAGTATATGGCGAAAACCACAGAAAATACCCGTTTAATTTGTAACCAATAAAGAAGCAATTTCATCAATTTGCTCCTTTTTCTGATCTTAATTCGCCCGCCGCCGCGCCCGGTGGAGGCAATATGGGCGGTCGGGCCGTGCCCTGCGCCTGGCGTTGCGTCTCGATCTGGCTGACCAGCATCGCTGGCGCGACCGCGCTCACGGGAATGCTGCCCGACTCCGCGCCGCATATTCCGTTGAAGATCTCCTGCTTGTCGCCGGTCGCCACAATGCTGTTCAACGCAGCCTGCGGCGTGCCGACGATACTGACGCCACGCACCAGTTCGTCCGGCCGGCCATCGACGTAAACCCGGTAGACCACCAGAGGAATCACCTGGAAGGCCTGCGGCGAACTACGCGTGGTCACCGCGAAGCCGGAGGAGATGTCTTCAAAGTAGAGCCCGTAGGCCTTGCCCTGCTTCTTCGCCTCCGCAATCAGCATCTGTCGCAGCTCGCTCTCCGGCACCGACTTCGACGAGGTGACGATGAGGTTTCCCTGCCGCCCGGTGGGCATGTGGCCCGATTCGGAGCGACCGTGGCCGTTGCTGTGGGAGACGCTTGCGATAGGCTCACGCGACATCAGGAAGGTCTTCAGCACGCCATTCTGGATCAGCTCGACGCGGCGCGCGGCCTGGCCTTCGTCGTCAAAGTAGTAGTGGCCGCTCAGCGATGTGTCCTGGAATGTTGCCAAGGTCGGATCGTCGGCCACGCTGAGGAACTCGGGCAGGATCGGCTTGCCGAGCAGTTTGGTGAAGGTCTGCCCCTCCTCGTCGCCGCGCTGCCGCTGGCCCTCCAGCCGGTGACCGAGGACCTCGTGGAAGAAGACCGCCGAGGCGCGTCCGCTCAGTATTGCCGGCCCGCTGAACGGCTCCGTCACCGGCGCCACCCGCAGGTCTTCGAGGTTCTTTGCCATCGCAATCGTCTTCTCCGCGACCGTCTTCTGGTCGGGCAGACGCGCGGCGGATTCGGCCTCGAATGTTTCCACGCGGAAAAGGTCCATTCCGTCGGCGGCGCGCGTTCGCGCCACAATCACCAGCCGCGCCACCTGGCTGGGAGTGTCCACGCGCGCGCCCTCGGAGGATACGAAGTAGTCGGTCTCGTTCGACGCCTCGAAGGAGACCTGGTCGGCGAAGATGTCGGGAAACTGCGCGAAGAGGCCGGATATCTCGCGCAGCCGCTGCTCCCACGCCGCGCGGTCGACGACCAATGCTGGCGCGGGCGGCAGCAGGTCCGTCCGCGGCTGCTCCACGCTGAAGTCCGCCGAGGTGTCTTCTTCTTTTGCGCGCACCTGCTGCTCGGTCTTCACCTTCAGATAGCCGTCAAGAGCGCGCGCATAGCCGCGGTTGGTGGCGTACCACAGCGAACGCGCGATGGCGTCGCGGTCGTCGGTCAGCGGAAGCGGTAATGTGGTCAGCGCGCTGTTGCGGTGGTCGCCGTGGGTGTTGTCTTCCGCCGGGCTGCCCAGCCGCACCTGCACGTCCACCGATCGGACGCGGCCCTGGTTGGAGTTGGTGATCGCGCCGTACTCCGCCGCAATGCTCACCGATGTTGCGTCGTCCACCGCGTAGCTCAGGAAGTAGGGCTGGGGCTGTTGCGCGGCGGCTCCGTCGGTTCCCAGCGAAGACATCGCCCGCTTCAGCTCCGCGTCCAGCGCGTTGACCAGAACCGATTCGACCACGACCGGCTTGGAGCTTGCAGGCGCAGCATTCGCCGTGGCCAATGCCGCGTGCTGTGCATCGAGCGCCTCTGCGGCAAACAGCGCTGCCACAAATGCAACGGACAAAATCACCACTCGGTTGGTCCCGCGAATGCTCGTTCTGCGCTGTGTCATTGGCCTCGTCTTTGCTCGGAGAGCTGCTGCATCCAGTCTACCGGAATGCGATGCCGGGCCTTCTAATTTGCCCATCTTTGCGTCCGGATGCATCTTCTGTTGGTTGGACGGAATGCTTTTGCGTTTGGCCGCACCGATGCGGCACACTGGAGCACACGCCTCCGAAGTTCAACCAATGCGACTTCGCAGCACCCTGCTCCTGCTGGCCGCGCTGGCTGCCGGCTTGGCAATCAAGATCAGCCGGTTCGCCGCCGAGACTCCACCGAATCCCAGGCTGCGCACTTCGCCGCTCACGATGGGGAGATGGCTTGGCGTTAGAATTCTCAGCAGACATATCAGCAGGATTTGTGCGAGGTTTTCGTTATGGGTTCCGATTGTCTCTTCTGTAAGATCGTCGCCGGCAGCATTCCGGCCAAGCGCGTCTACGAGGACGAGCTGTGTATCTGTTTCGCCGACCTGCGCCCGCAGGCCCCGACCCATCTGCTGATCGTTCCCCGGCAGCACATCGCGTCGCTGGCGGACGCAGAGCCTGCGCAGTCGTCGCTGCTGGGCCACCTGCTGACCAAGTCCGCCGAGATCGCGCGCGCCTCCGGGCTCGACCGCGGCTATCGCGTCGTCCTCAACACCGGCGCGGATGGCGGCCAGACCGTCGACCACCTCCATCTGCATCTGCTCGGCGGCCGGCCCATGGGCTGGCCCCCAGGCTAGATTGCCCGGGAGTTATTAAATAGATTCGTCCGAGAGTCAAGAATAGATAAGGGATAATAGCGTAGAGTTTACCGGAGAGTTTCTATCGGTTCTCCTAGCTGGCGATTTACTTCATCGAGCGCCGCAGCGATACCTCGGTGGAAGGTCTGGCCGTTCTCCAGAAGGGGCTGACTCGTGTCTTTCGAATCCGCGCACTCGCAACCCGGCCACGCTGATCCCCAGGACGCATCCTCCAGCCCTGACAGCGCGGAGGCACGGGCCACGGCGTCCGCTCCGTCATCCGGCGAGCCGCTCTGCGTGGACCTGGATGGCACGCTGGTCAAGAGCGACACGCTGCTGGATTCGGTGATCGTTCTGGCGCGGCAGAGTCCCCGATTGCTGCTTCACTTTCCCATGTGGATCGCCCAAGGCAAGGCTGCGTTCAAGCGCAACGTCTCGTCCATTGTGGCGCTCGATGTCGCCCACCTGCCCTACAACCAGCCGCTGCTGGAGGTTCTGCGCCAGCAGCACGCCGCCGGGCGCGAGATCTACCTGGCAACCGGCGCCGACAACCTGCTGGCCGAGCGCGTGGCCGAGCATCTGGGAGTCTTCACCGGCGTCCTCGCCTCCGATGGCAGCATCAACCTCACCGGTCACAATAAACTCGCGGCCTTCCAGCAGAGGTTCCCGGCGGGCTTCAGCTACATTGGCAACTCGCGCACCGACCTGCCTCTGCTCACCCACTCGGTCCATCCCATGGTGGCCAACCCGCGACGCGGCCTGCGCGCGGGGCTGCGTTCGGCGGGAGTGCAGCCGATGCGGACTTTTACCGACAAAACCTCGCCGCTGAAGACCTGGCTGCGCGCCATCCGCCTGCATCAGTGGGCAAAGAACACGCTGATCTTCCTGCCCCTGTTGCTTGCCCATGTGCGTGCCGCGGGGCCGGTTGCCGCCTCGCTGCTCGCCTTTCTCAGCTTCGGGCTGGCCGCCTCGGCAACCTACATCTTCAACGATCTGCTGGACCTGGAGGCCGACCGCCACCACCCGCGCAAGCGCAGCCGGCCATTCGCCGCCGGAGACCTCTCGCCGATCGCCGGCGCAGTTACGGTCCTCCTCTTTCTCGCCTCGTCCCTGGCGCTTGCGCTGCTGCTGCCGCGCGTTCTTACGGCGTTGTCCCCGCAGTTCCCCTGGAACGGCCAAGGAAGATTCATCGAGTGGCTGGTCCTCTACGCCGTCTCCACCGCCGCCTACTCGCTGCGCCTGAAGCGGATGGTGCTGGTGGATGTGATTGTGCTGGCCTGCCTGTACACCATCCGCATTCTGGCCGGTTCAGCCGCCGCCGGAGTGATGGTGTCGCCGTGGCTGGCCGCCTTCAGCATCTTCTTCTTCCTCTCGCTGGCCTTCGTCAAGCGCTTCTCCGAATTGGAAAGCATGGGCCTCCACAGCGATCCTTCACAGCCGCTCGCCGTCAAGGGACGCAACTACCGTGTCTCCGACCTGGAACAACTGCGCAGCTTCGGCACCGCCAGCGGATACGCCTCGGTCGTGGTCTTCGCGCTGTACATCGGCAACGTGGTTGCGCAGAACCTCTATTCGCACTACGCGCGCCTGTGGCTGCTGGTCCCGGTGCTTCTGCTCTGGCTCAGCCGCCTGTGGCTGAAGGCCTCGCGCGGCGAGCTGGAGGAGGACCCCGTCGTCTACGCCATCACCGACCGGCGCAGCCTCCAGCTCGGAGTCGTCGTCCTGGCCATCGTCCTCTCTGCGCTGTGACGAGTGGGATAAACTGAAGGGGAACAGAATGAAGACGCGAGACATCCTCCGCCTGATCCTGGATGAGGGCTGGTACCAGGTGGCGCAACGCGGCAGCCATCGGCAGTTCAAGCATCCGTCGAGGCCCGGCAAAGTCACCATTGCCGGACATCCTTCCGAGGAGATGGACGAAGGGACCCGCAAGAGCATCTTCAAACAGGCAGGGATCAAGCCATGAAAGAATACGCTGTCGTCTTCGAGAAAACGACCACGGGCTGGAGCGCGTATGCGCCCGACCTTCCCGGCCTCGGTGTCGCAGGGCCAACGTATGATGCCACCGAAAAGCTCATCCGCGACGGCATTGAGTTCCACATTGAAGGACTCCTCCGCGACGGAGAGCCTGTCCCCGAACCAACAACCCGCGTAGCAAGAATGCCAATCTCCGCTTAAGAAAAATTTATGTTGCCAACAGAAATTCCTCAACTCAATGATTACTCTGCGTCTTCTGTTGAAGCATTTTTTACTCAACTGAAGACGACCTTCGATACCGAGGCCCAATCGGCCAATACAGCCGAGAAGGTGGAAGCCTTACGCGTCAAATGGATTGGGCGCAAACAAGGTCTACTCAACCATATAAGTGGCCTCCTCAAAAAGGCCCCGGCAGAGACTCGCAGAGATGTTGGGATGCAGTTCAACACTTTTAAGAAGTATGTTGATCTCGTATGTGACATCGATGCGCGCAAGAAACTATGGGACGCTGATCTCGCTGAGATAGGCATAGTCATTGAGCGTCCGAAAGTGCGGAGCATCGACATCACGCTCCCCGGCAGCGTGCGCGCGCCGGGGATTCCTCACCCACTGCTGAAGACGATGAACGAGATCGTCGCCGTCTTCCACAATCTTGGCTACTCCACCGCGCTCGGCCCGCAGGTGGAGAGCGACTTCTACAACTTCGAGGCGCTCAACTTCCCGCCCAACCACCCCGCGCGCGACACGCAGGACACGCTGGTCCTCGCCGATCAACAGGCAAAGCCATCGCGCGACCGCCTGCTGATGCGCACGCACACCTCGCCGGTGCAGGTCCGCAGCATGATCGCGCAGGCCCCGCCCATCCGCATCGTGGTTCCCGGCAAGGTGCATCGCAACGACGCCGCCGACGCCACGCACTCGCCCGTCTTCCACCAGGTCGAAGGCCTATGCGTGGACACCGACATCACCTTCTCCGACCTCAAGGGAACGCTCGACCACGCCATGAAGGCGCTCTTCGGCTCCAGCGTGAAGACGCGCTTCTTCCCCAGCTTCTTTCCCTTCACCGAGCCCAGCGCCGACGTGCAGATCAGTTGCATCTTCTGCGCCGGGAAGGGCTGCCGTAAGTGCAAGCAATCCGGCTGGATCGAGCTGCTGGGCTGCGGAATGGTCGATCCCGCCGTCTTCGCCTCGGTCACCGAAGCCCGCCGCAAGCTCGACCCAGCCGACGACGCCTACAACCCCGCGAAGATCACCGGCTTTGCCTTCGGCATGGGCGTCGAGCGCATCGCCATGATCCAGCACGGCATCTCCGAGATCGGCCACTTCTTCTCCGGCGACATGCGCTTCCTGGAGCAATTCGCATGAATATTCTCTCAGCATGGCTCCGCAGCTACGTTCCTGGCATCACGGTGGACGATCGCCAACTCGCCGAAGACCTCACTCTGCGCGGCATCGCGGTCGAGGGCGTACATGATCTCGGCACTTCTGCCGACGGCAAGTCCAACGGGCACCTCTTCGAGATGGACATCACCACCAACCGCGTCGATGCCATGAACCACTACGGCATCGCGCGCGAGGCGGCGACGATCTACAATCTCCCGCTTGCCCCGCTCGATACCGCGCTGCCCCCCGCGCAGCCCGCCGCGCAGCCGTTTTCCGTCGAGATCGCCCCCGACGCACAGAGCCTCTGCGGTCGCTTCACCGCGCAGGTCCTGCGCAATGTCACCGTCGCCCCCTCCACCGGCCAGGTCGCCGAGTTCTTCGCCCTCCTCGGATCCAAACCAATCTCCAACGCAGTCGATGCCTCCAACTTTGTTCTGCAAGGGATGGGCCATCCCACCAACACCTTCGACCTGGACAAGATTGACGGCGGAATCATCGTTCGCCTGGCGCACAAGGGCGAGCGGCTCAAGCTGCTCGACGGAAACGAGCGCACGCTGGAGGCCGACGACCTCGTGATCGCCGACTACAGCAACGCGCTGAGCATCGCCGGAGTCATGGGCGGCTGGGATTCGATGATCACCGCCGAGACGAAAAACATTCTGGTCGAAGCTGCGTGGTTCGACCCCGCCAGCGTTCGCCGCAGCGCGCGCCGCCACGGCCTGCATACCGACGCCTCGCACCGCTTCGAGCGCGGCGCGGACTTCAACGCCTGCCCCACCGCCAACGCGCTGGTCGCCAAACTGGTCCTCGAATCCGGAGGCGCGCCCGAGGGCGAGCTGGTCGATATTGTAGTCCCAGCCGTCGCCGCACTCACCGCCTCTCGCCCGCCCATCGCGCTATCGCTGGGTCAAGTCCAGCGCCACCTCGGTGCCACGCTGGACGACCAGCCGGGCCGATCCGCGCTCACCGCAGATACTGTCCGCCAATACCTTACTGCCCTCGGCTGTGAACTGACGCTAACAAACTCCGCCGAGCCGAGCTTTGCCGTCAAACTGCCGAGCTGGAGGCTCGACCTCGAACGCGAGATCGACCTGGTCGAAGAGGTTGCGCGCGTCTACGGCTACAACCGCTTCGCCAACACGTTGCCCACCGCGCTGCCCGTCATCGCACACCCGCTCGCCGCCGCGGAGTCCGCCGTCCGCGCGCGTCTGCTGGCGCTGGGCTACTCGGAGGCGATCTCCAGCAGCTTCGCATCCGAGGCCGACGGCGCAACCTTCGCCGCCACAAATCTGCAAGCTCCAGGCGGCCTCGTCGCGCTGGAGAATCCGCTCTCCGACGAGGCGCGTCTCCTGCGCCCATCGCTCGCGCCGGGAATGATCGCCATGCTCGCCCACAACCTCAACCGCGACGTGCGCGAGGCGCGCCTCTTCGAGCAGGGATCGATCTTCAGCGGCTCGTCCGATCGGGTCACCGAGTCGCTCAATCTCTCTCTGGGCCTCACCGGCGACCTTCCCGCCACGCGCCTGCACAGCGCCAAAGACGCCGCAGCCTTCGAGCTGAAGGGCGTCATCGAATCGCTGCTCTCGCTCTTTGCCGTCTCACCGGACGCGCTCTCCACCAGCGCCGCCTCCGCACTCACATTCTCCGCAGAAGCCCCCGCGTGGCTTGAGCCGGGCCGCAGCGCAACGGCTTTGCTCAACGGCGCACCCATTGCCTGCTTCGGCGAGTTGGCCGCCAACCAGCGCGAGTCGCGCAAACTGCGCCAGCCCGTCTTCCTCGCTCAGCTCGACCTCGATGCCCTCTACCGTCTGCCGCTGCGCCGCGCCACCGCACGCGAACTCTCGCGCTTCCAGGCCGTCGAGCGCGACTTCTCCTTCACCTTCGCCGACGCCGTCCAGTGGAGTACCATCGCTGACGCAATCCACGCGCTCGCCATCCCTGAACTCACGCGGCTCGCACCGGTTGAGATCTTCCGCGACGCGAAGGCTGCTTCTGCATTGGCAGGAAAATATTCCATCCTCCTTCGCTGCGTCTTCCAGTCCAGCCAGCGCACCCTGCGCGAGGACGAGCTCGCCGGGTGGTCCACCAAACTCATCGCAACCCTCACCGCGCTGGGCGGCGCAATCCGGACCTAGCCATTCGCCTGCGTGGTTCTTACTGCCGGATTCAATTCCAAAGAAGCCCCGTTTTGCACAATCGCCGCAACGCCGCAACGAGCCTCAATCCGCTCTATACTTGCGATTATGAGTTCAGGTGTGAGTGTGGATGAGTTTCAGGCGCTCGAGCAGAAGGTGCTGCGGGCTGTCGAGATCGTAAAGCGCGAGCGCGAGGCGCGCGCCGTGGCCGAGGCCGAGGTCGCATCGCTGCGCCAGCAGCTTGCCGCGCAGGCGGAAGCTGTGCAGACGGCCCAAAGCCAGATCGCAGCCGCCCAGAGCATGGCGGAGGCAGCACAGAGCCAGATTGCGTCGGCCCAGAGTCAGGCGGACGCGGTTCAGAGCCAGGTTCAGGCCGCGCAGAGCGAGATGGAAGCCGCGCAAAGCCAGGCGGAGGCTGCACAGCGCGAGAAAGAGGCGGCCGAGAGCCAGATCGCCGCGCTCAATCAGGAGCGCGACGCGGTCCGCCAGCGGGTTGAAAAGATGCTGCACCAGATGGATGAATTGCTATAGGCCTCGTCGCATTATTTTTCCTGTAGACGTAATATTTGCTGTCATTCCGAGCGGATATATTTCGTTTGTCATTCTGACCCTGAGCTTGCCGAAGGGGAAGAATCCCCGCATTTTGTCGGACCAGGACATTCTTCATCATGGGCAATTCATACTCTGGCTAAGGAACAGGAGGCACGCATGGCAGAGCGGAACAATAGTCAGGATGTGGCGTCGAACAGCGATCCCGCGCCCGAGGCGGTCAGCGTCGAGATCTACGACCAGATCTACAACCTGCGCGGCTCCGACGCCGAGTACATCCAGCAACTTGCCGCTCTGGTAAACGCCAAGATGCGCGCGGTCGCGTCCCGCGGCGGCACGGCCGACTCGCTGCGCGTCGCGGTGCTGGCCGCGCTGAACATCGCCGACGAGCTGCTCGCCCTGCGCGCGCGCTACGACACTCTGGCCGGCAGCGTGGACAGCGCCGAGGACTCCATGCGCTCCCGCGCCGACACGCTCAGCGAGATGCTCGACGACCTCCTCGAAGACCGCCGCGCCGGCTGACCGCGCTGGCTATAGAAATGGGTTGTGGATGGTCACAGTGCCGAACTGCTGGCCGTGCTGAAGATCTTCCGAGTAGAGCAATTTGCAGCCTGCCTGTTGCGCCGCCGCAACGATGAGGCTGTCGTACCAGCTCAGCCGGTATCGCTCCTGGATGCCGATTGCTTTACCTTTCATTCATCTCGTCCCGGGTGTACTTGCGGTCAACTCGGACGTACTTCGTGCGTTCCATAAGGGCGTCGTACTCCTGTAACCATCGCTGGCGACCGGAGTACTGATGAAGCCATTCGCGGAAGGCGGCGTTCAGCGTGGTGTTCTGGTCAGCCGCGGCCTTGCGCGCCTGTTCGATAAGGTGCTCGTCGGCGCTGAATGTGATTCTCTTCATGAGACTGGTGTATTTGGCTTGACAAACATGCGCGAACGGCAGCTAGGGCTATTGCATTGCTCGGATTCTCGATATGAAACGGTTGCGCATAAGCTTCTTCTCGTCCATCGTAAGATCGCGACCCAGGGCAGACCTGCATGACGCTAATACTCGTCGGTCGTAGAGCGCTGGAACAGAGAGTGTACCGACAAATTCCTTATTGAGATCTGCAATGTCGGCGGGATTCAACTTTACGATCACTCCATCGATGCCCTGGTCGAGGGAAGTTTCAAGAGTGGCACTTCCAATAGAAACGTTTTGAACTGAACCCGTCTGGCTGGCTACCGTAACGGTACTGGTCGAGGTCGGAGTGACGACAATTGGCTGGGGTGGAACAGTCGCCGGGATCAAACTGAGGAAAGTTTGCACTTGTAGGCTGGAAATTTCGTGCTTAGTATCGACTTCCTGTCTGAGTTGAAGGGACTGTGAACCGCGCGAGGGCTCAATGCCGATGAGATGAAGCCGCACCCCGAAGCTCTGGGCTATCTGGACGCCAATGCGAAGGTCCTCATCGCCACCAAGCAATAGAGCATCGCATATTGCGCCATTTCGGGAGAGTTCCACCACGTCGGTAACCAGCAAAGAATCAACACCTTTTTGCTGACCAAAGCTGTTGATAAATCCGAGTCGGAGCTTTACATCGTCCAAGTCTGCTAAAGTGCGATGGTCGAGGGTGGGCCCGCGTGAGGTACCGTCGTACCAATAAATGCGCAACAATGGAGCATCTGGCTGTACACGCTGAACGAGAGTCCTCAAAACGCCGATGAACTTAGTGTGATCGAGCCGAATATTTTCGCGCTTTGCCTTGTTTCCCTGAATACAGGCAGAACCCTGGGCGTATAGATACCCAGCATCAACAAAAACCGCAACCCTTTTCATGAATACCTCATAAGAATAAAGGGCTCCCGCAGGAGCCCCTATGTAGCCGGGTCGCGCAATAGTGTTGCTTAGGCACTAGCCGGTTATTCAGTATCTCGTGATCTGCGACCCAAGTCAACTGTAAATTGGCTGCTCTTTATGGTCTTGGTCGCTACCGGCGGTTGAGGCCGAGCAGCGAGAGGAAGAAGCTGCCGAAGATCACCTCCACGCCCAGCATGAGCAGCGTGGCGGAGGGCAGCGTCACCCGCAGCATGTGCGTGGGCGACAGGTGTCCGAAGCCTGTTGCATGCCACAGAAAGACCGCATACCCCAGCATTCCCGCGCCAATCAGAAGCAGCAGGCAGCCGAAGAGCAACCCCGTCTCCAGCGTGATGAACTTGAACAGCCGCTCGAACCGCGGGTTCACGGGAAGAAATCCCTCCTGTGTTCCGAAGACCTTGGCCGACACGGCAAAGACGGTGATGTGTGCCCCGATCAGCACCAGACCGAGCGCATAGGTCAGCGTGTCGACGTCGAAGCTGTACGCGCCAATCGCCAGCGGCCCGGGCAGCAGCGCGGCGGAGAGCACAACTCCCACCAGAAGCGCGGCCAGCCCAGGGTAGAAGAAGAGCCAGCGCGGGCTGTAGAGCAGCAGAAAGCGCAGGTGTCGCCAGCCGTCGCGCCACGAGCGAAGATGGGGCGGGCGCGAGCGGCCGTCGGGCGAGAGGGTCGTCGGCACCTCGGCCATGCGCAGCCCCGCCAGCGAACTCCTCACCACCATCTCGGATGCAAACTCCATCCCAGTGGTGCGCAGGTTCAGCCCAAGGATCGAGTCGCGGCGAAACGCGCGCAGCCCGCAGTGGAAGTCGCGCACTGGGATGCCGAAGAAGACGCGCCCGATGGTGGAGAGGACGGGGTTCCCAATGTATTTGTGCAGCGGCGGCATCGCACCGCGCTCGATCGAGCCAGCGAAACGGTTGCCCATCACCAGGTCGAATCCCTCGTCCAGCCGTGGAAGAAAGCGCGGCAGATGCTCGAAGTGGTAGCTGGCGTCGGCGTCGGCCATCATCACGTACTTGCCGCGTGCGGCCTCGATTCCGGCGATCAGCGCTGCTCCATAGCCCCGCGTGGCGACATCGACCACGCGCGCGCCCTCGGCGCGGGCGATCTCCTGCGAGCCATCCGTGGACCCGTTGTCCGCGACCACAACCTCGCCACTCACGCCGCTGGCCGTAATCGCCGCCGCCGCCTGGCGCACACAGAAGGCCAGCGTCTCGGCCTCATTCAAACACGGCATAAGAATCGTCAGGTCGAGATCGGTCATGGGGAGAATGGTAACAAAGGCAGTTGCTGGTTGTTCGTTGCTGGTTGGATGCCGGAGCTTGGTTCAAGTGAATCATCTTTTCACCAACAACCTACAACCGGCAACCGGCAACCATTTAATTCAGCGGAAGCGCATAGAAGGTGGTGCCCCCGAGCTGCCGCCAGCCCCGGAAGGCGGGGTCGGAATCGCTGACGCGGTAGTTGCCGAAGTCGCCAACCAGGACCTTCGCGCCCTGGGCACGGACAATGTCGATGGCCTGCTCGCGGTTGGGAAGATCGGCGAGGAAGGAATAAACCGGCGTTTCGGGATCGTAGATCTCCGTCAGAATGCGCACGCCGGCCAGCCGCGCCCAGTACGGTTCGTTGAGGCAGGCCGCGGGGCCGATGCACGCGACCGTCTCTCCGGGCTTTACGCCGAGTGATTCGAGACCGCCGGCGACATGGACCATGGTGGGTGAGGTCCAGCCACCGGGATAGCCGCTGGGGAGATCGCGCCGGTCTTCGAGGACGATGCGCAGGCTCTCGCCGGTGGCCAGCAGCGCAAGCAGAACGACCAGGGCCGAGGCGGTGAAGCGAAGGTTCGCCGCCGCGCTCTGTGCCGGTTGCAACTCCGCCTCGCTCCGCGGCAGAGGCAGGCGCAACGCGGCAAACAGCGGCAGAAGAATGCTCAGGTACGCGACCGTGACGTAGCGCTCTTCCGTATTGACGATGGCGTAGATGCCCCAGATGGAGACGCCCAGCAGCAGCGGAACCAGCCAGAACGCGTTGGCCGCTGGGTCGCGAGGCTTCCACCGCAACTCGGGGCGCGCTCCCAGCACAATCAGCAGCGCCAGCAGCAGCAGCGCCTCGGGATGGTTGAAGAGGTAGCGGACAAACAGAACCGAGTCGCGCGTGGCGCGCGGAAGGTCCTGGCGAAGGCTGAAGTGCGGCTTGATCTGCTCGTTCCAGTAGGTCGTGTCGAACCAGTCCGGGTAGGTTCCGTAGGCCATCTCCGCGTAGCTGAGGACGAGCGGCGTGCGCAGCAGCTCCTTCTCGGGATGTTTCAGTTGCACCTCCGACGAACCGAACTGTCCGGTCTGGTAGGGCTGCAAATGCATCTTCTCGGTGCCGCCCACGTACCACGCGTAGTTAAGCGCGCCGGAGTCGCCGAAGTCGAAGCGGTGCCTCTGGTGGGAGAGCGCGGCAACATAAGGGCCGGCCACAACCGCAAAGCAGGTGAAAGAGATCAGCACCGCGGGTATGATTCGCGCAGGCTTGTGCTTCATCCAAATCCAGCGGAAGACCGCCAGCGCAAGGATGCAGACAAACGCGAAGACAAACGCGAACGACTTGGTGAGATACGCGCATCCCAGAGCAACGCCCATCACCGCGGCGTAGCGCAGCAGGCCGGTCGCCAGATGTCTGAGCAGCGCGGCCATCGCCAACAACAGGAACGCCTGTAGCAGCGCGTCGGGGCGAATCTTGCCCAGCGAAAGCTCCCGCTGGCTCGCAATCACCAGCAGAGCCAGCCCCAGGTATCGCAGCATTGTGCGATCCAGCAGGAAGTCGGGTGCCCCACATCTCGATTCTGAGATGTGGGAATCGACCCACTCGTTTAGCGTCTCCCTCAACCGCGCAATCGAGTCTGTGAAGCAGACGACAGCCACCATCCCCAGCAGAAAAATCCCGAAGTTGACGAAGTAATACGCGCGCAGCTCGGTAGCCGGAGTTGCCCGCGAGATCATGTGTCCCAGCGCCAGGAACGCCGGGTACATCGGGTGCCAGTAGCCGTTGACAATCCCCGCCCAATGGTATGCGCGCAGCAGATCTCCGAGGTCCATGTACGCGACCGCGTCGCCGTCGATCTGATAGCCGTCGTAGATCGCGTAGCCAAAGGTGACCAGCGCCGCCAGCGCACAATACAACGGAAAGAATCGGCGGAGCAGGGTGCGCATGGGAGATGCATCGAAGTCATCTTCCCGCAGATCGCGTGGGCTCCCCTGAGATGGTGTTTCCATGGGATTGATTATCGCAGAGGGGTTCTAGCTTTTACTCGGCATCGAACTCATCCAAGCCGTTTCAAACGCGAATATGCTTGGCCGGCACCTTGGTCGCGTCGCAGATGGCTCGACAGCCACTCCCTGCTCTTCTTGTGCCCGCCGCAACTCCTCGCCGAATGCCGCCACTCCTCCCTCCCCAACCTCTTACAGTCGGCCTGGGACCTGCCCACGCATTGCTCCCCTGCTAGTGGGAGGCCGGCCTCCCACTAGCCCGCCATCGAAGGCAGCAGCGGCAACGCCGACGGAGAACATCCCCGAAAGCTGCAAGTATCGTGTGGGCCCTCGTCCAACCTCAGCGTCCAGCCGTGCGAGCGGAACAGCTCCTCCATCAGCGGAGCATTCCGTGAAACGTCATGCAACTCGCCAACAAGGTAGACGGCCCGCTGCTCCGAAGGGATGAACGCGCTCAGCGCCTCTACTTCCATGCCCTCGATGTCGAGTTTGATCAATAGCCGTTTCGCCGCACTCGATCCGATGGCATTCTGCAATGTTACGACGGGGATCTCTATCACCCTCGCATATGGCTTAACGGATTCGAAGCTGCCCTGGTTTGCTTCGCGGCAGTAAAAGGGAATGGTCCTGGGCGTCCCACCGAGGCAGACCGGCATGATCTCGGCATGAACTCCATTGAGCGTCAGATGCTCCCTGATCTGTTCCAGGTTTTGCGGTACGGGCTCGCAGATCACAAACCTCACCGAAGCATCCCCTGTTGCTTCAAGGCCGGCCGCGACGCGAAGGGTGAACAGACCAATGTTGCCCCCGCCATCGATCACAACATCAGGATTAAAGCCGCAGTCAACTCCATACACGTCATTGATGCCAAGCTCACGCGTACTTTGGAAGTCGCTCTCCAACTCGGACATACGAACATACGACTTCACAAACCGGTCGTAGCAGCGGTATTGCACTACAATTCGCCCATATCTCACGAATGGCCGCAGCAGCGCAAGAAACAGCGAGCTATATCTTGGCCGCGAAGACACACCTTGCATCAGCAGCAACTTGTAGCTGCTGACAGGTGAGCCAATAGTCAAAATGCTCTTGACGTTATCGAATGCCATCGTACAACCTCAACCAAGATACTCTCAGGTTCCGAGACGGGCAGCAAGGCACCCCTCTCAGTCATCATTGACACCGACGACCTCGAAACAATGGCGAAGAGAGTCATCGCTGCAGACGGCCCGTCACTCTGCCCATCTTCTCCTTTCCCGGCGGTCGCCGCTTTCACTTCACCGACCCCTCGGGAAATGAGCTGGCAGTAATGCAGAGGGAGTAGATGGCTTCGTAATGCCCCACAATCTCAGGAACATGATGTGGGGTACTCAGGTAGACTGTGCAGATGCGCTTAATAGTCTGGAATTGTCAGGGTGGGTTCAAGTCGAAGAAGAAGTTCACGTACCTTCAAAATGAGAATCCAGACATTGTGATCGTGCCTGAATGTCTTAAGCGTGATGCTCTGGAAATGCAAGCATTCGGCTTTGAAGTTCAATGGGTAGGGGATCCGGGTATCAAAGGACTCGCGGTGTTTGCTGCCAAGGGGTGGCACTTGGAACCTATGGCGATATCCACGGCAAAGTGGATTCTGCCCGTAAAAGTGACGGGGCCGGAAAACTTCACTCTTCTTGCTGTTTGGTCCTGTCCTGATAAGGGATCAAAGATAAGTTACGTGAGCATGCTGCACAACGAGTTGAGATCGCGCGAGAAGGAGTGGTTCGCAGAGGGACAGGTCATCGTCGCTGGGGACTTCAATAGCAACCCTAAGTTGGATCGAGAAGGGGCAACTCCAAATCACAACTCTATCGTGTCCCTCCTAGGAGAACATGGGCTGAGCAGCGCTTACCATTTGCGTCATGAGCCCAAACACGGCGAGGAAAAACAGCACACCTTTTACATGGGACGTAAAGAAGATAAGCCGCACCATATCGACTACTTTTTTCTGCCAAGCGGATGGGCGGGCAGGATTGCACGCATCGAAGCATTACCCTATAAAACATGGGGTAATCGAAGCGATCATTGTCCTCTTGTATTGGACTTGGACGATCGAGCAAGGGTTTCAGACAGCTAGCTATGTGTGAATAGTTTCTTACGTGAAAAAGGCTACTCCGCAGTGGCGTAGCCTTTTGATCCGTTAGTGGCCTAGGCGTCTTTGACGCCGTCGACGAAGGCCTTGAGCTTGCGGCTTCTGCTTGGATGGCGCAGCTTGCGCAGCGCTTTGGCTTCGATCTGCCGAATGCGTTCGCGCGTCACCTGGAAGCTCTGCCCAACCTCCTCCAGCGTGTGCTCGCTTCCGTCCTCCAGCCCGAAGCGCATCTTGATGACGCGCTCCTCGCGCGGAGTCAGAGTGCGCAACACTTGAGACGTGTACTCCTTCAAATTGACCGCAATCACCGCGTCGGCCGGGCTGACGGCCATGCGGTCTTCGATGAAGTCTCCCAGGTGCGAGTCCTCCTCTTCGCCGATCGGAGTCTCCAGCGAGATGGGTTCCTGCGCGATCTTCAGCACCTTGCGAACCTTGGCCACGGGAATGTCCATGCGCTTGGCGATCTCCTCCGACGAAGCCTCGCGCCCCAGCTCCTGCACCAGTTGCCGACTGGTCCGAATCAGCTTGTTGATCGTCTCGATCATATGCACCGGAATGCGGATCGTCCGCGCCTGGTCGGCAATCGCGCGCGTAATCGCCTGCCGGATCCACCATGTCGCGTAGGTCGAGAACTTGTATCCGCGGCGGTACTCGAACTTGTCCACCGCCTTCATCAACCCGATGTTGCCCTCCTGAATCAGGTCGAGGAACTGCAAGCCGCGGTTGGTGTACTTCTTGGCGATGGAGACGACCAGCCGCAGGTTGGCCTCGATCAGCTCGCGCTTGGCGCGCTCCGCGTCCATGTCGCCCTGGATCATCTCCCGCTGGGTGCGCTTCAGGTCGGTGATGGAAGTGCCGGCGTCGGCCTCGATGCGTTCCAGGTCGATGCGGCAGTTCTTCTGCTGCCGCCGGTACTCCTTGCGCAACTCTTCGGACTTCGAGTTCTCGAACTTTAGCTCCAGCGACTTGATCTGCCGCTCCAGCGTGCGCATCGCGTCCACCGTCTTGTTGACCTTGTCCAGCAGCCGCTTCTTCTCCGAGTTGGTGTACTTGAACTCGCGAATGATGCGGTTGATATAGACGTGCTCGCGGCCCAGCAGCCAGCGCGTCTTGCGCAGCTCGCGGGCCTTGGCTTTTGTCTCCTTGCCGGTGTGCGCGGAGGCCTTCTCGGTCAGCGTCTGCGCCTTCTTCTGGTGCTTCACGATCACATCGATGCGGCTGACGGTGGCCTTCACCCGCGCCTGCAGGATCTCTTCCGTCAGCTCCTCCTCGTCGAAGGTCACCACTTCCTTGATATTGCGCACGCCGCGGCGCAGGTCCTCGCCCAGCCCCACGATCTCGTGGATCACGATCGGCGAGCGCGAGATGGCCTTCATCACGCGGTTCTGTCCCCGCTCGATGCGCTTGGCAATCTCCACCTCGCCCTCGCGCGTCAGCAGCGGGACCGTCCCCATCTCGCGCAGGTACATGCGCACCGGGTCGTTGGTCTTCTCCAGCGTTCCCGGCGACAGGTCCAGCTCCACGTCGTCGGACTCTTCGCCCGCCTCCGGCTCATACTTGTCGCGGTCCGCGCCCATGCGGCCGTCGCCCGAGAGCACATCGATGCCCTGGGTATTTATGGTCGTCATCAGGTCGTCCAACTCGTCGGGAGAGGTGATCTCGCCGGGCAGCAGGTCGTTGACCTCGCCAAAGGTCAGGTAGCCCTTCTCTTTTCCTGTGTCGATGAGTTTCGCCAGTTCGTCTTCAAACTTGTCAATTTTGACGATCTTGTCGATCGTGTCGATTTTGTCGATTTCTTCAGCCACGGCGGTGCGCGCTCCTGGGGAGAAAATTTTTGTGGGGCCGTCAGCGGTTCAGGCAGACAATTCCCTTGGTTGTTTCGGGGTTAACCGGGGGGTTGTTGCGGTATTGACCGCGGTGGCAAGCCCGATCGCCAAGTGGCAGATCAGGGCATTCTAAGGCGCACGACCCCAGTTGATACTAGCTTACCACACCTTTAGATGAATCCGCGCCAGAAATGACTCACAGCGGGGGCGATCCTGGTTCCACCTTCCCCCGCCGCCGCAGCGCCAGCAGCGCCCCAGGCCGCAGAGACGCAGGATAGTGCATCATGCTGGCCATGAACGCCGGAAACGTGTCGTGCGCGATCCGCAACGATACGGGCAGAACGTAGAGGTTCATGATGACCTCGGAGATCATCAGCGATCCCGCGGCTCCATACAGCCCGTACCGGACGGCCAGCAGGTAGGTGAAGAGTACCGTGACGCCGGTGCCCACAATATACCAGGAGGCAAGGCGCTGGTGCAGATTCAGCGCCTTGGCGAGCGTGGAGCTGGTCGACCACAGCGAGTAAACTACCACCACCAACAGCAGAATGCTCAGCAATCCCCGGCTGGGAGGCACCTTCCCTCCGGTCCAGTGGGTGAGAAACCAGGGGCCAAACGTCATCATGCACAGCACAATGAAGAGGGAAAGAATCAGGGCCATCTGGCAGGCGCGACGGTGCAGACTGCGCAGCAGGTCGATGTTCTTTGCGCCATAGGCCAGCGTGAGCTCCGGCCAGAAGGTGTTATTGACCATCTCGACCATTTGCAGTGCCACCCGCGACACCGTCCGAGCCGACGCGAAGATCGCCACGTCGAGCGGTCCCAACGCGTAGCCCACCGCGAGCAGCGTTCCCTGCAGGTTGAGCGCGTTGCCGATGGGGAATCCCATGAAGGCAAACGCAGGCGGGGCCAGGCGGCGTATCTCACTGAACCGCGCGTGCCTCCATCCGAACTCGATCCAGGGAATGTCCTTGCGCACAAACAGCCCGAAGGTGAGTGTGCCGATGCCGTTGGCCACGAAGAACACCAGCGCGGCCGTGCGTGGGCCGTAGCCCAGGACCACCGGTGCAATGGTCGCCGCGAAGGCGGCCAGCGAGATCATGGTCTTCACGAACGTGCCGTAGGGGTAGCGCGCCACGCAGGTGTAGGCCGCGCCCATCAACTGTTCCAGTTGGCCCAGCAGCACGGAGAGTCCGAGGTAGAAGATGATCCACTTGGCGTCGCTCTGGCTAATGGCGCGGATGGGCAGCAGCCGCGCGACGGGGACCAGGTAGAGCACGGGCGCCAGAAGCAGTCCCACCGCCGCGCAGATCAGCGAGATCAGCCACCAGCAGCTTTGAAAGACGCGTAGCGCTCCCTCGCGGTCGCCGACCGAGTTGAGCATCGTCATTTCGTTGGAGGCCACGTTGCCGAAGCCAATGCTGGAAAACGCCAGATAGGTGGGAATCGCGCTGACGATCAGCCAGTCGCCGTAGACGCTGGTCGCCCAGAAGTGGAAGAAGACGGGGACCTGGACGAGCTGGGTGATGGTGTTGGCCAGCTTGCCAACCCAGTTGGAGGCGAAGCCGAGCATGAGGCGGCGTTTTATGGGCCTATCGATGGCGCACTCCCCTACGGCTTTCCAATCCATTCTAAAGATCACACTAACGGTCGCGCAGCTTGCGGTCGATGTCCAGCTTTTCCGCGATCAGTTGCGTCATCATGGCCTGGTCGCCGCGCCGGTCGGCCTCGGCAATCTGCGAACGCAGCTCGCGTTGCCGCCGTTCCAGGCGGCGCATTTCCAGTGTATGCAGCGCGTCTTCCACCTGCTTTGCCAGCGCAGGCTCTTTCTTCGACGGAGTGTACTCCAGCGCCTGCGCCAACAGCGCGCGCGCCTCTTCGCTCGAAGCGGCATCCAGCGGGTTCGACGGCGCGGGCGCGTTGGCCAGCGTGTCCAGCAGGTCCGCCGTAGCCAGGTCCGCAATCCACGCCGAGTTCTCCGCCAGTCCACGCGCCGCAAGCTGGCGCGCCGGATCGCTCCCCGGCAGCACCAGAGCGCGCAGCAGAATCCGCTCCGTCTCCGTCAGCATCTCCGTCCGCTGTGCCGGAACGCTGGCCAGCCGATGCGCCGCCGCCTGCTTCAGCTCCTGCCGCATCAGCGCCGAATCGATCCCCAGCTTATTCGCCGCGTCCTCGGCAAACTGGTTGCGACGGATCGGGTGGGCCATGCGCCGGATGTGCGGCAGCAGAAAGTTCATCGCGCTTACCTTGGCCTCCGCGCTCTGTCCGGGAAAGAGTTGCCGCGCGCGTTCAATCAGATAGTCCGAGTGCCGCCTGGCCCCGCGCAGCGCTGCCCCGTATGCCTGAATGCCCTTCTCGCGCACGAACCGGTCGGGATCGAGTCCGCCTTCCAGCGTTACCAGCTTCACGTCGAAGTCCTCCTCGGTCAGCAGCGCAATGGATTTTTCCGCCGCCGTCGCCCCCGCCGTATCGGGGTCGAAGTTCACGATCACGCGCTTGGTGAACCGTCCCAGCAGCCGCACCTGCGTCTCCGTGAACGCCGTGCCGGAGATCGCCAGCACATTGCGAATCCCCGCCATATACATCGAGATGCAGTCCATCTGCCCCTCCACCAGCACGGCGAAGTCGCTCTTGCGCATCTCGGATTTCGCCTTGTCCAGGTTGAACAGCACATTGCCCTTGGTGTACAGCACGGTCTCCGGCGAGTTGAGATACTTCGCGTTCTTGTCGTCCGGGTCGAGCGCGCGCGCCGTGAACGCGATCACCTTGCCCGCCTCGTTGGCAATGGGAAACGTGATCCGCTTGCGAAAGCGCGCGTAAAGCTCGCCGGTCGGCAGGCCGTCGTCGCTCTTCTCTTTGGACGAGAACAGCCCGCTGGCCCGCAGCGCTTCCTCGGGAAATTGCGGCTTCAGACGGTCGCGCATGGCATTGAAGTCGTCCGGCGCGTAGCCGATGCGGAAGGTCTTGATCGTCTCCGCCGAAACGCCCCGCCCGGTCAGGTACTCCCGCGCCCGCGCAGCCTCGGGGGCCTTCAGTTGCGCCTCGAAGTACTGCGTCGCCGCCTCGTGCAGGTCGATCAGTTGCCGCCGCAGCCCCGCCTGCTCCCCGTACTGGCGCGCCTCCTCCGGCGAGCTGAACTCCCGCTTGGGCAGCGCCACACCGGCCTTCGTAGCCACCGCCCGCACCGCCTCCGGAAAGCTCAGCCCCTCCATCTTCATCACGAAGTTGAAGACATCGCCCTTCTCGTGGCAGCCGAAACAGTAGTAGTAGCCATGCGTTGCGTTCACGCTGAACGACCCTGTCTTCTCCTTGTGAAACGGACACAGCCCGGTGTAGTTCTGCGCCCCGGTCTTGCGCAGCTTCAGGTACTCGCCGATGATGCGCACGATGTCCGCCTGCTGCTTCACGAGTTGTGCGAAGTCATCCGCCATAAGCGCCGCAATCTAAGAGTGTAGATGAATCGAGGCCGACGCGGCGCACTCCACCCGCATCGTTTGCCACAGCCCTTACAATAGAAATCGATGCCGACCCCTGAAGAGCTTGACCGCATCCACATCGTCCTGGTCCGCGCGCGCAACCCCAACAACATCGGAGCTGCCGCGCGCGCCATGCACGACTTCGGCCTGCGCCACATGCGCATCGTCAACGACTACCCCGTACCCTTCGAGAGCGCCCGCTCCGCAGTCGATGCCAACGATGTTCTCGCCAACGCCGTCGCCTGCGCCACGCTTGCCGAGGCCGTCGCAGACTGCACCCTCGTCGTTGGCACCACCGCCGTCGGCGAGCGCGACCTGCAGCACCCTCTGCTTCCGCTCGTAGAAGCCGCGCCCCGCCTGCGCGCCGAACTGCGCCGCGACACAGGGTCCGATCGCGCCCCAGGCCGCATCGCCCTCCTCTTCGGCTCCGAGAAGACCGGCCTCAGCAACGAAGAGATGAGCCACTGCAACTGGCTGCTCACCATCCCCATGCAGCCGTACGAATCCCTCCGCCACGCCTCGATGAACCTCGGCCAGGCGGTCGCTGTCTGCCTCTATGAATTAGTCCGCGATGAATCGGGGCCGCGGAAATTAACACGCGATGAGCCGCCGCCGCGGAGTCCAGCGAGCGGTCCCGACAACTCGCCAGCAGCCGAATCGCCAACCACCGCAGCCGACCTGGAACGCCTGACCACCCTGCTCTATGAGACCCTTGAAAAGTCGGGATACCAGCGTCGCCATCCCGCCCACAGCGACCCCGTGCAACTCCGCCGTCTGGTCCGCCGCATGGCAGTAGATGCCAATGATGCCGCCATCTGGACAGGCATCTTCCGCCAGCTCCTCTTCAAGCTCCGCCGCTTCAACTAGAGCATTTTCGGAATTGCTATAGACCAATTTTGTTTGTCATTCCGTAGCGAAGCGGAGGAATCTGCTTTTGCTCGCTCCACAACGGACTACACCATTACCGAAAATGCTCTAGCGCGCAGGCCGCATCCCTACTTCGCGTCGTTCTTGAAGATCTCTTCGGCGAAGAAGTTCTCCACCTTGGCCTGGTCGCGCAGCATCTCGAAGTACGCGTTCTTCAGCAGTTGCGACCGCCCATCGTGCAGCAGTTGGCGGATGTGCTGTTGCACCACGGGATCGGTGATCTCGCGTTGCCCGGCCGGCTCGCGCTCCAGCAGCTTGTAGATCGTATAGCCCACGGCCTTCTTGCTCTGCGCGTCGATCAGGGGAAAGATCTCCGTCATCGCACCCGGTTTCAGCTTCAGGATCGCCGCCCCTACCGTGGGATCGGCCTTCAACTGGCTCTCCGGCACAAATCCCATGTCGCCGCCGCTCGACGCCGTACTCGGGTCTTCGGAAAAATTCATCGCGATCGTGCCGAAGTCCGTGCCCGCGTCCAACTGGTTCTTCAGCGCCTCGATCTTCTTCTTGGCCTCGGCGTCGGTCGTCGCCTTGCTCCCCTGTAGGTTGCTGGGTTGCGGCGACGGAATACTGGTCACGCGGATCGCTGCCAGGTGGTACTGCGTCTCGATCAGGTTGAACTCCGCCTTGTGCGCGCCGTAGTAGCTGGCAATGTCCGCGTCCGACACCGTCACCTTCGAATTGATCTCCTTGTTCAGCAGCTTGTCGATGGTCAACGACCGGCGCAGGTCGTGCTTCACATCGTCCAGCGTGCGGCCGGACGCCTTCAACCGCTCGGCGAACTGCTCCTCGCTATACGGGGCCTTCATCTCGGCCAGCTTCGCGTCCACCTCTTCGCTGGTCGCGGTCAGGTTCATCTTGGCCGCGCGCTGCTCGAAGATTTCTTCGTTGATGAGTTCGCGAACCGCGTTAAGGCGCAGCGAATCGGCTTCTTCGGGAGATTGCTGCTGGTCCTGCGCCTGGGCGAGCTGCGCCTGGTACATCCGGTCCATGTCCGCGCGCACAATGGCGTGGCCATTTACCGTGGCGACTACGTCGGCGCCATGCGTGCGGTTGCATCCGCCAACCGGAAGAAGCGCCATCGCAAGCAGTCCCACACCCGTCCCGCGAACCGCACGCCAACCATTCCCAGTCCCTGTCTGCTTCGCCAAACCCATGCTCGCTCTCCTACACATTCCGTTCCATCTCGATTTTAGTCCTGTCCCCATCGCGGCACTCTCTTCGTCTCATCCTCACCCATCCGCATCGTTCTGTTAACTCCCCGGCTTTGCCGCGGGCCGTGTGGGCGCTGCAACCGGAGCGGGCGCTGCAAGCGGAGCCGCTGGCGGGGGGCTTACGGGCGGTGGCGGCGTCTTGCCCGCCGCGATCAACGCCCCATCGATAATCCGGTCGAGCGTCTCGATCGACACTACGCCCTCCACCTTCTCCCCGTTGATGAACAGCACCGGCGTGGAATCCACGCGAAGCGGCTCCCCCTCCGCCTCCTCGACCGACGCCTTTACCTTGCTGTCGTCCTGCTTCTGAACGCAGGCCGCCAGCTCCGCCGCATTCACCTTCTGCCGCGCGCCCTCGTCCAGTGCCAGCTTGTCCAGCGTCGCATCGGCCTTGGCCGCGGTCTTCTCGGCGCCCGCCAGCTCATCGGCGTGCAGATGAACGTAGTCGATAAAGTTCCAGTAGCCCGCCGTGCTGGATGCGCCCAGGCAGTTGGCATCGATCGCCGCGTGCATCGCCCACGGATGGATCTCGTAAAGCGGAAAGTCGCGATACACCACCCTCACCTGGTCCTTGTAGCGGTCCAGCAGCGCGGGAAAGATCTCCGCATTCATCTTCGCGCAGTAGGGACACTCCAGATCGTCGTAGCCCACGATCAGCACCGGCGCGTTCTGGGCCCCGCCACGCGCCGGCCGTCCCGCCGCCGACACCTTGTCCTTCGGGTCCTGGCTCAGATCGAACTTGTTGAACTGCGCCAGCGTCTTGCCATCGGTTGACAGCAGGAACGGCAGCGGCTTGCTCGTGCTGCTGTTTGCCGTAAACGTCACGATGATCTGGTCGTAGCCGGGGACCTCGCTCGTGCCGGGCTCGCCGATCGAGATCGCATACTCCGCAGAGACCTGCGCCTTGCTGCGGATCATCACCTCGACCCGGCGCGCCATCTCCGGCGTCAGCTTCACCCCCACCTGCACCGCTTGCGCTCCGTCGACCGGGACGCTCGTCTGCGCATGGCAGCCCAGCGCCGCCACCGAAGCGATCAACGCGAGACAGCGGAATGGTCTGGCACCCTTCAGCACAACACCGATTATCTCATGCATAAGTCCTGCTTTCTGCGAGACGGCCATGTGCGAGCAACCCGTAGCGCTCGTCTCCGGCCCCTCAAAACACTTGGTCCGAGTGCCGTATATTGCCCGCGCTCCCGATATTCGCCAGCGTGAAGTTGAATCGGTAGACGTTCTCGTTGCGCGCCGTCCCCAGCTCGTACTTGCGATACTCCACGCTCACTCCGCAACAGTTCCAGTTGTACGAGGTCTGGATCGCGCCATACTGCACCGTCCCCAGGTCCAGGTCAATCCCCGCGCTGGCCGCCGCGCTCAGCCCGGTCTTGGTTGGCCGCACCAGTCCCAGCTTCGCCTGCATCTGGCTGAAGTCCGCCATGCTCGACGCAACCCCCTCCACGTACGAGCGACCCGGCGCATTCAGCCGCGCATAGCTCACTCCCGCGATGAAGTCGCCCTGATGCACGTCCACATAGATGTTGTCCGCCGTAAATTTCTTCGCGCCCGTGTCGTAGTCGAAGTCCCACTCCACGTCCGTCTTCTCCGACGTCCGCACCCGCAGCCGCGAGATCAGCGGCGATATATTCCTCGGCTCGGTCAGGAACGCAATGCCGGAAAAATCCAGCGTCGTCCCCAGAATGTTCCGCTTGCCATCCACCACCGCGCCGCCGAAGCTTGGATCAAAAAAGTACTTCTGCGCCACCCGCCAACTGATCCACTCGCGGTTCCCGCACACCGGCTCCGCGTCGTCCGTTCTGCCTGTGGCCAGCCCCGGGTCTTCCACCGCGTCAGCCGCGCCCCCCCCGCCGCCCAGAATCTCGTTCGCATCCGCCGCCGCTCCCGCCGCGCGGCAAGGCCGTGATCCCGTCCCCGTCCGCCGCAGAAACAGCCTCTGCGTCGCTCCATATTCAATCTCATTGGTATTGCTCGCAACATCCACCGCATCGAAGCGCAACACATCCTGAAAATTGTTCACCCCGTTCGCATAGCGATAGGTCAACTCCGGCTCGATGGTGTGCTTCACGTCGTGGCGCAGCAGCCGCCGCACAAATCCCGCGTCGAAGGTCCGTTCCAGCACCGGAGGACGCAGGTCCAACTGCACCTCCACGTCGGAGCGGTTCAGCGTTGCCAGGCTCTCAATCTCCGGCCCTGTCGAACCCGCAACTGCGGGCTGCCGGCTGCGGCTGTAGAACGTCTCCCGCGCCGCCACCGAAGGCCGCAGCCGCCATCCCCCCGCGCCGAACGGGGTTGCCAGCTCCGGCCGCACGTCCAGCCGCTCGATCATTCCGCCGGATTCAAAGTTCGGCTGCACCCGCTTCAGCATCGCCACCGAGCTGTCCACGTTCCACTCCAGCCCGGTCGTCCCCAGCCCGTGGTCGGTCGTCGTAAACTCCAGCGCCGGCGCATGGAAGATGTGTACCTGCTCCTCGGGCAGTGTCGCCGTCGCCACCCGCTTTTCCCCCTGATAGCGGTCTCCCTCCGCCGCCAGCGCCATGCCGTCCCACTCATGCGTGCCGTACACCGTCGACACCACATCGCTCGACACCGCCTGGTTGAAGTTGGTGGAGAACGCCTCGCGGTACAGGAACGAGCTGAGATACTCCACGTCCGCGGCCGCTCTCATCTGCGCGGCGGAAGACTCCGCGCTCGTCCCCTGCGCCGAATCCGAACCGCTATAAAAATCGCGCCGCGCCACAAACGTCGCGTCCTCGCCGCTCTGGTTGGTATACGTACCGCCGGTCGGCGTATATCCGCGGTCCTGCAGCCCGCTATAGCGCGCCTGCACTGTATCGTCGCCCAGCCCGCGATAATGGAAGCTCGCGCTCTGCTCCCAGCCGCGGTCGGAGTAGTAGATCGTCCCCACCGTCAGGTCCGTGCTGCGGTTGATCGACCAATAGATCTGTTCGCCCACCGTCATCCCCTTGCTCGATGAGTCACCCAGCACCGGAATTAGAATCCCGCTCTGCCTCTCGTCCGCATCCACCGGATGGGTCACATACGGCAGCCACAGCAGCGGCATGTTCCTCACATGGAAGACGCTGTTGGTCGCCCGCGCCTTCTCCCCATCCATGCTGAACTCCGAGGCAGACAGCAGCCAGTCCGGCTTCGCCAACTGGCACGATGTCACCGTCCCCCCGTAGATCTGGTACTCTCGCGGCCCCGTCTTCACTACCAGCCTGCCACTGAACAGGAACGGATTGCCGTTGCTATACACCGCGCGCTGGCCCACAGCCGCCGCGCCCGCCGCTGGCCTCTGCCGCAGTCCCACCGAACCCGTCACATCGTAAAAGCGCCCGACCTGCGTCTGCACATTGATCGTCCCGTGGCTGGCGTGGATGATCTCGTCGTTCTCTCCGCCCATCACTTGCAAGTGCCCGGTCAGCGTCACCTCACCAGTGTCCTTGTCGTATTCGATGTGGTCCGCCCGCAATGTGCGCTCGCCATAGATCACCACCGCATGGCCGTCCAGAACGGTGACGCTCCCCGACATCGAACAGGTGTCCGCCTCCAGCCGCACCGGCACTCCCTCATCCTTTGCCGCAATCGGCGCCGCCTCGGGGTACCGCACCGTCCCCGCCGCGCCCGGAGCGTCGGGCAGCGCGTCGGCGAGCGCGGCAGGCGCATCCGCCGCCCTTGCCGTCGTGGTCGCCACGCACTCGCCGCGCGCCGTCGCGCCCGCCGCCGTGCCCTCCGTCGCGCCCGTTTCGCTAAGAGGTGCCACACTCGTCACCTCTTGCGCCGTAAGATGAGTAAAACTTGCCACGCCCCCCGTGATACTTATGAAGAAGCAGACGCTCCTCAGCGTCTTCGCAAGGCTGTTTCGACCGTCAGAATGTCTCGCACGCACCACTCTTTGAGGGTAGTCGATTTCACGGAAGTGAGTTTGAGTTTTGAGCAAAATGGGCTCCGCACTGCTTGACACCGACCTGCTCGACCCGGCCTTCGCCGTCGCGTCCAGCGATTCCCCCTCCGCGGCAGCCCACGCCCCGGCCCGCACGGACGCGTCTCCCGCCTCCACCGAGGCCCTCCGCCGCCAGGTCGCGGACCGCCTCGCCGCGCATCGCCTCCGCCGAGCTCCCGCGCAGCCCGCGCTCGCGTTCTCGGCCACGCCCTCATCCTCCGCTCCATCCCGCGCCAGTCGCATCGCCGCCGCCGTCGCCCAGCGTTACGCCCACTCCCCCAGCTATCGCGCGGTCCTCGCCGCCGAGGCCGAGCGCGCCACCCAGCAGGCCCAGGCCGCGGCCCAGATCGCAGCGCTCAACGCCCAGGCCGTAGCAGCAGCCCAGCAACAGCTCCTCGACTCTCTCAACCACGACTCTCTCAACGACGAAGCCCCCGACCAGACCCCACCCACCCGCTCCGTCACAAATGCGGGTGCCCCATCTTCGGCGACGGCTTCATCGTCGCCTAAGGTGGGATCCGCCGAATCCCGCTCTCACCACACCCCCGCCAACGCTCAACCCTTCGCTCCCGCGCTCTCCGGTCTCACCGTCCGCATCTTTGAAGACGCCGCAACGCCCCTGCGCGACGCCGCGCATCTTCCCCTTGCCGCCTCCAGCGCCAGCCACCGGAACCGGCAGCAGGAAGACCGCAACGAAGCCGAAGCCCGCCGGCTCGATGAAGAGATCGCCTTCCGCCATTCGCCCGTATTTGAGGAGCCTGCCGGCCCGCCCATGCCTCTGCCCGCAAATCTGATCGAGTTTCCCCGCCAGCTCGTCGCCCCGCGCAAGGCCCGCCCGCGCTACGCCGAAGGCCCGCTGCGCGCCGCCGCCGGTCCCGCCCCAGGAGCGGGTCAGCTCCGCATCTTCGAGGTCGATCCCGCCCAGATCTCCACCACTCCCACCCCCGCCGAAGCCCCCGCCCCCCAGTGGAACTCGATCTGGCTCGACGCACCCAACCCCGGTCCCACCGAATCCGCCCCCACGTCTTCTCTGTTGTCCTCCCGTAGCGAAGATTACTTTTCATCCCGTAGCGAAGCGGAGGGATCTGCTTTTCCCTCCGCCCGCCCCGCCCAACTGCCTCAGATCGCCTCCATCGCGCGCCGCCTCACGGCCGCGGCAATCGACGCCTCCATCCTTCTCGCCGGATTCATGGCCTTCGCCGCCGCCTTCCTGCTCGCCGCCTTCCGCTCCATCCCCTGGCAGGCCGCCGCATCCCTCCCCGCCGCATCCCTCCCACTCGATCGCCACCCAGCCCTGGCTCGCTTGGCCGCCCAGTTCGCCGGCCGCACCGGACTCCAGCCCAGCCTCGCTCTGGCCGCCAGCGTCCTCGTCCTCGCCCTCCTCATTCTCCTCTACCAGGCGCTCTTCTTCTCCTTCTCCGAGTCCACCCCTGGAATGCGCTGCACCCGCATCGCCCTCTGCACCTTCGACGACGAGAACCCCACCCGCCGCGTGATGCGTCGCCGCATCCTCGCCGTCCTCCTCTCCGCCTGCCCCCTCGGCCTCGGCCTGCTCTGGGCCGCCTTCGACGAAGACCGCCTCGCATGGCATGACCGCCTCACCCGCACCTACCAGCGAACCTACTAGGTTCGAGGTACATGGTTCGCGGTTCGAGGAACTGGTGGAGTTAAGGTTGTCATCCTGAGCGAAGCCGAAGGAACCCCGACGAAGCTCACCGTACCCATACAGCTCGTCCCTTTCTCCCACAAATCTCCGCCTCTGCTTTTCCTCCACCACTAAAGAAAGCGGCTGCCCCATTCGGCAGCCGCATCCTGTTTTATACCCTCGAACCTCGAACCTCGAACCCGTCTTTAGAACGTCGTACTCACCGTCAGCCGCAGCGTCTTGCGCGGCTCCCGCAGATAGTAGGACGGCCCGTAGAGCTGTAGCGCCTGCGCATAGCTGTACTGCCCGGCGCCCGAGGTGGGGAACATCGCGCGGAACGCCGCATTGTCCACCGCCAGTTGTTGCGGCAGCTCCTTGTACAGACGAAGCGGGTTGTACGCGTAGTACAGCCGGAACGGCGCATTCACGATGGGCAGGATCACCTGGAACTCCGCGCCGCTCGACATGCGCGGCACAAAGTTGGTTCCCGGCACCGTGTTCAGTTGCCGCGCGGCCAGAGCGGGCACCGACTGCCCGCCGTAGCATGCGCCGTTGACAAACGTCGGGCAGCCATACAGCGGGCTCGCCAGCACGGATGTGCCCGCCGCGCTCTGCAGCAGTTGTGCCTTCTGCAGGTCGCCCGTCAGTCCGAAGTCGGTAAAGAAGTTGAAGCTCAGCGTGCTGACGATCGGGACCATGTACTGCACGTTCGCCGTCAGTTGCGTATCGCCGCCCACCGAGGCCAGCCGGTAGATCGGCAGCGGAATCTGGATATTGCCCAGGCTTGGGTTGGTCGGGTCGCGTGGAACCAGCGTCCCATCCGGGTTGGTCAGGTTGAACTGCACCTTCACCGGCACGAATGTATACGGCGAGCTGGCGCGTATGTCGAAGCCGCGAACATCCGACTCGCCTCCGCCATAGATGCGGTTGGTCGGTGGAGCAACCTCGCCGCCAAAGCCCGAGACGTGCGCCAGCAGAAGCCGTATCCCCAGAATGTTGTGCCCTTCCCGGTCGATCTTCAGCCCGCTCATCGGATAGTACTGCCGGAAGCTCGCTACCGGAGAGATGTACTTCACATTGCCGCCCGCGCCCGCTATCTGCACCGACAGGTTGAAGTCGCGCCCCGAGTGCGGCCCAACCCCGCGGTCCAGGCTGGAGTAGCTGAAGCTCGGTGCGATGGTCGAGGTCACGATGCCATTCAACTGGTTCAGCCCCTCCACCCCGGAACGGAACGACAGCGACTGGAAGATGTTGCGCGTATTGTCGTTGAACGTCGTGATTGACGCGAGAGAGAGCGCGTACGTCACGCCCACGCGCGTCATCCCGCGGCCCACCCACAGATGTTTCAGCGGCTCGCTCACCGATGCCGTGAATCCATCCGTCGATGTGTTGTAGTTGGTCAGCAACGACTGCTGCGCCGTCGATGCATTGGCGCTCGTGCCGTTGGCGATCGAGTACGCCTTGGCCGGGTTGTAGTCCGTCTTGCGAGAGAAAACCTCCGCGCCCACCGAGATCGGCTTGTTGCGCAGATACGGCTCGTTGAAGCCCAGGCTCACGTTGCGCGACAGGTCGCCGATGTTCGCCGACGCAGACAGCGTCTCGCCCAGTCCCAGAAAGTTGTTGGTCTCGTAGTTCAGCCCCACAAACGTCCCCGACAGTCCGCTGATCCCGCCGTTCACCCCGATCGAGTTCTTGCCCTTCTCTTTCAGCTTCAGAAGCAGGTCCACCGTCCCATCGTCCGCGTTCTGCCGCGTCTCGGTGTCGTCTTCCACCTTCAGCGTCTCGAAGTAGCTCAACTGGTTCAGGCGCAGGATTGACATGTCCCAGCGCTGGCTGCTGTACACCTGGCCCTCTTCCAGCAGCAGCTCGCGCCGGATCACCTTGTCGCGCGTGATCGTATTGCCTGTGAACTCGATCCGCGAGACGTAGAACTGCTTGCCCTCGTCGATATCGATGTCCAGGTACAACAGTTTCTTCGCCTCATCGATCCGAGGCTTCGGGTCCGGAACCATGTTGATGTAGCCCTGGCTTCCGTACGCCTTGCGCAGTTCCTTGAGGCCCTTCGAGAACGACGCCGCAGAGAACCACTCGCCGTCCTTCTGCACAAACTGCGCACGCAACGCCCTGGAATTGCTGAACATCTTGTTGCCGGTGAATGTGATCCCGCCCAGCCGGTAGCGTTCCCCCTCTTCCACCGGCAGCAGGATGTCGATGCGTTTGCCCGTCGACGGACGCAGCGTAAACCAGTTCAGCCCGCCCTCATCGCGCACATGGGTCTGCGGATCGGCGGTCTCCGCCTTGAAGTAGCCGCGGTCCTGGTACGCCTGGCGCACACGCTCCGTGTCCTCGTCCAGCTTGCTGGCGTCGAAGGTCCGCGCCAGCAGGTTCTCCAGCAGGATCGAGTGCGGGATCCCGATCGGCCGCGAGTTCACCATCGCGCTGCGCAATACGCGGCTGCTCAGGTTGTAGTTGCCGTCGAAGGCGATCTTCCCCACCTTCACCGTCGGCCCCTCCTTGATCCGGAAGGTGATCCCCACCGACGCCGGGGGAATTGTCTTTACCTCGGGCCGGATGGTCGCAAACTGGTGTCCGTGCTCGCTCAGCAGGTCCTTCAGCACAGACACCGCACGCATCACCCGGGTCTGGTCGAGCTGGCTCTCCACCGTCAACCCGACCTTGGCCTTCTTGAACCGTTCCTGCACGTCGGACTGCGTCACCGCGTTCAGCCCCACATAATCGATCGAGCGGATGGTCGGCTTCTCCCATACATAGATCACCAGTTGCACGCACGCCGGGGTGTCCACCCGTTCAATCTGCACCTTGGTGAAGTAGCCTGTGTTCCACAGCGAATTGAAGTCCCGCTCCACCGTCGCCGCGTCGTACGGATCGCCTTGATGGCTCGAGATCCGCGCCAGAACCGAGTCCTTGGGAATCCTCCGGTTGTTGATCACCTGCGGCTGGCACAGCGCCTGCCCACCGCCCGTCGCATCCGTCGCCGCCGCACTCTGCGCACCGGTTTCCGTCTGCGCCCGCACGGCCCGCGCGGGCACAAATACCATCGCACCCAGCACCCATGCGGCCACCATGGCAAAAGCAATGCGGGAGCGGAATGAGCGGTTCCATAGTGGGAGTTTCCCGAAGAGATTGACCTTCGCGCGATCTTCCTTCAAGGAAGATCGCATCGCAACAGCTTCGCCAAGGCCCAGGTACAGTGGAACCGCTCCGCAGCGCGTACGCACAGACTCTAGCTTGATGCCCAGGAAACTTCCGCTCACTCGCTTTACGGTAAAGATACGCACACCCTCATTCGCTCAAAAAATCGCGCCCCGCAGGCAACCGTGGCGAAACTTCGATTATATGGGAGCGATGCCGCTCCACGCGAGTCGGTGGTGGCGTCTGTGTCAACAGGCGCCCCTGCAAACTGCGCAAGACTGCTATTTCTTTGCCGGAAAACAGCATCACCGGAACTTCGCCGGCGCTTCCACCACCCACCTGATCCCCACCCGCCGCGCCTCAGCGATGCAGCAGTTGCGCGAACCGCGCCTCCAGCTCCTCTTCGTCCAGAAAGCTCTGCGGGCCTGCCGGGCGGCAGTGCTCGCAACATCCCGCGTCGCGGTCCAGCAACAGCATCGCCGCGTCCAGCAACAGTTGCGACGAAGGCTTGCCCGCCACCAGCGACAGCAGTTCGATCCGCGCGCTTTGTTCGTAGTTCAGCTCGACGTTCACAAGGCCACCTTACACTTTTGTGGGATATGCATGTCAACAATAGGATGCTAAATTTTTACTGCGTAGCAGTTCAAATCAGAACCTGGGAACCGTTTCGTCCCACAAAACATCCCTCCAGCACCACTCCCTCGGCAGCGAAGACCAACTCACTCCCCCAAAACCTCTGTAGAATGGCGAAGTCGAAACTGCCCGCCTCAGAGCGGGCTTCGAATCGTGGCTTCAGAAAGGCAGGAAACCCTATGGCATCCACCATGGCAAGCAATCCGGCGTTGAAGAACGTTCACACGCAGTTGAAGTCGCGCATGGAAAAATCGGTCGACGACTTCCGCGCAAACCTCCTCTCCACCCGCACCGGCCGCGCCAGCGTCCACATGCTCGACCAGGTCAAGGTGGACTACTACGGCACCGACACCCCCATCTCCCAGATCGCCCAGATCTCCACTCCCGAGCCGCAACTCATCCTCGTCTCGCCCTGGGAGATCGCCCTCGTCCCCGCCGTCGAAAAAGCCATCCGCACCAGCAACCTCGGCTTCAACCCCATGCATGACGGCAAGGTCATCCGCATCCCCGTCCCGCCCATGACCGAGGAGCGCCGCCGCGAGACGGTCAAGCACCTCGCCGCCGTCCTCGAGGACCACAAGACCGCCATCCGCAACATCCGCCGCGACGGCAACGACCAGGTCAAAAAGGCCGCCAAGGACAAGCTCATCTCCGCCGACGACGAGAAGCGCGCCAACGAAGAGATCCAGCAGCTCACCGACGCCGAGATCCGCCGCGTCGAAGACCTCTTCAAAGCCAAGGAAAAAGAGGTCCTCACTGTCTGATCTCGGTGGCCGATCTGGCTCGTGCGGCTAGATGACTACAACGCAGGATCTGCGGTCCTGCGACATCGCTCGCATGGCCTTCTGGTCTTCGGCCCAAAGCCAGCCCGTGATCGCTTCCTTGATGTTGGCCGGGTGCCCCATCCATCGCGTACTTTACGATGGGTGGGATATAGACAGCCCGAACCTCCTGCCCTTGCCGTTGCCTGTCCTTCCCTCGCCCAACCGATAACGCCGTCATCCCGACCGGAGCGCAGCGGAGTGGAGGGACCCCCGCATTTCGCTTTTGCCTGTTTTACGTCGTTGCCTGTTCTTCGCCGTTGTTTGTTTTACGCTGTCATCCTGAGCGCGTCTTTCGAGCGCGAAGGACCCCGACGAACCCCACCCCGCCTCAACCCTCCACCCCTTTCTCCCACAAAATCCCCGTCTTCGCCTTTGCTTCTGGGTACGCCAAGCCTTCAGGCTTGGCCCTCTCAATCTGCAAAATAGAAAGGGGGCTGGTAGCCCGAGGCTTTAGCCTCGGGTCTCCCTTGGGGTATGCCTTTGTTTCCCCCCGCCGGGTGCCTATCCATCGCGTACTTTGCGATGGGTGGGATTCGACCCCCGCAAAAACCCAGCAAATCCCCTTGTCAAGACCCTCGAAGCCCCAAATTCCCCCTAACCAACACCAACTAAACAACATAAATCCGAAAAATAGTTGGCATAGTAGTTTCCCTCCATCCCGTATAATTAAACCAGTAAGCAAAAACACCGAAAGGCCCGGCCAACCGCCGGGTCTTCGCTTTTAATACGTCTCGCGCGCTTAGCACGAGCTTAACTTACTTTTTTTGAATACTTTACGCTATCTACCCCAGGGGGGGTCCACAATGACGAACGCAACCGAAACCGCACCGGCCAACCCATCTCCATCCTCTGAACCCGCGCCGAAGCGCTTTCAGTGCCGTCACATCCTCACCTCGGGCCGCCGCTGCCGCTCCGCCTCGCTGCACGGCGAGCAGTTCTGCTACTACCACCACACCACCCGCCGCCCCGCCCCGCGCCACCGCGGTGTCCACCCCGAACAGTCCATCTTCGAGATGCCGCTGATCGACGACCGCGAGGGCATCCAGTTCGCCCTCGCCCAGATTCTCAACCGCCTCACCACCGCGCAGCTCGACCCAAAGCGCGCCAACCCCATCCTCTACACCCTCAAACTGGCCATCTGGAACCTCCACGAAAACCGCCCCGCCGCCGCACGCAGCGACAGCCGCGAATCCAGCTCCAGCCGCAGCTACGTCTGCCGCGACCCCAGCCGCGACTCCAGCTCCTCCAGCCGTGACTCCATCTCCTCCGACCCCAACGCAAACGATACAAACGACTTCGTCGAAGACCTCATCCTCGATGAAGACCTCGGCCCCATCGCCCCCATCGCAGAAATCCTCCCGCCAGAGGCCCTCAAACCCCGCCTCAGCCTCATCGACCGCATGATCCAGGAATTCGGCCCCCCCACCCCCATCCCCCAACCAGCGCAAAGCGAAGCCGTCATCCCGACCGAAGCGGCGGACGGCTGCATCGTCCGTCGCGCAGCCGGGGTCCCCGGCGAGCGGTCTTTGCTCGCTGGGGTGGGAGTGGAGGGACCCCCGCATTTAAACTCCGCCCCCACCCCCGATCCCGCTTCATTGTCATCCCACAGCGCGGATTCCTTGTCATCCCGCAGCGCAGCGGAGGGATCTGCTTCTCCTCACTCCAACAACCCCCAACCCGCAACTGACAACCAGCAACCAACAACCGTCCTCCCCTCCCTCCAAGCCGTCGCCGACGGCCCCAGACAAAACCGCCCCGCATCTCATCGAAGAGATGCGGGGCAGTTGCATTACAAAAACCATGGACCACACGCTGACCGTCAATCCACTCTAGAAGTGGTAAGCCACGCCGATCGTCGGCATGGAGAGAATCTCATAGCGGTCCGTGACGATGTTCGTCTCGCCGAAGGCCGGCGTCTTCACCACAAATCCCCGGTACTCGGCGCGAATGTCGAAGCTCGGACTCAGCTCATACGCCAGCCCGCCGCCGAACAGTCCCGCCATCCCCTTCGTCCCCTTGCTGCCCAGCTCTTTCGTCCCACTGTCCAGCACAGGCGTAAAGATCAGCATGCCGCCTCCAGCCTCCAGAAAGGGGTTATACCGCTTGAAGGTCATGCCGAAGACATACGCGCCCGTGGCCTCCTGCATCCGCGAGTGGAACCGGTAGCTGTAGTAGTTGGTCTGGCCAGCGATAACAGGGGCGCCAGGGACGCAGCCTCCACCGATGCAATACTTCTGGTTGTTCTGGATGAAGCTGTAGTTCAGCTCCAGCGCGCTGTGCGGTGTCAGCATGAATCGGTAGCTGGCCAGCAGCCCCAGTGCGCCGGTTGAATTCGCCACCACGGCCCCAGGTCCGTGGATCGTGGGCCCGAACAGCCCCGTCCCGCTGAAGCTCACGTCCTGCCGGCTCTCCTGCGCAACACAGGCCGCCGCCGTCAGCATCAGCACACCCAACAAAATCGTCTTCTTCATTCTTCGTTCTGCCCCTTCTTGTTCCTTCGCAGCCCGGCCCCGCAACTCGCTGGCGATGCTCCTCGCATCGCAACGAACACTGGCTCGGTCGCTCCCATCATTGTACCTGTAGACCGGGCGCCGTGCAGCGCGCCGCACGCAGAAAGGCCGGAGAGTCGATCGGCTCTCCGGCCCGCCTGTCAAATCCTCGCCGCAACTACTGTGCTGGTGCCGGAGGAGGAGGGGGTGGTGCGCCGGCTCCGCCCGGTTCACCGCCGCCGGGGCGTGGGCCGCGCTGCGGCAGCGATGCCAGGTACGCGTCGTACTTCGGCTTCTGATCGTCCGTCAGCAGCGCCTTGATCCGCGCATTCTCGTCCGTGCGGATCGCCATCATCTTCGGCATCAAAGTAGACCGGTCTTCGCCCGAATCGCGAAGGTCCATCATCTTCTTCATGTCGGCCTCATAGATCGCCTTGATCTTGATCTTCTGGTCATCGGTCAGCGTCACGGCCTTGTCCACCGCGGCAACTCGCTGATCGCTGGTCATCATCATGCGACCGCCGCCCCCGCCGCCCTGCGCCATCATCGGCACCGCGCATAGCGCGGCGCTGCACAAAGCCACTGCGCCTGCGCGCATGGCAACTCTACAAAACATGTTCTTCATTGGCTGCTCTCCCGTGTCGGTCCCGGCTTGATTCTCCGGCGGACAAGTCTACCGCTACAGACGTTCAATCCGCCACTTCGGACGCACCAGGCCACCAGATTTGTTTACGCTTCGCAAACCATCTTGCAGTACCAGGAGAAAACATTGCTCTCCAGCTCCGCTTCAACGCGCCCGCTCCGCCTGAAAGCAATAGGGATCGCCGTGTGCCGCAGCGTAATTCTCCACCACCTTAAGGAACGCCACTGCAACGTGCGACAGGCTCGCCTGCCGCCGGTACACCAGCCGCAGCCTGCGTTCCAGTTGCAACTCCTTCACCCGCACCCGCACCAGCGCGCCCGAGGCCAGTTCCGTCCGCACCGTCAGCCCCGGCACCAGCGCCACTCCGTTGCCCATCGCCACAAACCGCTTGATCGCCTCCAGCGATGGCAGCTCCACGCCCATGCGCAGCGGAGTCTTGTGCCGCCGGAACGTCTCGATCACCTTCTGCCGCTGCGGAGAAGAGATATTGTGCGCAATAAAGTTCTCCGCCCCAAGCTGCCGGATCGAAACCTCGCCCGCCCGCGCCAGCGGATGCTTCGGGTTCACCACCAGGTCCAGCTCATCGCGATACACCACCACCGACCGGATCGCCGCATCATCCGGCCGGAAGCTCAGCACGCCGATCTCCACCGTATGCACCAGCACGTCGTCGGCGATGCGGCTGGCCAGCGCCCGTTGCACCGTCACCTTGATCCGCGGATTCAATCGCCGGAACTCATCCAGCAGAGGCAACAGAACCAGACACGTGTACTCGTTGGCCGCAATGTTCAACCGTCCGCGATGCAGCTCCCGCAGCTCGTTCAGCGCGCCCGCAGCCTCCGTCCGCATATTCAGCAGCTTCACCGCGTACTCGCGCAGGACTTCTCCAGCATCGGTGAGCGTCCCATCGCGCGACGACCGCTCCAGCAGCACCTCGCCCAGCTCCGCTTCCAGCTTGGCGATCGCCTGGCTCACCGCCGGCTGCGTACGGTGCAACCGGGTCGCCGCCCGCGAAAAACTCCGCTCCTCGCTCACCGCAAGAAACGTCTCCAACTGAAAAAGGTCCATCGCCTCCTCCGCCCTCCCCGTGCGCAACCCGCTCGCTCGACCGCGAATGATTCAATTAGAAATAATAATACTCGCGCGAAACACTATAAGCCTGAGTTATTCTAATTCACAAGGAGCCGAGGTCGAACCCATGTCCGAATCAGTCCCCGACGTTACCCCAGTCAACCCGCCGAGTCCGCGCGACGAGAAGCAGACGCAGCGCGACCGCATCTTCTTCTTCGACACCACCCTGCGCGACGGAGAGCAGTCCCCCGGATGCGTCATGCACGGCGACGAGAAGCTGCGCATGGCCCACCAGATCGCCGCCCTCGGCGTCGACATCCTCGAAGCCGGTTTCGCCATCGCCTCCGAGGGCGACTCCGAATCCATCCGCAACATCGCCCGCGAGGTCGGCTCTTCCGCGAACGCCCCCATCATCGCATCGCTGGCCCGCGCCAAGCGCGAGGACATCGAGGCTGCCGCCCGCTCCATCGAGCCCGCCGCCCGCGCCCGCATCCACACCTTCCTCTCCACCTCCGACCTCCATCTCGCCGCCAAGCTCAAGATCACCCGCGCCCAGGCCCTCGACCAGATCACCGAGATGGTCGCCCTCGCCCGCACCTACTGCGACGACATCGAGTTCTCGCCCGAGGACGCCACCCGCACCGACCCCGACTTCCTGGTCAAAGTCTGCGAGGCCGCCATCCAGGCCGGGGCCACCACCCTCAACCTCCCAGACACCGTCGGCTACTGCCTCCCGCAGGACTACGCAGAGATGTTCCGCATGGTGCGCGAACGAGTCCCCGGAATCCGCGGAGCCAATGGAAAAGACGCCATCGTCCTCTCCGCGCACTGCCACGACGACCTCGGCCTCGCCGTCGCCAACTCCCTCGCAGCCATTCAGGCCGGAGTCCGCCAGGTCGAGTGCGCCATCAACGGCATCGGCGAGCGCGCCGGCAACGCCTCGCTCGAAGAACTCGCCGCCATCCTCGTCACCCGCCGCGACCAGCTTCCCTTCCGCAATAACATCGTCATGAACCAGCTCTATCCCACCAGCCAGATGCTCGCCACATGCATCAGCTTCGGAGCCGCGCCCAACAAGGCCATCGTCGGCGCCAACGCCTTCGCCCACGCCGCCGGCATCCACCAGCACGGAGTCATTGCCAACCCCCTCACCTACGAGATCATGACCCCCGAATCCGTCGGCGTGCCCTCCAACTCGCTCGTCCTCGGCAAGCACAGCGGCCGCCGCGCCCTCGAGCATCGTCTCGTCGAGCTTGGCCACAACCTCACCCACGAAGAACTCGACGCCGTCTACCACCGCTTCACCGAACTCGCCGACCGCAAGAAAACCATCTACGACCAGGACCTCATCGGCCTGCTCAAACCCGAACCCAAAGTCTCCGCACTCGCATGAATTCGATGAATCGACTACGCGATGTATCAGTGAGGAGACCAAACATGAATGACATTAAAATCAACCCGCCACGCCGGGACGGACACCCAGAAGGAATCACAGTCATCGAAACCATCCCTGGTATCGAGTTCGTAAGGAAAAATGACACTTTGGGAATCAACGAGCACACATCTGACCTCTCACTCGATGATTTCCTTGAAGAAATTGCAGAGAACGTCAATAAGGATAGGACAACAAAATGCGTCTCAAGATAGCCATCCTCGCCGGCGACGGCATCGGTCCCGAAGTCACCAACGAAGCCGTCAACATTCTCAAAGCGGTCGCCGAGTTCGGCGGACACGACTTCACCTTCGTCCCTCTGCTTCTCGGCGGGGTCGCCATCACGGCCACCGGCTCGCCCCTTCCCACCGCGACGCTCGACGCCTGCCTCGAATCCGACGCCGTCCTGCTCGGCGCGGTCGGCGACAAAAAATTCGACGCGCTCTCCCCGGACAAGCGTCCCGAGGCCGGCCTCCTCCAGATTCGCCAGGCCTTGGGCGGCTACGCCAACTTGCGCCCCTCCATCGCCTACCCCGCGCTCTCGGCCAACTCGCCGCTGCGCCCCGAGGTCACCGAAGGCGCGGACATTCTCTTCGTCCGCGAGCTGCTCGGCGGTCTCTACTTCGGCTCCCCGCGCGAGTGGAACAAGTCCACCGGCGAAGCATGGAACACCATGCGCTACACCAAGGCCGAGGTCGCCCGCGTCGCCAAGGTCGCCTTCGAACTCGCCAGCAAGCGCCGCAACAAAGTCACCTCCGTCGACAAGGCCAACGTCCTCGAGGTCTCGCAGCTCTGGCGCGCCACCGTCACCGAAGTCGCCCGCGACTACCCCTCAGTCACGCTCGAGCACCAGCTCGTCGACTCCATGGCCATGCACCTCATGAACATCCCGCGCAACTTCGATGTCGTGCTGACAGAAAATCTCTTCGGCGACATCCTCTCCGACGAGGCCTCCATCATCACCGGCTCGCTCGGCATGTTGCCCTCGGCCACCATCGGCGGCGCGGTCAACCTCTTCGAGCCGGTCCACGGCTCCGCGCCCGACATCGCCGGCACCGGCAAGGCCAACCCTCTCGGCGCAATCCTCACCGCCGCCATGCTTCTGCGCCACTCCGCCAATCTCGAACAGGACGCCTCCGCCATCGAAGCCGCCGTCCGCACCGTCCTCGCCGACGGCCATCGCACCGCAGACATCGCCCGCGGCAACGCAGCGGCCGCCGTCAACGCTTCAGCCCAACACCTCGTCTCCACCACCGAGATGGGCAAACTCGTCCACCAGGCGCTCGCCCAGTCCATCGACCAGCGCCAGTCCATGCACGCCGTCTAACCCAAACCGTCGTCATTCTGGCGAAGCCAGAATCTCTGTATTGGTTTTTGTTCTTGTACTTGCTGTTGTTTGTTTTTTGTTGTCATCCCGTAGGGATATGCTTCTAGAAAAATGCGCCGCCTCCTCCAACTCGCCATCGCTCTCCTGCTCGTGACCACGCTCGCCCCCGCGCAAGCAGTCAAGAAGCCCAAGCCCGCGCCCGAAAACGTCGAATGGATCTGGCAGTACACGCCCGACGACACCAACAAGCAGGGCCGCGAGAACGACCTCGTGCAGGATGATCGTTTCCGTCCCTTGCTCGATCAGTTCCTCACCGCTCCGCAAACCTTCTGGGGCGCGCCCGTCAACGGTCGCTATCGCTCGCTCGCCAGCACCGCGCTCGACCACCTCACCGTTCCCGGCAGCGTCCTCGCCGACGAGAATCGTTACATCTCCATCTCCGGCTGCGTCGTTCACTTCTGTCCCGCGCGCGGCCTGCTCTGGCTCGATCTCAACGGATCGCATCATCTCGTCGTCTTCGCCGCCATCGACTGGATCAAGACGGACAAACCCACCTCCGACCCCGCCGCCGAGTACACCCTCTGGCTCTTCCCCAACGATTCCCTCAGCGGCGCGCAACACCCGCCCGCCGCGCTGCTCCGCGCCCTCGCGCGCTGGACCGCGCAACCGCTTCCCGGCTCCGGCATCGTGCAGAACATCACCCACGCCATTCTGGTCGATCCCGACGGCACGCCCCACGAAGTCGCGCCCTCCGCCCTCGGTATCGCCCCACCGCTAACCAAGTCCGACACCGACACCGCAGCGCCAACCCTCAAGCCTCGGAACTAAGGACACGTCATGACCAAGCTCTCACTAATTCTCGCCAGCGTCACCCTTATACCGGGGATTCTCCCGGCCGCCGGCCAGAGAGCACGCGCGACGCCTGCCACAGCCGACGCATCCTGGGCGAAACTCTACGCCACCGATTGCGGCCCGGCGATGAAGCATCCATGCCCACCGTCTACCAACGGCTATGAAAACGAATTCACCGGGGACCCGCGCCTCGTTCCTCTACTCAAGCGTTCCCTGCCCCAGCGCGAATCCTGGTGGGTCAACGGCTACGGCGGCTCAGTACCGGTCAGTACTATCGTGCAGGACTTCATCGGCGAGCCGAAGGACCTGTTCGTCGATGACGATCGGTACGTCACAGCTACTGGCTGCGTGCCGCACGATTGCCTCACCAACGGCATGCTCTGGATCGACACGTCAGCTAAGCCTGCCACTGTAATCTTCGCGGCGGCAGTGGACGTTCGCAGTAATCAGGTCAACGGTGCAAAGCACGTTTGGATCTACACCAGCTCGAAAGCGAACACGCTATCGCTTCCGCCCAACTTCCTCAAGCATCTACCCTCTTGGTACCAGGCCGACATTAACCCGCAGGGCTCTGCACCAGTAGCACTCGCCACATTGGTGCAGCCCAATGGCCGTATGACCGATTTCATCTTTAGCACGCTTTTAGAGCAGCTAAATCCTCCCAACAACAAGCAGAACGCACCCGGAGCAAATCAGTGAATCAACCCCGCACCCTCTTCGAAAAAGTCTGGCAATCCCATCTCGTCGCCGAGCCAGCAGGCGAGCCCGCGCTCCTCTACATCGATCTCCATCTCGTCCACGAAGTCACCAGTCCCCAGGCCTTCGACGGCCTCCGTCTCGCCGACCGCAAGGTTCGCCGACCCGACCGCACCGTCGCCACGGTAGACCACAACGTCCCCACCACCTCCATCGCCGACCGCCTGCACATCGTCGACCAGACCTCCTCGCGCCAGGTCGAAGCCCTCCGCCGCAACTGCGCCGAATTCGGCATCGAGCTCTTCGACGTGCAATCTCCCTCGCAGGGCATCGTGCACATCATCGGCCCCGAACTCGGCTTCACCAAGCCCGGCATGACCATCGTCTGCGGCGACTCGCACACCAGCACCCACGGTGCCTTCGGCGCGCTGGCCTTCGGCATCGGCACCTCCGAGGCCGAGCACGTTCTCGCCACCCAGACCCTCCCCCAGTCCAAGCCCCAGACCTTCCGCATCAATATCGACGGCGGGGTCGAAGGCGCGCTTCCCACCGGCGTCACCGCCAAGGACATCATCCTGCACATCATCGGCCACATCGGCACCGCCGGAGCCACCGGCTGTGTCGTCGAGTACGCCGGCTCGGCCATCCGCGCCCTCTCCATGGAAGGCCGCATGACCCTCTGCAACATGAGCATCGAGGCCGGTGCCCGCGCCGGATTGATCGCCCCCGACGCCATCACCTTCGCCTACCTCAAGGGCCGCCGCTTCTCCCCCGGCACAACCCCCGAAAGTCGTCATCCTGAGCGCAGCGAAGGACCCCTGTATTTGTCTTCGTCCGAAGTCGACGAATCCCTCTGGAACCAAGCCGTCACCCACTGGCGCTCTCTCGTCACCGATCCCGGTGCAACCTTCGACCGCGAACTCACCCTCAACGCCGCCGACATCACCCCCACCGTCTCCTGGGGAACGTCGCCCGGCATGGTCACCGGCATCAACTCCACCGTGCCGCTGGCCGACCCCAACGCCTCCGAGGCCGACCGCAAGGCCTTCGACCGCGCGCTTGAGTACATGGGCCTCACCGCCGGCCAGCCCATCGAGAAGATCGCCATCGACTGCGTCTTCATCGGCTCCTGCACCAACGGCCGCATCGAAGATCTGCGCGCCGCCGCCGCCGTCGTTCGCGGCTACCACGTCGCCACCACCGTCCGCGCCATGGTCGTCCCCGGCTCGCAGGCGGTCAAGGCGCAGGCCGAATCCGAAGGCCTCGACCGCATCTTCACCGACGCCAGCTTCGAGTGGCGCGAGCCCGGATGCTCCATGTGTCTCGCCATGAACCCCGACATCCTCCAACCCGGCGAACGTTGCGCCTCAACCTCCAACCGCAACTTCGAAGGCCGTCAGGGCCGCGCCGGCCGCACCCACCTCGTCAGCCCGCAGATGGCCGCCGCCGCCGCCATCACCGGCCACTTCACCGACATCCGCACCTGGAACTTCAAGGAAAAGTCATGAAGATCACATCGTTGAAGACCACATCGTTTTCGCCGTTGTTTGTTTTTCGCCGTCATCCTGAGCGACCCTGAGCGTAGTCGAAGGGGAGTCGAAGGACCCCCGTATTTGCTTTTGTCGTTGTTCGTTTTGGCTTTTACTCACAACTTACAACTAACAACTAACAACTGTTCCGAAGGAACCCTATGATCGCCATCAACACACTCACCTCTGCCGCCGTCCCCCTCCCCCGCCCCAACGTGGACACCGACCAGATCATCCCCAAGCAGTTCCTCAAGCGCATCGAGCGCACCGGCTACGGCGAATTCCTCTTCTACAACTGGCGCCGCCTGCACGATGGCCCCGCCGCCGGCCAGCCCGACCCCGCCTTCGTCCTCAACGACGCCCGCTACGCCGGCGCAAAGATCCTCATCGCCGGCAAGAACTTCGGCTGCGGCAGCTCCCGCGAACACGCCGCCTGGGCGCTCACCGACTTCGGCTTCCTCGTCGTCATCGCCCCCAGCTTCGCCGACATCTTCTTCTCCAACGCCGGCAAGAACGGCATGGTCCTCGTCCGCCTTCCCGAGTCCGACGTCGAACTGCTCACCGCGCGCAGCACCGCCAACCCCGCGCACAAGATCACCATCTCGCTCGAAGCCCAGACCGTTACCGACGACCAGGGCTTCACCGCACACTTCGACATCGACCCATTCCGCAAGTATTGCCTGCTCAACGGCCTCGACGACATCGGCCTCACCCTCCGCCACGCCGCCGCCCTCGACGCCTTCGAATCCACGCATGACAAACAGTTCTGGCTCACCCCGAGGCCCGCAAATGCCTAACAAAGTTAAGAATGCCTACTCAGTAAGCTAAGAAACTATCACTACATGAATGATGAGAGGAAAAACATGAGATACAAAGATTTCCTCATAGACGTCAAGCCACTGCCGCTCCGCGATAGCAGTGAATGGACTACACACTTTGTACTCTTCCGTGATCAAGGTTACAGAATGTTAGAAGTGGCTAAAGTTGAAATGGGAAATAGGTGCGTAAGCGAGGAAGAAGCGACAAAAGTGGGCATTCGTGAGGCTATGCGACTCGCAGACCAGCAATGAATAATAGTGCAGATATGTTCAAGAATGAGCCACGTTACACGTTTGGATCAAGAGTAGAAATCGCGAGGAAAGTAATGAAGAAATCGTATATAGTTTTCGCTGCGCTCATGCTTGGTGTTCTTTCCGTATCGTTTTCCCAAAGCGCCAATTTACTACATATTTCCCAAGTAATGACAAGTTCTGAATTAGCCGAAACTGGCATATCTTCGTTGAACGAACAGCAAAGGAAGGCGCTTGATGATTGGCTTAACTCATACACACGCCGCGTCTTCAAGGTTAGTACTGCGGCAGTATCGGGCGAGACATACTCGGGTGAGGGTAAGCACTGGGTGGACGAAACCTGCGAGGGAGGTGCAATCGTTGTTCTTGAGGATGATTCAGCCTGGGCTGTGGAAAGCACGGACCGAACGGACACTGCACTATGGCTGGCGACAACTGATATTACCGTGAAGAAAGATTCGCAAGCCTCTGGCACTTACAAATACATCCTCAGGAACACGGAAGACAAAGAGACTGCTCACGCGAAGTACTTAGGCACGCTATGACCAAGAGCTTAGTTGTAATTTGAGAATGATAGAAAGCAGTAGATCGGTTTCATCGGTGGTAAATCGGTGTTAAGCCTTTCGACCAAATCAGCGCAACAGCATAAGGAGCACATGATGGCAAACAAATCGCAGAGCATCAACATCCCCACCCTCACCGGAGCCGAAATCGTCTGGGCAACCCTGGTCGGCGAGGGTGTATCCACCGTCTTCGGCTATCCCGGCGGGGCCATCCTGCCCACCTACGATGCGCTGCGCAAGTTCCCCATCCATCACGTCCTCGTCCGCCACGAGCAGGGCGCGGCCCACATGGCCGACGGATACGCGCGCGCATCCGGCCGCACCGGCGTCTGCGTCGCCACCTCCGGCCCCGGAGCCACCAATCTCGTCACCGGCATCGCCACCGCCATGCTGGATTCCATCCCCATCGTCTGCATCACCGGCCAGGTCTCGTCCAAGCTCCTCGGCACCGACGCCTTCCAGGAGATCGACATCACCGGCATCACGCTGCCCATCACCAAGCACAACTTCCTCGTCTCGCGCCCGGAAGACATCGCTCCCACCATCCGCAAGGCCTTCCAGATCGCCATCGCCGGCCGTCCCGGCCCGGTGCTGGTCGACATCACCAAGGACGCGCAGCAGGCCTCCGCGCCCTTCGACTTCGCCGCCGCCGCGCCCGCCGCGCACCGCCCGCATCCCATGCTGCGCGCCGAAACCAACTCCATCGAGCAGGCCATCGAACTCATCTCCGCGGCCAAGCGTCCCGTCATCCTCGCCGGCCACGGCGTCCTCATCTCCGAGGCCGAATCCCAGCTCCTCGCCTTCGCCGAGCGCCGCAATATCCCCGTCGCCAGCACCCTGCTCGGTCTCGGTGCCTTCCCCACCGGCCATCCGCTCGCCCTTGGCATGATGGGCATGCACGGCGAGTCCTGGGTCAACCACGCCATCCAGCAGTCCGACCTCCTGCTCGCCTTCGGCATGAGGTTCGACGACCGCGTCACCGGAACGCTCGCCACCTACGCGCCTCACGCCAAAAAGATCCACATTGAGATCGACCCCGCCGAGATCGACAAGAACGTTCACGCCGATGTCGCCCTCATCGGCGACCTGCGCGCCGTCCTCGAAACCCTCCTGCCTCTTCTTCCCAGCAACTCCGACGCAAGCTGGATCGCCACCGTCAACAAGATGAAGGGCGACGCCAGCGTCCGCGACATCATCAACCTGCCCGACAACGGCCATCTCTACGCCGCGCACGTCATCCACGACATCTGGAGCGAAGCCAGGGCCTCGGGCCGTCTCGCCCAAACCATCATCGTCACCGACGTCGGCCAGCACCAGATGTGGGAGGCGCAGTACTTCCGCCACGACACGCCGCGCTCGCTCATCACCTCCGGCGGCCTCGGCACCATGGGCTTCGCGCTCCCCGCGGCCATCGGCGCCAAGTTCGCCTGCCCCGAAAAGGATGTCTGGGTCATCGCCGGCGACGGCGGCTTCCAGATGACCTCCTCCGAGCTCTCCACCATCCAGCAGGAGCACATCGCCATCAACATCGCCGTCATCAACAACGGCTTCCTCGGCATGGTCCGCCAGTGGCAGGAGATATTCTACGACAAGAACTACGAGTGCACGCCCATCCTCTCGCCGGACTTCGTCCTTCTCGCCGCGGCCCACGGCATCGCCGGCTCCCACGTCCGCCAGCGCGCCGAAGTCATCCCCACCGTCACCCGCGCCCGCACCAGCGGCCATCCCTTCCTCATCGACTTCCAGGTCGAGAAGGAAGACGGAGTCTACCCCATGATCGCCCCCGGCTCCGCCCTCCACGAGATGGTCCGCCGCCCCGCCGCCGACCCCCTCATCGAACTCCCCGAGGCCGAATAGATGCGCCATTTTACAAACAAATGCGGCTATCTCACCCAACTCGCTCTGCTCTTCGCACTCCTCATCGTGCCCTGCGTCTCCCACGCGCAAACCGCCGAAATCCATATCCGCATCATCAACGGAAAAAACGGCCGCCCAATCAAGAACGAGACCCTCCGCGTCTGGACCACCAGAAACCATGTCGATGCCGATCTGTGGCCCACCGATGCAACCGGCTCGGTCCTCCTCAAAGTCGACGGCAACGCGCAGATCGCACTGGATGAAAATCTGAATGCAAGCTGCCGCATCCTCCCCGCAAACCAGCAGTCCTCCCAGTTCCTCTACTCCGTCGCCGAAATCCTCAGCAAAGGAATCTCCACGGATAACACATGCGGAACCATCCGCGTCACCGCCAAGCCCGGCAAACTCATCCTCTTCGAGCGTCCATTCACCTTGATGGAAAAGGTCAAAGGCGAGTCTCCTAACTAACCGCCAACCACGAACCCCCGAGGTACCCATGCTCCACACCTTCGTAGCCCTGGTCCAAGACAAGCCCGGCGTCCTCACCCGTGTCGCCTCGCTCTTCCGCCGTCTCAGCATCAACATCGTCTCGCTCACGGTCGGCGAGAGCGAGCAGCCAGACACCTCGCGCATGACCATCGTCTGCGAGGCCC
>Ga0224554_1000101_pt1 | contig 77061 bp, 76 predicted proteins | sample 714S22024metaG_FD_180666 | JGI IMG/M metagenome (GOLD analysis project Ga0224554, IMG submission 180666) | Peat soil microbial communities from Stordalen Mire, Sweden - 717 S2 20-24 | ecosystem: Environmental > Terrestrial > Soil > Wetlands > Peat | place: Sweden: Norrbotten County, Stordalen... | reverse complement strand
CGGCATTACTCAAATCGATCCACCCCCACCGCCGGAGAACAAACAATGCCTCGTGTAGTGACCAACTTCAAAAATCGCTCCAATCATTTCAACCACTTAAACGCCTCCACGGCAAACATGCGCTAGGGGCAACCGCCCCGAGCTGGCCGCTGCTGAAGCCGCCGAGATCGTCGTCATCGAGGAATTCCTGCCCAAAGCCCTCGACGAAGCCGGCCTCCACGCCCTGGTGGCCGAAGCCATCGCCGAACTCGCCGCCTCCTCGGGCATAGCGCCCACCCCCAAAGAAATCGGCGTTGTTATCAAGGCCGTTCAGGCCAAACTCCAAGCCGCCGGCCTCCGCGCCGAAGGCCGCGTGGTCAGCGAATTGGTGAAGAAGGAACTGGCAGTTTAGGAGCGCACAAACTCCAGCAGCCGGATACCCCAGGTCTTCGGCCGTGGCGGACCGCGGCGGAAGACCTGGGAATCCCTGTTATCGGCGATGGAATACGCGGAGTCGCAGAACCCGCTCTCTTCTCTTCGTCAGTACAGCGCGGCCAGCCCCATCGGTCCGTCAAGCCCGGCCCTTCTTGACGCACCTCTCGGCGCGCGCCCCTACTGTTTAGCGGCGCGCACCAGGAGCGCCCGGCTCGCGGTATCGATGAAGTCCTGGGAGCCGGGACGCGAGGCATCGTTGCCGGAGTGGAAATCGAAGATGGTGACGGATCCCGGTTTGTCGCTGCGCTCCTGCGAGGTCCATAGACGCGTGCAGGAAAGGTGGATCAAATCCGTTACATGGACCTCGTCCGCAGCCGCGCCGAGCTCGTCCACGGCGGCCGCACAGCCAGACTTGCGAGTCTTGGCCTTATCGTACAACCCCGCCAATTCGCCGAGGGTTGGAAGCCGCCAGTCCGCGTAGCCGCCCCTGCGATAACTCCCGGCATAAGACTTCGCGCCTGGCCAGCTTAAAGCGGCTCCGTTGTCCCTCGCCGCCCATATCAGGTTCGTCTTCGTATCCAATACCGTTCCGTCATCGTAGGCAATGAAATGGTCGTCCTTTCCAGTCTCTGTGGGCGGAGTCTTTTCGGCGCCCTGTGCAGAAGGGGCCTTCGTGAGCGGCTTGGGAGCGGGAAGGTCCTGGCCGCCGTGCTGGCGCAACAACTCCTGAATGTCTTTTTGGTCCCACACGACTGCCGAGTGCAAAGGCGACCAGCCGTCATTGTCCACGGCATCGATATCTGCCTTGCTGGCCAGCAGCAATTCCACCATGTCCTTGTTGCCTTTCGCCGCCGCCAGGTGCAAGGGCGTCGATCCGTTGTTGGCCTTGGCGTTAACATCTGCCTTGTTCGCCAGCAGCAGTTTCGCCACGTCCAGGTGGTCATTAAACGCCGCGATGTGCAAGGGAGTCTGGCCGTATTTTTCGTCCTTGCTGGAAACCAGATCGGGATGGTCTTTGAGCAGCAATTTGACCTTTGCCAGGTCGCCGTCTCGGGCCGCTTCGTCAATCGGACCGCAGAAGCCGGCGGGGCCCGAAGCCAGCGCGGCTGACAGGAGCAGCGCAACGGCGGCGCGGCGGGGTAGGGCAAGTTGAAGTAGTTGCAGTTCGCAGCGATGGAAGGTGCTCATATTCAGAGAGATACCCCTTTCAGCGTTGATTCGGCAACATTTTACCACGCCCCATCCCTTGGCTGGACCGATGCGGGACGCCGGGCGCTGGGCTGCGCAGGGCTCGCCCCTGAGATTCTGGAATTTCCGCTGGACTTGCAGTCCTCTCGCCCCGAGGCCGGGGATTCTCTTCGGCTACGCCCCCCCTCTCCATGCGCGGCCGGCAGGGCGGAGATCCACGCCTGCGGCTGGCAGGCGACAACTGACAACTGAGGCGGGCCGGCGGGTTGCGGTCTGGCTGCGATCGGGCCTAGTTGCCCGGCTTGGTCGCCGCGGCAGGCGGGGCCGTGGCAGGTGGGGCTGCAGCAGGTTGGCCCTTTGACATTCCGCGAAGGTAGATGATCAGGTTCCACACGTCGTCGACCTTGGCGCGGCTCGCATCCTCGGGAGGCATCTTGTCCTTGCCCTTGCGGATGGCGTCGAACAATTGCTGATCCGACTTGGCGGCCAACGACTTTGGATCGGTCCAGTCATCGAGCGTCAGTTGCATGTCCTTGGCGAGGTCGGTCTTGCCGTTGCCGTTTTCCCCATGGCAAATCGCGCAGTCCATTGCATAGAGTTTCTTCGCCTTCTCCTGCGACGCGGCAGTCGGCTTCACAGGGTTCGTGGAAGCCGGCGCGGCCGCCTGCGGCGTGCGCCCCGAAGCGAGTGTGGGAGCAGGTGTGGGCGCAATCAAAAACAGGATCACGGCGGAAAAGAGCAAGAACGGCTTCAGCATGGTAGCCTCCACAGTTGCAGGTGTCGGGAACAGGCATCTTGCAGCTGATAAGTTTTTCTGGCCCGAATTATAAGCCAGAGGGGCGGGTTGCCGCTCAATCGATCTTCTTCAGCCACAGATTCCAGAGGGAAACCTTCGCCGGAACGCCCTCAATCCGCAGGCCGGAAAGTCCTGAAACGTTGTTCGACGAAGCCGTGTCGTCGTCCACCGGCACCGCCATCGACTGGCTGTTGAAAATGTGCGGGATCAAGCCTCCGCGCGCGATGATCGTGTGCTGGTTCCACTCGCCGTCCTTCCCTGCGACTGTAGCCAATGCAGGCGAGTGGCCCGCATCCCGTCAGAATACTTCCGAGATGCCTTCCGGCACAGGGGCGTGCTTGAGCAGGCCCAGTTCGTCGGCCAGGCGTTCCAGCCTGGCGCGGGTGGCTCCCGTGGGGGGTACCAGCGGCAGCCGGACGTGGTCGGCGCAGCGGCCCATGAGGTTGAGGACGGTCTTGACCGGGCCCGGATTCGACTCCCAGAAGTTGGCGTCGAAGAGGCGGGCGTAGCGGCGCTCCAGCTCGCGGGCCTCCACCCAATTGTTGCGGAGGGCGGCGCGGATCATGCGGCCGACCTCCCACGGGGTCTCGTTGGAGGCTACGCTGATGAGCCCGTGGGCGCCGACGCCGATGGAGGCCAGGGCTAGGTTGTCGTCGCCACTGAAGATTTTGAAGCCAAGCGGGAGCGAATGGACCAGTTGGGCAATCTGGGGCAGCTTGCCGCTGGCCTCCTTGACGGCCTGGATGTTGGGAGCGGCCTCGGCCAGGCGGAGGACGGTTTCGGGATCGAGGTTGACGGCGGTGCGGCCGGGCACGTTGTAGAGGGCGACGGGGAGGGGGTCAACGGCTTTAGCGAGGGCCAGAAAGTGCTGGAACTGGCCCTCCTGGGAGGGCTTGTTGTAGTAGGGATTGGCGGAGAGCACGGCGTCGATGCCGCGCATCTGGCGGAGGCGGCCGGCGAGGCGCAGCAGCGTGCGCGTGGAGTTGTGGGTGCAGCCGGCCCACACCGGCACACGGCCGGCCGCGGCCTCGGCTACGATGCACAGCGTCAGCAGCCATTCCTCTTCGTCCAGCGTGGCCGCCTCGCCTGTGGACCCGCAGGCCACCAGAAAGTCGATGCCGGAGTCGATCTGCCAGTTCACCAGCGCCCTGAGCGCCGCTTCATCGATCGATCCATCCGCCCGAAAGGGCGTAACGATAGCTGTACCGCAACCCGTGGTTTCCATGACAGATGAGTTTATAACGAACAGGGGTGCGCTGGAAAAGGCGACCCGCTGCACCAAGAGTGCATCCGCTACGAGCCGGTGAACCTCAGGCGACCTGGTACGTGCGGTGGAAATGCCGGTGCATGGTTCGTGCTCTCCCAGGTCTCTCCGCCGCGGTCCGCCACGGCGGAAGGCTTGTGGCGCTCGGCAATCCGGGCATACCTACTCTGGTTCCGATGCGGCCAAGCCGATTCTTGTGAAAAGGAGGGGAGCGAGAAAGATGATCACGATGCCGGCGGCGGAGTAGCGGACGTATTCGAGAAAATAGCCGAGCGGGGAAGACTTGAGGGCAATCACGGCAAAGAACTTATCGAGAAACAGCAGCGTGGCGATCAACATGGCGATGGAAAGAAGATAGCGCAGTATCTTGGCGGCGGCGTTCGAGCTGCGGGGATCGAAGTTCACCATCCTCAGCTCCAGCGGACGGGCGATGACGATGCCGGTCAGGAAACCAGCGGAGACTAAAGCCTCCTGCGGCTCGCCGGCGATGCGCCAACCGTTGACGGCAACGGTGAGCAACCAAAGCGCCAGGCTGGCTGCAACGGCGGCTGCAATCTGCAGGGTGTAAGAGAGAAGGGACCATGCGGCCGAGATGGCTTCGGCGTATCTTATCCAGAGCAGGGCGACAGAGAGCCCGATGACCAAGCCGATGAGAACGTCCTCGGCATAATGCACGCCGAGATAGGGACGCGATATTCCTATAAGCAGGATGGCCATGACGGCGATAACTCGGACGTAGCGGTTCCTTACCGAGGCATAGAGATAGGAATAGAACGCGGACGACGCCATGGCGTGGCCGGAGGGGGTGGAATACTCGGCGGCAAGCGCGGCGGCGCTCTGGGGCGATACGGCCCACTTCTGGAGATAAGTTCCTTCGCGGATGAAAGGGCGGGGATTTTTGACGATGAGCTTCAATACGTCGTTGAGCGACGAGGAGAGCAACACCAATACCGAAAGCCGGATGGCTAACTGCTTGTTCCATGCGACATAGATCAGCGTGGCAATGAAGATGTAACCGGCGAAATTGCCGAAGAAGGTGGCGGCGAGAAAGAACCTGGTGAGGGGGATAGTTCTGTGGTCGGCCAGAAACTGCATGAGAGGCATATTGAACGGCAGCGGAGACATGCTCTTACTTTCTTGCGAAGCGCAGTCGCGGTCAAGCGGCGGGATGGGAACGGGCGCGCGACGCTCCAGGCCGCGCGGGATGGATTGGCGAAGAAAACCCGCGCAGCGTACGGTCGAGGTCCTCTTCCATCGGGAACCCCTATAACTGGTCGAAGATCTCGCGGAAGTCCCAGGCGCCGGATTTTCCTGAGAGCCACTCGGCGGCGCGGACGGCGCCTAATGCGAAGCCGCGGCGGCTGAGGGCGTTGTGACGGAGTTCGAGGATGTCGTCGGGGCCGGTGGAGGTGACGATGTGCTCGCCTTTGGCGTCGCCTACGCGGTGGGACGTGATCTCGACGTTGGCGCCGGGTTGGGCGGCCGCGACGATCTCGCGGAGGGTGATGGCGGTGCCGGATGGGGCGTCGAGCTTGGAGATGTGATGGGTTTCGGCGATGGAGAAAGTGTAGCCTTCGAGCTGGGCCAGCGAGGCGGTGAGGCGGAAAAGCTTTTGCACGCCGATGGAGAAGTTGGTGCCGTAGAGTAGACCGGCGTGACGGCGGATGGCGAGGGCTTTCATCTCGTCGAGATGGGCGTACCAGCCGGTGGTACCAACGACGATGCGGGCGCCGAGGGCGAGGACGGCGCGCATGTTCTCAAGGGCGGCCTCGGGGGCGGTGAAGTCGATGACCACGTCGACGCCGGCGAGATTGGGCGCGGTGAGGGCGGAGGCGTGTTCATTTTCAGCGATGTCGAAGGCGCGGACGCCGTGGCCGCGCTCGCGTGCAACCTGGGCGACGAGCGAGCCGGTTTTTCCCTTGCCGAGAACGAGGATGAGCATGGGGACCTCAGTGGAGGATGGTTAGCGGAGTTACCAGAGTTAGCGGGGTTAGCGGAGTTATCACGGTTAGCGGGCTGGCAAGTTAGCAAGTTGGCGAGTTAGCAGGTTAGCCCCCGCTTCGAGGGGATGGCGAGTTGGCAGGTTGGCGCGCCTCGACGTCGAAGATGGCGGGGTCGGGGTCCTTGAAGAAGGCGGCGTGCAGGGAGCGGACGGCTTCGTCGGCGTCGTCCTCGTCGATCATGAAACTCATGTTGATCTCGCTGGCGCCTTGCGAGATCATGCGGACGTTGATGTGGCGGACGGCGGTGAAGACCTGGGCGGCCATGCCGCTGCGGCCGCGGATGTCGTCGCCGACCAGGCAGACCAGGGCCTTGCGGCCTTCGTATTTGACGTCGGCCAACTGGCTGAGGTCGGCGGCGATGGCGGGAAGATTGTCGTTGGAATCGACGGAGAGCGAGACGCTGACTTCGGAGGTGGAGACCATATCGACGGCGCAGTGGTGCTTGTCGAAGATGGTGAAGATGTCCTTCATATAGCCGTGGGTCATCAACATGCGGCTGGCGACGACGTCGATGATGGAGAGCTTCTTTTTGACGGCGATGGATTTGAAAGGGCTGCGGCAGGGCGGAGCCAGCGAGGTGATGCGGGTGCCCTCGCAGGCGGCGTTGCGGCTGTTGAGGACGTGGACGGGGATGTTCTTTTTGACGGCGGGGAGGATGGTGGCCGGATGCAGGACCTTGGCGCCGAAGTAGGCCAGTTCGGCGGCTTCCTCAAAGCTGATGACCTTGACGCGCAGGGCGTCGGGGCAGACGCGAGGGTCGCAGGTCATAATGCCGTCGACGTCGGTCCAGATTTCGATGGCCTCGGCAGAGAGCGCGCCGCCGATGAGGGCGCCGGTGAAGTCGGAGCCGCCGCGGCCGAGGGTGGTGGTGATGCCGGCCTCGTTGGAGCCGATGAAGCCACCCATCACCGGGACTTTGCCCTGGCTGGTGTGGGGGCGGAGCTTTTCCTGGGCGCGTTTTTCGATGAGGGCGTCGAACGGGACGGCCTTCTGGTATTGCGAGTCGGTGACGATGATTTCGCGGGCGTCGATGTGGGCGGCGTCGATGGAGCGCTCGCGGAAGGCCGCGGCGACGATGCGGCTGGAGATGCGCTCGCCGTAGCTGGCGATGAGGTCGGAGATGCGCGGGGTGAGTTCGAGGATGGCGGCGAGACCGCGCAGGATTTCATCAAGGGAGTCGAATTCCTGATCGATGAAGTTTTGGAGCACGGCGGCGTCGGCGGGGATTTTGACGAGCGCGGCGGCGGTGTCGCGATGGCGCGAGCGGAGGCGGGAACTGATGGCCAGGGCGCCGGTGCGGTCGCCTGCGGAGGCAGCGGCGGCGGCGCGCAGCAACTGATCAGTGACCTTGGCCATGGCGCTGACGACGACTACGGGGGTCTTGCCCTGGGCCACGCGTCCGGCCACAATGGCCGCGGTGCGGGCGATGGCCGCCGGGTCCTCGAGCGACGTGCCGCCAAACTTCATGACTACCAGGCTCATGCCAATCTTCCTGCCGCACCTCAGGGGCTAAAGCCCCGTTTCATTTGGCCGGGTTCATTTGTCGGGGCTAAAACCTCGACATCTCAGCCCGTCCCTTTCAAAGTCCGTGTTCATCTTGGCCGATTGATTTGCCGTGGTTAAAACCCCGACCTGCCAGTCGTGCCCTTTCGAAACCTGAGTGATTCATCAAGCTCTAGGCGCTGGCGGCGGTCGGTTGCCACCCCACTGACGAAGACCTGTCGCCGCACCCAGAGGGCACCCGCCCGGGTTCCAGTTTGCCCAGGCTTGCGAGCAGTTCGGCGTTGAGGATGGCGGCGCCAGCGGCGCCGCGAATGGTGTTGTGCGAGAGGACGGTGAACTTCCAGTCGAGCACGCCGCAGGGACGCAGGCGGCCGACGGTTACGGCCATTCCGTTGCCGCGATTGCGGTCGAGACGGGGCTGGGGGCGATCGCTCTGCGGCGCCCACTCGACAGGCTGATCGGGGGCGGTGGGCAGTCCCTGTCCGGCGAGGGGACGGAACTCAGCCCAGGCGCCGAGAATCTCTTCGCGCGTGGCCGGGCGGCCCAGCTTGTTGCCGAGCTTGATGGAGACGCTCTCGGTGTGGCCATCCTCGACCGCGACGCGGTTGCAGTGGGCGCTGATGCGCGCGGCGAGCGGGGTGACGGCGTGACCTTCGAGCCTGCCCAGCAGCTTGAGGGTCTCGGCTTCCATTTTTTCTTCTTCGCTGCCGATGTACGGCACCACGTTGCCGAGAATGTCCATGGAGGGCACGCCGGGATAGCCGGCGCCGGAGACAGCCTGCATGGTGGTGACGAAGATCTGCTCGATGCCGAAGCGCTCCTCGATGGGCTTGAGCGCCATGACCAGGCCGATGGTGGAGCAGTTGGGGTTGGTGACCATGTAGCCGCCCGAATCGCGGCGCGAGGGCTGCTCCTCAATGAGGTGCAGGTGGTCGGCGTTGATTTCAGGGATCACTAGCGGCACATTGGCGGCCATGCGGTAGGCGCTGGAGTTCGAAACCACGGCGCAGCCGGCGGCGGCAAAGCGGGGCTCGAGTTCGCGGGCAATGGCGGCGTCGAGAGCGGCGAAGATGATTCTGGGCGCGCCTTCGGGGTCGGCCGGGGCAATGACGATGCGGGCAATGCGCTCAGGCAGTGGCGTGTCCAGCCGCCACCTGGCGGCTTCGCCGTAGGGCTTGCCGCTGGAGCGGTCGCTGGCGGCCAGCCAGGCGACCTCGAACCAGGGATGGTTTTCGAGAAGCTGAATGAAGCGCTGGCCGACCATGCCGGTCGCGCCCAGGATTCCGATTGGATATTTGGTTTTCATCGCCGTAGACACTCCAGTGTACAGGAGGATGGGCGCGGCCCAGCAAGATCTTGAGCCCTTGGCAAGGGTGTGGCCTGGAGCAATTTCAGGGTTAACATGCTGTAGCCGAATTCCTGCAGGGTGGCTTTTGCTTCCACTCCAGCGAACAAATGTCGCTCGCCGGGGATCCCGGAGGGGAAAAGCCACTTGAGTGCATCGGTCCCAGTACGGCAATCCGAAATTGCTATAGCTCAAGCCACACGCTTGCATTCCAGCCGTTCATCGCGACGATACGCAGGATATGCGAAGCGAGGGTGGAGCCTGTCCTGGGGTGCAGACGGGCAGATTGCCCTGGACTACTTCTTCGGCTCCTCTTCCTGCTGAACCTCCGGTCCTTCGCCGGGGAAGGGCCAGTTTTTGTCGAGCAGAATCTCTTTCTCCCGCTGCTCTTTGGGAACGCGGTCGATCATAAGGTTCTCAAAGAAGTGCACGCCGGTCTTGCCGGCCGTGGCAAGGTCGATGTCGCCGTCTCCGTCCAGGTCCATGGCGATGATCTGCGTACCCGCGCCGGCCGTGCCGTTGACCGAGATGGGGTAGCGCGTGAATTCGCCGGTCTTGCGATTGATCTTGTAGTAATAGACGACCAGCGGATCGTAGGAGCCGGCGTCATGGCCGTTGTGGCCGCGGTAGCGCTTGCCGGTAATCAGTTCCGGGTCGCCGTCGCCGTCAATATCCGCCATCAAGAGCGCGTGCGACTGCGAAAACGACTCGTCGATGGTGTGCTGGACCCAGTGGCGGCCGGCGCCTTCGCCCTGCTGCTCGAGCCAATAAAGCCCGTAGCTGTGGCCCTGGCCGTAGATGAGGTCCATCTTCCCGTTGTTCAGCACGTCATAGCCGATAATGGGAAATCCCGTGTCGCCCAGGTGCCAGTCCGGGTGCCACTCCCACTGGTCCTTGTCCGCATCGATCTGCCGGAACCAGCCGGTGGTCGTGAGGATGTCGGCCTTGCCGTCGCCGTCGATGTCGGCCACGCCAATGCCATGACCGTCCTGCTCGCGGGTGCCAACGTGATGCACCTTGGGCTGGGGACCGGAAAAGTCGATCCAGATAATGCCGGAGTGGTTGTAGTGGGACAGGATCAGGTCGGGCTTGCCGTCGCCATTGATGTCGGCCACCCAGCCGCCCTCGGTGTCGTAGCTGTCGGTGATGAAGTGGCGCTTCCACTCGGCGCCCAGCTTTTTCGGGTTCTCATACCACCACACGCCGTTGGTCTGCCAGCCGGCGGTCACAATGTCCGGGGCTCCGTCGTGGTTCACGTCCACCGTCCACTCCCCGCAGTCGGCCACATACTCGTTGACCGTTCCCACCTCACGGTACTGGTGGCGCTTCCACTCCCCGCCCTTGGGGCCGGGATTCTCATACCAATAAGCCCCGCTGACCAGGTCGGGCAACCCATCGCCGTTCATGTCCAGCGTGGTAATGCCCTCGGCGTGGTCGGTGCCCAGCCGGTGGACAAAGAAGGTGGCCTGCGGCACGCCGCCGGGTCCGGGACCGCGGGTCTGTATCCGGTCGGCGCCGCCCACCAGTTGAGCCAGGGCCGGGATGGCAAGAGAAAGCAGGACGAATGCCGCCGTGCTCATAGTGTTCAATCTCATACAATGCACCTCTTTCGCCAGCTATTCTCATACGCGGCGGCGTCCGTGCGCAAGGCGCTTCAGGCCGAGGGCAAGGCTGGCCGCGCGCCCTTCTCGACAAAGTAGGTGATCAGTCCGACCGGCAGGAAGCGAACCAGGAAGGCCGTGAACCTGCCGCCGAAGTTGGGGATGATGGTTCGCTGGCCACGGGCCAGTGCGGCTACGGCCAGCCGGGCCACATCCTTGGCAGACTGCTTGCTGCCCGGCATGAAATTTTCGGAGCGGGCTACCTGGAAGAACTCGCTCTCCGTGGGCCCAGGGCAAAGCGCCGTCACCTTGACGCCGAAGCGGGCCACCTCGGCGGCCAGTCCCAGCGCAAAGAAGCGGTCGAAAGCCTTGCTGGCCGCGTAGGTGGTGAGGTAGGGCACGGGCTGAAAGCTGGCCGTCGAGGCCAGCACCAGAACCCATCCGCGGCGGCGCTCGACCATGCGCGGGACGAACAGTCGCGTGAGCCGCACCACGGCCTCGCAGTTGACGCGAACCTGGCTCAGTTCCTGCTCGACGGGGCACTGATGGAAAACGCCGCACTGGCCGAGGCCGGCGTTGTTGATGAGAATATCGACGGTGAGCCCGGCGCCTTCAGTGCCTTCGTAAAGCTGCTCGGGCGCGGCGGGATCGTTCAGGTCCGCAACCACGATGCGCACCTCGGTTCCCTTCCCCGCAAGCTCGGCGGCCAGGGATTCGAGCCGGTCCTTGCGGCGGGCAGTGAGGATGAGTTTCGCCCCGTGACTTGCCAGCTCCCGCGCCAAAGCCACGCCAATCCCCGAGCTGGCTCCGGTCACCAGCGCCCATTTCCCGTTGAAATCGTTTGTGTTTGCCATCGCGGGACCATCATAGCCGATGGGTCGCCGTGGGCGGGTCAGCAACGTTTCGCGGGCACAGCCTTTGTTGCTGCCTGCCTTTTTGTTGATGCACAGCCCTTCTTGCCCGCCTTTTGGTTCTTCTCGACCCGTAGCTTCCAGGCCGTGTGCAACGCGCCGGTCAGAACGTCTTCGTTGGCGGCGGCAAGGCGGATGTGCGTAGCGCCATGCCCCAACCACCGGCAACAGGGACAAACATTTCCGGCGCCTCCTCCATCAACGCGGCTTGCAACTCGGGAGTCACCATCAGGTTGCCGTAGCCCTGGCTCTCGGAGGCAAGCGTGGCGAAGATCCGGCCGCCGACACGAAAATCGGCCGCGCCCATGTGGGAGCTTTCTTCAGCGCCTGCGAGGCTGAGCGCTATTCGGCGAAAGTCGGCTGCATTCATTTGCAAACCTCTGTTGAGGTTCAACTACCGCCTCATTCCTATTCCCTCGCGCTGCCAGTCTGGAAGCTGGGAGCTGGCAGCTGGATGGTCCCCCTGAAACTCTTCATTCAACCAGTTGGAAAACGCCTTGAACTCCTCGTCGCGGCCGAGGAAGTCGCGCACCATTTGCCGGCCGGCCTTGGAACCGCCCTGTTCGAGGACGGCCTTGCGGTAGCGGCTGCCGGCATCGCAGCCCAGCAGATCGTGGGGATCGAACTGGGCGAAGAAATCCAGCGCGATGACCTTGTCGAAGGCGTAGGTGTAGTAATTCGACGAGTAGCCGGTAAGGTGGCCAAAGCTGGCATACATGCGGTTGCCGTCCAGCCAGGTCCAGGGTTGCAGGCTTTCATAGAGACGCTTTGTGGTCTCGTCAAGGTCCAGGCCCGCGAGTTCCCCGTCGTGCAGGTCGAGCGAGAGCGTGGTGTAGTAGAGTTGCGAGCGCACCCAGTCGGCGCGGCCAAAGGCTCCCGCCAGCTTCATCTTCTTGATGGTCTCGGAGGGGAGTGTTTCGCCCGTCTGATAGTGCTTTGCAAAGGCCTGCAGCAGCTTTTCGTCGCGGAAGAATTCTTCCAGCATCTGCGAGGGCACCTCAATGAAGTCGCCCTCGGTGGCAAAGCCGGAGATCCCCGCCCACTCCGTCCGGCCGCCGAGGATGGCGTGCATCAGGTGGCCGAACTCGTGGAAAAAGGTGACCACGTCGGAATACTGGAGCAGCCCAGGATCGCCGCCTTCGTCGCCAGGGTCCCCAGCGGCGGGTCCTTGCCGCTGGGGTGGTCCGCCGGAGAAGTTGCAGATGAGCGCCGCCTCGGGCAGGGCGCGGCCGCGGACGCCGACGACGATGGGCGCGGCGGAGAACCACTTGTCTTTGCCCTCGCGAGGGTGCATGTCGAGGTAGAAGCGGCCCACGGGCTGGCCGCCGTCAAAAACCTCAAAGACCGAAACGTCCGCGTGCCATGCGGGGGCCGTCGAGCGGCGGAACTCGATCTTGAAAAGGCGCGCCGCGGTCTCGAGCACGCCCGTCTCCACCTGCGCATAGGGGAAATACGGGCGCACGGACTGGGAGTCGAATTCGAAGGCCGAGCGGCGGAACTGCTCATACCAGTAGGCGCGGCTGGTGATGTCTATCGCCGTCATCCCCGGCTGGCGCTTCCGAACGAAGTCCAGAATCAGCTCGTGCTCGCGCCGTGCGCCCTCGCGGCTGGCCTCGTCCAGTTTGGCCAGAAACGCGCGCACGTTAGCCGCCGAACCAATCATCTGGTCGGCGGTGGCCAGGTCCGCCCAACTGCGAAAGCCGAGAACCGTGGCGATCTCCTGGCGCGTGGCCAGCAGATCCAGAAGAATCTGCCGGTTGGCCGGCCAGGCGCGGGTGTTGTAGGCCAGAAACATGCGCTTCCGCAGCGCGGCGCTGGAGGCAAAGGTCATCACCGGCTGCATGTCGGGCGGGTCCGTCGTCAGAAGGATGGGGGTGGGGGTGACGCGGCCTTCGACGTCCATTTCGGGGCCCGGCTCCGATTCCTGGGCCTGATGGCGCGCGATGTAGTCGGCGGGAAGGCCGTCGAGCTCCGTCGGCGTGGCTTCGATGGTCTTGCCGCCCTCCTGGATATTGCGGCTGAATTCGAGCGCCAGCCGGGTGGCCTTTTCGTGCAGCGACTGCAGGTGGTCGCGGGTGGCCTCGTCCTTGTCCACACCGGCCAGCCGGTAGCTGAGGAGGGTGCGGTGGACGAAATGCTTCGTGGCGGCGCTCGAGCCTTCGAGGTCGATGGACGCGAGAGCCTCGTAGACTTGGGCGTTCAGGCTCAGCGCGCTGCCGGCCATGGCCACCCGCTGGGCTTCAAGCTGGGCCTGGTCGCGAACTGCCTTGTCGGCGGCCACGGAGTTCAGCACGCCGGCTTGCGCTCCGGCCAGGCTGAGCTGCTCGATGGCCTCATCGTAGAGCCGCAGGGAGTTCTCCGGCGTGCGCGGGCCCTTGACAGCCAGCAGAGCCGCCAGCGAGGCCTCGTGCGCGGCCAGCCGGGCGCCGACCCATGCGGAGAGCGCGTCCGCGGACGCTGCGCCGCCGGCCTCCCAGGCGTGAAGGTTTTCCGTTGCGGGGTCGACGGCAGGGCTTTCAGCAGGCATGGTGAGCAAATTCCTCCAAACTTCTAGGGTGCCACAACGGGTGGGGTTCGCGTCTGTTTCCCACAGAGACGATCCGACGGCCGGAACTTCTGCCGGCTCGCGACCGTATCACAACGCATATGCCAGGGGAGTTCCTTGCCTGGAGGCTCACCGATGGGTACCTTGGGTCAAAATCTCAAATTTGCCGTGCGGCAGTTGCGCCGCAATCCCGGTTTCACAGTCACGGTGATCTTTACGCTGGCCCTTTCGATCGGCGCCAACACCGCGATCTTTTCCATCGTGAATGCGCTCATGCTGAAGAGCCTTCCCTATGCGCACCCGGAACGAATGGGCGCCATCTATACGCGCATCGTGGGTGCGCAGGCGTCCGATGAGCAGAACGACCTGGACGGAGAGCAATGGGAGTTGCTGCGCGACAATGTGCCGTCGCTGATCTCCGCCATCGGCGGGGGGACGTCCGGGGTCAATCTCCAGGCCGGCTCACATGTGCAGTATGTCCATGCAGGGCGCATCTCGGCGCATTACCTTGACGTGCTGGCCATCAGCCCTGCCGCCGGGCGCAACTTCTCAGAGGCCGAAGACCTGCCGCATGGGCCGAAGAGCGCAATTCTAAGTTATGGTCTGTGGCGCAACACATTCGGCGGCGACCGTAATCTGCTTGGACAAGCCATCCGGCTGAAAGGCGAACCGTATACGGTTATCGGCGTGCTGCCGGAGAACGCGAACACTCCCTCGAACGCGGATGTGTACACAGCGCTGCAGCCCAGCCGCGAGGGTGAGGGCGGCGGAACCAACTTTGAAGCGATTACGCGGTTGCGCGACAGCGCCACGTGGCAACAGGCGGACGCCGAGATCAATCGCGCCTGGGCGGCCCGCGCTGCAAACTTCGCCAAACACAACCCCGGTGGGCGGTTGACTTACTATTCTGTGCCGCTCCAGAAAGGCCAGACGGCCGAATTGCGCCCCAAGGCCCTGACGCTGATGCTGGCAGCGGGAATCATCCTGCTGATCGCCTGCGCCAACCTTGCCGGGCTGACCCTGGTGCGCATGGCGCGGCGCACTCCTGAAGTGGCCACGCGGCTGGCGCTGGGCGCCTCACGCTGGCAGATTCAGAAGCAGCTATGGGTGGAGAATCTGATCCTGGCGCTGGTGGGCGGGCTGGTGGGCGTGGGAGTGGGATTTCTGGCTCTGCGCGGGCTGCTCTCGCTGCTGCCTGAAGGTTTTCTCCCCGTAGCCAGCGTGCCGCTGGATGGCCGCGTGCTGGCGTTCACGCTGGTGGTGGCGTTGTTGACCAGTGTGCTGTTTGGCATGATGCCGGCGCTCCTCTTCCGCAAGGTGGATCTGCGTTCCTCGATGGCCACCCGCGCGGCAACAGGCGGAGATCGCTTGCGCCTGCGTCAGGCGTTGATTGCCGGCGAAGTGGCTCTGACGGTGGTACTGCTGGCTGCCTCCGGCCTGCTCATCCGGACGCTCATCCACCTGGAAACTTTGCCGGCTGGGTTCAATCCGTCAGGGGTGATGACTGCCAAGGCGTCGCTGGACGATGCGCGCTATCACGACTCGGCGGCCTTCAGAAAACTTCTCAATGAGACTACTGCCGCCATGCAGCGGATTCCCGGCGTGCAAAATGCGGCCGTCGGACTGACCCTGCCCTATGAGCGCGCCTTGAACGACGCGGTCACCATCCACGATGGCAAAGAGGCCGGGCAACAGTTCGGGACCGACGTGGTGTACATTACGCCGGGCTACTTCGATACGTTGCAGATTCCGTTGCTGCAAGGGCGCGGCTTTACCTTGGCGGACGGCCCCGATACGCAGCCGGTGGTGATCGTCAACCGGAGATTCGCAAACAAATTCTTCCACGGAGCCAATCCGGTGGGCCGCACCGTGAACAAGAACGCCGTGATTGTGGGGGTGGTGGCCGATGTTCAACTTTCGTCGGGGTTGAATCCCGTCGCGCCGCTGATGAGCGAAGAGACCATGTATATGCCTGCCGCGCAGATGAACAATCCCCGCTACCTCGCGATGGTTCATATCTGGTTCCAGCCGAGCTGGATTGTCCGCACCGCCGCGCCGGTAGCGGGGTTAACCGCGCAGATGCAACGCGCGCTCTCCAGCGCCGACCCCAGCCTGCCCTTTTCGGGCTTCTACTCGATGAGCGACCTGCAGGCGGAAACGCTGTCAACACAACGAATCGAAGTGGCGCTGCTGAGCGCGATGGCCGGCCTCGCCCTGTTATTGAGCGCGGTGGGCATCTTTGCGCTGGTGGCGAACATGGTGGTGGAGAGAACGCGCGAAATCGGCATTCGCATCGCGCTGGGTTCGAGCATCCGTCAAGCCATGGTCCAGGTTGGCGGACCGGGGGTGCGCGCGTCGGCGGCCGGGCTTCTGTCGGGATTGATCCTGTGCATGGGAGCGCTTCGCGCGATGCGCAGTGTGCTCTACGGGGTAGGCGTCTACGATGCCACGACCATTGTGGTTGTGGTACTGACTCTGGTAGCGGTGACGCTGCTGGCCACGACGGCGCCGGCGCTGCGCATCGCGCGAATCGATCCGGCAAAGACCTTGCGGGATGAGTAGAAGAAGCGCTTGGGCGACCGCGCCGCGTATCCGTCCAATGCGTTGAATTCTGGCGATGGGTGCGGGATGCAACCCGTACCCTTCACTGGGACGCGCGCCATGGCGGTTCAAGGGCCTGCCGGCTACATTCTCCAGTTGCATCCCAAACGGAAGCGCTTTAAGATGCGTCAATTGATGGCTATGCCTCACACTGCTTCCAGCACGACAGTTTCCGCTCCCGGGCCGCCTGCGCCGAGGCTGCGCGTGGGCAAGCTGTGCGTGGCCATTCAGGCCGGCTCGGCGGCGCAGATGATCGAGCGGGCCGAGGCGGCGCTGAAGGACGCGAAGTTCCTGGAATTCCGGCTGGATGCACTCGCCAGGCCGGCGGCGGCGCTGCCCAGGGTGAAGGAGTTTCTGGCGGATCACCGCGACGTGACGGCGATCGCCACCTGCCGGCGCAAGGCGTTTGGCGGGAATTTCGAGGGGACGCTGACGGCGGAGTTGGACGTGCTGGCCAGGGCCGCGCAGGCCGGCTGCAAGATTGTGGATCTCGAAGTGGAGTCGGCCGAGGAGGCCCAGCCGGCGCAACTGGCCCAGTTTCGAGCCGGGACTCGAGCGGCGGGCGCGGCGCTGCTGGTGAGCTCGCACGACTTTACCCGCACCAAGGCGCTGGAGAAGGCGGCGCAGCGCATCGAGGTGTTTGCGCCCGATTTTGTGAAGGTAGTTTCGACGGCGCGGACGCTGGCCGACAATCTTGCCGTGCTGCGGCTGATTGAGGACCGGTCCCTGACAGCGCATGTGGTGGGCATCGCCATGGGCGAAGAGGGACTGGTGAGCCGAGTGCTGGGGCCGAGGGCCGGGGCGGCATTCACCTTCGCTGCAATGGACGATGGCGCCGGGACCGGCCCTGCACTGGCAACGGCGCCGGGCCAGGTGACGGCGCGAACCCTGCGCGACCTCTACCGCGTGGAACATCTGGACCAGGCGACGCGGATTTTCGCAGTGGCCGGCAATCCGATTGCCCATTCGCTTTCGCCGCTGCTGCACAACACCGCTTTTCGCCGCGACAACGTGAACGCCGTTCTGCTGTCGCTGAAAGTCCGCATGCTGGACGACCTGCTGACGCTGGTGCGCGAACTGCCCCTGGCCGGAGTGGCCGTGACCATGCCGCTCAAACAAGAAGTCCTGCCCCACCTGGCCAACATGGATCCGCTGACGGCCCGCATCGGCGCCTGCAACACGCTGCGCACCGGCGCGGACGGTAAGCTCTACGGCTTCAACACCGACGTGGCGGGGGTGGTCAGGCCGCTCGAAAAGCATCTGCGGCTGAAGGGCGCGCGGGTTGCTGTGCTGGGTGCGGGAGGCGCGGCGCGGGCCGCCGTCTTCGGCCTGGTTGACCAGGGCGCTGAGGTTTTCATCGTCAACCGCACCCACGAAAGCGCCGTGGCGCTGGCCAGGGAAGCAAAGGCCAAAGCGCTCCGGCGCGAGCAGTTTGCCAAGAGCCGCTTTGACGTGCTGATCAACACCACGCCCTGCGGAATGGCCGGCTCAAAGCAGCCGCTGCCGATTGAAGAGAACGAGCTGAATGCGGGGCTGGTCTTCGACATGGTCTATAACCCGCTGGAGACGCCGCTGCTCAGGCTGGCGAATGAGCGCGGGATTCCCGTGGTGACGGGGCTGGAGATGTTTGTGCAGCAGGGCGCGCGCCAGTTCGAGATCTGGACGGGCAAGCCGGCTCCCGAAGCGGAGATGCTTCGCGTGGTGGAACTGGAACTGCGCCGGCGCGGGTGAGGTAGGATACGAATTCCCTTCCGCCCGGGACGAAGAATGGAGTAGGATTAAATCCTACTGGTCCATCGAGGTGAGTCAATGCGGTCCACACAACAATTCAGCATCACCCTTCCTCACGAGATGGCGGAGTTGGTGCGCGCCAAGGTCGCATCGGGCGAGTATGCCAGCGAGAGCGAAGTCATCCGCGACGGTCTGCGCGCCTTAGAGACCCGCGACCGAGCGATTGAGGCGTGGCTCAAAAACGAAGTCGTTCCGTCCATCGAGGCTGTAAAGGACAACCCTTCGCTGGTGCGAACCAGCGATCAGGTGCGCGCATCCCTTGCGGAAGCGTACAAGGCATTGCAAAGGGCGGGATAGCTTGTACCAGGTAGCCTATTCTCCGCGGGCTGAGGAGCAATTGACTGACCTGCTCGCGCAAATTGCTTTGGCTGCTTCACCAGAAATTGCAGCACGCTACGTGGATGCCATTGTCGCTCAATGCGACAGCTTGTCCACCTTCCCCAGGCGCGGCGCTCGGCATTTGAGCCGCTCCGGATTCCTTGCCAAAGCGGCGCAGGAGGCTATGAGCGGAGGGTAAGGCCGGTGTGGTCTCCCAGGTCTCAAAATCTAGCGAAACCTGGGGCACCCACGCATCTGGAGTAGATTGAGATGCGGGCCACCCGCCAGCATATTTAGAAGGCTCATCTTCGCTTGGCCTTCGATGCGGCCAATTCTTCGTCTTCTGAACCAACAAATCGCATCACGAGTTCTACGTAATCATCCCCCCCGTTGAACAGTGACTTTTGGCAATCGCTTAGGGATGCTGATAACGGCACCAGCCCATTTGCCATTTGTGTAGTGATGTTTTTGTCTTCGCGAATTAGGGCTCTCAAGATGTCGCTCTCTGTGGAGCCTGCGCCGACTGAAAAATCATCCGAGGTTGAGAGAACGGCAACGAGAGCCTTCCCTGTTATGCGGCTCGGGTTCGCGATAAGGAAATCCGCGAACCTTTTAGCCTCGTCCAAGCTCTTAAGGTCTCTGTAGTACGGATCCGCGCCAATCACCAATTTGATGAGGGGAGCGGATGCTCCGGGCTGGACCAGCGTGTAGGACTCACGGCAACCGGACAGTGCTTTACTCATTGTCTTGAGGGACAGGGTTAGTGTCTCACTCGTAGGGGCCTGCGCCGCCACGGGCATGCATACCGCGATCAATAAGACGGTGATTTTGAGCACCGACGAGTATAGCACAGATTTGTCTTCCGTCGGTTCAATCCTACGAACGGCCCAATTTGGCGTCTAACCAAGCCTCAATTGAGGCTGCCTTCTCTGTCATGCCGTTCATACGAAACACAGGTGGGAGCATCAGCAACGCCGCTGAAGCAGATATCCGAAGCACTCTACAAGTATCTTCGTCACTATACTTGGGTGCCAAGACACCGGAACTTAGGGAGAACCTGGATAGGTGCTGTAGCCCCGAGTGAGTGAATCCACTCATGGTTTGCCAGCCAGTTGCGATTCCGGTAAATAGACCGTCCGCGCTCAGCGCGTCGTCAAGGTCTTTCGCCATCTTCTTAAACTTCGGAAAAGGCTCAGCCCCATCTTTCCTGATCGCCTCTACGTCGATTTCGCTCGCTAGTTGTTGGACCCATAGCCCTCGAAAGCAGGCTTCTATCTGTGGTCGAAGTAGAGCAAATGCGGAACCCCGATGATTTTGCTCGACAAGAATACGCATCGTGGATTGATGTTCTATGTTCAATCGCGCATAGGTTGTCGTGAGTCTGATGCGGGTTTCGTTCATAAAGTCAGCGTCAGACAGTACGGTTTCAATGAAATCCGTTGTCAATTTACTGTATGCGATTTCGTATTCAAGCTCTGGCGTCACACGGACCTTTCAGCACGCTGTGCTAATTAGTGCAGATCAAAGTAATGAGGATGTCAACTTCGGCAGGTGGCCCAGGTCTGCCCCTCCCAAACTTCTTACCTCACAGATCTGGGCGGGTGGCCCAGGTTCTGACCAATCCAAAATGATTGGGCGCCCCAGTTCTCGCTTTGAGACCTGGGAAACCACGAACCTAACCAAGTGAAACTGCGAACCCGCTCACGGCGCGCTCTCAATCTGGCGGGGAATCCAGTGGCTCAGGCTTACGCCCTCGATCGCCGCGCGCAGGGCAGCCTTTCGGTGCAGTTCCGGCTCGGTCCGCACCAGGATCTTGCCGTTGAACGGGCGGTCGGGCTGCTGGTCGCTCTCGGCGCAAAGCTCCAGATAGCCGTTAATGCTCTCGCGAAAAACGCGCGCCAGCTCCGTGGCAGTTCTTACCCCCAAATGAATCACGTCCCGAAGCCCGGCGACCGTGCCGGAAAACGTCTTATCCTCCGGATCGAAGTCGATTGGGCCGGCCGCATAACCCTTGTATTCCATCATGGCTTCACCCCCGCATTGATGAGGAACTGGCGGACGGCATCGATCGCCGTTCTTTCATTCTTGACTCCAACTAAATAGTATATACAATAAACCTATGGGAATCACGTACGATCCCGCCAAGAATGAGCGCAACATCCGGGAGCGTGGGCTTTCTTTCGAGCGGGCGGCGGATTTCGATTTCGAGACGGCATTGATCGCGGAGTACACCCGTCATGGCGAAATGCGACGCATTGCCGTAGGGTATCTGGACAGGCGGTTGCACCTGCTCTGCTACATACCCAAACCGGACGGAATCCGCGTCATCAGTTTTCGCAAAACCAACAAAAGGGAGGCTAAACTCTATGGCAAACCGCAAACCATTGATTGATGAGGATGGAGAGGTCAGGGAGATAACAGCCGAAGATGTTGCCCTCTTTAAGCCATTCTCCGCCCTGCCGGAGGCGGAGCAGAAAACGCTCCTGAAACTTCGCAAGCGCGGGCCGCAGAGGACTCCCAAGAAAGTTCCCATCTCGATTCGACTTTCTCCCGATGTGGCGGAGGGCCTGCGCGCAACCGGCAATGGGTGGCAACGCCGCGCGGATGAAGCGCTCAGGTTATGGCTTGCAGAGACGAGAAATGTGCCGGCGACCCGCACTTTGCCGAGCCGCTGAGGTGTGGGATTCGACCGTCAGCTACACCTACCTGGATTTCTTTTTCGCCGGCTTGCCGGACTTGGGCTTCTCGCCCTCCAGGTGACCCACGGGAATAGGTCCCAGGTCGGGGCCGATGCGCTTGACCTGCGTGTCGATCATCTCGTAGTTGATGGTGCGCGGGGCGACGGGGCGGGCGATGCCGGTGGAGGGATCGACGGCGAGGTCCGGGCCGTTGGCGATCTGGAAGCTGAAGGTGGGCACGGCGCCGCCGGACGCGGGCTGGAAGCCGGTTCGGACCGGAAGGAAGCCCTGGATGGGATGCAGCCGGAAGGCCGTCTCATAGCGGTGGCGCTTGACGCTCCAGGTAAAAACGCGCACTTGGTCGAAATCGAAGGGCAGGCCGGCTTTGGGCGGGGTGAGGACGGTTACGTACTCGGGAACCTCGTGGTTGGGGGTGGTGGCCTCGGGATCGGTGACCTTGGTGAGCACGTAGGCGCCCACCATCCGCTGGCCTTCGGAGTAGGTGGCTACCTCATCCGGCACATCCACATCCATGCGGCCGGCGAGCAGCCAGCCGGCGTGGCCCCGGGTGTCGCGCACCAGCCACCAGTCCTCCATCACGACAGGCGGCCCCTCGGCCGGGCTGGGAGTTGGCGCTGCGCCGGCCGGGGCCGGCCGTGAGCTGGGCGCGGGCGAGACGGCATTTCCAGTACCCTTCGGCAAATTGGAGGCCGGCGCGGGACTCTTGCCCTCCTGACCCGGTTGCAAGAGAGGTTTCGGCACGATTGGCTTGAGGGACGCTCCCAAGCCCCGGGTGGCCACTTTGGGAACCGAAGCGCGGGCCAGAAGCTGGACCTTGGCGTTGCCGGCCAGCAGATAAAAGTGCTCCGTCTCCCGGCCGGGGAGGATGTGCAGATACAGGTCGTCGCGGAGGGCGGCGGTGGCCACTACGGGGTCCTGCCGGTGCTGGCTGGCAAGCTGGACAAACGCATCATAGGTCTTGCCGTCAATCACGGCACGGTCTTCAATCCAGCCGATCTCGTTCTTTTGCGTCTTCACCTTGAGGAAACGGCGGCCGTGATCGAGGACTTCGAGCGGCTGTCCATTCGCCACCTCGGCTACGCGATTGGAGACGGCGGCAACCCGGTCGTGGAGGTACATCTGGCGAGCTGAGACGTAGACCGTATCGTGCTGTTCATGCCGAAATTGGCTGCATCCCGAGGCAAGGGAGAGAAAGCACAGGGCCAATACCGAAAGCAATGGCGTCAACGAAGGCATTGAGGCCCGGCGGAGCCTGAGGAAAGGGACGAATGGGATTGGAGATCGCGTGAACACAGCCAGTGGCGTTCCTCTTGAGGATAGCAGAGAACAGGGGTCAGGGGATCAGGGAGAGAGGGAACAGGGAAGGGACAACCTCATCGGGAATCACACCGTCCCACAAGCTCCGGGCTCCCCAGGTTCCGGTTCTGAAACCTGGGAAACCACGAACCCCGATAAGTGGGTGGCCCGAATTCACTCGCCGCCGGTCCAGACAACCGGCCCCTGCTTTCTACGGCGCCGCCGCAATGGCGACGGCTCCGACGGGGTCGGTTCCGGTGGGAACGGTGAGCGTGGAGGTGAGTGTGCCCGAACTCATGGTGTAGGCCTCAAGGTCGGGATTCCCCGCAAAGTCCACTGCAAGCAGGAAGCTGCCGGTCGAGTCTTCTGCCAGGTCTATCCGGCCGGTGGGCCCGGCCGTAGCGGTGTTGATCGAGGTCAGCGCGGTGGATGAGACCGAAAAGCTGGCGATATTGCCGGTGGAGCCGCCGCTGACCGATTGGTTGGCGACGTAGACGTAGTTGCCGTCCGATGTGGGCAGAATGGCAGAGGGTCCCGTTCCCCCAATTGCATACGGGGAGCCGGCGCTGGTGAGCTCGGTGACTCCATTGCTGGCGATGGTGAAGACGCGCAGCCCGCCGGATTGGGTGGCGGAGGGGAGGGCGTCAGCCTCTCCGACATAGAGTAACCGGTTGCTGGGGTCCACGGCCACTGCATTGTCTCCGCCTGCGGAATTCACCAGCTTAATGGTACCGGTGCCTCCGAAGGGATTGGCGCTGCCGGGATTAAAGAGAATGAGCTCCGTTCCCCCTGAGCCCATTCCGACAAAGACATAGCAATCGGCGCACGAACTGGAGTCATTGGGGGAGATGGCCAACTGCGACACGGTGGAAGCGGGCAGAGCGACAGATTGCTCTTTCTCGCCGGCGGTGGCGAGCGTTCCAGCGTTGGCGCCAGTGCTGATGACGTTAATGGCGTTGACCTGGGCCACGCCGGAGACAGCCTCGACCAGCCAGGAGTCGGTCGCGTCAACCTGCATGGTATAGGCCGGATCCGTGGTGATGGCTGTACCGCCATTTCCCAGGGTTAGCGCACCGGTGCTGGAGTTGACGGTGTAGAGGTAGATACCGTATTCCGTGCTTACATACAAGAATAGGCCGTTGGGAGCCACGGCGATGGCCACGGGCTGCACGGCGGGCAGGGTTAAGGCGCCGATCGTATTCAGCTGGCCGGAGGAAATAGTCAAGGCGACGATCTGGTCCGTCGTCTGGTTCAGCACGTAGAAGACGCCGCTGGCGCCGGCCGCGCCGCTGCAACTGCCTGAGGATGACGTGACCTCAGCGCAAACGGTGGTGGTCTCCGAAGCACTGCCGGAAACGCCGGTAACCGTAATTTCGTAAGCTCCGGTGGTCGTCGTGGACGTAGTGGCCGCGGTCAGCGTGGCCGTTTGCGCCGTCGTGCTGCTGATCGTAACCGAAGTCGGAGAAAGGCTGCACGTCGTGGGACTGGAGGCGCCCGATGGCGAGGTGGTCACCGCGCAAGTCAGTGTAACCGTGCCGGTAAACGAATTCGTTGGCGTCACGGTAATGGTCGAGGTGTTGGTCGCACCTGGGCTCACGGTGATGTTGCCGCTGTTGGTAAGCGTAAAGCTGGTGTTGTTGCCGCCGCTTGGCGCCTGCCAGAAATCTCCGCATCCAGCCAGGAGCGGAGCCGCCGCCAGCAACAGCCTTGCCCATTGTCCGAGTTTCATTGCCGCTCCTTGGTCGTCGCCTGCTGAGCCACGTTCAAAGGGTATCGCTTTCGCTTGCGTCCTGTCCTGCTACCGCATTAGACGCACATAGGCGGCCTCAGGTCCTAAAGTCAGAGACGCGGCCCGGCGGGTATTCGCTCAGCTATTCAAGATTCCTGGGCCTGCGATTCTATTGCGGGATCGAGGTGCGCGCCTGCCAGACCAGCCTTGCCGCGGTCAGGTCCTCTATGGCCATGCCTACGGACTTGAAGACCATGCGCCGGCCGGCGGGCGCGGCCACGGAACCGGAGAGAATTTCACCGATCTCGGTCTGCACCCTGGCGCCGGAGAGCTGCACGTCTCCCGATTCGCGCTCGACCGAGGAGCGGGACTCGGCCACCACAAAGCTCGAAAGCATGGCCTCGTCGTCCAGTTCGCGCAAACTGGCCCCGGTTGCTCCCACGGCCAGCACCAGCGCATGGGGCGCCAGCCAGCGGCCTTCCAGAACAGGGCCAGGCGAAGCGGTTGCGGTGAGCACAACGTCGGCGGCTGCTGCCTCCTCAATGGCCACGGCTCGGGCTCCGGCCTCGATAGCCAGCCGTTCGGCGTTGGCCGGGGTACGGCTCCAGATACGGATATCCGTGAGCGCCGGCCAGACCAGCCTGAGCGCCTGGATGTGCGGCCTCGCCTGCACGCCGCTGCCCAGAATGCCCAGGCTGGATGCTTCAGGCCGAGCCAGAGCCGCAAGCGCGACCGCGGAGACCGCTGCGGTGCGCATTTCCGTGATCAGGATGCTTCAGGCCGAGCCAGAGCCGCAAGCGCGACCGCGGAGACCGCTGCGGTGCGCATTTCCGTGATCAGGCGGCCATCCATGACGGCCAGCGGCTCGCCGGTGGAGCGGCTGAGCAACTCGATGACCGCCATGTGCGTATGCAGGCCCTTGTCGGCGTTGCCGGGGTAAAACGTGACGGTCTTGACGCCCATCACGTCGCCGTAAATCACCGGCATCACGGCAAACCAGCCGTTCAGGAATCCCTCGGCATTGCCGGCGCGCAGGACGATCCGTGGCGGCTGCTCGACAAGGCCGGCCGAGTAGTCGATCAGGGCCTGGCGAATGGCGGGAATCAGCGCGTCATAGGTAAGGACGGCGCGAACTTCTTGTTCGGGGACGTACATAGGTTCCGGTAATCCTCAAAAAACGGGGCAGGGCGGCTGTTTGGCTACCCACCCTAGCAACAAAAATCCGCGGCGGCGGACCGCGAGGGTGGGGCACCCGGCGAAGTCGTCGATAGTATCTCGGAACGACGTGGCGTCGCGCCTAGTTGGGCCGGCCGCCGGAGGCGGAACGGCGGCGGAAGCGCTCGTCCACGGGCTGGCGGCCCTGAAAACCGGAATCGACCGTGTGCCAGTGTTCGATGGAGGGCTCGCCCATGCGCCAGCAGAGCAGCACCACCTGGTCGTCGAGGCGGCAGGGAAAATCGAGCAGCCCGGCATCGATGTCCTTCACCTGCACGCCGATGGAATCGATCTCGGCGATGCTCTCCCGGACGCGCTGCAGGTGGGTTTCTATCTCCGCGCGCGACTTGGCCACCTTGCCCACGTCCACCCTCATGCCGCCGGAGAGATAGATGCGCCGGGCCAGTTCAGAAAGGCCGGACTCGACTTCCTCGGCGGACTGCTTGCCTTCGATGGCGCGTTTCAGCAGCGATTCCAGCACCGGGAGCAGGGACTGCGCTTCTTCGAGAGTGAAGGTCTTCATGGGGAAATGCCCTTGGCTATAGGATACGACGGAATGGGGAACAGCTTCTAGCCACTAGCTTCTAGCTGCCAGCCTTTTGCCCTAATGTCCACCTTGGCGTCGAGTTGGGTCCAAATCTCTGCAAATCGGCCTCTAGCCGGAGCTGGAAGCTAGAGGCTGGGAGCTGGAGGCTGTCTCCAGCATCCGGTCCAGCGCTACGCGAGCCCAGTGCTTGACACTCGGTCGCACCTGGATGCGGTTGACGACGCGGCCCTCCAGCAGGTTTTCCAGAGCCCAGGCCAGGTGGTGGGGACTGATGCGGTACATGGTGGTGCACAGGCAGCCGGTATCGTCGAGGGTGATGACGCGCTTGCCTTCTGCGGCAAAGCGGCGGGCCAGGCGGTTGACGAGGTGAATCTCAGTGCCGACGGCGAACATTGTGCCAGCGGGGGCCTGCTCGACGAGGGCGATAAGCGGCTCCGTGGAGCCTAGTGCGTCGGCCTTCTGGCAGACCTCCCAGCGGCATTCGGGATGAACGATGACCTGGATGCCGGGATATTTGGCGCGCACCCGATCGACGTGGCTGGGCAGGAAGCGCTGGTGGACAGCACAATGGCCCTTCCAAAGCAGAATGCTGCTGGCGGCCAGGGTTTGCTTCGTCTGGCCGCCCTGAAGCGCCCATGGGTCCCAAACAGCCATTTCGTTCAGCGCAATGCCCATGGAATGCCCGGTGTTGCGGCCCAGGTGCTGATCGGGCAGGAAAAGGATGCGCTTGCCGCGGGCAAAGGCCCACTCCAAGGCGGCGCGCGCGTTCGAGGAGGTGCAGACCAGGCCGCCGCGCTCGCCGCAGAAGGCCTTGATGGCGGCGGTGGAGTTGATGTAGGTCAGCGGAATGGTCTCCTCCGCCAGGCCGAGGCGCGTGAGCGCTTCCCAGCAAGCCTCAACCTGGGAGATTTCGGCCATGTCGGCCATGGAGCAGCCGGCATTGAGGTCGGGCAGAATCACCTGCTGGCCGTCGCGGCCGAGCACATCGGCGCTCTCGGCCATGAAGTGGACGCCGCAGAAAACAATGTACTTCGCATCGGTCTCGGCCGCGATTTTGGAGAGCTTGTAGCTGTCGCCCGTGAAGTCGGCGAAGCGAATCACTTCGTCGCGCTGATAGTGGTGGCCAAGCAGGATGGTGGTCGCGCCCAATTTGGCGCGCGCCTCCGCAATGCGTATATCCATGGAGTGGTCGGGGAGCGCCAGGTAGTCTTGAAGGCTGCAAGCGCTGCCGGCCTCCGGCGAGGCCGCCGTCAATTCGTCAAGAACCAGGTTCATTCGATTCCGCCTTCAGTCCAGCTCGCTCTGTTTATTTGGAGGCGGCGGACGGGGATGTTGAAAGCTAACGCGGCTGCAGTGGATGCACTGACCTGCCTGAGGTTATCGGCAAAACCGCCGAACCCCTCAAGCTTCCCCATCCACGGGGTTGTTGCAGCCCTTTCCCTTTTAGACGCGGCCTGGGGCCGGTTGACTCTGAAAAGATCCGGTCCGGCAAAAGCCGCCTCGTTGGAGCTTAGTGTAACGCAGCCGTAAGAGCTGGCCCAGGAGTCTTGCAGCTGGAGCCGATTGCCGCCGCGTCCGGAGCGCGAAGGAGAAGAGTTTGTGACCGCCTTGTCCGGGCAGGTATCATTGCTCTCGATGGGGACGCCGCCGACAATTCAGTTTGCTAGCCTGAGCATGGCAGACTCGCTGATCCTGATGGTGCTGGCGCTGGTGGTCTTCGGGCCGCGGCGGCTGCCGCAGATCGGCCGCCAGATTGGCAAGCTGATGTACGAGTTCCGCAAGGCCTCAAACGACTTCAAGTTCCAGATGGAAGAAGAGTTGCGCAACGCCGAGGAGGCCGACCGGCGCAAGGCCGAAGAGGAACGGCTGCGGGCGCTGGCGCTGGCGGCGCCGCCCAGGACCATCGAAGCGACGGCCGGGACACCCGTAGCGGACGGTCAGTTCCCAACCCCAAGCCCCTACCCCGGAGAGACCGAGTACCCCGCAGTGGCATCGGCTGCCTCGCCTGAGGCTCCTGAGGAAGAGACTTATCCCCGCATTCAGCCTCCCTCGACCGGCGAGCCGGTGCCGGCGGCGCGGCCGGGCAGCCCGGCGGCGCAGATCGAGGCTCCTGCGCCTGCGGAACAAACTGCGGAAGAAGCCGTTTCGGCAGTAGGCGCGGGCCCGGAAGGTCCGGGCTCTAACCCGGACAGTAGCCCTGCGGATTCGACGGTGGCTGGCAGGGACGGGTTTCAACCCATACCTTTATCCCCTGAGGTAAGCCCTGCAGAGAGTTCGGCCGCAATTCTCCCTGCTTCCGAAGCTTGTGAAGCCAGCGATGCGGCCGTGGAGGAATCTCCGGCTGCGGAGACCACCCCCGCCACGGAGCAGGCGGCCCCCCATGGTTGATCCCGCGGAGGCCATCGGCAAGGCGCGGGCGGCAGTAACCCAGCGCGCGGACCTCCCCGGCATGAGCCTGATGGAGCACCTGGACGAGTTGCGCCGCCGCATCGTCCACTCGGCCATCTATCTGGCCGTGGGGTTCGTTGCGGTGTGGGCCTTTCATGACCGGTTCGTCGGCTTCATCCAGGCGCCGCTCAACCACATCGGCAAGACGCTCGTCTTCACCCACCCCATGGACCCTTTGAACCTGGATCTGCAGGTTTCGCTGGTCGGCGGAGCGATTCTGGCCTCGCCCTTCATCCTCTTCCAGGTGTGGCTGTTCATTGCGCCGGGGCTCTATCAGAAGGAGCGTCGCTTCGTGGTTCCCTTCATGCTGGCCACGGTGGGGTTGTTCCTTGGCGGCGCGGCCTTCGGATACTACTATGTTCTCCCCGGCGCGCTCAAGATCCTGATCGTGGACTTCGGCCACAATTTCACCCCCATGGTCACCATCGAGGAGTACAGCGGCTTCTTTCTGTCGATCATCCTTGGCCTGGGCATCAGCTTTGAGATGCCGATCCTCATCTTCTTCTTGGCCATGTTCGGCATCGTGAGCCCAAAGTTCCTTTGGAAGAACATCCGCTATGCCGTTCTGGCCATCTTTCTGGTGGCGGCCATCATCACCCCCAGCCCCGACCCATGGACCATGTGCATCTACGCCATACCCATGCTGGCTCTGTATTTGATCGGCATCGGCGTGGCCTGGTGGGTGCATCCCTCGCGCCGCAAGGCCAAGGAAGCCAAGAAAGCCAAGGAGTCTGCTGGATAAGCCAGCGCTTTGAAAGGGCCCGGCTTTACAGGGCACGAAAAACTCGCTGTTTTGAAAGCGCACGGCTTTACACGCCGCGGAAAAACTCGTTGCTTTGAAAGGGCACGGCTTTAGCCGTCCCGTGGACGGACCAAATACGGATGTGGCTTTAGCCACCGAGGGAATGTCCGCCGTGCAACAAGACCTGTTGAAGGAGTCCCAAGGAACCCAGACCATGCACTCGTTCTCGTTTTGGAAGAAGATCGCGGCCATCATGCTGCTGGCCGCGCCTCTCGCCGCCCCCGCCCAGCAGCACTTCGACGGCGCCCGGGCCTATGAATACGCCCGCCAGTTTGTGGCCATCGGGCCGCGCTGGCCCACCAGCCAGGGCCACGTCAAGGCCGAAGAGTTCCTGCGCAACCACTTCCAGCACGACCAGCTCGAAGAGGATACGTTCACGGCCGACACGCCCATCGGCCCCGTCCCCATGCGCAACTTCATCGTGCGCTTTCCGGGCAAAAAGGACGGCGTGATCGTGCTGGGTACGCACTACGAGACTAACTACCCGCTGCGCACCATCAACTTTGTGGGCGCCAACGATGGAGGCTCCACGACGGGGCTGCTGCTGGCCATCGCAGACCAATTGCGCGGCAAGACCCTCGACGGCTACTCCGTCTGGCTGGTCTTCTTCGACGGCGAGGAGGCCATTCAGAGCTGGTCCAAGTCCGACTCCACCTACGGCAGCCGCCATCTGGCTGCCAAATGGGGAAAGGACGGAACTTTGGGCCGCGTTAAAGCTTTCATGCTGGCCGACATGATCGGCGACAAGGACCTCGACATTCAGCGCGAAGCCCAATCCACCGGCTGGCTGGTCGACCTGGTCCGGCAAGCCGCGCATAAATTCGGTTACGACCGCCATTTCTTCCAGACCGAGGAGCCGGTCGAAGACGATCATCTGCCCTTTGTCCAGCGCGGCGTGCCTTCGATCGATGTGATCGACCTCGACTACGGCCCCAACAACAGCTACCACCACACCGCCCAGGACACGATGGACAAGATCAGCGCCCACAGCCTGACCATCGATGGCGACGTGTTTCTCGAGACGATACGGCTGATCAATCAGAGATGAAAAAGATAGGGAACAGGGATTAGGGAACAGGGAACACCTGTACCATTCCCCTATGATTGCCGGCGTCTCCTGGGTCTGGTGGCTGGGGTTTCACGCTGTGGTGGTGGTGCTGCTGCTGGCCGATTCGCTGCTGCCCGGCCACCGGCGCCCCACGCGCTACCCGCAGGCCTTTGCGTGGCTGGGCACGGCGACGGTGGTCCTGGCCGCTACCGGATTTGCGGCCTGGATCGCCGTCACCCAGGGCCGCCAAACGGCGCTCGAATTCGTCGGCGGCTACGCCATCGAAGCCTCGCTCAGCGTGGACAATCTCTTCGTCTTCATGGTCATCTTTCAGGGCTTCCGCATCAGCCCGCAGCGCCAGCACGATGCCTTGATGTGGGGCGTAGGAGGAGCGGTAGTGCTGCGCGCGCTGTTTATTGCCGCGGGCATCGCGCTGCTCAGGCGCTTCGACTGGATCACCTGGATCTTCGGCCTGTTTTTGCTCTATGCGGCCTGGCGGCTGGTGCGCGGCGGCTCGGCCAACGCGGCCGTGCCGGAGTGGATTCGCAAGCTGCAACCGGCCAGGGGGCCGCTCTTGCCGGTGATTCTGGCCATCGAAGTCACCGATGTGCTGTTTGCCACTGATTCCATCCCCGCCGTCCTGGCCATTTCGCACAATCCTTTCGTGGTGTACACGTCGAACATCGCGGCCATCCTCGGCCTGCGTTCGCTTTACTTCGCGCTGGCTTCGCTGCTGGACCGCTTCCGCTATCTGCACTACGGCCTGGGCGCACTGCTGGCGTTTGCGGCGCTGAAGATGCTCGCTGCCCGCTGGATGGAGGTCCCCATCACCCTCTCGCTCGCCGTCATGGGCGCGATTCTCGCAATCTGCGCGGTGGTTTCCTGGTTCGCGGGGAACAGTGATCAGGGAACAGTAACCTATTAGGATTGCGCTGGATGGGTGCGAAGGAGAGAGTCCCCTATGTGGCCGGTTTGTAGCACGGATGAGAAATGAAGCGCCTCGCTCCGGTTGACCATTGATCCCCGATCTCTGCCGGAGCCCCATGGATAGGTCTTCGTCCGTGGGGCGAAGCGAGCGGCGACCCTCTGCGGAATTGGACAGGATACAGTATCCCTGGTAACGCCTTAGAAAACGCCATTGGCATGCATATGCTCACTGTATTTTTTGTCGGTACAGCAAATGTGATTGGTAAACCAGCCGTAAATAAAATCCATCACTTCCACTGAGAGCCTGGCGCGCAGGCCGCTCTCGTGGCGCTCTCTTAAGCCCGCAAGCATCTGTCTCAACTCGTCGTGCTCTTTCATGTGCGCCGGCGCGTCGGGGTAGCCGGTCTTGATGAAGAGCAGCTCTTCACGTAGGCAATGGTGCCGGGCGTAATTTTCCAATTGATCGAGAACGATTCCGAGTGTTTCCTTGCTGTCTCCAGCCTCGATGGCGCCATGTAATTCGTTCACCATGGCGATGAGTTTCTTGTGCTCCTGGTCGAACTCCTCGACGCCCACCGTCAGATTTTCCGTCCAAACCAACAACATGGGAGGCGGCTCCTTGGCTGGATTCTTTTCCGGTTCTGAGAGACGCGTATGGAAGCACTGCGATTCCATCCGCCTGACGAATCCACACAGACCCATGCGTTTGGGGAATTGCTCTCTCAAGAACCCATCGCCGCGTGAAACAAGAAAGACCAGAGGAAAGAGACGGCCCGGCGCCGGAACGGAACCGAATAACAGGACAATTTATATAGTACAGCTTTGGCAGAGGGAGGCCACGGCGCTCTACCACGCCTCAAACACCACCTGCCCCTCGGGGCCCTTGCGATTAAGGATGGAGTGCTTCAGGAACCGCTCGTCGTCGCGCTGCGGATAGTCGTTGCGGAAGTGGGCGCCGCGGCTTTCGGTGCGGGCCAGAGCCGAGTGCAGAATGGCGTGGGCCACGCGGCTCATGGCCTGCGCCTCGCTCAGGCGGCGGCTCCCCTTCCCCTGCTCAGCCAACTGGGCCAGGCCTGCGGCACAGACGGCCTGTGCGGCAAGACCCTCCAGCAGCGTGGACTCCCGGCGCAACAATCCGGCGTAGGCCCACATAGCCGTTCGAAGGCCGGCGATGAGCTCTTCGAGAGGAGCTTCTTCCCCGGCAGTGAGCGGGACAGGAACGCTCTCCGTCGCGTCGGCCGCTACCAGCGGGAGCCCATCGTCGAGCATCGAATGCGCCGCCCGCGCGCCGAAGACCAACCCTTCGAGCAGCGAGTTGGAGGCCAGCCGGTTGGCGCCGTGGACGCCGCTGCACGCCGCCTCGCCGGCGGCGTACAGACCGGGCAGAGTGGTGCGGCCGAACAGATCTGTCCTGATGCCGCCCATGAGGTAATGCGCGGCCGGGCGAACGGGAATGAGGTCGCGGGCGAGGTCGAGGCCGTGTTGGGCAAGGAAGGCGCTGATGCCGGGAAAGCGCTGACCGAGATCGATGTTCTTCACATGGCGCATGTCCAGATGGACGGGCCGGGAGCAGCCCGGCGGCGAGTCGGGAGCCGCCGCCATGCCTTCGCGGGCGATGGCGCGCGCCACCACGTCGCGCGGGGCCAGCTCAAGTTGCGGGTGGTAGCGTTCCATAAAGCGTTCGCCGCGGTCGTTGCGCAAATAAGCGCCCTCGCCGCGCAGGGCTTCAGAGATCAGGAAGCGCGGGACGCCGGGAAGCGACAGGGCAGTGGGGTGGAACTGGTAGAACTCCATGTCGGCCAGCGCGGCGCCGGCCTGGGCGGCCAGAGCGATGCCGTCGCCGGTGGCTACAGAGGGGTTGGTGGTGTCGGAGTAGACCTGGCCCGCGCCCCCGGCGGCCACCAGCACGGCCCGCGCGCTCACCCGCTTGAGCCGGCTCTCGCTGTCCAGCAGATCGGCCCCGATCACCCGACCATCGGCAACGGCGAGGCCGGTGACCGTAGTCCACTCGGCAAAGCGAATCCGCTTGTGGACGCGGGCAAAGGCGGCCAGCGACCGGCTGATTTCGGCGCCGGTGGCGTCGCCACGGGCGTGCAGGATGCGCGGCAGCGAGTGAGCGCCCTCGCGGGTGCGCAGCAGCTCTCCGCCCCCCTTACCGTCCTCGGTGTCGAAGGCCGCGCCCCACTCGATCAGCTCGGCCACCCGCACCGGCCCCTCGGCCACCAGCGCCTGGGCCGCCGGCCGGCGGACAAGCCCGTCGCCGGCGTTGATCGTGTCCAGCAAGTGGAGCGCTACATCCTCATCGCCCTCCATGGCCACGGCGATTCCGCCCTGCGCATAGTGGGTGTTCGACTCGCCCAGCGATTCCTTGGTGACCACCAGGACCTCACCGTGGCGCGCCAGTTCGACAGCCGCCCGCAGCCCCGCCACGCCCGCTCCCATCACCAGAAAATCCACCTGAGAGGCCTTTACCATAAACGATTAGCCTACCACCGCGAGATTGGCGGGCTTTGTCATGCCGGCTCTCAGTTTCCCGCCGCCGGCCGAAGACGTGCTTCTTATTGCTCAGACTCGGCCGACACCTGCGCCTAGAGTTGAGAACGTAAGGGTAGATAGATGACGGCCCCGATAAAGTGACGGGAATTCATGAACGGAAAGAACCCCCCTTATGGTGGCTGCTGCAACCGGGTTATTCTTGACAGCGGCACAGCCTCCCACGCGACAAACGGAAACGCAGCCACCTTAAGGGGGGGTCATATATGCGCGGACTCAAAGTTTTGATCGGAACTACAGCATTGCTCGCGGGCTTGGCCCTGGCGGCGCCGGTGGCTAAAGCGCAAGTCGTCGTCGATGTCGGCATTCAACCCGTCTGTGCCTATGGCTACTACGACTATGCGCCGTACGCCTGCTCGCCTTACGGTTTTTACGGGCCGGGGTACTTCTACAACGGCATATTCCTGGGCATGGGCCCATGGGCCAACTGGGGCTACGGCCACGGCTGGGGTAGCCATCGCTTCGGAGGCGGCGGCGGCGGATATGCGGGCGGTCGCGGCGGGTATGCGGGCGGTCGCGGCGGATATGCAGGCGGTCGCGCTGCGTATGCAGGCGGCGGAGCTCGCGTGAGCGGTGGCGCAAGACCCAGCGCAGGCCACGCCACAGCGGCGCGTGGCAGCACATCGCGCGCAACAGCATCCCACGCCTCAGCTGCGCATAGCAGCGGCGGTGGTGGCGGACATTTTAGCGGCGGCGGCGGCGGCGGACATGCCGGCGGCGGTGGCGGCGGCGGACATGCCGGCGGCGGTGGCGGCGGCGGACATGCCGGCGGCGGTGGCGGACACCGGTAACCTCTAGCTGCTGCATCAGGCAGCAGTTTGTGCAACCAGCGGCGGAGCCAACCTGCTCCGCCGCTTTTGCATGTGCGGGACATTTGGGTCTGATCGCCCCGGCAGGGGCGTACTCGTGCCGGCCTCAGGTGCGCGGTCCTTCGCGCCTCAGATGATCGGCTTTCCGTTGTCGGTCAACTGCGACAGGAGGGCCTGGCCTTGCTGCTGAACCGGAGTCGGCAACTTGGCATAGGAGAGTTCTTCAGCCGCGTCCTGCCCTGTGGTGAGCGCATAGGCGAGGTAGTCCTTGAGCGCTTCCTGCTCTCCGTCGGTGCTCTTGTTGTCCTTGGGAATCAGGATGAAGGTGATGCCCGTGATGGGATATGCGCCCCTGGCCGTTGCCGGAGGATCGACGATCGAGGTGCGGAGATCCTTGGCAAGCGCGTCGACAGAGGCATTCACCGCCGCGTAGGCGCTGGCAGGACTGGGCGCCACGTACTCGCCGGCTCGATTCTGAATCGAGGCCACCGGCACTCCGGACGTTCTGGCAAAGGTCAGTTCGAGATAGCCGATGGTTCCCGGCGTGTCCATTACCGTTTTGAGAACGGCATTGCTTCCGTTGACGCCGATGCCGGCCGGCCACTTGACGGAGAGACCCACGCCGAATTTAGCCGACCAGGCAGCGCTTGCCTTGCCGAGGAAGTTCGTGAAAATGCTGGTGGAACCGCTTCCGTCGGCGCGATGGACCACGATGATGGCCGCATGGGGCAGCGCGGCGCCGGGATTTTCACCGGCGATCGCGGGGTCCTGCCAACTGATGATCTCACTGGCGTAGATGCCCGCCAGGGTCTTGCCGCTCAGCTTCAGCGGGGTCTTCAAGCCCGGCAGGTTATAGACCACGCAAACCGGGCCGGCGCTGACCGGAATCTGGACGATGGGTGGAAGTCCCTTCAGTTGATTGTCGCCGAGCGGCGCATCGCTGGCGGCAAAAGCCCCGTAGCCGCGACGAAGGTTGTCTATGCCGGCGCCGCTGCCGATGGGCCGGTAATTGACCTGCAGCGGGTGCGATTTCTCGTAGTCCGTGCCCCAGCGGTCAATCAGCGGCTCGATGGCCGTGCTCCCGGAAGCGGAGAGCGAACGTATCGCGGCATTGACAGTTTTAGTTTCTGCCGGCCTGCCGTCTTCGGAGAGGTTGCAACCCGTTGCCATGAGAACAGCGAGCGTTGCCAGTGCCGCGGGCGCCGTAATCATTACTCTCATTTTCAGATCCATCGATCCCCCGGAAAGCAGGACAACGCGCACGCGATCCACCCGAATCGTCGATGCGTCTGCTCAGTTGGTCAATATAGGCATTCAATGTGAAAAGGGGATGAATTCAGATTCCCCGCCGGTCTCGCCCGGCGTTTGGAGGCCGGCAGGCGTCTTCCGTTACGCCTCTTAGCCCTGAGAAAGGCTTAGGCGGCGAGCTGGCAGAGCCGAATCCCGGGTCTCAAAATCGGGACCTGGGGCGCCCGGATTTCGGATGTGGGCCACTTGCCAGCCAGGGAATATAATCGAGCATTCTCCGTGCATGTCCAACCTTGAGGCCCTCCTCGGAAAGGAACCTGACTGCGGGTGGAACCAGGTCCGTTCTCATTGGTCAAGTGGTATATGGATTGCGTCACCGATTCCGGCGACGCCGCAATCCTCTATTGCGCCGACTTTTGCTGGCGCGGCATTCATGCATCCTATTGCAGCGTGCTTACCGTCAATGAGCTGGCGGCCGAATCCCATTCTTCGATGACCCGCTACCGGCTCTCCTCGACGGACGACCAGATCCTGGTCGAGTTTCCCCGGCTGGGAGTCTCTGGGAGGTGGGAGGCTATTGCCGCGCCTTATCAGCGAGTTGTTTACCAGAGCGCCTCGGGAAATGTGGTGTGGAACTGCCTGCAGCCCAGATCGTCGGTCTATCTTCGCGTCGGGGAGCGTGAGTGGACTGGCCTGGGTTACGCCGAGTGCCTCACCCTGACGCTGCCTCCATGGCAGTTGCCGATGCGTCAACTGCGCTGGGGGCGCTTTGTTTCGCAGCAGGATTCGCTTGCCTGGGTCGACTGGCAGGGGCCATATTCCACCAGCTTCGCGGTCTGCAACAGCCTCCCATGTCAGACACTGTCGGTCACCGACTCCGAGGTCGTACTGCGCGATCTCTCGCTGCGCATGGAAGAGAGTTTTCCTCTTCGCGCCGGGCGCTTGGGCTCCACAATTCTCCCCGGAGCACCCGCGCTGGCCAGACTCCTGCCACGCTCACTCTTCAACATTGAAGAACAGAAGTGGAGGAGCCGCGGAATTCTGAACGCGCACGGACGCAGCAGCAACGGCTGGGTCATTCACGAGGTGGTTCATTGGGAACTGTAAGCCGTTCTCAACTGTTCAAAGTGTTATACGGGACGCTCTTTGTGGCTGTGCTTCCGCTGGCGCTTGTGCTGTGGGCGCATGCCACAAGAGACGCGGTGCATCTCGCGGCCCAGCGTTCGGTGCTTTGGGGATCTGCGCTGGCTGCGTTTGGCCTGGCCATCGCGTTGACGGGCATGATGTCGCTCTGGCGGTACGGCGGCGGCTTGCCCATGAACGCCTTTCCTCCGGTGCGTCTCGTCGCCAACGGCATTTATAGCCTGGTTCCGCATCCGATCTATGGCGGATCTGTGATTGCCTGCGCCGGTGTCGCCATCCTCTCCGGTTCAGCCAGCGGATTGTGGCTTGTAACTCCCACTGTGGCGTTGGGCTGCGCCGCGCTGGTTCTGGGCTATGAGCTGCCCGACCTGCGGAGCCGATTTGGAGCGCCTGCCTTCTCCGTCTGGCTGCCGCGCGATGGGCCTGCGGCCCCGTCCCTTCCAGAACGCCTGCGCGTTTATCTGGTGGTGTTGCTGCCGTGGCTGGCGGTCTTTGAGCTCCTGTGGCGTCTCGGTACTTCAGTTGGCGCCATCGCCACGTACTTGCCTTTCGAGCGCCGCCTGCCGGTGATTGAGCAGACGGAGGCCGTCTACGCCAGCACCTACCTGGTTGTGCTGCTGGCGCCGTTGCTCATTGGCACTGGCCATGCGTTGCGACGCTTTGCGCTGCGCGGCCTGGTTGCGATGGCGCTCATCTTTCCGCTCTATCTGCTGCTGCCGTTCTTCGTTCCGCCGCGTCCGTTCCACTCGGCCACGCCGATCGGCCAGTTGTTGTTGTGGGAGAGAACTCCCTACTCGGGGATTGCCGCCTTTCCCTCGTTTCATATTGTCTGGGCGCTGATAGCCGCCTCCGCATTGGGTGAGGGCGGGCGCGCAAAAATGAACGCATGGTGGACGTGGGCGGCGCTGGTCGGTGTCAGTTGCGTCACGACGGGGATGCATTCGATCGCCGATGTGCTTGCCGGGGTTGTCGCCTTCGCCATCGTTGTCCGCATGCACGCTATCTGGATGGCCATCCTGCGCGTTGCGGAATGGATTGCAAACTCGTGGCGGGAGTGGCGGATTGGGCCGATAAGAATCATCAACCACGGCGGATTCGCGGCAGCCGCGATTCTGCTCGGAGTGTGGCTCATCGGCGCGCTGCTCGGCCCTGGACGCGAATGGTTGGTGGTCAGCATCTTTGTCTGCTCCACAGTGGGAGCGGCGTTCTGGGCTCAGTGGGTGGAGGGATCGCCGGCGCTGCTGCGCCCCATGGGTTTTTACGGAGGCATGATCGGCGCTGCCATCGGAGGCGCTTCCGCGCTCTTGATCCATCTCGATTTGTGGATGGTGTTTGCGGCGATTTGCATCGCGGCGCCATGGATACAGGGAATAGGCAGGCTGCGCTGTCTGGTTCAGGGGTGCTGTCACGGACGGGCCACGGAAACGGCGGATGGGATTCGTTACACACACCCCCGCTCGCGTGTTTGCCGTCTCGCGCAGCTTTCCGGAGTTCCCGTGCATGCGACGCCTGTCTATTCCATCCTGTGGAACCTGGTGGTCGGCGCCGCCCTTCTGCGCCTCCTCCAATTGCATTCTTCCGCCACGCTGATTTGCGGCGTATACCTCTTGCTGTCGGGGGCCGGGCGCTTCGTCGAGGAGGCCTATCGCGGCGAACCTCAGACCTTGGTCTTCTACGGACTGCGTCTCTACCAGTGGATCGCAACTCTGGCAGTCGTAGCCGGAGCCGTGGTGACCTGCGTCCATGGCCCGGCGATGCCGCGGGTATTCCCCTTGCGCATCAGCTCGATTCTGGTCACGATCGGATGCAGCGCCGTGGCCTGGTTTGTCACCGGAGTCGACTTTCCTGAATCATCGCGCCGCCTTGCCCGCCTGACCTGATTGCGCCGCTCAAAGCTTCCTGGGGCCTCGCAGTTTCGTTGTGAGACGCGACAGCCAGGATATACAGGCTGCGGAAGAACTCGATCCGGAGGGAGGCGGGGGTTTCAACCCCCGCATAAAGCCAACAGGATCAACGCGGGCTTTAGCCCCGGAGGGAAGCTTTCCGTCAATTTCACCCGAAATCCCGAGTTTTCCTCATCCTCTATAGTCGCCCGAACGAACGGATAAAGCAGGGGCGCGGCAGGCTTGCTTTAGGATGAAAGCAGCGTGCAAACGATACGAGTAGAGACACCAACGGCCAGGTACGACGTGATTGCGGGGAGCGGGCTGATTGAGACGCTGGCGCCGCGCATTGAGAGAGTTGCGGGCAGGTTGCCGCGACGGGTTTTTGTGCTGACTTCAGCGCCTATCTGGGCCCTGTGGGGCGAGGCCTTGCAGGCTTCCTTTGCCGAGGCGCCGGTGGTGCTGTTCCTCGAACCCGGCGAGAAATATAAGACGCTTGGAAGCGCGGAGCGCCTGCTGCGGCAGATGGCGCGGGCGGCCGGAGATCGCGGGAGCTTGCTGATTGCCTTTGGCGGCGGGATTGTGGGCGATGTGGGCGGGTTTCTGGCGGCGATTTATATGCGGGGCATCCCCTATATTCAGGTTCCGACGACTTTCCTGGCGCAGGTGGACTCGTCGGTGGGCGGCAAAACGGGCGTGAACCTGCCCGAGGGCAAGAACCTGGTGGGGAGCTTCAATCATCCGCTGGCAGTGTTTGCCGATATTGCCCTGCTGGGGACGCTGCCGGACCGGGAGTTGCGGGCCGGGCTGATGGAGAGCGTGAAGGCGGGGATTATCCGCGACCGTACGCTGGTGCGCTTCATGGAAGAGCACGTGAACGAGGTGCTGGGGCGCCAGGCGAAGGCCCTCGAAAAGGTAATTGCGGCGTCGATAAGGATGAAAGCCGGGGTGGTGGCCAGGGACGAGCGCGAGAACGGGCTGCGGATGATTTTGAACCTGGGGCATACGGTGGGCCACGCGCTGGAGCAGGTCACCGGCTACCAGACTCTGCTGCATGGAGAGGCGGTGGGGTGGGGGATGGTGGCTGCGCTCTACCTGGCGCGGAAGCGCGGAACGATTGCGGGCCTCCAGTTCGAGCGGCTGGAGAGTTTGATCCACTCGTATGGGCCGCTGCCTGCGCTGAAGCTGCGGGCGAGCAAAGTGGTAGCGGCGACGGGCGGGGACAAGAAGAACGTGGGCGGGGTGAGACGGTTTGTGCTGCCGGTGGGAATTGGCGACGCGGGGGTGGTGGAGGACGTGACGGCGGCGGAGCTGGAGGCGGCGGTGGGGTATATGCTGGCGCGGGCTGGGGAAGAAGCGCAAGGGCGGCGTGGTTAGCAGAGTTGGAAGCGGAGATTGGGGTTCAGATGAGCGGGACGGGGGCCAAGCCGGCGGGGGTGGTGGATGAGGCGGACGCGGCGCGGGCGGTGCGGCAGATGTTCGACGCGATTGCGCCCCGGTATGACCTTCTGAACCACGTGCTCTCGGCCAATGTGGACCGGCTTTGGTGGTGGCGGACGGCGCGGCGGTTCAGGGCCGTGTTGGCGCGGCCGGATGCGGCGGTGCTGGACATCTGCTGCGGAACGGGCGACTTGACCATGGCCCTGCTGAACCGCAGGCCGCGCGGGGCAACGCCGATTCTGGCGGCGGATTTTGCGCGCGGGATGCTGAGCCGTGGAGCGCGGAAATTCGGCGCGCGAAAATCCGGCGCACCGTGTGCCGTGGCGCTCGAGGCCGATGCGCTGCATCTGCCGCTGCGCTCCGCGTCGCTGGATTTGATTGTGACGGCGTTCGGCTTCAGGAATCTGGCCAACTACGAGGCTGGGCTGAGGGAGTTTTACCGGGTGCTGAAGCCCGGCGGACAGTTGGGGATTCTGGACTTCGCCGAGCCGGGCGGGCTGTTGGGCAGGGTTTATGCGGTCTACTTCCGGCGCGTGCTGCCGGCGATTGGGCGGCTGGTGTGCGGAAAGGATGGGCCGTATAACTATCTGCCTGCTTCGGTGGGGAATTTTCCTCCGCCTGGCGAGATGCTGGATCTAATGCGGGCGATGGGGTACGAAGAATGCGCGTGGCAGCCCTATACGTTTGGGATTGCGGGGTTGTACACGGCGGCGCGGCCGGTTGTGGTTGAGGAGCGCGATGAGTAGAGCTGCTGCCAGTCCGGCGGTGAGGGGTTCCGCGTTGGGGCTGGCGGGGTTTTCCGCCGAGAAGCGGCGCGTGGCGCTGCACTCCATGGTGGCGGCGGGGGTGATGACGCTGCTGAAGCTGGCGGCGGGGCTGCTGTCGGGGTCGCTGGGCGTGCTGTCGGACGCGGCGCACTCGGCGCTGGACCTGGTGGGCGTCACGCTGACGTTCTTTTCCGTCCGGGTGAGCGACAAGCCGGCCGACGAGGACCACACCTACGGGCACGGCAAGATCGAGAACCTGTCGGCGTTTGGCGAAGTGGGGCTGATGGCCGTCTCCTGCGCGTGGATCATCTGGGAGGCGATGCAACGGATCTTCAACCACAAGATGGAGCTGCGGCACTCGGTATGGCCGGCGCTGGTGCTGGTGACGTCGATTGGGGTGGACTACTGGCGATCGCGGCGGCTGCGGGCGGTGGCGGAGCGGACGGGTTCGACGGCGCTGGCCACCGATGCGTTTCATTTTGCTTCCGATATCTGGTCGACGCTGGCGGTGCTCGTCGGGCTGGGCGCGAGCTGGGTGGGAGCGCGGTTCGGGATCGCCTGGCTGCGCTACGCAGACCCGTTTGCGGCGGTGGTGGTTTCGCTGATGATTCTGCGCATGACGCTGCATCTGGGCCGGGAGACGGTGGCCGTGCTGATGGACGAAGTCCCGGCGGAGACGCGGCAGCGGCTGGTGGCGGAGGTCGGGAAGGTGCCGGGCGTGCTGGCCGTGGAGCAGGCGCGGGTGCGGCGCGCGGGTGCCAGCTACTTTGCCGACCTGACGCTGGCGCTGCCGCGACGGTTTACGTTTGAGCACACCGGAGAGCTGGTGCTGGCGGCCACCGAGGCCGCGCACCGCGCGTTGCCCAAGGCGGACGTCGTCATCCATACAGTCCCGCGCGAGGCCAGGGCCGAAAGCATCTTCGACCGGGTGCGGGCGGTGGCGGCGCGCAACAACGTGAGCGTGCACGAGCTGAGCGTGCAGTCGCACCATGGACGGCTGCGCGTGGAGCAGCATCTGGAGCTGGACGAAAAACTGCCGCTCAGGACGGCGCATGAGTTCGTAACCGCGATGGAGGCGGAGATTCTGCGCGAGACGCCGGAGATCGACTCGGTGCTGACGCACATTGAGAGCGAGCCGGCCACCATCGAGCTGCCGGAGGAAATGGTGGAGGTGGACCGCAAGATCGAGGTCGCGCTGCGGGCCGCGGCCAGGCTCTTCCCGGAGATTGTGGATGTACACGAGATCGTCGTGGGCAGGGCCGCCGAACACATTTCGCTCTCCTGCCATTGCACGCTGCCGGACGACCTGCCGATGCTGCGGGTGCACGAGGTGATTACCGGTCTCGAGGACCGCTTCAAGCTGGAGTGCCCGGAGGTGTACCGGGTGACGATCCACCCCGAGCCGGCGACGGATAATTTGCGATAGGCAACTGAATTGGGCTCTTGCTAGCGGGACGCGGCTTTCTCTTTCAGGGCGCTTTGCACGATGTAGGAGGAGCGGGTGAGCCCCTTTGCGCGGGCGCGGCGGTCAATCTCCGCAATCTGGCTTTGGCGGGCTGTAATATTGATGCGGACCGTTCTTTCCGGCTCGCGGAGTTCCGTTAGGAAGGCTACCGCACCCTTCATGGCCGGATCGCCGCGCAGATCGTCGAGGGTGGCAGGCTTGGGAATCGGCTCTCTGTCCTCGCGCATACCGGCAACATGAAACGCAAGAGCTTCGACCGCCATGCTGCGCGCTTCTTCCAGGGTGGAACCGGCGGTGATGCAGCCGGGAAAATCGGGAAAGCTGACACCGTAGTCTGATTTTTTGTCTTTGTGAAGGTAGGCGATATACTCCATGGTTGCTCCTTTACCTGAGCTTGAGGCCAGATTGTTTTTCGATGCTCCTGAGAGTTCCTTCAGGAACATCTCTTTGGGGGTAGACAACCGTGACCCGGCCCGGCTTGACGGGATGCTTGAATTGCTTGTGGCTGCCGGCCTGCGCCACTTCAAACCAGCCATCGTCTTTGAGCTTGCGAATGACTTCCCGGCTGTTCATCGCGGCGTGCCCTTTCACCTCAAGAATACACATTTCGTATACACTCATCAATGACCGTAAATACCTCCGGAAGGAAGTCCGATGATTGCGCACAGCGAATGGAAGCACGACAGTATCTTCGAGGGAGTTGCGGAGAACGGGAACACGGTTCTGTTTGACGCGGACCCGGCGCACACCCAGGGCCCCAGCCCGATGGAAGCGGTGCTGATGGCCCTGTGCGGATGTACCAGCGTGGATGTGGTTTCGATCCTGAAGAAAAAGCGGCAGCCGCTGTCGGGGCTGCGGGTTTCGGCTGTGGCTGAACAGGCGGAAACGTCGCCGCGGGTGTTTACCAAGATCAAATTGACCTATGCGGTGAGCGGGCGATTGAGCCGCAAGGCCGTGGAGGACGCGGTGGCGCTGTCGAAGAACACCTATTGTTCGGTGTCGAAGATGCTGGAGAAGGCGGCGGCGATCGAGTACGAGATCGTGTTTGTGGACAGAGAGCCGGAGCCATGAAGACGCGTCCGGTAGTCAATTTCTTTCAAATCGCGTCGCTGGTGCTGCTGCTGGTGGCGGTGGCGCTGCTGGCGGCGATCACGACCATGCACTTTGCCATTCATGGCGCGGAGGTGCAGGTGCCGGCGCTGACGGGAATGACCGTGGCGGATGCGCGCAGCCAGACCGCCGGGCTGGGGCTGAACCTGGACGTGGATAACCGCTATTACTCGGCGGACGTGGCGGCGGGACACATTCTGTCGCAGTCGCCGGCCGCGGGAACGGTGGTGCGGCGGGAGTGGCTGTTGCGCGCGGCGGAGAGCCTTGGGCCGCAGAAGGTGGACGTGCCCGACATGGTGGGCAAGGACGAACGGGTGGCGGCGCTCACGTTGCGGCGCGTGGGGCTGGAGGTGGGCGCGACCGCGCGGCTGCCCTGGGGCAAGACAGCGGAAGGAACAGTGCTGGCGCAGGACCCGCCGGCTCACGCGCAGGGGATTGCGCGGCCCCGCATCAACCTTCTGCTGGCGGCGCCGGGCGACGATGCGGCCGACGGGTTTGTTATGCCCGACCTGGTCGGCTTGCCGGTGGTGAGCGCACAGGCAGCATTGGCCAGGGTGGGCATCCAGGCGGCGGAGCCTACCTATGTGGCGGTGCCGGTGGGGCCGTTGGGAAGTGGAGACGCGCCGATCAGGCCGCCGGTCAACCCGGGGGCTGTGACGGCGCAGGCGCCGGCGGCCGGATCGCGCGTGTATCAGAGCACGGTGGTGCAGTTGACAGTGGCGCAGTGAAAAGAACAGGGATCAGAGATCAGGGGTCAGGGATCAGCAAGGCAGCGAGCTAGCAGGTCACCGAGTTAGCGAGTTAGAAAGTTAGCGAGTTGGCGAGTTGGCGAGTCAGCGTTGCGCGGAGGCGAGACCGAATGGGACTGAGCGAAGATTTGGAGCGGGTGGCGTTGCAGGAACATGAACTGCGGCTGCCGCGGCTGGACGCGCGGGTGGCGTGGGACCTGGGCGTCCGCCTGAGGACGCTGGCAGAAGAACGCGGGCTGGCGGTGGTGATCGATGTGCGGCGGTTCGGGCAGCCGTTGTTTTATGCGGCGCTCGAGGAGACGACGCCGGACAATGTGGAGTGGGTGCGGCGCAAGAGCAACGTGGTGGCGCGGTTCCATCGCAGCTCGTATGCGGTGGGGTTGAAGCTGAAGGCGAAGAACGAAACGCTCACCGAACAACAGGGCCTGCCGCTGGCCGACTATGCCACGCATGGCGGATCGTTTCCGCTTGCCGTGGAGGGTGCGGGTTTGGTGGGCAGCGTGACCGTCTCCGGGCTGCCGCAGCGCGCCGATCACGAGTTGGTGGTGGAGGCGCTGTGCGGCTTGCTGGGGCGCGACTACGCGGAGTTGCGGCTGGAGGCGGAGTAGGGCTACTCAGCGCGTCAGCAAGTCAGCAGTTTGACGGCCGCTGCCTTTCACGAAGTTCTCTCGATCAGGGCGATGAAAAAGCCGTCGGTGTTGAAGGCGCCGGGGAGCAGGCGAAGCGCGCCTTCGGGCGTGAGCGAGGCTTGCAGCCGCTCTGCTCCTGGGGCGGTCAGAATGCCTGCGCGCAGCAGGCCTGCGACGCAGCCTTCGAGCGGAATCATGCGGGCGTTGGGCGATGCGCCGAGCACGGCGGCGACGATCTGTTCGTTTTCTTCGGGCTCCAGGGAGCAGGTGGAGTAGACGACGCGGCCGCCGGGCCGGATCGCGCGCAGGGCAGCGGCGAGAAGGTCGCGCTGGCGTTCGGCCTGGCGGGCGAGATCTTCGAGGCACAGGCGGTGGCGGATTTCGGGGTTGCGGCCCAGTGTGCCGGTGCCGCTGCACGGCACGTCGGCAAGAGCAATGTCGAAGGCGGATTCTTCGCTGAGCCTGGTGGCGTCGGCGAGGCGGCATTCGATGCGGGCTGCATGAGGGGTCAGGCGCCGGCGCAACTGGTCGAGGCGCTGGGGGTTGGACTCGCAGGCGACGATGCGGGCCTGGAGGTTGCGCTCAGCCAGGATCAGCGTTTTGCCGCCGGGTGCAGCGCAGCAGTCGAGAATTAAGCTTGCCGGGATTGCGCCGGCCTGCGCTGCGATTTCGGCCACCAGTTGCGAGCCTTCGTCCTGCAGGCGGATGCGGCCCTCATGAAAGGCTGCGCTGGCGGCGATGTCGCCGGAGACCACCGTGCGCGCCGCGGTGAGCAGTTCGCCAGCCTCAAGAACGATTCCGGCCTCAACGAGTTCGGCTTCGGCGGCTGGACTCTCGATGCGCACCGTCAGCGCGGGCTGGCTCTGCCCGTGGCGGCAGATTGCGCGGGCTGCTTCCAGGCCGTAGAAGTTGGCCCACCGCTCGACCATCCAGGCGGGATGCGCCTGGGCCAGCGCCAGTTCTGCCGGGAACTCCTCCGAAAAGTGAAAGGGCGGCGCGCCGGCCAGTTTGCGGAGTACGGCATTGACCATGCCGGAGGCGAAGCGGTGGCCGGCCTGCTTGGCCAACTCCACGCTCTCGTCGATGGCGGCGCGGGCGGGGATGCGGTCCAGATGCAGGATTTGAAAGGCGCCGAGGCGCAGGGCGATGAGGATTTCGGCATCGAGCCCGGCGTTGGGGCGCGAGAGCAGCGCGTGCACTTGGTGGTCGAGACGGATTTGCCAGCGGAGCACGCCCAGGACCAGGGCTGTGGCCAGGTTGCAGTCGGCCGGTGAAAGAGCGCTGACGGCCTTGCCGCGGAGCAGGTCGTCGGAGTGAGCGTGGCCGCGCCCGACGGCCATCAGGACCTGGAAAGCAGCGTTGCGGGCGGGGGAGACGGCAGCCATCGGCCTCAACCCAACCGCGTGTTGGCGGCGAGCCCGTTGGCATTTCCAGCGCCGCGCAGGAATTCGGCTGCGGCAAGGCGCTTTTTGCCTTCGAGTTGAATTTCGAGAAGTTCGAGCCAGGTGCCGCCGGCGCAGGCTACGAACAGGCGATGGTTTTCGACGCGCATTTGGCCGGGGACGGCTGGCCTGGATTCGGCTGCGCCGGGCGCGGGCGCAACTTCAAGGCGATGGACGATGAGCTTTTTTCCGGCCAGGGTGGTGAAGGCCCCCGGCCAGGGTTGAAAGCCGCGCCAGCGGTTATAAAGCTCGTGGGCGGTGCTGTCTGCGAAGCGCATGCGGCCGTCTTCACGGTCCAGAAGAGGCGCGAAGGTGGCGAAAGCGTGGTTTTGCGGCTGGGGGTGGATCGTCCCGTTGCCGAGGCCAGCCAGGGTTTCGACCACCAGCGGGGCACCGGCCTTGGCAAGCAGATCGAACAGGTCCACCGCCGTCTGGTCCGGGCCGATGGGAAGGGTTTGCTGCAGAAGAATCGGCCCGGTGTCGAGGCCTTCTTCCAGCAGCATGGTGGTGTTGCCGGTGAAGGCGTCGCCCATGGCCACCGCCCACTGGATGGGCGCGGCGCCGCGGTATTTGGGCAGCAGGGATGCGTGCAGGTTAATGCAGCCCAGCCGCGGCAGCGCCAGCATCCAGGGCGGAATCATGCGCCCGTAGGCGACGACAACGATGGCGTCAGGTGCGATGGCCTCAAGCTGGGCGCGAAACTCGGCGTTGGAGCGGATTTTTTCTGGCTGCGTAACGGGAAGGCCGGCGGCCAGCGCGGCCTGCTTCACGGGCGGCGCGGTGAGCTGGCGGGCACGGCCCACGGGGCGGTCGGGTTGCGAGACCACCAGCGCGATTTCATGGGCCGCCCCGAGCAGCGCTTCAAGGGTGGGCACGGCGAAGCTCGGAGTCCCGCAAAAGACGAGTTTCACTTTGCTCCTTGCGCGCCTACCACTTGCCTTCGCGCTGCATCTTGCGGATCTTGCGCAGATTCAGGTCCCGCTTGAGGGCGCTCATGCGGAAGATGAACAACATGCCGTCGAGGTGGTCGATCTCATGTTGCATGCAGCGCGACATCAGTTCTTCGCCGTCCATCTCGAACCACTTGCCGTGCAAGTCCTGGGCGCGAATGCAGACTTTCGCGTGGCGCACCACCTTCTCGCGAATATCGGGGAAGCTCAGGCAGCCTTCCTCCTCGTATTGTTTGCCCTCGCTGAAGATGATCTCGGGATTGACGAGCACCAGCTTGTCTTTGGGGTCCTTGCCCATGCTGAGGTCGATCACAGTGACACGCTTGGACACGCCCACCTGCGGCGCGGCCAACCCGATGCCCTGCGAGGCGTAAGTGGTGTCGAACAGGTCGTCAGCCAGCTTGCGCAGCTCGGCGTTGAATTCGGTAACCGGCTCGCCGGGCTGGGAGAGAACCGGATCGGGATATTTGACAATCTTCAGTATCATGCTTCGTGTTTGGATGACTTTCTGCGGTGGCTAAGTGCGATTCGCCCACTTGACACCGAAAATCAACGTAGCAAGGAACAACCTCGCCTCGTCGGTGGACTTGACTCGAATCCACGCATCAAAGGCCAGTCTGGCTTTGTCGAGACAATCCGAAGCCCATAAAAGGCCCATAGTACCTTTCGCATCAACAACATCGTAATCGGCAATATGCCGAGCATCCTGAAGCTCCGCATATGCTTGGGCTATCACCGCCAAATCTGGGGAAAATACGCAAGGGATACCAAGGTTGGTCGAAAACGTCCTCCATTTGTTCGAGTCACTGAACGGAGCCATCGCATCTCGCATCGGACGGTGCCCCAATACACGCTGAATTCTACCGCTCATGCCTGACGGCGTCGGTGGACTCACCTGGGTCGCAACCGCGTCAGAGAGCAAATGAAACACAGCGTAATAAGAGGCCGACGCTGCCCGCCGGCAATCGATGTCCGCAACTGCCGGAGCAACAAGCAACCTCGATGCATGGTCAAGCAACTCGTCAGCCAGCGGCACGCAGGGCGCTCCGATCTTCTTTCGCCGCAAACTGAAGCCAGGTTCCAGAATCCATCAGCGGCTGGAGCTTCTCGCGAAGCTGGGCGTAAAAATCACTCCAGATTCTCGCCTTTGCAGGCGAAGGAACGACCTCCGGCTTCAGATGGAAATAGACCATTATCCGCGGGGTTTCGTCGTACATCGGGTCCCATGTGACGTCGAACCGGCCCTCTTGAAAGTCCTCGGGGAAGGATACGCAATGGGCTAGGATATCCCTAAGCTCACGCCGGACACGCTCGTCGGTGGGATACCAAAAAAGCGTAGAGGGAATATTTTCAAATACTCTTCCGTCCTGAAGCCGCCTGAGCTTAAGCAGCACCTCCCCAAGAGCGCTCGTGTGCCGGCCGAGAACTTCGAATTGCGCACCATTCCAAGAGTTCTCGACCTGTTCGCCGACTTGCGGATTGAACTCAAGCTCAACCATCGCGCCCCTCCTGCATTAGTGTACCCCGAATTGAATTCCCGGTTAATACGCCCGTATCTGTTCGATGTAGCCGAGAAAGTTTCGTTGCAATTCGAGGACCGAGTCGCCGCCGAACTTCTGCTGGGCGAGGCCGGCGACGGTGAGGGCGGCCATGGCCTCGGCAGCCACGCCTGCGGCCGGCACTACGCAAATGTCCGAACGCTCGTAGCTGGCGCTGGTGGCTTTGCGGGTGTCGAAGCGGACCGATTCCAGGGGGCGGCGAAGCGTGGAGATGGGCTTCAGGTAGCCGCGGACAACGATGTCTTCGCCGTTGGAGACGCCGCCCTCGATGCCGCCGGCGTTGTTCCGAGGGCGGGTGAAGCGGGTGGGGCTGGCGGTCTCTCCGGCGGCGTAGTGGATGGGGTCGTGGACCTGGGAGCCGAAGGACTCGGCGGCGGTGACGCCGCAGCCGATTTCGACGGCTTTGACGGCTTGCAGGCTCATGACGGCCCAGGCCAGCAGGCCGTCGAGGCGCTCGTCCCAGTTGGCGTAGGTGCCCAGGCCCGCGGGCACGCCGTGGACCACCACCTCAAAGACGCCGCCCACCGTGTCGCCGGTGCGCGAGACTTCCTCGACCTCTTCTTTCATGCGGGCTTCGGCGGCTGGATCGACACAACTGAGGACGATCTCGTCGCGAGCTGCAACGGCGGCGATCTCATCCCAGGCGGCCGTGCGGTCGAGCTCCACGCGGCCTACGCGGATCACGTGGCTGGCAACCTCAATGCCGAGTGTGCGCAGCATCAGCTTGGCCAGGGCGCCGGCGGCCACGCGGGCGGCGGATTCGCGGGCCGAGGCCCGCTCCAGCACGTAGCGGGCGTCGGGAAAGTTGTATTTGAGGGCGCCGGCCAGGTCGGCGTGGCCGGGACGCGGCGAGGCGACGACCTGGTGCTTGCCGGGGTCGCCGGCCTCGACGGGCAGCTTTTCCTCCCAGTTCTTCCAGTCGCGGTTGACGATCTCGATCGCAATCGGCGAGCCGATGGTCTTACCGTGCCGCACGCCGCTGAGCACGTGGGCCTTGTCGGCTTCAATCTTCATGCGGCCGCCCCGGCCGTAGCCCTGCTGGCGCCGCCACAGCTCGCGGTTGACGAAGTCCAGATCGACGGGAACGCCGGCCGGCAGCCCGGAGATGAGAGCGATGAGCGCCTCCCCGTGGGATTCGCCGGCGGTTGAGAAACGGATCATATTGGTTTGATTGTAACGGAGGAACAGTTGTCAGTGGTCAGTTGTCAGTCGTCAACCGCCGGGCGGCGCTCGAACGGGAACGAGCTTAGCGCTCCATCAGACGGGCAATTCGAGCGTCGCTCTCGGCGACGCCTGCTTGCACGTCGCCTGCCGCATAAAGGCCTCTGGCTTCCTGCCAAAGGTTCTTCGCCCCTTCCATATCGCCCGTTTCACCTTTGAGAAGCGCCAAGCCGCGAAGGGCGTTTGCCAGGTCGAGCGGAGGCGTTTCATCATGGCTGCGATAGATCTCAAGGGCTTCCTTGTAGTGGCGCGCGGCCAGGTCCAGTTTCCGCTGGTCCTGAAGGATGTCTGCAAGATGCCGGATGGTGTGAGCCAGCAGCAGCGGGGCGTCAAGGGAGCGATAGAGGTCGGCGGCGTCCCCGTAGTGCTTGAGGGCGGCATCCGCGCGGTGCAGGTCTCGCTCGATCCGCCCTGAATCTGTGAGAGCTTGCGCGAGCAATGCCCTGTCGCCGGCCTTGCGGCAAAGATCGACTGCCTTTGCGAAATGCGCTTCGGCGTCGGCGAGACGGTGTTCTCTGCGGGCCTGATAGCCCTCGGCCAGCAGGGTCTCCGGTGTACTGCCTGTCATGGCGAAAGAGTAGCATAATGGATTTGCTGAACCCTCTGGCCTCGCTTACGATGAACCGCATGGCTTACTTCCTCTTCAAGACCGAGCCCGATGTCTACTCCTTCGACGATTTCCTTGGCGAAAAGGAAACGATCTGGGATGGCGTGACCAACCCCACTGCCGTGAAGTACCTGCGCGAGATGAAGGCGGGAACGAAGTGGATCTTCTACCACACCGGCGACGAGCGCACCGCCGTGGGCACGGGAACTGTGGTCAGCGTGAACCCTGCCGACCCCAAGGTTCCCATCGTCAATGTGAAGGTGGGCAAGCGCCTCAAGCATCCGAAGACCCTCGCCGCCGTCAAAGCCGAGCCGCTGTTCGCCAAGTCGCCCCTGGTGATGATCGGCCGGCTCTCGGTGGTTCCGCTGACCGAGGAGCAGTGGGATTGGTTCCTGGCGTGATGGAAAGTTCAGCCGGAATCTGGTAAGATTTCCTTGTTTCCTTGAATGGGCGCATCATGCTGGCCAAATTGACCGTCAAAAACCAACTTACGCTCCCCAAGGCGGTCGCCACGCGGTTCGCCGGAGTCGAGTACTTCGACGTAAGCACGGATGGCTCCGCTATCCTGCTCAAGCCGCTGCGCCCGAGCAAGGCCGACGAGGTGCGACAGCATCTGGCTGACCTGGGGATTACCGAGCAGGACGTGACAGATGCTATTGCCTGGGCGCGTGAGAGCCATTGACCAACCTGGAAAGGCTGCGGGTTGTCTTCGACACGAACACCGTCATTTCCGCACTCGCTTTCACGGTCGGTCGCTTGGCATGGCTGAGGGCACACTGGCGTGAGCGACGGTCGGTCCCCCTTGTGTCACATGGGACGGCGGCGGAGTTGAAGTGGGTTCTTGGCTACCGCAAGCTCAAGTTGAGCCCCGAGTGCCAAATCGAACTGTTTGGGGGATTACCTCAGCTACTGCGAAATCGTAGGAGTGACGGAAGACTGCCCTATCCGATGCCGGGACGTGAAGGACCAGCTTTTTCTCGACTTGGCGCAAAGCGGCAAAGCCGATCTGCTGGTCACAGGCGACGACGATTTGCTGGCGCTGGCCGGGCAAATGGCATTTCTTATTGAAACGCCCGAGACCTATCGGCGCAGAATCTCCGGCGACAGGCGGAATCCATAAGGCTGTCAAAGGTACCTCTGCCGCTGGAGCCGAAGCTGCGCTATCATCATTGCATGGCGGTCATTCACATTTCGCGTGCAGACGCGGCAAGCGACTTCGATGGGCTGATGGCTCGCGCGGCGAACGGCGATGAGATATTCATCGAATCGAATGCGCGTGTCGTCGCCAGGCTTTTGCCCGCCGATGCGCACCGCCCCCGCCTGCTCTCAGAATCGCTCAGAATTCTCAAAGAGCGTGACTCCGCCGTAACCCTGGATGGCGAGTTCGGCCGCGACCTCGAAGAGATCGTCAACAGCCACCGCGAACCGTTGAATCCTCCGGCATGGGAGTGATTCTCGACTCCAGCGTAGTGATCGCCGCCGAGCGTCGCGGCGATACGCCCCGGCAGTTGGTCGAGCAGGCTATCGCTCTGGCCGGCAATCAGCAGGCCGCCCTTTCGTCCGTGGGACTTACTGAGTTGGTGCATGGCATCCATCGGGCAAACTCGGCGCAGATAAGTCTTCGCCGCCGATCCTTTGTAGAAGAGCTTCGCACTGCGTTGACTGTTTATCCCTACACAGAGGAAGCCGCATTGCTCGCCGGACGCATCGACGGAGAACAGACGGCCAGAGGCATTCTCATTCCATTTCCGGACCTGCTGATCGGCGCCACGGCGCTCTCGCTTGGCTTCTCTGTGCTGACCAATAACTTGCGGCACTTCAAGCTTATTCCGGGCTTGGATGTTATTTTGATCTGATCAACTGCACCAAACATCAGCGTCCCAGGTCTCAAAGCGAGTTTAAGACCTGGGAACCACAACCCTCTGCCCACGCCGCCGACTCGCCGCCTTCTTTTCCCGGATCCCTATCACCTATTCCGTGCCTTCTCCCAGCCACCGTTTGGTATTCAGCAACTGCCGCTGATCCAGCGCCCACACCTTCCCCGTCAGCTCGTCCGGACCTTTGCCTTCGCGGATCGACTTCTCGAATTCGTTCGCCACGGCTTGCATCTTGGCGTCCAGATCGTCGAGAAAGCTGAGCACCAGGGCTTCGGGAATCATGGGGAGCTTGGGGGAACCGAATTCCAGCTTCCCGTGATGACTGAGAATCATGTGCAGGACGAGCAGCTTCAACTTCGGCGGGAAGTTGGGCAGGCTGTCCATGGCGCGCTCGGCGAGGGCCGCGCCGATCTGGATGTGGCCCAGTAAAACGCCTTCGACTGTATAGTCGAAGCCGATCTCCCAGCTCAGCTCGCGCACCTTGCCGATGTCGTGGAGGATGACGCCGGTGAGCAGCAGGTCGCGGTCCAAGACGGGGTAGTGCGGAGCGACGCGGTCGGCCAGGGTGAGCAGGCTGACCACGTGCTCCAGCAGGCCGCCCAGCCAGGCGTGGTGGAGCAGCCTGGCGGCGGGGGCTTCGCGGTAGGCCTGGGCGAGGGTCGGGTCGGCCAGGAGAGTGGCCAGAAGCAGCTTGAGGTCGGGGTTGGTGAAGCTGTCGACGAAGCCGAGTAGCTGGCGCCAGAGCGCGGCAACGTCATAGGTGGTCGAGGGCAGCAGGTCGGTCTTGTCCACCTCGTTCGGCTGCGCCAGGCGAAGCTGGTCGATCTTCATCTGCAGGCGGTCGTCGAAGCGGGAGGCGCTGCCGCGGGCCTTCACAATGTCGCCCTTGTCGAAGTCCCTGGCGATGCGCGGGTCTCCGGGCTCCCACACGCGGCCTTCGAGCTGGCCGGTCTTGTCGCCCAGGATCAGGTTCAGGTAGGGCTTGTTGGTCTTGGTGGTGCGCTGCTGTTTGGCCAAAACCAGAAAGAAACCGTCGAAGAGCTTGCCTTCGTCGAAAGCGGCCAGATCGGCGATATAGATGTCTTTCATAATCGCTGCCAATGAAGCGGCGAAAGCGGCCGAAGAGGCTGCCAGGGCCGGCGCCATGCGGGTCAAGAATATCACGGTTGGCAACGCGCTCGAACGATGGATGGCGACCCACAAGGGCATCGGAGAGTCCACGCGAGAGGCGAATAAGACATTCGCAAAGATGGTGGACGCCTGGGCAAAGAGGCGGGGGATTCAGTACCTGCGTGACATCACCCCGGCACAGCTCCTAACATCACGGAGAGAAAAAGGAGTCCTCCATGCTTCGTCTTCTGAGCAGCGCGTGTTTGATCGGCCTGATGGTTGGCGCAGGCCCGGTAATGGCCCAAAAACCGGCAGCCCCACCGGCAGCCCCACCGGCGCCCGCCGCGGCCTCGCGCCCGGAGCGCCCCGCGCCGCCCACCCGCGATCCCAACACGCCCGGTTATGTCACGGCCAGAGAGCTGCCCGACAGCGCCAATGCTCCGGCGAATGGCGACGGAAACTTCATCATTGGCCCCACTCACACCCCTGCGCCGGAAATGTCTGCGCAGGAAGGCGTGCCGCAAGGAACGGTGCTTGAGTTCACCATGAATTCGGCCGACAGCAAGGTTTATCCCGGCATCGCACGGGAGACCAATACGTTTGGCGCGACCGATCCAACCGATCCCGGAAAACTGGTGGTCACTACCAGCCGCCCCGCTCCCTACACGCGCCGCGTGGCGGTTTACGTCCCCCGGCAATACGTCCCCGGCACAATCGCGCCATTCATTGTGGGGGCGGACGGACCCGACCGGGGATTGTTCACGGCCCTTGACAATCTGATCGCCGAGCACCGGCTGCCGGTGATGATCGCCATCTCCATAGGCAATGGCGGGGGCGACGCCCAGGGCAGCGAACGCGGCCTGGAATATGACACCCTTTCGGGCCGGTATGCGGAGTTCGTCGAGAAAGAAGTGCTGCCTCTGGTGGAGGCGCAATCCCATGTGAAATTGACTCGCGATCCCGAGGGCCGGGCAACCATGGGCGGCAGTTCCGGCGGCTCGTGCGCGTTGATCATGGCATGGTATCACCCGGAGTTATACCACCGCGTTCTTACCTATTCCGGAACTTATGTGAATCAACAGTGGCCCTATAACTCTGAGACTCCGCACGGCGCGTGGGAGTTTCATGAGCACCTGATCCCGAACAGTCCGCCCAGGCCGCTGCGCATCTGGATGGAAGTGGGCGACAGAGACCTTCTCAATCCGAATGTCATGAACGACCATATGCACGATTGGGTCGTCGCCAATGAGGACATGGCCAAAGTTCTGGCTGCCAGGGGCTATCATTACCAATTTGTTTTTGCCCGTAACGCCGGGCACACAGACCGCGCCGTGAAACAACAAACCCTGCCCGAGGCGCTGGAATATGTGTGGCAGGACTATCCCATCGCGGGGGCAAGGAATTGATTTGAGTGCGGTCACATTCGGAGAGAGAGGGTTCGAACCTCCGACCCTCCTCTCTCGAAGTGAGGAATCAGGGGCCGTTCCTGACTTGAATGATAGCTTCGCGAGGTACAACCACATACACCATAAAGGGAGCACGCTTATGAAAAAGAGTCTGCTGGCCGCCAGGCGTGGCATCCGCCAGTTGGAGATGCAGGCCGCTGTGGGCGCAAAATGACCCATTCCAGCCGTCGCGTCCCTGCGCGGAGGTCATTTCAGAGTCCGGCGCGGCCAAAGCCGCGCCAGTTCAAAGCAAGCGCTACTGCTGGGCAGCAGGAGCAGGCGGCGGCGTTTGCGGGGCGGGCGCCGCTGGCGGAGCGCTCGAAGCCGGCGCCGGTGCTTCGGGCTTCTTGTTTTTGTCGGTCAGGCGAGTTTTCTCGCCGGTCGTGGTTTGCTTTTTCTTCTTCTTGCTGGCAGTGTCGCCGGACAGGCCCAGGGGAGCGGATTGCGCCTGGCGGTCGGCAACCTCGGCGGCGTCCGGCGCCGGCGGGGCGGAGCCGTCGGTCTTCGCACCCTTCGTCTTGGCCAGCTTGACTTCCTTGGCGCGCGCACTGTAGCGGGTCTTCTGCGTTGGCTTGTTGCTGGCTTCGAGCGGATTCGCGGGCTCCGGCGCGGCGTTGGCGGCCGGCTGCACTGCGCCGGCGTCCTCGGTCGTGGTTGCCGTAGCACTGGGAAGCGTCTTGGTGGGCGCCTTGCCATAGCGAATCTTTTCCTTCTTGCCCGGCTTCTGCGCTTTCGCGCTGGCATTCTTCTTGGCCGGCGCGGTGGTATCGGCAGGGGTCGGGGCTTGCGCGGACTTCTGCCGGAAGGTGCGCGTGGTCTCGCGGAAGCGGGTGCGCTCAACCTTCTTCTTTTTCTTGACCGAAGGCGGAGTATAGGCGCTGTAGGAAGGCTTGATCTGTTTGGGACTTGCGCCCGTATCCACATAGCCCGGCGCGATGTCGATGTAGGCTTCCTCGCGCATCTGGGTGAGATAGGCGCGCATGGCCGGCTCCATGCGGCTCATGTAGTAATTCTGCTCCACATCCTGCTGCACGTCCTTGAACGCGGGAACGCCGCCGGGGACGTGTTGGACCACCTTGAGGATGACGTAACCCTGCTTGGTGCGGATGGGATCGGTGAACTGGCCGGACTTGAGCGCGAAGGTCTGATCCTCGAAGACCTTGTTGAGCTTGCCGCGCTGGAACACGCCCAGATCGCCGCCCTCGGCGGCCGTGGTTCCGTCGCTGAAGGTTTTAGCCAACTGGCTGAAGTCGCCGCCGGCGTGGAGTTTGGCCTCGATGTCGTCGGCCTTGGCCTGGGCCGCGGCCAGTTTTGCCGGATCGTCGGGCTGCGGAATCCCGGCAGGAGCCGCAGGCACGCCGGAGGAAATCAGAATCTCGCTCAGGTGGACGCTCTCCGGCTGCGCGTACTCCTCCTTGTGCTGCTCAAAGTAGCGCTCGACTTCGCCCTGGGTGATTTGAATCTTCTGGCCGACTTCCTGGCGCATCACCTCCTGCGTGATGATGCCGTTGCGGATGTTGGCTTTGAAGTCCTCCCAGGACACACCCTGTTCCTTGGCCGCCTTTTCCAGGTCTTCCAGGGTTTCCAGGTTGTATTGCTTGCGGAACTCGTCCAGCTTCTTGATCATCTCGGTTTCGCCGTTGATGTCCAGTTCCTTGCCCTTGGAGAGCCAGAGCTGCTGGTCGATGAGGCCGCGCAGCAGGTCTTTGTGGGCCTCGGAGGTCTCCTGCATGGTGGCGCCGTGCTGTTTGGCCTCCTGGTCCAGATCCTTGAGCGCGCGATCGTAATCGGACCGCGTGATGATCTGGTCGTTCACGCGGGCAACGATGCCCTCGACCGTGGTTCCGCCGTAGGGGCTCTCCGACGCGGCGGGATGCGTTTGCGCCAGAGGGTAACTTGCGAGCAGCATCGTTCCGAACACGAACGCCGCGAAATTGCGAAATAGTCTCAGAGTCATAGGTTAGGACACGGCAGGGGAGCAAACAATCTCCACCTGAGGCATAGACGCTATTGTAAATGCCAGGAGAGCAGGAGCGCGATTTCTGAGCCGATTCCTGGGTGAATCCCGGGGCAAACGGAGCGAATTTGGTCTGCATTCATGGATCGGGCGGAGTTGGCGGAGGAGGGGGGATTGAGTTTCGTGTATTCCAAGGGGTCCAGGGTGACGGCGCCCGGCTCTTGCAGGATGCCGGCAGCCGTCCTGACCAGCGAGGCGCGGCTACCGGAATGGCCCTGTATGGCGTCAAACGTTGCAGTGGTATACTTTAATCCACGACCGCTCTGCCAGGGCCTTTTGAGCGGTTTTCCAATTCCCTGTGGCCTTGCCGGAGCCGGACATGGTTCACCGGGCAAGGTAAATTCTTGTCGAGAGACAATCCAGCCGGTCGCGGTGGATCTTCGCTCCCGCAATTGGAAAGCCGCAGTGGGACGCCTGCCGCAATTGCCGTCCGGAGGTTCTCCCAGCCTATGACTCCCCGCGCACGCCGCGCACTTTTCACCGTGGTTCTCTTTTTTGCCGTCTGCGCCCTAGCGGGCAGCGTCCTGCAGCACCGGGTGGGGGCTCAGTCGTCGGCCGACGAGAGCCAACTCCGCGACAGCCTGAAGTCCTTCACCAACGTCTACGCGGTGGTGGAGCAGAACTACGCCGAGCCCATCGACGGCGACAAGGCCGATCTGGCCATCTACGACGGCGCCATTCCAGGGATGTTGCGGGTGCTGGACCCGCACTCGAACTTCTACGACCCCAAGGCCTACGCCAAGATGCGCGAGGAGCAGCACGGCCGCTACTACGGCGTGGGCATGACCATCCAGCAGGCGTACGGCGGCGGCAAAACGTATGTCCTATATCCGATGGAGGGCGCGCCGGCGTTCCGGGCCGGCATCCATCCCGGCGACGTCATCTCCGCTGTGGACGGCAAGTCGACGGACGGCATGTCGTCCGATCTGGTAGCCAAGGCGCTGAAAGGCCCCAAGGGCACGCACGTGCAGGTGAGCATGATCCGCGAGGGCCAGGCCAAGCCGCTGATCTTCGACTTGGTGCGCGATGAGATTCCCAACCCATCCGTGGACCTTAAATACGAGATTCGCCCCGGCATCGGCTACATTCACCTCAAGCAATTCCAGGAGACCACGGCGCAGGAAGTGATCGAGGCCATCAACGGCTTCGGCGATCTGAAAGGGCTGGTCTTCGATCTGCGCAAAAACCCCGGCGGCCTGCTCAGCCAGGCGGTTGAAGTCTGCGATCACCTGCTCACCAAGGGACAGACCATCGTTTCGCAGCGCGGGCGCGCCTATCCGGACCAGAACTACACAGCCACCCACGGCAACGAAGGCAAGACCTTCCCCATCGTGGTGCTGGTGAACCGCGAAACGGCTTCGGCGGCGGAGATCGTCAGCGGGGCCTTGCAGGACCACGACCGCGCGCTCATTGTGGGCGAGACCACGTTTGGCAAGGGGCTGGTGCAGACGGTGTACAACCTGAGCGAGAACACCGGGCTGGCGCTGACCACGTACCACTACTACACGCCCTCGGGGCGGCTGATCCAGCGCAACTACACGGGCGTTTCGCTGTACGACTATTACTGGAACCGTGCCGGAGCGCTGCCCTCCAACTCGACCAATCAGGAGGTCAAGCTGACCGACTCCGGACGCACCGTCTACGGCGGCGGCGGCATTACGCCGGACGAGAAGATCGAGAGCCCCAAGGCCAACCACTTCCAGGATACGCTGCTGAACAAGGATGTTTTCTTTCGCTTCGCTCCGGTTTACCTGGCCAATCGCACGGTGGACAAGAACTTCCAGGTGGACGACGCGGTTCTGGCCGAGTTCAAGCAGTACCTGACCAGCCAGAACATTCCCTGGACCCAGGCCGACCTGGACGGGGTAAGCGACTGGCTCAAGACAAGCATCAAGGACAAGATCGTTACCATCCAGTTTGGGCAGTTACAAGGCCTCCGCACCATGGCCGACTGGGACCCGATGATCCAGAAGGCGCTGACGTTTCTGCCCGAGGCGCAGGCTCTGGAAGACAACGTCCACAAGGTGCTGACGCAGAAGGCGCAGGCGCGGAATGAAGGGGCACAGGGCGTGCCGGTGCAGCCGTAGGCGCTCGCTGCAAAGCACTGGCCTGTCGAAGCAAAGGGCCATCCCCGCGGGGACGGCCTTTTTGCGTATGTTGCTTGAAATGAGCGGTGCGGCACGCCAATCCGCCGGAAGCGCGCGCATTCCATTTCCGCAACTCGGGCTGGGGCCGTAGACTGAACGCCATGACCTTCTCGGACCTTGCACTCTCAAGACGGCTGGAGCGCGCGGAGGGATTCGCGTGCGCACAGTACGCGGAGGCGCGCCGCCGCCAATTCCCAGACAGCGGAGCCGAATGGATGGAGTGCGGCGGGGCGTTTGTGGTCTTCGATGGCGTCAGCTCTCCCTGCACGCAGACTTTCGGGCTCGGCATCTTTGAAGAGTTGAGTCCGGCGACTCTCGATACGATCGAGGGCTTCTTTCTTGATCGCGGCGCGCCGGTGCTGCACGAGGTGAGCCCGTTCGCGGGGGTTGCCGCGCTGGAGATGCTGTGCAGGCGCGGCTACAGGCCGGTCGAGCTGAGCAGCGTTCTTTACCGGCCGGTGCAGCGACCCGCGGCGGCCGGCCAAGGCAACGTGACCGTGCGCGTCACCGGCCCGGAAGAAGCGGATCTCTGGAGCAAGATCAGCGCCAGGGGTTGGGCGCACGACCATCCGGAGCTGATGGAGTTCTTGTTGCAGCTTGGCGCCGTTACCGCGGGGCGCGACCAGACTGCGTGCTTTCTGGCCGACGTTGACGGCCAGTCCGGCGCCGCCGGCGTGCTGTCGATGCATCAAGGAGTAGCGCTGTTTGGCGGCTCGGCGACGGTTCCCGAGTTGCGCAGGCGCGGGCTGCAGACGGCGTTGCTCGAAGCGCGCATGCGCTACGCTTCAGACCATGCATGCGACCTGGCGATGATGGTGGCGCTGCCGGGCAGCGATTCCCAGCGCAACGCCGAGCGCAAGGGATTCCAGATTGCCTACACGCGAACGAAGTGGCAGTTGTGCACATAGATACATTTGCCGGTAAGCTGCCTGGGCGAGGCGGCCTCAAGGGACCAAAAGGGCCGTCCCCGCGGGGATGGCCCTTTTGCGCATACTGTGCCTCGGCTCACGATCGGGGCGGGAATTCGTCCGAAGGGGTCCGCGAAAAATTCCTTGAACTTTCCTCTTGACATAATGTACTAGTCTTATAGTACATTGATCTAGCCATGAGCCAACGACCGTCATCCGCCCGATTTCGTTTTCAGTTGGACCTCCACAGCGGAGTGCCGGTCTATCGCCAGGTCATCGACCAGGTGCGCGGCGGCATCGCATCGGGATTGCTGGCCGCGGGCGATCAACTGCCCACGGTGCGCCAGCTTGCGGTGGACCTGGCCATCAATCCGAATACCGTGGTTCGCGCCTACCGCGAACTCGAACTCGGCGGTTTGCTCGAGACGCACCAGGGAACAGGCACGTTTATCGGCGCCCAGAAGATGAAGCGGGCCGATGCTCAACGCGAGCGGCAATTGACGCAGATTGTGGGAGATTGCGTTTCGCGTGCCGGGGCGGCGGGATTCACAGTGGACGATTTGATTGAAGAGTTGCGCGGATTGGTGTCCGAGCCGGTCCGCAGGAGGTGAAAGATGTTGACGAGAATGGAGAGCGTTCCCATGAACAGAGTGGCAGTTACAGCGTTTGTGCTCTGCGTCGGCGCGGGAGCCGTTGCCGGCGCAATCATCAACCATCCGGCGCCGCTCATTGTGGGCGGGCTGGTTGGCGTCTATCTTTTGTTTGCCATCAAGGTGGTTCAACAATGGGAACGGGTGGCGCTGATGCGCCTGGGCCGCTACGTTGGCCTGCGCGGCCCCGGATGGTTTCATGTGCTGCCGGTCTTTGAGACCATCAGCCCCACCATCGGCCAGCGTGTCCGGGTGCACAGCGTGACGGCGGAATCCACCTTGACGCGCGATACCGTCCCGGTGAACGTGGACGCCATCGTCTTCTGGCTGGTGTGGAACGCCGAGAAGTCGATTCTTGAAGTGGAAAACTTCATCGAGGCGATCAACCTGAGCGCGCAGACGGCTCTCAGGGAGTCCATCGGCCGGCACGAACTGGCGCAGATGATCACCGAGCGCGAAGTCATGGGCCACGAACTGCAGCGCATCCTGGATGAGAAGACCAATCCCTGGGGCATCACCGTTCAATCCGTCGAGATCCGCGACGTAAGAATTCCGCAATCGCTTGAAGACGCCATGTCGCGCCAGGCGCAGGCGGAGCGCGAACGCCAGGCGCGCATCATTCTGGGCCAGGCGGAGACTGAGATCTCCGACAGCTTCGTGAAAGCCGCGGCCGCTTACGCGGAGAATCCCGTAGCGCTGCATCTGCGCGCCATGAACATGCTGTACGAGGCGATCAAGGAAAAAGGCTCGATGGTGATCGTTCCATCCTCCGCGGTCGAGACCATGGGGCTGGGCGGATCGTTGGCCACGGCGGCAATCGCCAAACAACAAAGCTAACTGCAAACAAAGGAGTGAACCATGAGAATCAAGTGCATAGTCGCCGGAATCCTCTTTGTCTTGATCGCATCCGTCGCTTATTCGCAGGCAGCCCATGTGGGAGAGGGATCCTCGACGCCAGACGCTGCACCCATCGTAGGCGTCTGGCGGGCGGATATGGATGGATTGCCCTCCATTGCGCTTCTCATCACCAACGAAAACGGAACCTTATCGGGCGCGGCACTTTTCTATTTCCACCATCGCGATGAAGGGCAGCCGTGGACTTCGACGCCAGGACTTCCGGAGCCGCTCTTCAACCCAAAGTTCGACGGCACGACTCTCACCTTCCAGGTCAGTCATCGCCGTGCGCATCCACCTCGTACGTTGAACGATCCCCCGGTCAGCTTTCGCTTCAAGCTGATCGGCGCGAACAGGGGCGAACTGGTCAACGAGAACGAGGCTTCTCCCGTAACTGTATTGGTCAGGAGTGAATATTAGCGGCCGGCTCTTCCCTGCCGCGGCTCAACCGTTTGTAGCCTGCGTCACAGCGCCGCCCAGCCCGTGCTCGTAGGCTTCTTAGCGGAGTTTGGGAGGGCAGTCTCATGCCGGGAATCGTCGCGGGAAACGAAACCACAGCTCAGAACCTCTTGGCCGCCTTTGCGGGCGAGTCGAACGCTCACGCCAGGTACACGGCCTTTGCCGTGAAGGCCGGCGCGGACGGATTGTACGGAGCGGCCAGCCTGTTTCGCGCCGCCGCGCGCTCCGAGCAGATCCACGCCGCCAATCACGCGCGCGTCGTCAAGCAGTTGGGCGGCGAGGCAACCTGCACCATCCACGCGGTCGAGGTCAGGACAACCCTCGAAAACCTGAAGGCCGCGCTGGACGGCGAGCAGCACGAGATCGATACCATGTACCCCGGCTTTCTTGAAGAGGCAGAGGAGCGGAACAACACCATCGCCATCCGCACCTTTACCGGCGCTCTGGAAGCCGAGAAGGCGCACGCTCGCCTCTACGGCGAGGCCATCGCCCTGTTGGTCGGCGGGCAGAAGGATTCCTGGATTGGCGAGGCGCGCGATTTCTACGTGTGCCCGGTCTGCGGCTACACCTCGGAGACGGAAGAGGAGCACGAACGCTGCCCGGTCTGCAACTGCCCCTGGGAAAAGTTCGAGATTATCCGCTAAGACCGGCCCTCCGAAACGGAGAAACCCGTTTGGATGCGTGGCACTCTCGATGCAATCCTCATTGCTCTTTACGGTTCGTCTCTATAGATATGGACCTCGAGTTTGCCGCCTTCGCTCAGCCGGGCGCGAAACATGCCGGGGGTGTTGAAGCTGAAGGCGGTCTGGCCGTCGGGGGTGATGGCGATGACGCCGCCGTCGCCGTGCAGCGCCTCCAGTTCCTTGTGAATGACCTGGTCGGCGGCCTGCTGCAGCCCCATGCCCTTGAACGCCACCAGGTTGCAGATTTCGCGGGCCACGCCCAGGCGGATGAAGTACTCGCCGGTGCCGGTGGCGGATACGGCGCAGGATTGATTGGAGGCGTAGGTGCCCGCGCCGATGATGGGCGAGTCGCCCACGCGGCCCGGCATCTTGGCCTGCAATCCGCCCGTGGAGGTGCCGGCGGCGATGTTGCCTGCCCGGTCGAGCGCCACCACGCCCGTGGTGCCGTAGCGGTGCGCGTCAGGCGACTCCTCAATTTGGGCTACCGGCACGGCCGCACCCGGAGACGGCGCGCCGGCGGGACGCGGCGGGATGGGCCGGCCTTCTTTAGTCAACTGCCTGACCAGCGACTGCCAGCGGGCCTCGGTGAAAAAGAAGCTGGGGTCCACCTGCTCCAGGCCAACGCGAGCCCCAAAGGCGTCGGCGCCCGAGCCGATCATCATCACGTACGGCGATTTCTCCATCACCGCGCGCGCCAGGCTGATGGGATGGCGAGTGCGCGTGACCCCGGCTACCGCGCCGGCCTTCAGATTCGAGCCGTCCATGATCGACGCGTCCAGTTCGTTCTTTCCTTCGGAGGTGAAGACAGCGCCGCGACCGGCATTGAAGAGCGGATCGTCTTCGAGCATCTGGATGGTGGCCTCAACCGCATCCAGCGCCGAGCCGCCCCGGTCGAGCACCTTTGCGCCCGCTTCAGTGGCCGTGGCCAGCGAGGCGCGATAGGCCGCGTCGCCCGCGGGGGTCAGGGCGGAGCGCTCGATCACGCCTGCGCCGCCATGCACCACGATGGTCCAGTGCGGGGCCGCTTGTCCAACCGGCTGCACGACCGGCTCCTGGCCCGCCATGGAAACTGCCGCTCCGGCCACCATCCCGGCCAACACGCAAACTCGCAATGCGTTTCTCATCGCCTCGATCCCTCCTGTCCAATCATCCGCCACTTCGCCAACCTGTCAACCCGTTGCCCTGCCGATTGCGAACACGCGCGGTGCGCGGCTAACTCCGCTAGCTCCGCGAACTCCGCGAACCGGCGCACAGCGCCGCCGGGTCACTTTTTCGGAATCGTCAACTCCGCGCCCTCGCCTACTTTGTAGGTCTCAGAGAAGTTGCGCTGGTTGATGCCCAGCGAGAGGCGTCCGCGGGAGTCGATGAAAAAGAGCCCCCTGCCCACCGGCACATCGGAAAAAGTCTTCACCAACGGGAAGACGTAGAGCTTGCCGGCCAATGTTACAGGCACCGGGTCGCCGAGTTTGTAGCCGAGTTGCGCGAAGGTCTCGGCGGGAACGTTGAGCACCAGGTTCCCGAAAGGTCCGTCGGTGCCGAGGACCTGCCCGTGCAGACCGGTCGCGTCGACGGTTGCGTTCTTCAGGTCGAGGCGGGCCAGTTTGCTCACGTCGAGCGGGGGGCCGGCTGTGGTCCAGTCGTCGCCGCGGGCTGCGTGGGCGCCGGCGGGGGAGAAAATATCTCTGCCGTGAAAAGTGGAGGAGATGCCGGAGCCGATCATCCACGCGGGGTTGGTGATCTCGTGGGCTTCCACGATGCCGTCGCGATCCTGGATGAGGGTGAGCAGGCCGTTGTCGGGCAGCACGAAGTACTGGCCCACGTGCGATTTGGCGATGATGGCCTTGCGCGTCGAGCCGACGCCGGGATCGATGACCACGACGAAGACCGCGTCTTTGGGAAAGTAGGGCGCCGAGCCGGCCAGGAAGCGCGCGCCCATGGCGATGTTGTAGGGCTCGGACTGATGGGTGATGTCGATGATGCGCACGCCGGGGGCGACCCCGTCCATCACCGCCTTGCAGATGCCCACGGCATCGTCCTTCACGTCGAAGTCGGTCATGAAGCCGATGACCTTGGTGGGAGCAGCAGTGTGCTGTTGCGCGACGGCCGCCGTGATTGCGAACGCGGTCACCATGGCCGCCCAGATCAGAGCTTTTATTGTCTTTTGCACTCTTGTGACCTCCCCGTTTTCTCCCATGGTATCGCTTGTGGGCCGCGAATCGCTTTGCTGCAGGACGGGTCTAGCGTACCATCGCAATCAAAGGCGTCGAAACAGGATCGCAGTCAGCAAAGGATCGTATGCCAAGGGTTGCATTCGAATATCGCGACTACTGGGATGTTCCACGACTCATCGTTTGCACCGTGGAAGGAACGGAGATTCTGCTCGATTCCGAGTTCGATGAATCGCTTGAAGAGTATGCAGCCCAATACAAGGTCTATGCGTTGCCCCCGGAGTTGGAACCAGGCTCGATGAACTCCTGGGCAAACTTGCCCTCGCCGGAAGCCAGATACCTGGGCAGCGTTTCCGTCAGCGCGATCGAGTTCGATCCCTCCGGAAGAAAAGAAATCGAAGTGGGCCCGTTGCTCGACCTTCTCAGGCGCCGAGATCCCAGTCTCATCTGAGGAGCGAAAAGAGGCCGGTTGCATGAAAACCCGCGCGTGCTGTTCCCTTGTGTTCCTGCTTCTTGTCTCTGCCTGCGCCGTTTCCGCCGCCAGGCCGCGCCCCATTGCGGTGAAGGTGGTGGTGGTGGCGATGTTTGAGGTGGGCGCCGATACGGGCGATGCGCCGGGCGAGTTGCAGTATTGGGTGGAGCGCGACCATCTGGACCGCGTTTATCCGCTCAGCGCCGGCTACCATGCGGTGCGCATGAACGGCGAGGGCGAGATGGCGGTGCTGACCGGGCAGGGCACGGCCCACGCCGCGGCCACCATCATGGCGCTGGGCCTGGACCCGCGCTTCGACCTGAGCCGCGCGTACTGGATCGTTGCCGGCATTGCGGGAGCCAGTCCGGAGCGGGCTTCGCTGGGGTCGGCGGTGTGGGCGCGCTGGGTGGTGGATGGGGATATGGGCTACGAGATCGATGCGCGCGAGATTCCGCCGGACTGGACCACGGGCTATGTGCCGCTGCGCAAGGCAAAACCATTTGAAGTGCCGGCGGTGCCGCTGGATGGGCAGGTGTATGCGCTCAATCGTGGCCTCGCGGAATGGGCCTTCAACCTGACGCGCGCGACTCCGCTCGCGGACTCGGAACATCTGCAGGAAATTCGCGGCCACTTCGACGGAGCGGCCGCCCAGCGCCCGCCGTTCGTAACTATGGGCGACGAACTTTCCTCCTCAACTTACTGGCACGGCAAGCTCTTCGACGCCTGGGCCGCGGAGTGGGTGCGGTACTTCACCGCAGGACAGGGGGAGTTTGTGACCACGGCGATGGAGGACACCGGAACGCTGCAATCATTGCAGTTCCTGGCCAATGCGGGGCGCGTGGATGGACAGCGGATTCTGGTTTTGCGTACGGTGAGCAACTACGACCGGCAGCCGCGCGAAATGAGCGCGGCCGAGAGCCTGGGCAATCAACGCGTGAGCAAGTTCGGCGCTTACCTGCCTTCGCTTGAAAGCACGTACAAGGTGGGCCACGTAGTGGTGAATGAGTTGCTCATGCATTGGCCGCGGTATGAGCGGACGGCGATCGGGGCGGATCAGCCTGTACCGGTCAAGCCGTAAAGTGACGTTCTTCGCGTAATCCGTGCGCCCTTGCAGTGTACGCGTGGTGCGGTTTCCCTTACTTTCGGTGAGCGATATTTTGGGTGACCTTGTATCCACCGGGACCGCCTGTAATGGCAATCGGAATCACCGCACCGGCATTGTCCTTTTTGAAGAACGGAATCAGCGGCTTCATGAGCACTGACTTGAACCCTGTCGTGACGTGGGAAATGTCCGATTCCATGCGAAGATTGCCGATCAGATCAACGGTGCGATCGCGGAGGTTAAAAGAGCCGCTTAGATCGACCGCGGCTCCGGGTATCTGAAGCGTGATGCGCTGTGTGGACAGCACGCCATCGCGTATCCTGGCCTGCCCGTTGAAAGATGAGAGAACATCCGTAGATGAACTTGAAGCCTGATCGCCTGCGGCTGGACCGGGTGTGGGCGACTTCAGCCCCTGGGCGCGCTGACTGAAGGCCGAGAGCTTCTGCTCGGTAGCCTGGTTCGTAAGGCGCTCGGCGGGCACATCGAAGGTTCCATCCACCTGAAGACGCTCAAGGAACTGCGCTCCTTTTTTGGAGGGTTCGAGGCGCACGTGACTACGAAGCCACACCACGCCGGCGATGGGGACCTGGTCGTGGATAAAGGGGCGCAGGATGTCCTGCACGCGGCCGCCGATGACGGCTATGTCCACATTTGTAACTTTGGGGGAACCCACGATGCCGCCTTGGACGTGGATGGCGGTCGCTCCTGTCTTTGCATCGACGCCGCGAATGATGACGTCGCCGTTGAGACCGTTTATTGTGCAGTGGACCGACGCGGTGAAGGGTGTTGGCTTGCCGCTGCCGACTGCAAAGCCAGGGGTGTTGGATGTGGCATCCGCTTCAATGGCCGCCAAGGCGCCGTGGAAGTGGCCTGTGGAAGAGAGCGTTCCGCCGATCTTGCCCAGGTCGTGGAGGTTGACCGGCGCGAAGGTGAAATCGCCCGATAAAGGCGTGGCGCCGAGATTCTTTGCGTTAAGCGGGCCGAAGCTGCCCTTGGATAGGATGCGGCCCGTAGGCTTGGCGTTCTGCATATCGACGGAGTAGGCGATCGCCCGGCCCTTCTGCAGATTGTGGATGACGAGTTGCCGGATAGGGAATGAGTAGCGATTGCCGCCAGTGCGCATGATGTCGAGGGTGGACTCGTGAATGCGAAGTTCCGCGACCACAGCGGTTGGGCCGCCGAAGTCCGCGCTGCTGCCGGCTGGAAAGTCCTCGCGATTCGCGCTGCTTCCCAATGCAGGTATAACGATGTGCAGCCCCGTGACGTCGACCAGGCGCACTCGCTTGCGAAGCAGCAGCAGATCGAGCCAGCTGCCGCGAACAGTCAGGTTGCTTGCAGTGCCCAGAGGGGGAAGATCGGGCGCGGAGTTGCGGCTTAGTGTGAGGTCTGTGGCCATGAAGCCAGGGTGAGGGAAGTAAATGCGGTGGTAATGACCGATCTTGACTTGGCTGGCGAAAACTTCCTGTAGCAGTGGCTCGACATTGCTATATCGATACGGCCAATGCTCGTTGATGAAGTAAACGCCCGCTGCCATCAGAGCGACGATGGGCAAAGCCAAACAGAGGGCCCAGAGCCCCATCCTGCGAGTCTTGAGCCTCGGCTTGTGCCGCGGCTTGGAAGAATGCGGCGCCGTGGCTGGCGCTGGAGAGCGTGTCATGGAAGGTAACTCTCGGCAAAAAACAATATCCGGGACCAAACGCTTCGCCTCGGCTGGGCGGCTTGGGCGTTCCTGGACTGGATTCGTATCTGAACCGGCTACTGCATGCGACAGAAAGGTTGAGGCCGATCATAAAGATGGTGGCGATGCACCAACACGACTTTGGCTTGCTGCGCGATAGGCGCCCCGCAGCAGAAGATGCTTGGCCTGAGCAAGAGCCTTCTCAGCTCCTTTCGATGCATTTCACCGTTCCACGGCCGCATCGAATCCTGATTATTCATTGCCATGGTTCCTGAATCTATCCAGAATTGCTCACCGGCGATTCAAGGAATGACGGAACCGCTCGCTCCGTCGCAAGTACCCTATAAGCTTGGCGAGTGTTTCATAAATCGTATGTTTGACTCGCAAGGCACATGAAATCAGGCTGATTGCCGGCTCCCACAGGAGGCAATGCCATCGGAATCGGATGGTTGAGACACACCGCAGCCGTCGAGTGACGGGCAAACCGGAGGCCGCCCGCCCCCCGTCCGCGCAGCACTCTTGGCGAACCGGGGCCGGCGGGTGCAAAATGCTTGAGTTCAGCAAATCCTGTTATCGTTTGCGCTGTGCGGCTGCCAAGACGGGCCTCCGCGAGCGATAACGGAACACTACCGTACAGAATCCAGGTGAAATGGAGGTCTCTCTTGAAGCTGAACTACGCAACGCTGGCAGTGATCGCTGTCTTTGTGCCGATCATGGTAATGCTCTTCTGGGGGCCTCCATGGACAGTCCCGCGCATCGCCGGACTTGCCATTGCCATCCCGTCTCTGCTGCTGCTTGCCCTGGCCCGCATTCAATTGGGAGGGGCCTTCAGTGTGCAGGCCAAGGCAAGCACTCTGGTGACCACCGGCCTCTATTCCCGCATTCGCAATCCGATCTACGTCTTTGGCGGCCTGGCGGTAGCGGGATTCTTTCTCTGGGCAAATAGACCCTGGCTGTTGCTTTGCTTCGTCGTGCTGATTCCTTTGCAGGTTTATCGGACCCGGAACGAGGAGAGGGTGCTGGCGGAAAAATTCGGCGCCGCCTATCTGGATTACAAACGGCAGACCTGGTTCTGATCCGGTTTTGGAGTCAAGGGATGAATCGGGCGTCTATTCAAGTCACGCATAACGTTCTATGAGGTATCTTCAATGCATTCTGTATGGTTCGGCGAGTTTCTGGGCACGCTGGTTCTGGTGCTGTTGGGCAACGGCGTGGGGGCCGGCGTGACTTTGCGCAGGTCCTATGCAGCGGACTCGGGCTGGATCGTCATCACCACCGGCTGGGCGCTCGGCGTGCTGTGCGGGGTGTTGGTGGCGCAGGCCTTTGGCAGCCCGGGGGCCAACCTGAATCCGGCCATTACGCTGGCCGCGGCGGTGAATACCGGGAACTACTCGCAGATGGCGAGTATGTGGTCGGCGCAGTTGCTGGGCGCCATGGGCGGCGCCGCGCTCATGGCGCTGCACTACGCGCCGCACTGGAGGCTCACGCCGGGCCCCGCCGACAAGCTGGGCGTGTTCTGCACCAACGCCGCGGTGCGCAGTCCGGTGCTCAACATCTTCAGCGAGGCCTTGGCCACCGCGGTCCTCGTGGTGGTGGCTGCGGCCGTCGGCTCGCACGGAGTTTCAGCCAACGGCCCTGCCGCGGGGATGGGGCCGTGGCTGGTGGGCAGCCTGGTGTGGGGCATCGGGCTGTCACTGGGTGGAACCACGGGCTACGCCATCAACCCCGCGCGCGATCTGGGCCCGCGCATCGTTCATTGGCTGTTGCCCATTCCCGGTAAGGGCGGTTCCAACTGGCGCTATGCGCCCATCCCAATCGTCGGCGACCTTGCGGGTGCGGCGCTGGCAGGCTTGCTGTTGCGCCACGCGCACCTATGACTGAGTGCGGCTGCCGCGCTCACCAGCTCACCACAGTCACGGCAAAGGGCTCCAGCCTCAGCTTGGCCGCGATGGGCTTGACGGCGCGCGCGGGGCCGTCGCCGGTCTCCGCATCCACGGTCAGTGCGCTGGCCTTGTCCGCATCTTCAATCGGCACATCGAATGCATGGTCGCGCTTGTTAGCGAGCAGCAGTTTGCGGCCGGCGGGCGTCAGGAACGCCTGTGCGGCCAGGTCGCCGGAGCTGACGGAAGTTTCCACCAGCTTGTCGCCGGGATGGAAGGAATCCTTGATCAGCTTGAGCACCCAGAAGCGCGCGTTGGGTTTGTTCGCGATCCAGTCCATCATGCTCACGCTGGGAAACTGCGTGGGATAGCCGACCAACTGCGACTCGCCGATGATGTCGATCTGCAATCGCGAGAGCTCGATGTAGAGATAAGCGTAGAGCGAGCCGGCCAGGTTCCAATAAGCTGCCGGGGGAGGCACTTTGTCCGCGGCGGTGTTGTCGGTCGGCAGAATGACTCCGAGTTCGTCGGTGTCCGTCTTCGTTTGGGGCGAGAGCCGCTTGCGAATGTTCTCGATGTACTTGACGGCGGTTATAAACCCATCGGCCTGGTCGAACCAGGTGTACTGCCAGTGAGCAATGGTCTGCGAGGTTGTGGGAGTTGCATAGAAGTGATAGGAGATGTAGTCGAGCGGAATCCCCGGCTTGTGATTGGCCGGATTGAGGAAGTATTCGAAGTAGTGCGGATCGTCGCGCGGAGCTTCCAGCGCCAGGCCCATGAATTTGGTGTCGGGGCTCACGCGGCGAATGCCCTCGACGATGGCGTCGTAGCGCGCGGTGTACTGCTCGGCGGTCATCGAGTGCTCGGATTCCACTTCGTTGAGCACCTCCCACACGGGAAGCTTGTAATGGTAGCCGGATTCATGGCGGACGCCCATCTCATCGGTGAAGCCGCCGTTGACATACCAACTGACCAGCCGGCCGTAGTAGTCGCCCAGTTCCTTGCCGGTGGGATCGCGCAGCTCCGTGCCCTGCGTATAGTCCCAGGACGCTTGGTTGGGGTCGGCGGGATAAGAAACGGGCTTGTCTGTTTTGAAGAGCCACGTGGGAATGGTGCTGAAATTCATCACCGTGGGATGGCCTTCGGTGGCGGCGAGAAAATCCCTGGTCATGGGATCGATGAGGCTGAAGTCCCAACTGGTCTTCTGCGCGGTGGGCGGCTCCAGCTCGGCGACGGCGAGCCTTGGGTAGGGCAGCCAGGGCACGTAGCGCACATAGTCGGCCCCCAGATCCTTCACGGCTTTGTAGGAAGCCGCGCTGAGCGGCTGTCCCGGCCGCAGTGGAGGATTGACGACCACCTGCAGCGTGGGAGTGGACACGGAGACCACGGTGGTCTTGTCCCAGTGAATAGTGAGGGCCGGCTGCTGCTGCGCGCCGATTGCGGCAACGCTCGCTAGGCCGACGACGGCCAGAATCGGCAGGCGGATGAAACCGCGCTGCTCCAGTTTCAGTCCCGGAAAAAACCGCATAACAACTCCTTGCGCATGGGCGGCCCTGTATTGGAATGATGGCTCGAACGGAATTCCATGCGCGGTCAAGGTATACCACCGCGGAGGCGTGCAGTGCGAGTCCCATTTCTGTTTGTCGTCCGCATGTTGCGCCGGCGGGCAAACGCGCCATCGGACTACTCCAGGCAGGAGGCGACCACGGCAAGCGCGGCGATGGCGGCTGTCTCCGCGCGCAGAATGCGCGGGCCCAGGGATGCGGCGCGCCAGCCATTGGCGTCGAAGAGCGCTTCTTCCTCGGGAGCCCATCCGCCTTCGGGACCGATGGCGATTTCCAGCGTGGGCATCTCTTCCTCCGCGGCGGCCACGGCTTCATCGAGGGCGTGACGCAGCGTGGTGGTGCGCTCCTGCTCGGCGAGCACGATGCGCGTGGACTCTGAAGCGGCGCGCACGCGCACAGCCAATGGAGCCGGATCGTAGATCAACGGCACATCGGAACGGCGCGACTGCTGGGCCGCTTCGTGCACGATGCGCCGCCAGCGCTCCACGCGGCTCTCCGCGGCCTCGGCCAGGTGCTTCTCAGTGCGGCGCGCGATCACCGGGGCCACCGCGGCAACGCCCAGCTCCGTCGCCTTTTCAAGCACCCACTCCATGCGATCGAACTTATACACGGCGAGCACCAGCGTGACCGGCAGCGCGGGATCGGCGCGGACCTCGGCGACCAGGTTGAAGCGAATCTCATGCGGGCAAACGGCGGCGACCTCGGCGTGAAAGACGTGGCCGCCCGCAACTACGTCGGCCTCCATCCCCGGCTGGGCGCGCAGCACGCGGGCCATGTGTTCGGCCTGCGCGCCAACGATGGTGGCGGTGGCCTCGTCCCAATGTTCGGCAATCCAGCGGCGTCGTGTCATGGCGGTTCGGGAAGCGGTTCCCTTCCCCGTGTTCCCTTCGCTACAAGTTTAATCCTTCCGCACAAACACTGAGGGGGACGCTTTTGAGCGCCCCCCTCGCGTGTTGCCTTGTTGTTGGTTGACCGCTACTACTTCTTCTTTGCGGCCTTCTTCGCGGGTGCTTTCTTGGCGGCTGCCTTCTTCGCGGGTGCCTTCTTGGCTGCCTTCTTGGTTGCCATTTTGCCTATTCTCCCTTTCGATGGTTTGCATCGAGTTCTGCAATCGTTATATTGCAGATGATGCATGTATAGATTCATGGCTCGCGAGTGTCAAGAAAAAAACGAACGAAGAGTGGAAAAATAGTCAACAATTTTTCCGCGCTGCATCGAGTGTCGATTTGCGGATGTGCAATTCGCGATGAGCGGATGCAGTGAGGAGTGTCAGTTTTTGCACGCGGCGGCGGCGCGCTCCTTCACAAATTGCGCCAGCGTTCCGGCCTCGCGCCGTGAATCAGATCGTCGAGGTAAGGCTCGCGATCTCTTGGATTCGCTTTAAGCAGCGGCTCATACACGCGCAACCCGCCCTCCACGCCTGCCTGATACTCGGCCAGCCGGTCATCCTTCTTGTCGGGGTTCTCAATCACAAAGGCGGCCTGCGCCAAGAACTCGCCGCCAAAGATCGTCGCACCATCCTTCTTGTCGCCCTTGGGCAGCTTGTCGAGGATCGTGCAGGCGTGAACCGTTAGGTCGGGCACATCGACGAACCACTTCAGGACCCGCGCGAATTGGTCTTTTGCGTGCGCGCCGAGAGGATCGCCCTGCCATTCGTGAATATATTCGAGCGCCTGCTTCCGTTCTTCGGGGGTTGACGGTCCGTGATCGGCGGCGGCCGCGGCGATGGGGACGAGCAGGAGCGTACAGCCCATCAGAGCGACAGAGATGGTGCGCAAGAACATGGTTGGAATCCTCGCGGCGAAGTTAACACTCGATGATGTTCAAGGCAAGACCGGCCAGGCTGGTCTCCTTGTAACGCGATTGCATATCGAGGCCGGTGAGATACATGGTGCGGATGACCTGGTCGAGCGAAACCTTGTGGTCCCCTGACTCGTTGAGCGCGAGGCGCGAGGCATGCACCGCTTTGGCCGCGCCCATGGCGTTGCGCTCGATGCAGGGAATCTGCACCAGGCCGCCGATGGGGTCGCAGGTCATGCCCAGGTTGTGCTCCATGGCGATTTCGGCGGCGTGCTCGACTTGTTCGTTGGTTCCACCGAGAGCGGCGGTAAGTCCGCCGGCAGCCATCGAGCAGGCCACGCCCACTTCGCCCTGGCAGCCCACCTCCGCGCCGCTGATGGAAGCGTTCTCCTTATATAGGATGCCGATGGCCGCCGAGGTGAGAAAGAAACGCATGATGCCTTCGTGGTCCGCCTCGGGGATGAATTGCGTATAGTAGAGCGCCACGGCGGGAACCACGCCGGCAGCGCCATTGGTGGGCGCGGTCACCACGCGTCCGCCGGCGGCGTTCTCTTCATTCACTGCCATGGCGTAGACGGTGAGCCAGTCGAGGGGGATGAGCAGATCGCCGTGCAGCCCGTCAGCTTCCTTCTCGCGCAACCGCGCGGCCAGGCGGTGTGCGCGCCGACGGACATTCAGACCGCCGGGCAAAATGCCTTCCGTGGCCATGCCCCGTTCAACGCAGGCCTGCATGATTCTCCAGATGCGGTCGATGCCCCCGCGCACCACCTCTGCAGGCGCCCGCTCCGAATCGCGCGCGGCAAGCGCGCACTCGTTCTCCAGCATGAGCTGGCTGATGGAGAGATTGTTGGCCTGCGCCGTGGCCAGCAACTCCGCGGCGCTGTGAAACGGAAACGGAATCGCGGCCTGCTGCTTCCCGGTCGACGCCCCAGCGCCGTCCTCGGTGATGAATCCGCCGCCGATGGAGAAGAACGTGCGCTGGTCGACGACCTCGCCCGCCTCGTTAAAAGCAGTGAGACGGAGCCCGTTGGGATGTTGGATGTGCGCGCCGGGAGGAAACATGACGGTGTGCTGAAAGAGAAGATCGCGGGTCTCTTCAAACGGAATGGGGCGCGCTCCGGCGAGATCGATCTGCCGCGCCGCGCGAATCTCTCCCACCGTTGCCTCAATAGCCGCCGGATCGATCGAGGCCGGCTCGTTGCCTGCCAAACCTAATAGGACGGCGCGGTCGGTGGCGTGACCACGTCCGGTGAGGGCCAGCGAGCCGTAGAGCTCTGCCTGCACGCGCGCGACGCGATCGAGCAGGCCGCGAGGCCCGAGCTCGCGCGCAAACCGGCAGGCCGCACGCATAGGGCCCATGGTATGCGAACTCGACGGGCCGACACCGATCTTATAGAGGTCGAAGAGACTCGTGGTCACGGATGAGATTGTAGCGGCAAACACGGAATAGGGAAAAGGGAACAGGAAGTACGCAGCAGCAAAATGAGTGATCGGTGGCCGTTTCTCATTACAATTTTTGTCACCAGCATCCGCATCCAAAAAGAAAGCAGCCGGCTCGATTCAGCAAAAAATCCAAATCAAGAGCGTGGTAAGACGCGATTCGACGACGGGCCTCTCTGTTCCCTGTTCCCTGTCTTCTGTTACACTCACTAATTACTTCAACCATGCTCTTCAAAGCCCTCAGCGCGGCTGTCTACGGCATCGATGCCAGCCTCATCGATGTGGAGGTGGACTATAGCGGCACCGTCACGGAGAAGGATGTGTTCCACACCGTGGGTTTGCCTGACGCCGCGGTGCGCGAGAGCCGCGACCGGGTGCGCGCGGCCATCAAGAACTCCGGTTACACAATTCCGCCCACGTTCATCACCATCAACCTGGCGCCGGCGGACATGAAAAAGGAAGGCGCGGGGTTTGACCTTCCCATTGCCGTGGGAATCCTGGGCGCCTATGGGGCGCTGCGGCTGGCCGACCTGAGCCGATTCCTGCTGGTGGGCGAACTGGGACTGGATGGCAGCGTGCGTGCCGTGCCGGGCATGTTGCCAATTGCCATCCTCGCGCGCGAAAAAAACATTCCCAACCTGATTCTTCCCGCGGCCAACGCCGCCGAGGCTGCCGTGGTGGAGGGCGTGAACGTCTACCCGGTCTCCTCGCTGCTCGATGTCTTGGAGCTGCTCAACACGTCGGTGGTTGGCGTAATTCAGCGCGAGCCCTTTCGCGTGGCGACAGAGGAGCTGCTCGGCGAGCTGCAGCACTTTTCCGTGGACTTCAAGGACGTGCGCGGACAGCAGACGGCCAAGCGCGCCCTCGAGGTGGCCGCGGCGGGCAGCCACAACATTCTGATGATCGGGCCGCCCGGCTCGGGAAAAACCATGCTGGCCAAGCGGCTGCCGTCGATCCTGGCTCCGCTCACCTTTGAAGAGGCTCTTGAGACCACCAAGATTCACTCCGTGGCCGGGGTGCTGGATGCGGCGGCGGGCCTGGTGACGCAGCGGCCGTTCCGCTCGCCGCACCATACCATCTCCGATGCCGGCTTGATCGGCGGCGGCATCATTCCCCGTCCGGGCGAGGTCTCGCTGGCGCACAACGGCCTGCTGTTTCTCGACGAGTTGCCGGAGTTCCCGCGCAACGTGCTCGAGGTTTTGCGCCAGCCGCTCGAGGACCACACGGTGACCATCGCGCGCGCCTCCATGTCGCTCAGCTTCCCCGCGCGCTTCATGCTGGCCGCGGCCATGAACCCCTGCCCCTGCGGATTCTTCAACGACAAGTCGCGCGAGTGCATGTGCACGCCGCCGATGATCCAGCGCTACGTGGCCAAGATCTCCGGCCCGCTGCTGGACCGCATCGACATTCACATCGAGGTCCTGGCGGTGCAGTACAAGGAACTGCGTGGGTCCGCGGCTTCCGAGGGCTCAGCCGAGATTCGCGGCCGGGTCATGGCCGCGCGCGAGCGGCAGCGACAGCGATTCAGGAAGGCCGGCGAAAAGATCTACGCCAACGCACAGATGACCACGCGGCAGATTCGCACCCATTGCGAACTCGGCGCCGATGCCGAGCGCTTGCTGGAGCGGGCCATGCAGCAACAGGGCCTGACCGCGCGCGCCCACGACCGCATCCTCAAAGTGGCGCGCACCATCGCCGACCTGGAAGGCGCCGAGCATCTGACCGTGGCTCACCTGGCCGAGGCCATCCAGTACCGCACCCTGGACCGCAGTTATTGGGCGTGAAAAAACAGGGAACAGGGAATAGGGAACAGGGCTGGCTTTCAGGCGGGGGCGGCCTCCGTGAAGTATCTGCTCAGAGATCGGGCGCGGGTGCGCAATTCGTTCCTCCGTTTCTTTCCGGAAACGGTCGGGTGGAGCGGGGTAAAGGCGGGGTGAAACCGGAAGCAGGTGGGATAGCACTAGCGTTGATCAGCTTTGGCCGCGTACGGGAGTTCAAAATGATGCTGATCCCTGATCCCTATTCCCCGTTATTCGGTTGCTTCCGATATTAAGGATTTTCCAATCCTGAGCCGCTAGGGAACCTCTGCGCAGGTGCTTGATTTTGCAACGACGATGGGACTTCAGATAATTTCTTGATTTTGAATCGGTTTTCTGTCGAAAGAGGCGGGTTTCTGCTTGTCTTTTTGGTCTCTTGAGGC